>Ga0307510_10000779_pt1 | contig 32991 bp, 36 predicted proteins | sample 12_EM_MG_FD_207224 | JGI IMG/M metagenome (GOLD analysis project Ga0307510, IMG submission 207224) | Populus trichocarpa ectomycorrhiza microbial communities from riparian zone in the Pacific Northwest, United States - 12_EM | ecosystem: Host-associated > Plants > Roots > Unclassified | place... | reverse complement strand
TCAGCTCGCTGGCCGACAACGCGCTGCTCGTGGCCGCGATCGAGATGCTCAAGACGACGAATGCGCCCTCGTGGCACATCCCGGCGCTGGGGCCGATGTTCGCGCTGTTCTACGTGATCCTCGCGCCCTTTCTCGGGGCCTTCGCCGACGCCGTGCCCAAGGGCAAGGTGATGTTCTTCGCCAACGGCATCAAGGTGGGGGGCTGTCTGCTGATGCTGTTCGGCGGCCACCCGCTGGTGGCCTACGCCATCGTCGGGCTGGGCGCGGCGGCCTACTCGCCGGCCAAGTACGGCATCCTGACCGAGCTGCTGCCGAACTCGCAGCTGGTCAAGGCCAACGGCTGGATCGAGGGGCTGACCATCATGTCCATCATCCTGGGCATCGCGCTGGGCGGTCAGCTGATCGGCAAGATCGTGTCGCGCCAGCTGCTGGCCATCGACTTGCCGATGATCGACACCGGCATCACGACCGCCCCCGAATCGGCGATCGCGGTGATCGTGTTCCTGTACGTCATCGCGGCCGGCTTCAACCTGCGCATCCCGCGCACCGACGCGCCGCTGCAGCCGCTGGCGCACGGCGTGATGGGCCTGATGCGCGACTTCTCGAGCTGCAACGCGCGGCTGTGGACCGACAAGCTCGGCCAGATCTCCCTCGGTACGACCACGCTGTTTTGGGGCGTGTCGGGCAACCTGCGCATCATCGTGTTCGCGTGGGCGACGGCGGCGCTGGGCTACACGACGACGCAGGCGACCTCGCTGGTGGCCGTGGTCGTGATCGGCACCGCGGCCGGCGCCATCGTGGCGTCGCTGCGCATGCGGCTCGACCAGGCGACCAGCGTGATCCCGTTGGGCATCCTGCTGGGGTTGCTGGTGATCGGGCTGAACGTCATCACCAACGTGTGGGTGGCGGCACCCTTCCTGATCCTGCTCGGCGCGATCGGCGGCTACATGGTGGTGCCGATGAACGCGCTGCTGCAGCACCGCGGCGCGAACCTGATGGGCGCGGGCCGTTCGATCGCGGTGCAGAACTTCAACGAGCAGGCCTGCATCCTCGGCCTGGGCGCGTTCTACACCGGCATGACGAAGTTCGGGCTCTCGGCGTTCACGGCGATCGGCCTGTTCGGGCTGGTCGTCGCGGGGACGATGTGGCTGATCTACCGCTGGCACAAGTCGAACCTTGTGAAGTACAAGGAAGAACTGGACCACCTGCTGGCCATCGCGCGCAGCGACAAGCACTGAGCGCGCGGCGTCGGCCGAAGACACAGCTGCTGTTCAGTCCTCTGCCGCGTGCCGCTTGCGCACGGCGACCGCGTAGCTGCCCGGCTGGCGGGTCGTGTCGTTGGTCGGCGCGACGACGCTGGCCCGGTAGCGGGCCCAGTCTTCCACGCCCATCTCGCCCAGGCTGGGCGCCACCTCGAGCGTCTTCAGGTGCCGCTCGGCATAGGTCTCGCGCTTCAGCGGCTGCAACTGGAACAAGGGCCGCTCGGCCGTCAGCTCGACCGGCGTGTCGGTGGCCGTGAGCCGCACGTTGATGAACAGCGGACCGAACCAGCGGTCGGTCTCGACGATGCCCTCGTAAACCTCGTACTGCTTGCTGCGCGGCACGTTGGCCATCGGCCGCAGCAAGGAGCTCCAGCCCTCCTCGGTGCACATGAACAAGCCGGTCCAGAGCTGGATCACGCCGGGCGCCAGCGTCTGCGAGACGAAGGGCGGGCAGTAGCCGCGGATGTCGTCCGGCGCGTGGCGGTCGAAGTAGTCGTCGGCCCCGGGGTAGAGGTCGTTCTTGACCGGCAGCCACTGGTCGGCGCCTTCGTGGGTCCAGAGCGTGTCGGTGCCGTCCCACTGCAGCCACACGGTGCGCGGCAGGAACAGGTACCAGCCGAACGCGCTGGCGGTGGTCAGCGCCTCGCAATACTGCAGCGCGGCGGCCGGGATGGTGCCGAGCGCGCTGCGGTCGGCGCGCATCGGGTCACGGCCATCGGGAATGGCGCGGAAGAACTTGACGATGGACACGGTGTGTTGCCCCGGGTGACATGGTGGGTCGGCGCCGTGACAACTGTTGGACACGCCGGCACGCGCCGCGTGTCCAAGGGTATCAGCGCTTCAGGTGCGGAACGTTCATGCCGCCCACCGCCACCTTGGACAACGCGCGCTGCAGGTGCGGCACATTCATGCCCCCGACCACGACCTTGGACGCCGTGCGCACGAGGTGCGGCACGTTCATGCCGCCAACGCTGACCTTGGATTGGGTGTTCTGAATCGGGGTGGTGTTCATGAAGACTCCGTCGGTGGTGATGGATGACACGCCGACAGGAAGTTGCCGGCCCACCCAGGCACGCACGGGGCGTGCCCAAATCACGTATCAACACCGACGAAGGTGTGACTCACTGAAACAGCGGGTCGACCTCGCGCAAGGCCGCGACGAAGTCCGCCTCGATCAGCGGCTTGCCCAGAAAGGCGTCGCAGCCCGCGAGCGAGCCGCGCACGCGGCTGGTCGAGTCGCTCTGGCCCGTCGTGACCACGACCGCGGGCGGGATGCCGCGCGGGTGATCGGGCTTTTGCTTGATGGCCTGGCACAGGCTCAGGCCGCTGATGCCGTTTTCGGGCGTCAGCGCGAGTTCGAGGAAGACGATCGCGTAGGCCTGCTGTTCGACCAGGCCCAAGGCCTCTTCGCCGTCGGCCGCGCCGTGCGCGACATAGCCCAGGCCTTGCAGACGCTGCATCAGGAACTTGCGCGCGATCGCCGTGCTGTCGACGACCAGCACGGCGCGGCCCGCGCCGCCGCGGTGGGCGGCCGCCACCGCCGCGCGGTGGGCCGTGCGCTCGGCCGCGGTCGCGCTCGGCGCGAGATCGTGCAGCAGCACGTCAACCTCGCCGCGCGCGTCGAACGGTGTCGCCAGCGGGTCGAGTTCGGTCAGCAGCGTGTTCGGCGGAAAGTCGGGCATGGTCGTCGCTCCAGAGGAAGGCGGCGCAACAGCGATACGCGGCGTGGCTGCATGGTGGGCGCCCGACCCGGCCGGCGTCAAGCACTGTCGCCGGGGCGGCCACACACGGCGGTACGATTGCACACCCTGAGCTTTGCGAGACCCACCATGGCCGACTCCTCCACCAGCATCTACGACTTCGAGGCGTTGTCCATCCAGGGCCAGCCGGCGCCGCTGGCCGCCCAGCGCGGCAAGGTCATGCTGATCGTGAACACCGCGAGCGCCTGTGGTTTCACGCCGCAGTTCGCGGGGCTCGAAACCCTGTGGAAGACCTACGGCGATCAGGGCCTGGTGGTGCTGGGCTTCCCGAGCAACGAGTTCGGCGGTCAGGATCCGGGCAGCGATGGCGAGATCGCCTCGTTCTGCGAGATGAACTACGGCGTGAGCTTTCCGATGATGAGCAAGGTCAAGGTCAATGGCGCCGAGGCCCACCCGCTGTGGAAATGGCTGACCAAGGAAGCGCCGGGCATCCTGGGCAGCAAGTCGGTCAAGTGGAACTTCACGAAGTTCCTGATCGGCCGCGACGGCAAGGTGCTGGGCCGCTACGCCCCCACCGACAAGCCCGAAGCGATCGCCAAAGACATCGAGGCCGCACTCGCCGCCCACGCCACGATCCACTGAACGCACCCCACGAGACCGCACCCATGTTCGAGCACATTCCCCCGTTCGCCGGCGATCCCATCCTGAGCCTCAACGAGGACTTCCAGAAAGACCCGCGGCCGCACAAGATCAACCTGTCGATCGGCATCTACTTCGACGACGCCGGCCGCATCCCGGTGATGGACTCGGTCCGGCAAGCCGAACAGATCGTCGTCGCCAAGGGCGGCCCCAAGCCCTACCTGCCGATCGAAGGCGCGGCGAACTTCCGCTCGGCCGTGCAGCAGCTGCTGTTCGGGGCCAACCACGAGGCGGTGACCTCGGGCCGCATCGCGACCATCCAGTCGGTGGGTTCCAGCGGCGGGCTGAAGGTCGGCGCCGACTTTCTCGCGACCTATTTCAAGGGCAGCCAGGTCTGGGTCAGCGACCCGACCTGGGACAACCACCGTTCGATGTTCGAGGGTGCCGGGCTGACGGTGAACACCTACCCGTACTACGACGCCGCGACCGGCGGCGTGAAGTTCGCCGCGATGCTGGAGACACTGCGCGGCCTGCCGGCCAAGAGCATCGTGCTGCTGCACGCGTGCTGCCACAACCCGACCGGCGTCGACCTGACGCGCGCGCAGTGGGACGAGCTGATCCCGGTGTTGCGCGAGCGCCAGCTCATTCCTTACCTCGATCTCGCGTACCAGGGCTTCGGCGACGGCATCGAGGCCGACGCCTATGCGGCGCGCGCTCTCGCCGCCGCTGGCGTGAGCTTCTTCATCGCGAACTCGTTCTCGAAGAGCATGAGCGTCTACGGCGAGCGTTGCGGCGCGCTCAGCGTGGTCTGCCCGAACGCACACGAGGCCTCGCTGGTGCTGGGCCAGATGAAGTTCACGGTGCGTCGCAACTACTCGAGCCCGCCCATCCACGGCGGCCAGATCGTCGCGACGGTGCTGACCGACCCGGCCTTGCGCCAGAACTGGGAAGCCGAGCTCGGCGCGATGCGCGAGCGCATCCTCGCGATGCGCAAGAAGCTGCACGCGGTGCTTGCCGCCAAGGTGCCGGGGCGCAACTTCGACTACTTCCTGACGCAGCGCGGCATGTTCAGCTACACCGGCATGACGACCGCGCAGGTCGACACGCTGCGCGAGACCCACGGCGTCTACATGGTGCGCTCGGGCCGCATCTGCGTGGCCGGACTGAACAGCGGCAACGTCGAGGCGACCGCGGTCGCGATGGCGGCGGTGCTGGCGGGCTGACGACGACGCTTTCTCTGCGGCCTGTAAGAAGGCCGGGCGCGGGCTGACCAAGAGCGGCAATCCAATCGGATCTGCCGCTTTTGTCTCTCAACCCTCAACCCGAAGGAATCGTCATGCTGAATCAATTCAAGTCCGGTGTCGCCGCCGCCACCGCCGCTGCCGCGCTGTTTTCGATGGGTGCGACCCTGTCCACCTCGGTGCAAGCGGCCGACGAGATGACCGTGCACTGCGTGGGCGTCAACAGCTGCAAGGGCACGTCCGACTGCAAGACCGCGAAGAGCGAGTGCAAGGGCCAGAACAGCTGCAAGGGCCAGGGCTGGGTTGGCAAGAAGAGCGAGGCCGAGTGCAAGGCCGCGGGCGGCACGGTCGGCAAGTAAGCAGCTTGAGATGGGCGCGATGAGCAGTCCGATTCAAGGCTTCGGCCTCGGGCTGCGCACCGAGCACTACGCGGACTTTCTCGAGGCCCGGCCCGCGGTCGACTGGCTCGAGGTCATCTCCGAGAACTACATGGTGCCGGGCGGCAAGCCGCTCGCGCGGCTCGACGCGATCCGCCGCGACCACGCGATGGTGATGCACGGCGTGTCGCTGTCGATCGGCAGCACCGACGCGCTCGACCTCGACTACCTGCGCGACCTGAAGGCGCTGGCCAGGCGCATCGAGCCCGCGTGGATCTCGGACCATCTGTGCTGGACCGGCGTCGACCACCACAACGTCCACGACCTGCTCCCCATGCCCTACACCGAGGCCGCGCTGCGCCACCTGACGGCACGCGTGCAACAGGTGCAGGAGGTGCTGGGCCGGCGCCTGATGCTCGAGAACGTGTCCAGCTACGTGAGCTTCGAGGCCGACGAGATGAACGAATGGGAGTTCATCGCCGAGCTCGCGAAGCGCGCCGATTGCGAGCTGCTGCTCGACGTGAACAACGTCTACGTCAGCAGCCGAAATCACGGCTTCGATGCGCGCGCCTTCGTCGACGCGATGCCGCGCGAGCGCGTGCGGCAGATCCACCTGGCCGGCCACGAGGACCACGGCACGCACTGCGTCGACACGCACGACCATCCTGTGTGCGACGCGGTCTGGGCCCTCTACGCGCACACCGTCCGGCGCCTCGGCCCGGTGCCGACGATGATCGAACGCGATGACCACATCCCGTCGCTGGCCGAGCTGTTGGCCGAGCTCGATCACGCGCGGCGCGTGCAGACGGAGGCGCTGGCGTGTCGCTGAGCGAACAGCAGGCGGCGTTGCAGCACGCCATCGTGCAGGGCCGCGGCACGCGCGTCGTCAGCGGCCGGCTGCGCATCTACCAGCAGGCCTACACCGCGCGGCTCGCGGCCGCGCTGCGCGACAACTTCGGCGTGCTGCCACGGGTGCTGGGCGACGACGGGTTCGATGCGCTCGCGCGGGCTTATGTCGCGGCACACCCGTCGCAGCACCCGTCGATCCGCTGGTTCGGCGACCGGCTGCCCGCGTTCATGGCAACGCGCGCCGACCTCGTGCCGCACCCGGCGCTGATCGATCTGGCGCGCATGGAATGGGCGTTGCGCAGCGCCTTCGATGCGGCCGATGCGCTGCCGCTGACGGCCGACGACCTGTCGCAGGTGCCCGCCGACCGATGGCCGGCACTGGTCTTCAGGCCGGTGCCCAGCCTGGCGTGGTTGCCGATGCAGTGGAACGTCGCACCGGTGTGGCGCGCGCTGCAGGGTGACGACGACCCGGACCTGCCCGAACCGCAAGCGCTCGACCACGTCGTGCTGATCTGGCGCCTGGACCTGGGCACGCGGTGGCGCACGCTGGACGGCCTGGCGGCGCGGCTGCTGCGTGCCGTGCTGGACGGCGAGACCTTCGCCGACCTGTGCGCACTCGCGGCAGGCGATGTCGGCGACGACCAGGCGGCACTGCACGCGGCGAGCGCGCTGCGCGGCTGGATCAACGACGGTCTGTTGATGCGCTGAACCAGCGCTGCGCGTGCAGCGCCAAGCCGGTGGCGACGCTGGCGAAGCGGTCGCCGCGTGCCGTGTGCGCCTCGGGGAAGGCCGCGGCGATGCGGCTCGCCAGCAGCCGCAAGCCGGTCGAGCCACCGGTGAAATACAGCGCGTCGATCTGCTCGGGCTTCAGCCCGGCTTGCGAGACCGTGAACCGCGCCGCGTCGACGATGCGTTCGATGTCGGAGGCGATCGCCTGCACGGCCTCGCGCTCGCTGAAGTCCACGCCCAGCTTGTGCTCGGTGTGGCTCAGGTCGATGCGCGTCTCGCCGCCTTCGGCGACCGCGATCTTCGCGCCCTCCGCGCGCGCCGCGAGCTCGTGGCCGAGGCGCTCGTCGATCACGATCATCAGGCGCTCGTAGTGGCGCGGGTTGCCGTAGAAGCCGCGCATGCTGCGCAACTCGGCGGCGCGGCCCGGGCTGTAGACGGTGTTGATCAAATGCCAGGTCGCGAGGTCGAAGTACACGCCGCTGGGCACCTCGCGTGCCGGCGCGCCGGCCACGCTCGGCCCCATCGCGCCGTAGCCGTATTCGGGCAGGATCGCCGCGAGCTCGACGCGGCGGTCGAAGTCGGTGCCGGCGATGTGCACGCCGTGGTTGCCGAGGATGTCGTCCTTGCGCTCGCGTTTGGTCGCGTGCTGCGGGCCGACGCGCACGACCGAGAAGTCGGACGTGCCGCCGCCGATGTCGGCCACCAGCACGGTCTGTTCGCGGTCGACGCTGCGCTCGTAGTCGAAGGCCGCGGCGATCGGCTCGTACTGGAAGCTGACCTCGTCGAAGCCGACCTGCCGCGCGGCGACCTCGAGGGCCGCCTGGGCTTGCGCGTCGCGCACCGGGTCGTCATCGACGAAGAACACCGGGCGGCCGAGCACCGCGCGGCGAATCGGTGCGCCGGCCTGGGCCTCGGCGAGGCGCTTCAGGTGCTTCAGGTAGCCGGCGACGATGTCCAGGTATTTGGCACCGCGGCCGCCGCCGACGTCGGTGGTCTGGTCGATCAGCGGGCTGCCGAGGATGCTCTTCATCGAGCGCATCAGCCGGCCGTCCAGCCCGTCGACATAGGCGGCCACCGCGGCGCGGCCGAAGGCGCGCGGCGGGCCGTCGAGCTCGGGGCCTTCGACGAAGTAGAAGACGGCCGTCGGCATCGTCGTGTGGCCCGGTTCGAGCTCGACCAGCTGCATGCTGCCGGCGGGGCTCGGCACAGCGATCGCGGAGTTGGAGGTGCCGAAGTCGATGGCGCAGAACATGGTGGGAGGTCGCTGGGTCGGCACGAGGGCGGGGGCGCGATTCTACGGGGCTGCGCGGCGGAAAGTGCCGGCGTATGCTGGCTGCCTTCGCCGTTCAGCCCAGGAGTTCGCCCATGTCCCGTCTTCCATCCATCGCGGTCGCCGCCCTGCTGGTCGTTGCGCTGAACCCGGCTCGGGCCGCCGATACCGCGCCACCGCCGGCCGCCAAGACCGACGCGCTCAGTGCCGCCCGAGCCCAGATCGCGCAGAAGAACTGGTCGGGGGCGGTGGCCGAGTTGCAGCGCGTCAACGCCACCGGCAATGCCGACTGGAACAACCTGATGGGCTACAGCCTGCGCAAGAGCGCCACGCCCGACTACGCGGCGGCCGAGAAGTTCTACGACGAGGCCCTGCGGCTCGCGCCGCAGCACCGCGGCGCACTCGAATACTCGGGCGAGCTGTACCTGATCACGAACAACCTGCCCAAGGCAGAGGAGCGTCTTGCCGCACTCGACAAGGCGTGCACGCTGCCCTGCGACGAGTACACCGAACTGAAGAAGTCGGTGGCCCGCTACAAGGCGAACGGCAACAAGTACGTCGCCGCGCCCTGGTAGCTCGGTTTACTCGAGCCCGAGCTGCGTGATGAACTTGGTGTTCAGGTAGGCCTCGATGGCTTCGGTGCCGCCCTCCGAGCCGTAGCCCGAGTCCTTCACGCCGCCGAACGGTGTCTCGGGCAGCGCCAGGCCCATGTGGTTGATCGAGACCATGCCGCTTTCGAACGCGGCGCCGATCGCGTTCGCGGTCTTCAGCGAACGCGTGCAGGCATAGGCGGCCAGACCGAACGGCAGGCGGTTGGCTTCGGCGACGACCTCGTCGAAGCTGCCGAACGGCACGATGGGCGCGACCGGGCCGAAGGGCTCTTCGTTCAGGATGCGGGCCGAGGCCGACACGTCGGTCAGCACGGTCGGCTCGAAGAAGTAGCCGGTGTCGCCGATGCGCTTGCCGCCGGTGCGGACCTTCGCGCCCTTGCTCACGGCGTCGTCCACGAACATCTGCATCGCCTCGACACGCCGGCTGTTGGCCAGCGGGCCCATGCGGGTGTCTGCCTGCAGGCCGTCGCCGACCTTGAGTTTTTGCGTGGTGGCGACGAAGCCGTCGACGAAGCGCTGGTAGACCGACTCGTGCACCAGGAAGCGCGTCGGCGACACGCAGACCTGGCCGGCGTTGCGGAACTTGGCGCCGGCGTACATCTTGGCCGCCGCATCGACATCGGCATCGGCGAACACGATGGCCGGGGCGTGGCCGCCCAGTTCCATCGTGATGCGCTTCATGTGCTGGCCGGCCAGCGCGGCGAGCTTCTTGCCCACCGGCGTCGAGCCGGTGAAGGTGATCTTGCGGATGATGGGGCTGGGGATCAGGTACTCGGACACCTCGGCCGGCACGCCGAACACCAGGTTGACGACGCCGGCCGGCAGGCCTGCGTCCACGTAGCACTTGATCAGCGCGGCGCAGCTGGCCGGCGTTTCTTCAGGCCCCTTCAGGATCACCGAGCAGCCGGCGGCGAGCGCGGCCGAGACCTTGCGCACGGCCTGGTTGATCGGGAAGTTCCAGGGCGTGAACGCGGCGACCGGGCCGACCGGCTCCTTCACGACCGCCTGCACCACGCCCTCGGCGCGCGGCGGCACCAGGCGGCCGTAGGCGCGGCGGGCTTCCTCGGCGAACCAGTCCATGATGTCGCCGGCCAGCGCGGTTTCCATCTTCGCTTCGGCGAGCGGCTTGCCTTGCTCCATCGTCATCAGCGGGGCGATCTCGTCGACGCGGCTGCGGATGATGTCGGCCGCCTTGCGCAGCAGCTTGTAGCGGTCGTAGGCCGAGACCTTGCGCCAGACCTTGAAGCCCTTGTCGGCGGCGTGCAGCGCCTGATCGAGGTCGCTGCGCGAGGCATGCGCCAGACGCGCGATCACCTGGCTGGTGGCGGGGTTGATGATGGGTTCGCTCTTGCCTTCGGCGCCGTTGCACCATTCACCGTTGATGTAGAGCTGGACGTCTGAGTACATGGGGTGCCTTTCGATGGGGATGGAGGGCGCAGGCGGCCGAGCGGCTGCATGCCGTGCATCCCACAATTAGACCCGATCCGGCCGTGGCGCGCCGCGTGCCGGCGCCGATCTCAGTGCGCGGCGGTCGGGCCGGGATCGGCTGGCACCCCGCGTCGGGCCGACGTGTCGGTCACGGCCTGGGCCGCCGACGGGGCCAGCGCCCGGCCACTTGTGAGGTCGCCGGTGATGCTGGCAATGCGGGGCATCCCGCCGCTGCTCGCGGTCAGCAGCACGGCACTGGTCACCGCCGCGGCAACCGTGCCCCAGGTGATGGCTCTGAGTACCGCGACGACCATGTGGCTGCTCCTGTGAGTTCATGGCCCCGGGATGCGGGCCGTCACTGAACCATAGGCGGTCCATGCGGGTCCTGCCATCCCGACGATGTGGGAGAAGGCGATGCGCCGACGCCACGTGTTGCCGAGAAATCCCGCTGTTGTGCCAAGTGCGACCGAATGGCACTTCACTTCCATGCATCAAGGTCGATACAACACGAGCACACTTTGTTGCACTGTAAAGAGCTCGGGGAGGACGCGATGAACTGGTCTGCAGGTCTTTCATGGTTGACGGCGCTGGGCGCCCCCCACCGCTCGGACGCAGCGGACACCGATTGCGCTGACATGGGCACGGCATTCGGTCTGGATGCGAGTCTGGGCACGCCGACGATGCCCGAGACCGCGCTCGACGCGCCGTCGTCCTCGACGTCTGCCGCGCCGTGGGAGAGCCGCCTTGTGCGGCGCTCCGGCCTCTGACCCGACAGGGTCCCTACCGGCCGGTCGCCACACGACCGGCAAGTTCAGCGCGTGGGGTCGGCGCCTAGAATCGGCGCATGACCAGGGTGTCTTTCAAAACGCAGATGCTGCGGGCGCGCGAAGAAGCGATCGTCGCCGCCGTCAACCGATTGCTCGCCGAAAAAGGCTTCGACGCAATGACGGTCGATGCCGTGGCCGCCGAAGTCGGCATCGCGAAGGCCAGCCTCTACAAGCACTTCGATTCCAAGGAAGCGCTCGCCGCCGCCGCGATGATCGGCGTGTTGGACCGGGCGCTCGCGCAGGTCGAGATGCTGGCCCGTGACCCTGCCCATGCGCACGAACTCGACCGCCTGAAGGCGCTGACGCGCTGGGCCATGCAGGTGCAGCTGGCCGGCGAGATGCCGTCGCTGCCGGCGCAGAACTCGACGCTGCGGGCCGCGCTGATGGCCAACAAGGCCTACATCGACCGGCTGATGCAGCTCAGCGACCTGCTGGGCGCGTGGATCGTCGCGGGCCAGCAGGCCGGGCGGCTGGACGCCACGCTGCCCCCCGAGGTCGTGCTCTACACCTTGTTCGCGAAAGCCTGCGACCCGGTGCTGGGCCTGTTGAAGACGGGCGGCAATTACCCCGACGAGCAGATCATCGAGATGCTGCTGGCGACCTGCTTCCGCGGGCTGGAGCGGGCCTAGACCTCCAGCACCAGCAGCGGCTGGTGCGCGGCCGCCTCGCCTTTGCGCGCGTGGCCGCGCGAATTGCAGACGACGCGCGTGGCCCCGCCGGGATGCTCGACCCGGTAGTCGTGCTGGCAGTGCAGGTGCCCGTGTATCCACAAATCGGCGAACGGCAGCAGTGCGTCGTCGGCATTGCAGAAGCTCGCGGTGCCGGGCTGGTCGCCGTAGCGCGGGTCGGCGCTGCGCAGGCTGGGGGCGAAGTGGGTGATGGCGACGGTCGCGTCCCACGCGCCCTTCGGCCGCTTCAGCTCGCTGCTCAGCCATGCGCCGCAGACGAGTGCCTCTTCGCGCACGGCAGCAGCGTCGAACGCCGCGCCGTGGCGTGTCGAGCGCATGACCTTCATGAAGTAGCGCCCGGCGCGCATCGCGCGTTCGCGTTGTGACGGTCCGAACAGGTCGAAGTCGCACCAGCGCGTGGTCGCGACGAAGCGGATGCGTTTGCCGGCGGTGTCGGCCAGGACCGCGCTCTCGCACTCGAGCAGCCGCAGGCCCAGCTGCGTGCAGCGTTCGCGCAGTGCCGGCCAGGTCTGGGTCAGCTCGCGTTCGTCGAACTCGTGGTTGCCGGCGACGAAGAGCACCGGCACCGGCCAGTCGCGAAACAGCTCCAGCCCGGCCCAGCTGCTGTCGATGTCGCCGGCCAGCACCAGCAGTTCGGCATCGGGCGCTGGTGTGGGGACGAAGACCTCGGTTTCGAGATGCAGGTCAGACAGCAGCTGCAGCCGCATTGTTCAAGCCGCGCCGTGGCATTGCTTGAACTTCTTGCCGCTGCCGCAAGGGCAGGGGTCGTTGCGGCCGACCTTGGGCGTTTCGCGCTTGACGGTGTCGACCTTGTAGCGCTGCTCGCGCGTCAGGTCCTGCAGGTCGGCGATGGTGACGACGAGTTCTTCCATCGCGTCGTCCAGCGTCGCCAGCGGGTGCTCGCGGTCGAGCAGGGCGACCAGTTCGCGCTGCTCGTCGTCTTCGACCGGCAGGTGGCGGTACAGGCGCGCCAACGCCGCCATCACCGCGTCGTCGGGCATCTCGGCGAGGTCGGGGAAGGTCTCTGCCGCGTGGTGAAAGCCCGCGACCCAAGGCATCAGCGACTGCGACACCGGGCTAAGGCCGGCCATCATGTCGACCTCGCCGTCGGGCACCGGCTCGCGCGGGTGCTCGTCGTCGAATTCGAGCACCAGCGGGTCGAACCAGCCGTCCTCGACGATGGCACGGTTCAGCGCGGCGTGGCGGCGCAGGATCAGCGCGGTGGTGCGCTGCAACCACTCGCCGTTCACGTCGTCGGGCAGCGGCCGGCCGTCGAAGTCGAACACGTGGGCGAGCCAGGTCGCGCTCTCGAGCAACACCGGCTGCACGATCACGCCGCAGAGGTAGCCGTCGAGCATCACCGCGTCCAGCGGTTCCAGCGGTTCGGGGGTCTCGAGCAGCAGGTCGTCGAGTTCGGCGAATTCGGCGTCGGTCAGGTCGTGTGCGCGGGCGGCGGTCGACGGGGGCGTTTCTTTGGGCGTCATGGCGAGGGATCTCTTCTGAGGTGCGCCATTCTGCGCGCGCTCTTCTACTGGACCGAGAAGCGCCCGATCAAGCGATAACGCGCACCCGGGTGGTACAGCCGCGCGACCGACGCGACCGCGCCCTGCGACACCGTGCGCCGCGACACCATCAGCAGCGCGCTGGCGTCGGCGACTTCGAGCAGCCGCGCCTGCTCGGGCGTGGCGAGCACGGCCTCGACGACCTGCTCGGCCTCGGTCAGCGGCGCGTGCTCGAACAGCACGAAAGACGGCGTGACCTGCGTGAAGTCGCGCGCCATCAGGTCGGGCGCGAGGGCCGGGTTCACGTGACGATCCTCGAGCTGGATCGGCACGCCGCTTTCCAGGTGCACCAGCTGCACATGCACCACCGTCGCGCCGCGCGGCAGGCGCATCGCGGCGCTGGTGCGTGCGTCGGCCTTCTCCTTCGCGACCAGGCAGACGCGCGTGGTGTGCACGTGGCCGCGCTCGCGGATCTCGTCGTGGATGTCGCGCACCTGCAGCAGGTTGGAGATCGGATGCAGCTCGGCCACGTACGAGCCCGAACCCTGGCGGCGCTCGATCAGGCCTTCTTCTTCGAGCTCGCGCAGCGCGCGGTGCACCGTCATGCGGGCGCAGCCGAAGGTCTGCACCAGTTCGCGCTCGGAGGGGAGGCGCACGCCGGGCTCCCAGCCGCCTTGCGCGATGCGCTCGCGCAGCGCCGCCTTGATGGTCGCGTAAGGCAGGGTGCGCTTCGGAGGAGGCTGGGTCATCGGTTCATTCTAGCGAGCTGCATGCTAAAGTTGTCTAGACCACTTTGGGGCCCCGCCATGACGACCACGCCGACCACGCCCATCACGATCATCCCTGGCCAGCTCGACGCGGCGATGCTCGAACAGGCCGCCGCCGGCGGCGCGCACTGGGTCATCTCCGCCGAGGCCACCGTGCGCATCGACGCCAGCGTGCAGGCGGTGCGCGACCTGGTCGGTCAGCACGCGGCCGTCTACGGCATCAACACCGGCTTCGGCAAGCTCGCGCAGACGCGCATCGCCGACGACGATCTGGCGCAGCTGCAACGCAACCTGGTGCTGTCGCACAGCGCCGGCGTCGGCCGACCGATGAGCGCGCCGGTGGTGCGGCTGATGCTGTTGCTCAAGGCCGCGAGCCTGGCGCACGGCCTGTCGGGCGTGCGGCCCGAGGTCATCAAAGCGCTGCTCGCGCTGCTGAACGCCGACGTGTTGCCGGTCGTGCCCGAGAAGGGGTCGGTCGGCGCGAGCGGCGACCTCGCGCCGCTCGCGCACCTGGCCGGGGTGTTGATCGGCGAGGGCGAAGCCTTTGTCGGCGACGAGCGATGGCCGGCCGTGCAGGCGCTCGCGAAGGCCGGCCTCGCGCCACTGCAACTCGGGCCGAAGGAAGGCCTCGCGCTGCTCAACGGCACGCAGGCGTCGACGGCGCTGGCGATCCATGCGACGCAGCGGCTGCGCCGCGTGTTCGACATGGCGGTCGCGATCGGCGCGATGACGGTGGACGCGGCCAAGGGCTCGGACACGCCGTTCGACGACCGCATCCATGCGGCCCGCGGCCAGCGCGGCCAGCGCGTCGTCGCGGCACGCTATCGCGAGTGGCTGGCCGGCAGCGCGCTGCGCGCCTCGCACCTCGACTGCGACCGCGTGCAGGACCCGTACTGCCTGCGCTGCCAGCCGCAGGTGATGGGCGCCTGCCTGGACCAGATCGAACACGCGTGGGGCGTGTTGCTGCTCGAGGCCAACGGCGTCTCCGACAACCCGCTGGTGTTTGCCGACACCCTGCAGGCCTTGTCCGGCGGCAACTTCCACGCCGAGCCGGTCGCGTTCGCGGCCGACAACCTCGCGCTGGCGATCGCCGAGATCGGTGCGCTCGCCGAGCGCCGCACCGCGATGCTGATGGACCCGGTGCTGTCGGGTCTGCCGGCGTTCCTGATCGAGCACGGCGGGCTGAACTCGGGCTTCATGATCGCGCAGGTGACCTCGGCCGCGCTCGCGTCCGAGAACAAGTCGCTCGCGCACCCGGCCAGCGTCGACTCGCTGCCGACCTCGGCAAACCAGGAAGATCACGTCTCGATGGCCACCTTCGCCGCGCGCCGCTTGCACACGATGCTGGACAACACCGCCGGCGTCGTCGCGATCGAGTGGCTGTGTGCGGCGCAGGCGATCGAGTTTCACCGGCCGCTGACCTCGTCGCCGGCAATCGAGGCGTTGCATGCCAGGTTGCGCACGCAGGTCGCGCGGCTGAAGGTCGACCGGTTGATGTCGCCCGACATCGAGGCCGCGACGCGCCTCGTCGAGGCGGGTCTTTTGGCTTCTGCCTAGCTTCTCTGCCTAGCGCTCCATCTGCACCGCGCGCAGCGTCTCGACGCGGATGTCCTCGGTGACTTGCGCCTTCAGCTCCGAGAAGCGCGGCGTCGTCTTGACCGTGTAGTGGCGCGGGTAGGGCAGGTCGATCTGCAGCTCGTTCTTGATGCGTCCCGGGCGGGCGCTGAACACCGCGCAGCGATTGGCCATGAAGATCGCCTCGTCGATGTCGTGCGTGACGAACAGGACGGTCTTCTTGTGCAGCTCCCAGATCGACAGCAGCAGTTCCTGCATCAGTGCGCGGGTCTGGTTGTCGAGCGCGCCGAAGGGCTCGTCGAGCAGCAGGATCTTCGGGTCGTTGGCGAGCGCGCGCGCGAGCGCGACGCGTTGCTGCATGCCGCCCGAGAGCTGCTTCGGGAAGTGCGACTCGAAGCCGCTCAGGCCGACCTCGGCAATGAAGCGCGCGGCGATCTCGGCCTGTTCCGCCGCGGGCATGCCTTTCTCGCGCAGGCCGAAGCAGATGTTCTGCCGCACGGTGAGCCACGGGAACAGCGTGTAGCTCTGGAACACCATGCCGCGATCGGCACCGGGGCCGACCACCGGCTGGCCATCGAGCAGCACGTGCCCGACGGTGGGCGTGTCCAGCCCGGCGACGATGCGCAGCAGTGTGGACTTGCCGCAGCCCGAGGGCCCGAGCACGGTGATGAAGTCGTTGTCGGCGACTTCGAGAGAGGTCGGTTGCAATGCCAGCGTGGGCTGGCCACCGTTGACGCCGGGGAAGGTGCGGCCGACCCCTTGGACACTCAGCCGACTCACAGTGCGGCCCACCTGAACATCGCGCGGTTCGCGCGCTTGAACGCCATGTCCGAGATCAGCCCGATCACGCCGATCGTGATGATGCCGAAGATGATCTGGTCGGTTGCGAGCAGCGCCTGGCTGTCGGTGATCATGTGGCCGATGCCGTTGCTGGCGCCGATCAGCTCGGCGACGATCACGTAGGTCCAGGCCCAGCCCAGCACCAGGCGCAGCGTCTCGGCGATCTGCGGCGCGCTCGACGGAATCAGCACGCGCTTGACGATACCGACGTCGCTCGCGCCCAGCGTGTACGCGGCCTCGACGAGGTCGCGGCGCGTGCCGCCGACCTGCAGCGCGATCATCAGCACGAGCTGGAAGAACGAGCCGATGAAGATCAGCGACAGCTTCTGCGCCTCACCGATGCCAGCCCACAGGATCAGCAGCGGGATGAAGGCCGACGCCGGCAGGTAGCGCGCGAACGAAACAAAGGGCTCGAAGAAGGCCTCGACCGGCTTGTACGCGCCCATCGCGACGCCCAGCGGCACCGCGAGCAGCGCGGCGAGCACGAAGCCGCCGAGCACGCGCCAGATCGTGAAGGCGATGTCTTTCGCGAAGCCTTGCTCGGTCAGCAGCACCCAGCCCGACTTCACCATCGCGATCGGGTCGGCCAGAAAAGTCTTGGGCACGAAGCCGCCCAGCGTGGCGACGGCCCACACCGCGAAAAACAGGACGAAGAAGAGGATGCCCAGGGCTGTGCGCCGCCCCGGGCTGACCTCGTGAAGCGGCTTCAACGGCTTACTTGATGAAGCTGGTGTCGGCCAGGTTGCTCAGGTCGGGGATCTGCTTGATGCTGCCGATCTCGAGCAGCAGCTCGGCCGCTTCCTTGCTGAACTGGGCGTGCTCGCCGGCGAAGAACTTCTGGTTCGCGGCGCGGTCCTGCCAGCGCAGGTAGGCCTGCGACTTCTCGAAGGCCTCGCCGCTCTGCTTCACGTCGGCGCCCATGATCTCGAAGCTCTTCTTCGGGTCTTTCTTGATCATGTCGAGCGCGTCGAAGTAGCCGTCGGCGAGCGCCTTCGCGGCCTTCGGGTTCTCTTTCAGGAACTTGGGCGTGCAGCCGAAGGTGTCCATCACCATCGGGTAGTCGAGCGTGGTGGCGATGATCTTGCCGGCCTCGGGTTTGGCGCGCACCGCGCTGAGGTAGGGCTCGTAGGTCATGCCGGCGTCGAAGTCGGTCGTGCCGGCGATCATCGCGTTGGCCACCGGTTGCGGCTCGAGCGTCAGCACCTTCACGTCCTTGATCGACAAGCCGTTCTTCTTCAGCATCCAGGCCAGGCCGAAGTAAGGCGCGGTGCCGGGTGCCGAGGCGGCGACCGTCTTGCCCTTGAGGTCGGAGATCTTCATGATGCTCGGCTTGACGACCATGCCGTCGGCGCCGTAGCTCTTGTCGAGCTGGAAGATCTGCGTCGTCGTCACGCCGTTCGCGTTCCAGCCGACCCAGGTCTCGACCGTGGTCGCGGCGCACTGCACATCGCCCGAGGCGATCGCGAGGTGGCGGTCTTTCTGCGGGATCTTCTTGATCGTGACGTCCAGGCCGTGCTTCTTGAACAGGCCGGCCTCGTTCGCGAGCGTCAGCGGCGCGAAGCCGGTCCAGCCGGAGATCGCGATCGCGACCTTGGCGTCCTGCGCGAAAGCCGGCGCGGTCGTGAGGCACGCGGCGACGGCGGCGGCAAGGGCGGTGAGGCGGCGTACAGACATCAGCGAATCTCCAGGCGGTTGGATGGGTGGCAGACTTGATGCAAGCTGCGTGCCGTGGCCGACCGCTTGTATCGCGGCCGGCCCTTCGGCAGTCGTGAGCCGCCGTACGGCGACTCACGCACGACCTCAGTCTACACTTTGACCCCAACCTGTCTAGACCACTTTGACAAGGGTTGCCACCGATGGAGACGGCCATGTTTGCATTCGCCGCGGGCACTGCCCCGCTGCTGGTCTCGTTCCCGCACGCGGGCACCGAGATCCCGCCCGAACTCGAAGCGCGCATGACGCCCGAGGCCTTGCAGCGCGCCGATGTCGACTGGCATCTGCCGCAGCTCTACGCCTTCGTGCGCGAGATGGGCGCGAGCACGATCGCGGCACGCTTCGCCCGCCACGTGATCGATCTGAACCGTCCGCCCGAGGACACCAGCCTCTACCCGGGCCAGGACGTGACCGGCCTGCTGCCAACCGACACCTTCCGCAAGCAGCCGCTGTACCGGCCGGGCCAGGCGCCGAACGCGGCGGAAGCAGAGGAGCGCCGCGAGCGTTACTGGCAGCCCTACCACGATGCGCTGAGTGCCGAGCTGCAGCGGCTGCGCGCGTTGCACGGGTCGGTCGTGCTCTGGGAGGCGCATTCGATCGCATCGGTGATGCCGCGCTTCTTCGACGGCAGGTTGCCCGACCTGAACCTGGGCACGGCCGAGGGACGCGCCTGCGCGCCGGCACTGCAGGCCGCGGTCGAGGGCGCGATGGCGGCGCAGTCGCAATACACCCATGTCAGCAACGGCCGCTTCAAGGGTGGTCACATCACGCGCCACTACGGCTGGCCCGAGCACGGCGTGCATGCGCTGCAGCTCGAGATGTGCCAGTGCACCTACATGGACGAGGAGGCGCCGTTCGCCTACCGCCCGGACCGCGCGGCTCAGGTGCAGCCGCTACTGAAGCGCATGCTGCACGCCGTGATGGATGCGCGCGCGCAGCGGGCTTGAGGCGATCGCGTACGACAGTTCGGCCGGGTGGTCGACGTCCCACAGGCACAGGTCGGCGCGCTTGCCGAGTTCGATGCTGCCGCGGTCGTCTTGCAGGCCCAGCGCTTGCGCTGCGACGCGGGTGACGCCGAGCAGGGCCTCGGCCGGCGTCATGCGGAACAGCGTGCAAGCCATGTTCATCATCAGCGGCAAGTGGGTGCTCGGGCTGGTGCCGGGGTTGCAGTCGGTTGCCACCGCCATCGGCACGCGGTGCTCTCGGAACAGCGCGATCGGCGGCAGGTGCGTGTCGCGCAGAAAGTAGTACGCGCCCGGCAGCATCACCGCCACGGTGCCGCTCTGCGCCATCGCGCGCACGCCGTCGGCGTCGATGTGCTCCAGATGGTCGGCCGAGAGCGCACCGAACTCGGCCGCGAGGGCGGCGCCGCCCAGGTTGGACAGTTGTTCCGCATGCAGCTTGACCGGCAGCCCGTGCGCGCGTGCGGCTTCGAACACGCGCCGCGTCTGTACCGGCGTGAAGCCGATGTTTTCGCAGAACGCGTCGACCGCGTCGGCCAGCTTGAGGCGCGCGGCCTCGGGCAGGATGTGCTGGACGATCTCGTCGACATAGGCGTCGGCGCGGCCCGCGAACTCGGGCGGCAGCGCATGCGCGGCGAGCAGCGTGGTGCGCACGTCGATGGGGAACTGCTCGGCCAGCGCACGCGCCACCTGCAGCGACTTGAGCTCGGCCTTTTGGGACAGGCCATAGCCCGACTTGATCTCGACCGTGGTGACGCCGTGATGCATCAGGCTCTTCAGGCGCCGCGCCGATTGCGCCTGCAGGTCGGCGGGGTGGGCTTCGCGCGTGTGCTTGACGGTGGACAGGATGCCGCCACCGGCACGCGCGATGGCTTCGTAGCTCGCGCCTTGCAGCCGCATCTCGAACTCGATCGCCCGGTCACCGGCGTAGACGAGGTGGGTGTGGCAGTCGATCAGGCCGGGCGTCAGCAGCGCGCCGCCGCCGTCGAGTTCGCGCCGCACCGGCACCTGCGGATCGAGCCGGTGGGTCGGCCCCATGCCGGCGATCACGCCACCGGCGATGGCGACGAAGCCGGGCGGCGTGACCTCGCAGGCGTCGTCGACGCAGGTGACGATGCGGACGTTGCGGATCAGCAGGTCGATGGTCGGCACATGGGCGGTGGGCATCGGTCAGACCTCGCTCAGCAAAGCGCTTCGCGCGGCGACGAAGCGTTCACAGGCTAGGCCGGCGGCGCTGTGCTCGCCATCCCGCACATGGTGGTGGCCGGCGACCCAGACGTCGCGCACGGCGTTGCGGCCGTGCGGGGTGAACACGTGGCCGGCGAGCGCTTGTGCCGGGGCGAGTTCCGCGAGCGGGCCGCGGGTGTCGAGCACGACGAAGTCGGCCTGCTCGCCGACCGCCAGGCCGGCGATGCAGCGACCGCTGGCCTGCGCGCCGCCGCGCACCGCGCCCAGCCACAGGTGGTCGGCGACCTGTGCGTGGGTGCCGCCGGCCAGCACGTTGCGGCGCTGTTGCGCGAGGCGCTGGGTGTACTCGAGCAGGCGCAACTCTTCGCCGCTGCCGATGCTTGCGTGGCTGTCGGAGCCTATGCCCCAGCGGCCGCCGGCGGCGAAGTAGGCGGCGGCGTCGAAGACCCCGTCGCCCAGATTCGCTTCGGTGCTCGGGCACAGGCCGGCGACCGCACCGCTCGCGGCGAGCGCGTGGCGTTCGTCCGCGGTCATGTGGGTGGCGTGGACCAGGCACCAGCGCGCGTCCACCGGCGCGTTCGCGAGCAGCCATTGCACCGGGCGCTGGCCGCTCCACCCGACGCAGTCACGCACCTCCTGCTGCTGCTCGGCGATGTGGATGTGGATGGGTGCGGTGGATTCGATGCCGGCGACGAGCTCCTTCAGCGCTGACGGCCCGACGGCGCGCAGCGAATGCGGCGCCACACCGACGCGCGTGCCGGTCGCGGCTGTGCGCGCGGCGATGTCGAGCAGGCCGTCGACGCGGTTCAGAAAGCGCCGCTGATCGGCGCGCGCGGGCTGCCCACCGAAACCGGCGTGCTGGTACAGCACCGGCAGCAGCGTCAGCCCGATGCCGGCGCGCCGCGCCGCATTCACCAGGCGCCATGACATCTCGGCCGGGTTGGCGTAGCGCTGGCCGGCCGGGTCGTGGTGCAGGTAGTGGAACTCGCAGACCGACGTGTAGCCGGCTTGCAGCATCTCGATGTAGAGCTGGGTCGCGATGTCCTCGAGCTGGTCCGGCGAGACCGACAACGCGAAGCGGTACATCAGGTCGCGCCAGGTCCAGAAGCTGTCGTCGGCCGCGCCGCGGTACTCCGACAGCCCGGCGAACGCGCGCTGGAAGGCGTGCGAATGCAGGTTGGGCAGGCCGGGGATGAGCGGCCCCGCGGCCACCGCGGTGACGGCCGGCGCGGTCGCTTGCGGCGTGACCTCGGTCAGGGTCCCGGCGGCGTCCCACCGGAGCAGCACGTCGGTCGCCCAGCCGGTGGGCAGCAGCGCGTGCGGGGCGAACAAGGCATGGCTCATGGCGCGTGATCGTGGCACAGACGGATGTGCAGCAGCGCCGGGTGTGCGCCGAGCGGGCGCGCCGTGATCGCGTCCTGCGGCGTTCGCCACAACAGCCCCTGCATCGGATCGAGTGTCTCGCCGCCGATGTGCCACACGCCTGCGCAGCACCACAGCAAGCTGACGTCGGCGGCCGGCAGCGTCGCCGCATCGCCGCGCACGTCGACCTGGCTGCGAAAGCGCCCGCGCCGCGTCATCACGTTGAAGTCGCTGGACGCGCCGTCGATCAACGTTGCGTCCAGCGCCACATCACCCGGGAAGCGGAACGGCGCGAATGGTGTCGTTAGCGCATGATCGACGCGGCCGTCGTGTGAACGTAGCCGCATGCCTGTGCCCGTCAGCAGCGTGATGCAACGGTCGACGCCGGGGAAGGCCGAGAACGGCGCGTCGCGTGCGACCTCGGCGATGCTGAGGCGCCAGTCGAAGTCGGCCGCGCTCGCGCCACCGAACGCGATCTCGCGCGTCAGCCCGGCGCCGTTCTTCCAAGGCTGCGGCGTGATCGTGCGGAGGGCTATGCGCTCGAATGCCGGCGCGTTCACTTCGCGAGCATCGGCAGGTTCAGCTGCTGTTCGCGCGCCGTCTTGATCGCCAGCTCGTAGCCGGCGTCGGCATGCCGCATCACGCCCGAGCCGCTGTCGTTGACGAGGACGCGCGCGAGCCGCTTCGCCGCGGCCTCGCTGCCGTCGGCGACGATGACCATCCCGGCGTGCTGCGAGTAGCCCATGCCGACGCCGCCGCCGTGGTGCAGCGAGACCCAGGTGGCGCCGCCGGCCACGTTCAGCAGCGCGTTCAGCAGCGGCCAGTCGGAGACCGCGTCGGTGCCGTCGCGCATGGCTTCGGTCTCGCGGTTCGGGCTTGCGACCGAGCCAGTGTCGAGGTGGTCGCGGCCGATCACGATGGGCGCCTTCAGCTCGCCGCTGCGCACCATCTCGTTGAACGCGAGCCCGGCCAGATGCCGTTCGCCGAGCGCCAGCCAGCAGATGCGCGCCGGCAGGCCCTGGAACGCGATGCGCTCGCCCGCCATGTCCAGCCAGCGGTGCACGTGGGCGTTGTGCGGGAACAGCTGCTTGATCTTCGCGTCGGTCTTGCGGATGTCTTCCGGGTCACCCGACAGCGCGACCCAGCGGAACGGGCCCTTGCCTTCGCAGAACAGCGGGCGGATGTAGGCGGGCACGAAGCCGGGGAAGTCGAACGCGTTCTTCACGCCTTCGTCGAACGCGACCTGGCGGATGTTGTTGCCGTAGTCGACCGTCGCCACGCCCATCGCGTGGAAGTCCAGCATCGCCTGCACATGCACGGCGCACGACTGCGCCGCGGCCTTCTTCAGCGCCGCGTGCTGGCTCGAGTCGTTCTGCGCGGCGCGCCATTGCTCGACCGTCCAGCCGGCAGGCAGGTAGCCGTTGATCAGGTCGTGGGCCGAGGTCTGGTCGGTGACGAGGTCGGGCTTGATGCCGCCAGCTTTGGCGCGCCTCACCAGCTCGGGCAGCAGCTCGGCCGCGTTGCCGAGCAGGCCGATCGAGATCGCCTCGCGCCGTTCGGTGTGGTGCTTGACCAGCGCGAGCGCATCGTCGAGGTCGCGCGCCTGCTTGTCGAGGTAGCGGGTGCGCAGGCGGAAGTCGATGCTGGCCTGCTGGCACTCGATGTTCAGCGACACCGCGCCGGCAAAGGTCGCGGCCAGCGGTTGCGCGCCGCCCATGCCGCCCAGGCCCGCGGTGAGGATCCAGCGGCCCACCATGTCGCCGCCGAAATGCTGGCGGCCGGCTTCGGCGAAGGTCTCGAACGTGCCCTGCACGATGCCTTGCGTGCCGATGTAAATCCACGATCCGGCCGTCATCTGGCCGTACATGAACAGGCCTTGCCGGTCGAGCTCGTGGAAGTGTTCCCAGGTCGCCCACTTCGGCACGAGGTTCGAGTTGGCGAGCAGCACGCGGGGTGCATCGGCGTGGGTCTTGAACACGCCGACCGGCTTGCCGGACTGGATCAGCAGCGATTCGTCGTCTTCCAGCACGCGCAGGCAGTCGAGGATCTTGTCGAAGCAGGCCCAGTCGCGTGCCGCGCGGCCGATGCCGCCGTAGACCACCAGCTCTTCGGGGCGCTCGGCCACATCCGGGTCGAGGTTGTTCTGCAGCATGCGGAACGCCGCCTCGGTCAGCCAGGACTTGCAGTGCAAGGTGCTGCCGTGCGGCGCGCGCACGACGCGGCCGGGGGCAGAGCGGGCGCCGCGAAAGGCCGCGTCGGCCAGGGTCTGGAGGTCGGTGGTGGAGTTCATGTGCGCGTCGCCTTCGTGCGTCTCTTCGTGCTTCCGTCAGGTAAGTGGTCTAGACCACTTCGCGCAGCATGCAAGAAGACGCGCGCCGCGTCAACCCGCCTGGCCGGCGGCCGCCTCCAGCAGCCGGGCGCGCAGCCATTGGTGGCTGCTCGACCGGTCGTGCCGCTGGTGCCACAGCATCGCAACGTGCAGGCCGGCCAGCTCGAAGGGCAGCGGCCGCGTCACGACCTGTTCGCGGTAGCCGGTCGAGTCGACGAAGAAGGCCGGCAGGACCGTCAGCAGGTTGCTGTTGGCGACGACGCGGCCGGCGGTGAAGTACTGGTTCACCGTCAGAACGACCCGGCGTTGCCGGCCCAGGGCGGTCAGCGCCTGGTCGGCCAGGCCGTGGGCGCGGCCGCCAAAGCTCACCAGCAGGTGCTGGGCCTCGCAATAGGCGTCCAGCGTGAGCTCGCCCTGGGCCAACGGGTGGCCTTCGCGCATCACGCAGACGTACTCGCTTTCGAGCAGCTGGGTGTGACGCAGCGGCGACTCGCTGTCCTGGCTGTGCAGCTCGGCCAGGGTCTCGGGGAAGTATCCGACGGCCAGGTCGGCGTCGCCACGGGCCAGCAACGCGCTCGGATCGCGCGTGGTCAACGGCAGCACCCGGACGTTGGCCAGCGCCTTCGTGTCTTCAATGTGCGACACCAGCGGCGGCATGAACATCGCGGCCGTGGCATCGGCCATCGCGATCCGGAAGCTGGTGGCGTCGGTCTGCGGGTTGAAGCCGTCAGGCGACAAGGCGGCTCGCAGGTGGCCCAGCGCGGTGCGCACTTCGGGCCACAAGGCCTGGGCGCGGGGTGTGGGCTTGACGCCGCCCGGGGCGCGTGTAAGTAGGTCCTCACCTACGGATTCCTTCAGGCGCTTCAACGCATTGCTGACCGCCGGCTGGGTGATGGACAAGCGCTCGGCGGCCCGTGTGATGTTGCGCTCGGCCATCACCACGTCGAAAACGCGCAGCAGGTTGAGGTCCAGGGTCCGGAAGTTCAGGGCGGTTTGCATGGCCATACACAGGCGTGATACCTGCGATTCATAAATTTGATTGGTGAATTATCCGGGTTAACCCTAATCTCTGCTCCATCGCTTCATCACCGGCCTGGCCGTTGAAAGGATTAGTTCATGAATACCGCTATTTCTTCGTTGCCGCTGGAGCCCGTCACGTCAGGGTTGCGTCCCTGGCTCGCCCGCACCGGTGCCGCCGTGTGGCGCGCGTTCGAAGAAACCGGCCGGGTGCGCGCCAGCCGGCACCTGCTCGATTTCGCCGACCAGTGCCAAGCCTTGCAGCCCGAGCTGGCCAAGGAACTGCGCATGGCCGCCCATCACGGTCCGATGGCCTGAGCGCCTCCCGACCCCATTTACCGAACCCAAGGATCACATCATGACCACCGCCACCCTGCACGCCGAAGTGCAACGCACCCGTTTCGTTCAACACTCGCTGGCCGCCCTGTCGGGCCTGGCCCGCGCGGTCCTCAACCTGCCGTTTGTCAGCGTTCAGCCCGCTTCCGCGCTGACGGCTGCCGAGGCCGCGTCGCTCGAAGCCCAGAAGGTGCGCAATCTGGCGCATTCGTACTCGAAGACCGACCCGGGCTTTGCCGCCGATCTGTACGCCGCCGCGGCGCGCCACGAAGGCCTGCACGCCGACTGAGCATGAAAAAGCCGGCGTGATGCCGGCTTTTTGTCGTTGGGCGGAACCGCTCAGCTTGCGAGGCGTTGCTCGATAGCCGCCTTGGTCGCGGTCATCTCGGCCGGCAGGTGATGCTCGAGCTGCTGGAACAGCTCGGCATGCAGACCCAGCTCGGTCTTCCATGCCGCGGTGTCGAAGTGGGTGACCTGGTCGTATTGCGCCGCGCTGAAGTCCAACCCGGTCCAGTCGAGGTCACCGAAGCGCGGTGTCGTGCCGAACGCGTTCTCGCTGCCCTGCGCCGTGCCGTCGATGCGACCCATCATCCACTTCAGCACGCGCATGTTCTCGCCGTAGCCCGGCCAGACAAACTTGCCGTCCGGCCCCTTGCGGAACCAGTTCACGCAGTAGATCTTGGGCAGCTTGGCGCCGGTGGCCGCCTGCTTCTCGCCCAGGTCCAGCCAGTGCTGGAAGTAGTCGCTCATGTTGTAGCCGATGAAGGGCAGCATCGCGAACGGGTCGCGGCGCACGGCGCCGTTGCCGCCCACCATCGCCGCGGTCGTCTCCGACCCCATGGTCGCAGCCATGTACACGCCCTCGACCCAGTTGCGCGCCTCGGTGACCAGCGGCACGGTCGTCGAGCGGCGCCCGCCGAAGATGAACGCATCGATGGCCACGCCGGCGGGGTTGTCCCATTCCGGGTCGAGCGCCGGGTTGTTGGTCGCGGCCACCGTGAAGCGCGAGTTCGGGTGCGCGGCCTTGGCGCCGGTTTCCTTGGCGATCGCCGGGGTCCAGTCCTTGCCCTGCCAGTCGATCAGGTGCGCGGGCGGCGTGTCGGTCATGCCTTCCCACCAGACGTCGCCGTCGTCGGTCAGCGCCACGTTCGTGAAGATCACGTCGCGCTTCAGGCTGGCCATGCAGTTGAAGTTGGTCAGGTCGTTGGTGCCGGGTGCCACGCCGAAATAGCCGGCCTCGGGGTTGATCGCGTACAGGCGGCCGTCGGCACCCGGCTTGATCCAGGCGATGTCGTCGCCGATGGTCGTGACCTTCCAGCCGGCGAGCCCGGCGGGCGGGATCAACATCGAGAAATTGGTCTTGCCGCAGGCGCTTGGGAAGGCCGCGGCCACGTGGCGCTTCTGGCCCTCGGGCGAGGTCAGGCCCAGGATCAGCATGTGCTCGGCGAGCCAGCCCTGGTCGCGGCCCATGGTCGACGCGATGCGCAGCGCGAAGCACTTCTTGCCCAGCAGCGCGTTGCCGCCGTAGCCCGAGCCGTAGCTCCAGATCTCTTGCGTCTCGGGGTAGTGGACGATGTACTTGGTCGTGTTGCACGGCCAGCTCACGTCTTTCTGGCCCGCCTCCAGCGGCGCGCCGACGGTATGGACGCAGGGCACGAAGTGGCCGTCGGCGCCGAGCACGTCCAGCACCTTGGCGCCCATGCGCGTCATGATCTTCATGTTGACGGCGACGTAGGCACTGTCGGACAACTCGACACCGATGTGGGCGATCGGTGAGCCCAGCGGGCCCATCGAGAACGGCACGACGTACATCGTGCGGCCGCGCATGGCCCCGCGGAACAGCGCATTCGGCCCGGTCTGCAACAGCTCGCGCATCTCGGCCGGGGCCATCCAGTTGTTGGTCGGGCCGGCCTCGTCCTTGGTTGGCGAGCAGATGAAGGTGCGGTCTTCGACGCGCGCCACGTCGCTCGGGCTGCTGCAAGCCAGATAACTGTTGGGACGCAGCTCGGGGTTGAGCTTCTTGAAGGTGCCGCCGGCCACCAGCTGGGCACACAAGCGGTCGTACTCGGCGGTGCTGCCATCGCACCAGTAGACGTCGCGGGCCTCGGTCAGTGCGGCCATCTCGGCGACCCAGGCAATCAGTTTGGCGTGGCGCACGGTGGCGGGGACGTTCAGGCGCAGCCCTTCCATCACGGGACGGTTCATGGTGTCGGTCCAATCATCAAAGTTAGAAAGCGGGATTGGGAAAGTCCGCATGCCCCGGGGTCGTCGGGTGCCGCGGGCTTGCCCAATGCCGCTGGTCGGCTGGCTGTGCCCCGTGGTTACGGAGCGGTTTCATGCGCGCGGCCGGGTTGGCTGGCGCGCAGCGGGCGTCATCGTCAATTGGATTGTCGACCCAGTGTAATGGGGCGGTAACCACCGGAATTCGGGGGGGTCATGCGGTTTCGGTATGGGGTCATGCCTTGGTTGACGGTCGCCCGGCAATAATCGCGATCATGGTTTCACGTCGTCACGCCTTGTCTCTTTCTTTGGCTGCCTTGTTGCCGGCTGTGCCGGCCGCGGCCCAGCAGCGCAAGTCGCTGGCCGACCCGCTTAGGGTGGGCGTGGATCAGGCGCTGGTCGACTCGGGCCTGGCCCGGGCGCTGCAGCACGGCTTCGGTGCCGACACCGGCATTGCGGTGAAGCTGGTTCCCGGGGTTGCGCTGACGCTGCTCGAAGCGCTCGAGCGCGGTGAACTCGACGCGACGTTGACCAACGCGCCGGAAGCCGAGGCCAAGCTCGACAAGCAAGGCCTGGCGCACGACCGCCAGCCGATTGCGACGGGCGAATTCGTGATCGTCGGGCCGGTGGTCCGTGGCAAGGGCGAGGACGTGCTCGGCGGTGCGCTGGGCCGTGACGCGGTCGCCGCACTGAAGCGGCTGAAAGAGGCCGCCCCCGACAGCTTCCGCTTCCTGTCCGCGGGCGACGGCTCCGGCGCGCACGTCGCCGAGCAGGCGATGTGGCGCGCCGCGGGCATTGCCCCGGTGGCGCCCTGGTACGTGACGCTGAAACCTGGCGAGAGCCTGGTCGCGCAGGCGCGCGCGCGGGGCGCGTTCGCGCTCGTCGAACGCGGCGTCTGGCTGGCGCAGGGCGGTGCGCCGCTGGTCGTGCGGATCGAAGGCGATGCCCGCCTGGCGGAAGAGGTGCACGCGATGCGTTCTTTCCGCGTCAACCACCCGGCGGGCAAGATCTTCGTTGCATGGATCGCCGGCGCCAAGGGCCGCCGGGTCGCCGCTGCGCAGCGCGGCTACCGCGCGCCATGACGACGAGGCGGCTGGTCAGCGTCAACGTGTCGCTGGCGCAGCCGATGACGATCAACGACCAGCCCGTGATGACCGGCGTTGCCAAGCGCAGCGTGGCCGGCCCCGTCGAAGCTCGGCCGCTGGGTCTGGTGGGCGACGAGCAGGCCGACCTGACGGTGCACGGCGGCCTGAGCAAGGCGGTCTACGCCTACCCGACCGAGCATTACCCGTTCTGGCAGACGGTGCGGGCGCAGGCCCGCATCGCCGAATGGGGTGAGGCGCTGGCACCCGGCGCGCTGGGCGAGAACCTGACGCTCAGCGGCGTGCTCGAGAACGAGGTCTGGATCGGCGACGTGTTGCGCTTCGCCGATTGCGAACTCGCGGTCAGCGAGCCGCGCTTCCCCTGCTTCAAGTTCAATGCCGTGATGGGCTTCAACCAGGCGGCCAAGCTGATGACGGCCAACGCCTGGTGCGGCTTCTACCTGGCGGTGCGCCGCCCCGGCGTGCTGCAGGCCGGCGAGGCCTTCGAGCTGATCCCCGGACCGCGCGAGGTGGGCATCTCCGAACTATTCCGCGCCCGCGTCTCGCCGGGGCGACGCTGACGCCGGGTTGCGTGCCGGCGGTTACAAAGCCGCAGGGCCGTCATCAGGTGCGAGGCGTTCGCTCGCTACATTCGGGGTCCGCATTGACCCACCACGAAGGAGCACCATGAGCCTCATCAGTTTCATCAAGGACGCCGGCGAAAAACTGTTCGGCACCAAGCCCGAAGCTCCCGCGGCCGACCCCGCTGCCTTGCAAGCCCAGGCCGACGCCGCGAATGCCACCGCGGCCACCGCGATCGCCGGCTACATCACCGCGCAGGGCCTGAAGGTCGACGACCTGGACGTGGCCTTCGACGGCGCGACCGGCACGGTGTCGGTCGCGGGCGAAGCCGCCGACCAGGCGACGCGCGAGAAGGTCGTGCTGTGCTGTGGCAACGTGCACGGCGTGAGCCAGGTCGACGACGCGATGACGACGGCCGAGCCGGCCGACGAGTCGCGCTGGTACACGGTGGTGCGCGGCGACACGCTGTCGGCGATTGCCAAGTCGCAATACGGCAACGCCAACCAGTACCCGAAGATCTTCGAGGCCAACAAGCCGATGCTGTCGAACCCGGACAAGATCTACCCGGGCCAGGTGCTGCGCATCCCTGCGTGAGCCTGACGATCCGACGACAAGAAACGAGCGACCCGTCGCCGGGCCGCCCGTCATCGGGCGCAGATCAGACCGCTGCCACTTCCAGCGGCGGGTAGTCGATGTAGCCCTCGGCGCCGCCGCCGTACAGCGTTTCGCGCACCAGCGGCGTGAGCGGGGCGTCGTCGCGCAGGCGGCGCACCAGGTCCGGGTTGCTGATGAAGGGCTTGCCGAAGGCCACCAGGTCGGCCGCGCCACTGGCGATAGTGTCCAGCGCCATCGCCCGCGTGTAGCCGTTGTTGACGATCCACGCGCCCTGCGCGTTACCCTGCTTGAAGCGGCTGCGCAGCGCGGCGTAGTCGAACGGCGCCACGTCGCGCGGGCCGCCGGTCGCACCTTCGACGACGTGAACGAACGCGAGCTTCAGCGGCGCGAGTTGTTCCACGACGTAGTTGAACAAGCCTTGCGCGTCGCTGTCCTGCTTGGCGTCGTTCGCCGGGGTGACCGGGGACAGGCGAATGCCGGTGCGGCCGGCGCCGATCTCGGCGACGATGGCCTGCATGACCTCGAGCAGCAGGCGCGCGCGGTTCTCTTTAGGCCCGCCGTAGGCGTCGGTGCGGTCGTTGACGCTGTCGCGCAGGAATTGCTCCAGCAGGTAGCCGTTGGCGCTGTGCACCTCGACGCCGTCGAAGCCAGCCTCGATGGCGTTGCGCGCCGCCTGGCGGTACTCGGCAACGATGCGCGGCAGTTCGTCCAGACGCAGCGCGCGCGGTTCCGACACGTCTTCGAAGCCCTGGGCGGTGAAGGTCTTGCCGTTCGCGCGGCGCGCCGTGCTCGACACCGGCGGCTGCCCGTTCGGTTGCAGCGACACATGCGAGATGCGGCCCACATGCCACAGCTGCACGACGATGCGCCCACCCTTCGCGTGCACCGCATCGGTCACGCGGCGCCAGCCGGCGACCTGCTCCGGACTGTAGATCCCGGGCGTGTCGAGGTAGCCCTGGCCCTCGGCCGAGATCTGGGTCGCCTCGGTGATGATCAGCCCGGCGCTGGCGCGCTGCTCGTAGTACGTCGCCATCATGGGCGTGGGCACCTGGCCCGGGCCGGCGCGGTCGCGCGTCAGCGGAGCCATCGCGATGCGGTTGGCGGTGGCGATGTCGCCGAAGCGAAGGGGGTCGAACAAGGTGGTCATGGGACTGCGGTGTGGTGAGGGGTTGCCCGGATGCTACGGGCGCCCAGATCAAAAGCCCTCAAGCACGGTCTTTCCTTGCGTGCTAGCGGTTTCGACCGCGGCATGCGCGCGCTTCAGGTTCGCGGCGTTGATGCGGCCGAAGTGTTCGCCCAGCGTGCTGCGCAGGCGGCCGGCGTCGACCAGCTCGGCGACGCGGTTCAGCAGCGCGCCTTGCGCGCCCATGTCGGGCGTCTCGAACATCGAGCGCGTGAACATGAACTCCCAGTGCAGCGACACACTCTTGGACTTGAGCAGGCGCACATCGAGCGGCGCGGTCAAGTCGTCGATGAGCGCGAGTCGACCCTGCGGCGCGAGCGACTCGGCGATCTGTGCGTAGTGCGCCTCGGTGTGGGTCAGGCTCGCGACGTGGGTCACCTGGCCGACGCCCATGCGCTTGAGCTCGGCGGCCAGCGGTTGCCGATGGTCGACCACGTGGTGTGCGCCGAGCTCGCGCACCCAGGCCTGCGTGCTGTCGCGTGACGCGCTGCCGATCACGGTGAGCTTCGTCAGCTGCCGCGCGAGCTGCGTCAGGATGGAGCCCACGCCGCCGGCCGCGCCCACGATCAGCAGCGAGCCCGTCGTCTCGGGCGTGACGCCGAAGCGGTCGAACAGCAGCTCCCACGCCGTGATGCTGGTCAGCGGCAGCGCCGCGGCCTGTGCGAAGTTCAGCGACGCCGGCATGCGGCCGACCAGCCGTTCGTCCACGCACTGCAGTTCGGCGTTGCTGCCGCGCTGGTTCAGTGCGCCGGCGTAGTAGACCCGGTCGCCGGGCTTGAACAGCGAGACCTGCTCGCCCACCGCCTCGACGACGCCGGCGGCGTCGAAGCCGAGCACGCGCACCTGGCCTTCCGGCGGCGTCGCGTTGTGGCGGACCTTGGTGTCGACCGGGTTCACCGACACCGCGTGCACGCGCACCAGCAGCTCGCGGCCGGCGGCCACCGGGTCGGGCAGCGTGAGGTCGAGCAGCGCATCGGCTGCGGTGATGGGCAGGGCTTGGCGGTAGGCGACGGCTTTCATGGAAGTGCTCCGAAGTGATCGATACAACCAATGTAGTGACCGCCGGCCTGTTTGATAATTGGCACCGAGTCAGATTGACTTTCAACTGAAATTTGAAGATGGACGCCATCGGCGACCTGCAGTTCTCGCAACTCCAACTGTTTCTGCGCCTGGCCGAGGCCGGCTCGCTGAGCGCGGCGGCGCGCCAGTTGCAGCTGACACCGGCAGCGGCCAGCGCGGCGCTGAAACGGCTGGAGGCGACGCTCGCCGTGCGGCTGGTCGAACGCTCGACCCGCTCGATGCGGCTCACGCCCGAAGGCGAATTGCTGCGCGAACACGCGCAGCGCGCACTCGGGGTGCTCGACGACGTGCGCTCGCTGCTGGGCGCGCAGCGCGAGCGGCTCGCCGGCGAGATCCACGTCGCGGCCTCGAGCGACCTGGGCCGCCACATCCTGAGCCCGATGCTGGACGGCTTTCTGGCGCGCCACCCCGACCTGCGTCTCACGCTGCACGTGTCCGACAACCTGCACGACATGCTGCGCGAGCGTGTCGACATCGCGGTGCGCTACGGCGTGCTGCGCGATTCGGCGCTGGTCGCCCGCCGATTGCACGTCGGGCCGCGCACGCTGGCCGCGTCGCCGACCTACATCGCGCGCTGCGGCGCGCCGCAGCACCCGCGCGACCTGGCGCAGCACAACTGCATCGCGCTGTACCTGAGCGGGCGGCCGCAGCTGCAGTGGACCTTCACCCGCGATGGGCAGAGCCTGACGGTCAAGGCGCAGGGCAACCGCCGTGCCGACGACGGCGCGCTGGTGCGGCAGTGGGCGGTCGAGGGGTTCGGCATCGTCTACAAGTCGCGGCTGGACATCCAGGCCGACCTCGACGCCGGGCGCCTGGTCGAGCTGATGCCCGACTGGCGCTGCGACGAGTTGCCGCTGCACGCGATCGTGCCGGCGCGCGAGCACATGCCGCTGCGTGTGAGGCGCCTGCTCGACGAGCTGGTCGTGCGCTTCGCCGCGTTCGGCGGCGATACCGCTACAGTGCCTTCCTGATTCCCGAGGTTCACCCCACCATGCTCGCCTACCGACACGCCTTCC
>Ga0307510_10000778_pt1 | contig 32993 bp, 37 predicted proteins | sample 12_EM_MG_FD_207224 | JGI IMG/M metagenome (GOLD analysis project Ga0307510, IMG submission 207224) | Populus trichocarpa ectomycorrhiza microbial communities from riparian zone in the Pacific Northwest, United States - 12_EM | ecosystem: Host-associated > Plants > Roots > Unclassified | place... | reverse complement strand
TCTTCCGGGACTGTGTCGATTTGTCGGACTTTGGGTGTAAAGGAAGTTCCGGGCCTCTTCTGTCCGGGGGCTTTACAGTCGATAGCTTTATGTCCTTGTTTACCGCAATACATACAAAGATTGTTGTTGAAGTGGTATTGGCATTGTTCTTGGGTGAGTTTTCCTCGTTTCTTGAACGGGGGACGGCGTTGTCCTTGCGTAGCGTTAATTACTGCGTCACTGTTTTCCGCAGATAATTCGCGAACGCGAGGGTTACGTCCTTGACGTTGGTTCCCTTGGTTGCTCGATGGTTTGGCGTACATGCGCCAGTTTCTGTCCAGGTCTCGGGCGCGTTCAACCAGTTCGGCTAAGGTGGCTGGTTGGGGTGACTGGGAAGCAATTTTATTGCTTATAGCTCCGTTAAGAGCATTGCGGAAGGTAAACATCTTTGTGTTTTCATCCACATTGGCGCGTCGTGCATGTTGGCTCCATTCTTGGTACCATTCGTTGAATTCTCTACTCCCTTGTGGAGTAGCATGGAGTTTGGAAAGCACTTCCAGCTCCGTTTGAGGTGGGATAAACTGCGCTTTGAAGGCGTCTTTAAAGGCTTGCCACGTTCCATAGTTGGTAGGTTGGGCTGCAATGGCCGTAGCCATTCTATCGCTAGCCCATTCTCCGGCTGGGGTGTCTCGTTTAAAGTAGGTCAATGCAGACGCTACTTTCTTGTGGTCGGTATTGAACGTGTCTTCGTTCACCGTGAAGTAGTTCTCAAGGATGTTCCAGAAGGCTAATGCCTTGTTTCCCTGGCCATCATAAAGTTCGGGGGCCGTACCGATGAGACGGGGTGTGTTTGCTTGCGCCATTGGGGCTGCGACGATGGGTGGAGGTGGTGGCGGTGCTGGAGGTGGTGCTGCTGGTGGACCTGGTGCAGGTGGGTGATGTACAGCCGGCGGTGCAGCTCCTGGGGTGTTTCCGGACGGTGGTGGTGCCGGGGGCTGGGTTGGTTGTGGCTGAGGACCTGGTGTGGGTTGAGATGAACCCGATGCTTTGGTTCTAGGTGTCGGCGGGGCGGGAGCACGTTGCTTTCCCTTTGATACAGGTGGTGTGGGGATCTGAGTGGTCTCGTCTGGGGGTAGTCGGGAACTACTAGGAAACGGACTTGTTTGTGAGCGGGGTGTACTTGGTCGCGGGGTGCTTGGCCTTGTCTGGAGCTTCTGGATTGCCAAGGTAACAGTGGACTCTGCTCGTTGTAGAAGGGATTCGACTCGTGCGGTATCGTCTTCGTCGGTGTCCTTAGGTATGATTTCCTCAGTTTCTTCCTCTGATTGGTCTTCGTCTGATCCTTCCAAGGCAGTTTTTGTGGGTTCTTCTGCGTCAGAAGAGCTCGGACTTTCGAAATGTACTGTGCGATTATTGAGGTAAATCCACTTGTTCTCGGTTCGATTCCACCGGATGAATCGATCTCGATATAATGCGGTTCCTTGGAACGCGTCAAACTCTTCAATGTGATCCTTGTTCGAGTAAAGAACCCCAAGGACTTGTGCGGTGACTTGTTCTCCGTTGTCCAGGTATCTCCAGGAGTGTCCTGGTCCGTTACTATAAGTGGCGTAGGTCGAAAAGGCCCCAAAGAGGACTCGGTTCCCTTTATCGTTGGCGGCGAAAGCGTCGTAATAGACTGCTGGTACGTGATCTTGTTCTTCGTTTGTTAGTAGGAATTTAGTAGCAAAGCGTGATTTGCACTTTTCCCACAAATTCATATAAGAGTAACGGTATATGAATTGCCTTCCCAACTATAAAATACAGTACACTGTTTCGACAGACGTGTAGACTCGGTGGAATGTTCCGAATCGATAAGTCTGTAGTCTTCCAGTATACCTTCGTTAGTAATGGAAGTTCGGTATTTCCACAGGAAACCGTTGAACACGATGGGATGGGGTGTAACTTTGAAGAGGTCCGTAAAGAGGTGATCAATATGGACGTCTGGTCGATGTTGGAGAAGATAGAGGCAATGACACTTGAAGATACGTAGTTCTTCTTGGTTCCTAGTAGGAGTTGCCTTTGCAAGGTATGTGTCTTCAGGAAGGAAAGGTTGAAACGGTGTTCCAACTATGTGATCAAATTGTCTTGGGCGGATATCTTCTTCAGAGACAATTTGTCAACTAGGAGTACTGATGTTTGGGTACACAGGTACCTGAGGTACCGGACTATTTGGTGTCCTATGAATTAGAGGTGTTGCACAGGGTAGATGGGTTCGTCCTCTTTCGTTAGAGGGTACAAATGTTCGGTGATCCCGGGCTGGTGCAGAACGATTTCTATGCGCCAGATCGTCGGTTATAATGAACACCGTCTATGGGTCGACTAGTGACTCGTGGATCCCAGAGAAGGAGATAGGACGGAGTAGGAGGAGTTCCTGGTTGTCGGTTGTTGTCACAGTGACAAATATCGATTCCACAACCACAATTGATGGCGGTAGCTGGGGATGCGAACTGGAATTCTCTGGATCGTTGGTATTCGGATAAAGGGGTACTAGCTCGAGTGGTTCCCTCCAAGGTAATGTCTGGAGTGGTATCAACGCTGTCCCAGTAATGAGCTTGAACGTGGATATTATTCGGCAGAGCCTGAATTCTGGTAAGCTGGGCCTGGTACTCGGATTCTCGTCCCTGGGCGTTGGGCTGAGTAATGGGGAGAGTGTACTGGGTGGGGTTGATAAGCGCAAATTTGTGGTTCTGGATGGTGGTTTCCCAGAGGGCGGCGTTGAAAGAATATGAGTATTCTTTGCTATCGGTGTAGACAAATTGGTATCCGATAGGTCCTGTTGTGAGAAGTCGAATTTCGTTAAATTCCACTTCAACTTGGGTTTGCGACAGGAGAAACCGGGATAGAAATCTAACTCTATTCCCTTGTCGAATTTGCGTGATAATTTCTTCCCGAAAGGCTGGCATGCTATAGTGCCAGAGGAAGGTTTCGTCGTAGAAGAGGCTGATTTGGTCAGCGGGAGTTCCGTTATATTGACGGATATCAGCGAGGATCCAATAAAGGAGGTTTCTTCTTGCTGCTTCAAGAAGACTTGGGAGTTGGTAATCAACGTATTGGTAGAAGCGGTAGCTTCCAAGGATTTCTCCAAAGGGTAATTGATTGAGTAAGGTTTGAGCAATAAAATGATTATCGCTCCAATAAGTAAGTTGAACTTGATCTCTTAAGTCCGTGATAGGAGGGAGTTGGGTTCCAACTTGAGTTTGAACTTCACTTAAGTTTTCCACTGATTAAAGAAAACTTAAATAACCCTTTTATTTCGCTTTTAGTCCTTTGTAAACTTACTAAGTATTACAAAGGGGTTTCTACAGGGGGAGAAATAAACTGGAAAGGGTTAACGGGGATCCGAGAGGTACAAGTGAATCGTGCAAATTGAGGCTGAGTACGTAGTAAGTCCTCAATGCAGGTTGAACGATTCAAAAAGAAAATTCCTTCCTCTGTGAAGTGTAAATGTCCACAAAGCAAGGCGACACGTCCGTCTAAAAAGTCGTAGGCAACCAAAGGGACTTGGCAACCTTCGAACTCCTGTAGCCACGTGGGGGGAAAGCGTGAGAAAATAAACTTGATGGAGTCCAAGAAGGATGACTCCAAATAGCCGAAGGGAAAGTGGAGGGAGTGAGGGTGGCGGCCGACCTTGGCACACACATGGACGGGGGGAAGAAGGGTACCAAAGGGATGGAGAAGAATGTTGTGGTAGACGAGGGCTTGGAATGGAGTGACGTAGGATGCCGGGTAGTCAGCAATGTCACTATGTAATGGGATGAGGCGGAGGAAGTCTTTGTCTACGAATTCCTCCTGGGGATACCAATACTTCTGGTTGTTCTGGTAAACGACCGTGTACTGGTGTGGGTGGTGGTCGGTAGCGGTGGTGCAGGTAGGGGCGGCGAAGAGCTGGGGAAAGAGATCGGCTGCAACAGAGCTGGACAGGTGTTCGACGGGAAGAGATGGGAGAGGAGCGGGTGCCTGTGGAGTGGGGGGACGGGGTGACGGTACACGTTGGATGGGAGTGGAGTTAACAGGGTCGGGTAGGGTCTCGACTGTAATGTCGTCGAGGGGGATATGGTCGCGGAGGTCGTGGCCGAGATGGGCGTGGACGAAGGCGTCTTGAGTGGTGGGAACCGGTGGTCGGTTCTCTTGCTCCTCAAGCTGGGCGATGGCCTCGTTGATGAGACCGAGGAAACCTTCGGGAGTGGGGAAGTCGGGAGACGGGGAGCGGACGTGGTAAGTGGGGGACTGCGGGATGACGGGAGAGTCGGTCAATGGGTTGACCAACAAAATGCCGGGCGAAACGGCATCGGTGTACCCCGGGTAACGGAGGACGGGGGAGAAGAGGATGGGAGACTGGGGGGCGGTGACGGCGGCGATGAAAGTGGGACTACCTGGTGATGGATAGTTCCAGGTGTTGTGGGGGGAAGCGAGGAAATCGTTGATCGCCTGGTTGGCGTCTTCAATGTTGCGCTGATATACGTTGTCAAGGTTGGACCAGGAGGCGACGGAGGAAGTGGGAGAGGACACTTCCGACGACAGTCAGCTTCAATAAGAGACTGTTCTAGTGTCGGGAACTCACTACTTATGGGTAGCGAGACTCGACGACGGCACGGAGTTGAAGGTGACTGATCCAAAGGAGCAGCAGGGAGATGTTGAGGAGGAAGAGACAGAAGGCGAGGAGAGGAGGGACTGTATAGTGAGAGGGGCGGGCTGCTAACGATGAGGGAGCTTTGAGAGGCTCCAGTGTGGGGGTAGACAAGAGAACAGTCTGAGGACTGTTCGTACAAATTCGCAGGTCTTATATACTAATACAGGGTGGTCTGTGCGTAGTTAAGGGTAGGCATAATATCGAGAGACAGGTGAACACGTGCCCCTTTAGGGTAGGTAGTAATACAAGAGACGGGTGAGACTTGAGCTAAGAATAGACACGAACTAATAATAGATGAACTGCGGACTGTGCTGCAGTTCCGCAGTAAGTCTTGTGACTTCGTTGATTCTTGATCAACTGTTGATCATTCCCATGGTTTTCCACGTGCCGATCAACGGACAAGACGCGCGTAGAAAGTGTGCACAATCAGGTGATCGTATAGATGACCAATCCCTTGGTAGGTCATGTATTAGGTTCCCACGGTCACGTGCTGTTAGGTCACGTGCTTGTTCGAGGACTCGCAGGTCACGTGAGAGGTCACGTGCTAGGTCACGTGATGGGGATTTCCCAGGGTCACGTGGTCGAAGATTCTCTTTGGTTGCTGGTTGTTGACCAGGCTTTGTCGCGGGTTCAGGAGGACGTTGGATAGCCACTTGGCTATAGCTAGGTTTAGGGGAGGTTCTTGTGGGACTCGTAGGTGTTTGGACTGGATTTCTAGATGGCGTGGACTTCGTCCACGACAACGGCTATCGCAACGACACAGGTCGATTCCGCAGAAACAAAGATCCGGGTTGTCGTTCGAAAAAGTGATCTCTCGGGCGCGCCGATATACCGACTCAGGTGTGCTTGGGGGACTGGATTCAGGGGTACCAACCAGAGTGGGGGGTAACGAACTGTCCACGCTGTTGTGATAAGATGAATTGAGCGTGAGAAGATCTGGTTCCAAGAGGACACGCTGGAAACGTTCCAGGTATTCGGTGTCTCTTCCCTGGGTATTTGGCTGGGTGATGGGATGGGTAAAACCGGAAGGGGGATCGATAAGACTTGTGTGTGGGGTAAGGAGGTCTGTTGTCCAGGCACGGTTGTTCCAATGGTACGTGAGGACTCGTTCGTCACTGTAGACGAATTGGTACAGGTTAGTTGAAGTGAATTCTCCGCTTGAGTTTGTCTGTAGTCGAATTTCATTAAATTCCACTTCAACTTTGGTTTCCGACACGTGAAATCTAGATAAAAATCTGATTCTGTGTCCAGCTTGGATCTGCGTGACGATTTCCGGCCTGTGCGACGGGGCGAAATAGTGCCAGAGGAAGGTTTCGTCGTAGAACAAGGAGATCTGGGTGGCTGGGGATTGGTCAAAGTTATGAGCGCCAGAGAGTTGCCAGTAAGCAGTACAACGTCGTGCTGCGCTAAGGATGTCAACGAGTTGGTAATCAATGTAATGGTAGAAGCGTTGAGCGCTGAAGAGTCGACCAAAAGGGAGGATGTCTAGAAGGTCTTGAGGAACCAAGTGGTGTTCGCTCCAATATGTAAGTTGGACTTGTTCCTGGAGATTGGCGATTCTTGAGTAAGTTTGTCTTAAGATTTCTTCACGAAAATTTGCCACTTAAGACAAACAAAGAAGACGAGTTTAAAACCTTTGATTTATTTACACCAGTAATTCCTTTGTAACTTACTAATAAGTATTACAAAGGGTTTTCTAAAGGGGGTGTAATGAAATCAAAAGGTTTAGTGGGGACGCAAGGGGTAGGTACGAAACACGAAAACTGGGGGTCCGTACGTAATAAGTCCATGATTCGCGTGCTCCAGTTAACAAAAAGGATCCCTTGCTCTGTGAAATGTAAGTGGCCGCAAAGGATGGCCGTATGACCGTCTAAGAAGTCATACGCAACGAGGGGGACAAGGGCTCCTTCAAAGTGAGAGAGCCAAACTGGGGGGAAATGAGAAAAGACAAACTTTATTGAGTCCAAGAAAGTGGTCTTGATATAACCAAATGGGAACTTGGAGGACCACGGGTGCTTGCCTACTTTGGCACAGATGTGGACCGGGGGGAGAGCGCCGTCGGAGTGGACGTGGATGGAATGATGGGTGTCGGCGCGGAAGGGGGTGACGAAGTACGGGGGTGTGGTGGTATCGAGGTCTCGAGTCTGTGGGATATGGTTGAGGAATTGGCTACCGATAAGTTCTTCCGAGGAAAACCAGACGTGGCGACCGGCCTCGTAGTGGACTGTGTACTGGTGAGGGTGGTGGTCGGTAGGGAGGCACGGTGGGGCAGCAAAAAGATACTCGAATGGGCCGACGTCGATGGTAGGTTGAAATACGGGGATAGGTCGGACAATGGGTGACGGCGGAGTGGGGGAATTGACCTGGGCGACGGGGGCTTCAACGATGGGCGGGGGAATGTTTTCGAGGGGGATGTCAAGGGAGATGTGGTCGACAGGGCTGTTAGTGAGTTGGTACTGGGTCCAACTGTCTTGAGTGAGCGGGGGAAGGAGGGAGTCGAGCTCTTCCTGGGCAAGGCGGACGACGTAAGTGGCGGTTTCTTCTCCGAGTTGCTCAAGGTCAAACTCGGCCGCGGCGCGAAGAGCTTCGAGGGTTGGTGCGGGAGTGAGCGGGGATGGGGAGCGGACGACGTAGGGATTGGGGTCAACGGGGGTGGGCTCGAGTGTGTCCGGGTCGACGAGAGTGATGCCGGCGCTGGCCGATGATGTTGAATACTGGGGGGACTCGGGGATGTAGATGTCGTAGGGCCCGGGACCAGTGGGCTCAAGGCCGGGGAAGCTGGGGACGACAAACTCAAAGCGGAGCTCGGGGCTGGAAGCAACGGTGGGTGACCAGGGGACGATGGGGGACGATGCGCATGACATGGGAGGATACTGGAGATGGGGGCTTCTGGGGCTTGGATAGTTCCAAGTGTTGTGAGGACTGTTGAGGACGTTGTTGACGACCTCAAGGGCGGCGGCGGAGTTCTCCTGGTAGACGGCGTTCAAGTCGGACCAAGAGGCGACGGAGATGGAAGGGGAGGACACTTCCAAACAGTCAGCTTCAACTAAGGAGACTATTCTAATGTCGGGAACTCACTACTTTATGGGTAGCGAGACTCGACGAGGGTGCGGAGTTGAAGGTGACTGATCCAAAGGAGCAGCAAGGAGACGTTGAGGAGGAAGAGGCAGAAGGCGAGGAGAGGCGGGACTGAATAGACCGGGGAGGACGACGGGCGGGTTGCTGCTGGCGATGAGGGAGCTTTGAAAGGCTCCAGTGTGGGGATTGACAAGAGAACAGTCTAAGGACTGTTCACCTAAATTCGTAGGTCTTATATACTAATACAGGGTGGTCTGTGCGCAGTTTAGGGTAGGTACATTTACAGGTAACGGGGGATTGCGCAGTCAATGCGCAGTAACTGCGGATTACACTATACATCTCGATTAGGGTCTAGCCCTAATGAGTCGCGTCTTCGTTGATCGAGTCACGTCGCGTGTTCGTTGATTGTTTAGTGGACGTGTCTTGTTGATCATTCCCACGATTTGCCACGTGTTGATCAACGGGTTAGACGCGCGTCCAAAGCGCGTCTTGTCAGGTGACCTTGTTGATGACCAATTCCTTGATAGGTCATGTGTTATCTTCCCAGGGTCACGGGGTCGTAGGTTCCCAGGGTCATGTGCTGATAAGTCACGTGATGTATGAATGGTGGAGGGGTCACGTGATGGGTCACGTGTAGGGTCATGTGATATGTTCCCACGGTCACGTGATGCTGAAGTCACAGATTTGTAGCGAAGACTGGGGGTCGCGAGTACCGCTCGCGACAGGCAGCTGGGGTGAAGATGTGGAACTTATGACTGGGCCAGATGGTGAGATCCCTGAAGAGGTGATGGAACAAATTGAAAGGGGGGTTGATAGTGAAGGTGTAGAATGCCTGGTTGGACATGCCGGGGATGACTTGTCAAGAGGGAGGGTTCTTATACTGCTTGAGGTGTTTTGAAAGTCCAATAATAACTCCGGAGTGTGGAGGTCCTTGGCATTAACCCATGAATCATATGCTGGCAAGTAGTTCTTCCAGTGCACAAGGTACTGCTTCTTCTTCCAACAGCCAAAAGACCTCTCTTTTAGAATCTTTTCGACTTCCTATTCTGGTTCGCCTTCTAGTATTTCTGGTGGTGGTTCTAGAAAGTTGGGTCCATGTTGATCAGTTTCTTTGTAGGTCGTGAGTAGGGAAGCATGAAAGATATCATGGATTTTCCAGGTGGAAGGGAGTTCAAGTTTGTAAGCAACTTTTGATATTTGGGAGACTACCTTAAAAGGTCCGTATCTTCTTGGGGAAAGCTTGGGTGTGGTATTACTTGGAAGTCGTAGCTTGGTTCCTTCTAGCCAGACCTTTGAGCCTACTGCAAATGGGGCATATCATGGCTTTTCTTTTATCCAGGATTCTTGTGCTTTACATTGGGCCTCTTGGGTGGCTTTCCTGGCTTCTTCAATGGATGAGAGTTATTGTTCTAGGGAGGGAATGGTAGTTTTCCAGGTTGGTTGGTGTACTTGGGGTGTGTATCCGATGAGTAAGTCATATGGTGTTTTCTTAGTAGTTGCAGATGGCCATGAGTTTTTGGTATATTGAGCAAGTGGTAACCATGCATGCCAGTTGTTCTGTTGTGTTCCACAGAATACTCAGAGATATTGCTCCAAGGTTTGATTGGTTCTTTTGCTTGCTCCATCGGTTTGAGGGTGATACGCCATGCTGATGTTCTGATGGATGTTGAGGATATGGCAGAGTTCTGTTGAGAATTTTGATACAAAGTGAACATCTCGGTCTGATATGATTTTGTGGGGAATGCCGTAGTGAGGGATGACATGATTGAGGTAGAGTAATGCTACTCCTTCTGAGTTGATGGTCTTGTGATAGGGAATAAAGATGGACGCTTTGGAGCAGTCAGTGTCTATGATCGTGAGAATGGTATCAAAACCACCTGATTGTGGGAGTTTAGTGATGAAGTCCATTGCAATGGTTTCAAAGGGTCATGTGTTGTCTATGGGAGTAATGGGGAACATTGGTGGATGGGTAGGATGGGTGTTGACTTTGGTCATTTGGCATGTAGCGCATCCCTTGATATATTCAGTGATGAAGGTTTTCAGGTTGGGCCACCAGTAGTATGGGGCGATTAATTGGAGTGTCTTGGTAATTCTGGCATGTCTGGCAGTCATGTGGTTGTGAAAAAGGGAAATTACTCCCCTCCTAAGAGTGTTGTCTGCCATGACAACCAGGGCAGTCCTGTGATACCAATGTGTGCTGTCCAATAGGGAAAGGTTATGTGTTGATGCCCATTTCTTGAGTAGTGGTTGCTCTTTATATTGAGCTAATTTGATACAGCTATCCAAGTTGTTGCCAATGCTGTCCATGTTGAACACCTGAATTGAGGTATGATTGTCGCAAAAGTAGTGGTTTGGCCATACAGTGACATCGTCATTAATTGGATTAGGTCCTTTATAGTCAGGTCTTCTGGATAGGGCATCTGCTCGATTGGTGGCACCAGGTTTATATTCCAGGATAATGTTGTATTGCTCCCTTTCTGGTAGATATCCAGTGACGTAAGGGCCTATTTTTCTGGGTTCTTGATAATAATGAAGGTTGGCATGATCAGTGAAGACTAGAACAGGTATAGTTGTCCCTTTGAGGAGGTGAGACCAACAACGTAGTCCGCGCATAACTCCCAGGAATTCTTGGTCATAGATAGGGTAATTTTGCTCAGTTTGGGTGAATTTCTGGGAATAAAATCCCACTGGTCGTCTTGGTCCTGGTTTCCAAGTACCATCTGGTTTTGTGATAGGGGGATCTTGTTGATATAATATAGCACCTGTTCCAATTTGTGATACATCTGTTTCGAGTTTGAATTGTCAGTCAGGGTCTGGTCAAACAAGTACTGGCGCATGGGTGATCATGTCAATAAGTTTGTTTTGAGCCTCTTTTTGTTGGGGTCCCCATTCGAAAGGTACATCTTTCCCAGTGAGCTTTGTAAGTGGTGTGGCAATAATGCTGAAATTTGGACAGAACATGCAATGGTACCCAGAGATACCTAGGAATCCATGGACTTGTTGTTTATCTCTTAGTTCACAGGGGTAGTCTCTGAGTCCTGCAACTTTAGCTGGATCGACTGTAGCTCTGTCTTTTGATATGCAGACACCCAAGAAATCCATTTGTGATTGTATAAAGACTGATTTTGATAATTTGAGATGTAGACCATGGCATGCAAGGAGGTTGAATAGGAAATGAATAATATCGACATGAAGGTTGAAGTCCTTGAGTAGGGTTCCTATTCCATAGTCATCCATGTAATTTTGGAGTATGCGTCATATTTCAAGTACACCTTTCTTCTTGAAGTGTTTGTATAATTCTTCGAGAATACCATTCATGAAGCATTGAAAACTTGCTGGTGAATTGCTCATGCCAAAGAACATTACTTTTGGTTTGAATAATCCTTGGTGGGTTTTGAAGGCAGCTTTCCATTGGTCCCCTTTGTGTATTCAGATATTGTTATAACCCCAGCGAATGTCAAATTTACTGAATAATTCCATTCCTTGTAGGTTTTCGATACATTGTTTAAGATTGGGGAGTGGAGTGACGTCTTTTCTAGTAACTGCATTGAGGGGGTAATAATTGATAATGTACCATTTCTCTTTTGAGTCCTTTTTAGGGACCATAAAGGTTGAAAAGCCATAGGGAGAGTCTGATGGCGTAATATATCCTTTGGCTAAGTTTTCGTCAATGAATTGATCTTCTGCCTTTTGTTTATCCCTTGAAAGCAGATAAACTTTGCAGTTGAAGCAAGTGGGGGTGGTGTCCATTAGTATGATTTTATGGTCTCCTTTACTGCAGGTTGGTGGGAATTTGTTTGCTTCTTCATCCAAAAATAGTGCCATATGATGTTTGAATCTTTCCAGGAGGGTAATTTCCTCCTTCCCATGTTCCATTGCATACTTATGGGCCATTTCTACTGTGCGATTGACTTCCACTGGGCCTCCCTTCATTTCTGAAGGGGTTACTCCCATCTATGGGTCGCACCTAGTTTGTTGAGCTTCAAGGATAAGATCTTCATTGACTGGTGTTTTTCATTTTTGACCCATGTTTTGGTGCGTTGAAGGGTTCCAAATAATAGAGTTTCTATTTGAACTTTTGGACCTAAGAGTGTTCCCTTTTCCCAATCAATTTCTGGTTTAAATGCTTTAAACTATGGGTAGCCAAAGAGAAGATGATCGTGTCCTAGATTGGTGACAAAGAATCTTTGGTGTTCCCATTTGTTGCCTTTAGTGACAAGTAGGTCACAAGTATGGGTGATAGTTCCATGTCGATTAAGGGTTCCATCGACATTAAATACTGGGCAGGGGTAGGGGAGTTTCTTCATTCCTAGGCATAGTTTGATGACTGTTGTATGGTTGATAAAATTTTCGGTTGCCCCGGTGTTGAGTAAAACTATTTCTTCTGCCTTCCCTTGATAGTGTGAAAACACAACTTTTATTTGCACAGAGTTTGAGTGATTTACAAAAACACTATCGAGGCGGAATGCCCTAACTATGGCAGCTAGTTTGGGCTTGTGGAAAATCCTTCAGCATAAGAGATTCGATGATGCTCAGCTTGGTATCTTTGTCAAGCAAGCCCATATGTTCAGTTAGGAAACTGGAGATGTCATCTGGGGTCATATCAATGGGACCTTGGCCTCAAACAGTAGGGGTGTCACTATCAGCATTTCTGCCATTCTTGGCACAGTCCACTATTTTCTTGCAACAGACAGGAGCTTGATGTCCTTTGATTTTGCAGTAGAAGCATTTGTTTTCTTTTATAAGTTGCTCCTTTTTGGCATCAGAATGTGTTTGTCCCATTCTGTTGGCATCAACGTCTATGGCATATCCTCCTTGGGAAGTGGTACATGGTCTGGAAGTTCTGTTTCTTCCATGCTGGTTGGTTTTCCCTTGGTTTGACTTGGGTGTTAGTCCAAAGGCTCTGTAAAGTCCTTGTTTTTGCTAACTGAATTGAGTGGTGGCCAACCATTGCTGATGGGATTTCCTGGCCTGTTCTTCCCATTTTTTGAAGGTCCATGGCATTTCCGCATTTGGGTTGAAGTTAGGGGAATATATGATTGCTCTGGTGAGTGGTGGTTTCATAGCATGTTTGAGGGTTTCAATGGTTCCCTTGTCATCTAGGGGAACTTCTGCTTCATGGGCAAGTTGTTTGAATTTGGTAAAGAAATCGTCAAGATTTTCTCCTTGCTTGAGTTTGCATAGTTTCTGGTAAGCTTCCTCCTTTTGATTTTTGTTGGTGAAGGCTGATTTGAACCTTTCCAGGAAGCTGTCCCAGAGGTCTTCATCTGTTTCCTGGGATCCATCATCCATGGCTTCTTGGAGTTTGTGCATTTGTTCCTCTTTCCAGGCATCTACTAGAGGACCATCCATGTAGGTGAGGAGGGTAACAACCCTGGAAAAGGGTTTCCTTATGATGTCATTTTGTTGATTGAGTGCTTTCCAGAGATCAAAGTTGTTGATGAACTTTCTGGTTGTGCTCCTATCTCTGGTGAAGATGGGTGGTAGATTTCCTTTAAGGGCACCATTGGTAGGGTTAGTGATGATGTTAATCCTTTGCGCTTCCTGTCTAGTTTGTCCAGTAGCAACATTAATTTCTTCCTGTTGTCCTTCCATTGTGGTTCTGATGGATAATTGGGGGTGAATGGCAGTGGCTAGGATAGTATTGAGAGGGATGCTAATGCCTTGGTGGACTGCTATTTTGATCTGGGAAAGGATAGGTTCTTGTTCTGTGAACAGGTAACTTCCTTGGAGGGTTGCAATATGATGAACTCCTCCTGCAAGTATTTCTTCATCTGATTGCTCAATAGCTATGTGGAGTATTGGGCTGAAGTGTTCTGGACTGATGTGGTCTGGGTGATGTGGGTCTAATTCAATCCACCAACCGAGTTGTGGTCTTCTGAGTATTCCTCTGCTGGTAGTAACCCAACCTTCTGGTTTCCAGAGGAGTCCAACCCAGTGATAGGTGTCATTTACTTGGACAAATTCAACAGTGGCATGTGATTTGTTTGGGAGGTCAATGTAGTATCCGTTGTTGCTGTTTCCTGGTCCCTGGTATTCAAAGTATGTGTTCTTTTTGACATCTGCTAGGAGATCATCTTGTTGTCTCCTAAGAACTTGTTTATATTTGTCTCTGAGTTCTCCAATGAGGACTACTGCCACCAGGGTTGTAACTGGTGTTGTCCTGTGTTTCAAGGATGTTCAACAAAAGCCTGACTTATGTTAAGGCCTATTGAACCTTAAGGTGTGACGTGCGCAAAAGATGAAGACATGCGGCAGTGACAAAGTTATAAGGGTCATAATTCCCTTAATAACCAAAGTGACTTTGGAATGTAATAAAGGCGAAAAGGTTGTTAAGACCAATGTCTGGGTGAAGATAAAGAGGAATGGGAAGTATCTTCAAGAACTTAAAGATTACTTCAAAGAAGGATAAAAGGGAAATGTTTGTTCAAGCAACAAGGACTGAGAATGCAATAGATTGCAAACTAAGTCAGGCTTAAGGCCCAACTCTAGGATATAAGCCCAGCTTATATACAAAAGGGCAGCTACCTGACTAAGCGTACAAATAGGGAGAACAATAGAGTCACAGACAATAAGTGTCACAGAACAATGGAGTCACAAACAATGGTGGTCACAGACTACCATAAGAAGAGAACAATAGGAAATGTATAAAAGGAGGGAACAATGAAGTTCCCAACGAGATGGCTCTGTTATACAGGTAAGCAGTCATGTAAGTCGGGGTCATGTGATCATATAAGTACATATTGAGCAAGAAAAAAAAGAAAAATGTGGGCCAAGTGCCCAGGAGTGTAACATAGGACCTAAGGCATGAGTGAGCTATACAAAAGAAAACCCTCTTGGAGGGAAAGATTAGAACAAGATGGCACTATGCGACAAATGAAAGCTCACCATCAATAAGTGGAAGGAACCTGGGAACCAGTGCTAAAGAAAAGAAAGGAAACAGATGGAACCACACAATCAACAAACAATTTACCATCAATAAGGAAACCTGGGACCCAGCTTTGAGAAACACATAGGAAATATAGGCAAACCAGCCATAAGTGAGTGAGGTTTTAGTGGGTAGGATTGTATGATGGGCCCTCCCAATGGGCAGGTCCACATCATGTTTTGAGTCCCACACTACCCCTAACCCAGGGGTGTGCATAAATGCATTTTTTCCTTACACCCAGACCTTGGTCCAGCTATAGTGCAATAGGTGGGGCTGGTCTATCCTCCTGCTACCTATCACTTATTACAGGAAAAATTCTATTGAGTGTAAATAAGATAGATTTATATTGTAATAAAACACTCCCAAAAAAAAAAAAAAAAAAGAGGTGTGATAGGGACAATGAGGAGGATGGTGAGGGCAGTGCCAGCATTGAGGAGTGCACATGATTTTAAGTACTTAGTGTCACTTCAATTTTATTAAATTTAGAGTTTGGTGTGCACCAATGTGCATACAGTTGAAAAATGTTATCCCTCTTACATGTCTCTCTCATACCCTCACAGCAACATACTGTCACCATCTCTGTGGTTGTTCATGGTTTTTTGCATCAAGCTCCCACTCACTCTTGCAGGGGCATTATCTTTGGCAAGCATCATATGTCAGACCAAGCCAATCCAAAAGTGTGACCATGTGATTGGTAGTTGGAATGTGGGATCTGTTGAGTTGAACTTCTCTTTTCTTACTGGTACCCTCATTAACATGCTTGCATCTGCCCCCCATTTCCCCTCAAAGCATGGTCCACTCTAGATTGATAGGTGTTGCTGGTAAGTTATATTCCTCATCCCTGCCAACAAAGTCTTCTTATCACATTGTCCAGTTTGCTATGACTACCATCAGCTTCTGACTGGAATATTGAAATGAATGGTATTGGTGTCCCCCTCTTTCTGGCTGTCATGTCTTGCTGAGATGTTCTCCAGCTTGAATCGCCTGTGCCTCACCCCACATCTATGCCCATGGGCACCAAGATTTCATCGCTGTATTTGGATGAGTGCCTTCTTTCTTGTTATTGTATCTTGCTGATTTTCTCCAGCTTGAATGCCACCTGCACCTCACCTCAGGGCTGCACCCATAACCACTGCTATTTTGTCACCACATTTGGGTGAGTGCCCCCCTTTCTTGCTATTGTGTTTTACTGATTTTCTCTGGTTCAAATCCCACCTCTGCCTTGCCCCAGGGCTGCACCTGTGACCACTGCCATTTGTCACCACTTTCAGATAAGTACCCCTCTTTCTTGCCATTATGCTTTGCTGATTTTCTCTGGCTTGAATCCCACCTACACTTCGCCCCAGGGCCCCACACCTGCCATCTGCCCACCACTAGCACTAAACTAATGGCCATATGGACCTGAAGCAGCCAAGATATTATCAATGGCTGCTCATCATGCTAGTGCACTCATGCTCAGTGCTAGTCTTGCCGGAAGAGGCAAAAGATGGGATGTCAGCTTCTGTGGTGCTAAGTATGAAAAAGCTGTCATATCCTGTCATGAGTACTTTGGTTTGACCTTTTGCAGTGTCTGATAAAAAACCTATCTTCTATATTCAGTCAAATTCAGTGCCTTTCGATCCCCCCCCCCCCATTGTGGATTGCACAGCAGAACTTGATCAAATTTTATCCACACCACATGTCAAGGTCACTGGTTGCCATGTTTGCTTCCCTTATTCAGAGAAATCAACATCTTCCTTGTCAGTTCTAAAATCCCCTTGAAATGGGGTTACTTTCACATATGGTGCTGGAACACTATATATTTTACTTTATCACTAACATTCTCACCTCTCCACCTTCTTGCTGTCTGTTTGCATAGTGTCTTCTTGTTCTCATATGTCTTTTTTTGCACTCAGTGCTCAAGACTGATTAATGTTGTCAAATTTGCCTAGACATTTTTTATCCTGCACCCCATTACTGATACCTGAGGCTGTGTTCACTGGTGAGTGTCCAACCTCCTCACAAGATATTCTCCATACTGACCATCACCAGTTAGTCCTGCAAATAGAGCACCTTCGACTGCTTTTCCCATCGCGTGACATGTCTGACCTCCTTACCTGACTTGACCAGCCATAGGCCAGCAAGTGTATATTGATGCTGCACAAGGAGATTGCTCTCTCTCCATCCCTTGTGTTACCCCTTCACCCTCATTGTCCACACAACTGCTGCCACACAATTGGGAATAAACCAGTAAAATTTCAGTTCCCCTTTCCCTTTCTCTCCCTCATTTGCCTAGATATTTTTTATGGCCTCAATGCTATCTGGGTGCTAAGCATCATTGCATTGTTGCTTATGTTTGCAAGCAGTATCATCACTATGGTATCAGAGATGTTTGGGCTGTCAACAAGGCCCAATGTGGTCCACATGCCAGTGATAGAACTTGCAGTTATATAGGGTGCACTTATCCCCCTTGTGCACTACCCTGATGTATGGGTCATGCTGACCTGGCTTTTCCAGAGGTAGCACCATTCCTGATCAGCCAGCAGGTGTGTTCTGGGCAGTCATCAATTGCCTTTTCATCATCTTCCAACTTGTCTTCCTTGTTCTATCCAAGATCTCTTGGCTGATGTCCTTCTTTGATTGCTTTTTCCTGGTGCTCTGTTTACAATTTGGCCTTGGCTCACTCAGAATCTTCCAGGGACTGTACATCTTCCCTTCCTTCTTGCCATACTTATCGCAACTGAGCTCAAATTGTATGTGATTGCCCCATTTAGCATTTTGAGCCACAATTCTCTCCTACCACATTGGCAAGTTCATGCTCATCACTGCATTTTTCCTCTTCTTGATGGGCTACTTGGACATGATGCTTGGCCTTGTCTCCTGATAGCATGCAAAGCCCAAGCATAGCATCCACATGTGGAGAGCAGGCAATGATACCAGCACACTCCCCATACACACTAGAGATATTGCTAGACCCAACAACAGTGAAACCAAAGCTCCCAGATTCTCTCTTGCACCTGACATTCTTCCCAATGGCACTCAGTCTCCTGGTTTCCCCATATACCCATACTATACTGTTGATACATCCTTATGTAGCATAGTTGGCTGATAATATAACATTCCATACTTTTTTTCATTAAAAACACATTGAAAAATGTGTGAAAAAAAAAGTGAATAATGCATGAAAAAAGCAACAAATAACAATTGAAAAAAGCAACAAATAATATGTGAAAAAAACAACAAATAATGTGTGAAAAAAACAACAAATAATGCATGAAAAAAACAGTGAATAACACATGAAAAAAACACATTAAAAACAGCAAAAAGTATCTGAAAAATGACTGAAAAAGCTGTGTTTTAGGTACTGAATTGGGTGCAATTTCACTGAATTTCAGTGGGTAAATCTACTGAAAATTTCACAAGTTTTATGGTGGAATTTTATTATAATGACTTTTTTACTATTTTTTCAGTAGTTTATCTTATGATTCAACTACTGAAATTCAGGGTCTTCAAACTTTATGGTGTAAGGAGGCTGACAAACAATGAATTCCCAAACACTGTCCTGGTGGGTCAGGCCCACATATCTGCCAATAGTAGATTGACTTGCAGATATAGGACTGATATCAAGAGTTGCTAAGAGTCAGCAGACTTTGGAGAGCTCTGGTTATCTGAAAGCAGTTTGGTTTTGGATATGGTGAAAATAAAGACCCAAAACCTGGTTTGATGGCAATATTCTGTGCTTTGTGCACACAGCCTGGAATCAACATCCCAGAAGACTGGAGTCACTACAAAAATAGGTGTGTCTATAGGTATTGCTCTTAGAAGCTGCCAATATTTTGTATTAGTCACAACCTGTTTATGCAAGGCTTCATGATGGACAGCAACTTCCAAGCAGAGCATATGAGGATAAGGAATCCTGAGAACAATGTTCTACTTTCTGATGGATCTGGGTTTATGGTCAGCAAAGAGCCATACAAGTTGCATCTGAAGTCAGCAGTTGAGAGGTGGCAGGTTGGCTCTATTCCTCACATTTCAGCAGACATTTGCTGACACTTGGACAGAGATCCACATGCCATGATTACCATACAGTCAATAGTGTAAACAAGCATAGCAGCCATCTTGAATCAACTGGAATTGGGGCTATAGCATGCATACATGGCACCTTTGTGCCAGACTCTGTAGTTGATTTTCAAAGGGGTGAAGCATAAGTTTCCATATCTGTCAGCATGCCAGGCAGTACTGAGGCCCTGAGAGTCAGAAAAATATGGACTATTCAATATTCAAAGCCTTGAACTTTAACATGGGTGGTATCAAGGTGGCTCTCATTTGCTATGATGTCATGTGTCAATGGAGTGTTCATATGAAGGACAGAGTGAATGGCAACAGGCATCTCAAGATCTCTGACAGCCTGGAGCTCAGATTAGGAATTGGTCTTTTCCATATCCATGGGCACCAAGATAGCTGCCTTGCTAGGTATTTGCCCAGCTTCATTAAAGGTGGCCAACAAATAGATGGCAAGACAATTGAAATACTGTGGGTTCCACTAAATGAGATCTCCAGGAGCACAAGGGGAATGTTGATATTACATTGAAGGGAGGTCATAGATGACCACATGAATGATTCAAACTGGAAGAAGCTCATTGATTTAGGTAGGCTCCCTCTCATAGGTACCATATTAGAGCTGACAGAGATCATGCAGTCAATGCTGTATCCAAATGCTACTGCAAGGCACTTTTGGGGGCAATGCTTAGTTTGGCAGCATTTGATAAGATAGATGGATCAGCAAGCACTGATTCTGTCAGGACTTGGGCTGAAGAAGAGGAACATGCAAAAAGGGAGCATATATATGATGTCACTGCCATGGACATCTATAATATCAGGATGGAAAGGTGTGAGTTTGATCATTCTACCTTTGCCTTGAAAACTGGCTTCAGACCCTTCTAGTGCAGAAATTCTTCTTGAATTGACAGAAAAGGAGATATGTGAATTGGGACATAAGGGAGATGCTGCATGGCTTGCCAATGGATTAAAATTTGAAGAGATGTAGTATGTCTTCAGCAGTTCTCTCAGTAAGACATCTGATTTTGACACCAAGAACTTAATGCAGGTTATCACTTTAAGCACTGGTCAGAAAGGTTGGGTCCCATTCAACACTGGATCAAAAGAGAGATATCGCCTTGAGGTGCTCATGGCTCCAAGATAGGATTAATGCATTCAAGAACAAGGCTAGAAACATGCTCCATGCTGTCTCTAACAATGCTGATGACTCCTGGGGTGATGACTATACAAGAGAGATATACACTGATGCTGAATTTGATGGCATTGGTGATGAAGATAACAATGGGTTAAATTCTGCTGCCAAAGAATACAATCAAATGCAAGCTCTAAGTAGCAGCCCTCCTAATGGCCTTATAAATGCAGAGCATATCTTACTACATCTTTCCTCACATATGGGACACACCTGGTGCAATACAAATGCTGCTGAAGATCTAGCAAAGGGAGAATTGCACCTATGGGAGGGCCAACTCAATGACTCCCTATATCACATTCACATTGCCCTGGGACACAAATACTATCTTTTCAGAAACAATATCCATCTGGCATATATACAGAGACTCAAGACATGTGCCTGGGGAGAAGTACATGCTGTCAAGTCAACAGTCTAGTACTATGCTCAGGTGTACAATCGTGCACAGCAGTCAATAGTGGATCTTAGTGCCAAGGCTGAGGGGCTTGACTGGTACAAAGTTCTAAAGTGCCAGGATCTGATAATTGACACAACCATAATTGCATCTAGTGTATGTGGGCAACAGAATAAGTCATTGGCCTGGTTCTGGTCTATGGATGTCTGGAGAGATGCTGATACCAGAGTGTGGATGAATAATTGTAGGTGCATTTCATTTCAATTGTATTCTGATGGATGCTTAACACAAACATAGTTTACTGGGTACATTGGCTAAGGGCAAAAGCTCAAAAGACACAGTAGATTGAAGAGCTTCAGTGTCTCCAAGTTGAAATGGAGTCTGCTATCAGATTTTTTCAATATAGAGAGCAATTCTGGCAAGAGAAGCAAATGCTTATTGATCCCCAATCACAGCCAGGGTAGCTGCATGGGCAGCAAGACAAAGTGAAATGTGGCATTCAATGGCCATGCAGGCATATTCCAGGTTTAATAATTTACTGACAACCCACCTGCCTCCTGATTTTGCTAGAGTTATACGGCCTGACCCCAATTTATTTCCACCTTTTTGTTAGGTCTACTTATTATCCCACTGTGCTAGAAGCAGTATATAGTTGCTGCAAATTTGCACATGTGCCACCTGACATAAATGAAGTGTTTCTGGAGTTGTGCTTAGAGCAATCCATTGTAGAATGTGTGATCTTGTGCAGGCCTTCCAAATTCCAATTAATATATACTGTTGACCTGTATGTATCAGACAATAAAAAGACATGCAGCACCAATACAGGTGGGCATGCAGAGGTATAGCTATAGTTCAACAATAGCTGCTGAACTACAGCCTTGCATGGGCCATTTCACATGCGTGATACTCTAGCAATGTGCTGTGATGGGCCCATTAAATAATAGTTTCTATGTAAGACCTTCATAGGTCCTATATAACTTATAGAATATGAAGCAGCTGCTGAGAAAATTTCTTATAGGGCTCTGGACATGAATGGACTGCCTTTTGCATAAAAGTTGGCCTACTGTTGCCTGTAGAATTCTGATATACTTTCCAATTAAATTTAGGTGGCCAGTCAGGTAGCATGGGCCAATAAAGCCCCTGCAGAAGCAATATCCATAAGCTTGCAATGGCCCAAAACTGCCAAGCAACAGTCTTGCTTGAGCCCACTTCCTGCACCATAATATATGGGGACATTATGGTTGCATGGACACATCAAACAAATAATGGGTCGCAATGCAATGCCCTTATATTGACCCATTAAATTTTACCTGGCGGAATATCTGCCAAGAAAAATACTTGCATGGGCACATAGTACCAATGGACCCCCTTGCTGATAAGCTGGAGCCAGAAAACTGTGGCCTGTAAGCACTGTAAGCTCTCACATAAGCCTTAAATAGCATTACCAATCAGTATGTATGGGGTGCTGATGGACTTGTAATGGTTCAAGATGGCAGAATGGCCTACAGAAAAAATATCTCACATGTGCCCAATTTACACACATATACTGCTGAGAGGCTTGTATTGGCCCAAATCAATTTGGATGCCTTGCACATATGGGACCATAATAATCTGTTGTCATACTAAATGTGTTTGTAATGACCTGGAGCAATTAGAAGAGCCTCCAAATCAGTACCACACCAGTATATGGGATAGAGCTGATGGTTTTAAATACTACTCAATCATATCTATGGAAATACTACAGCAAGACTCAAAACTGCACCCCTCTATATTCTACATTACATGTTCCTGTGTGCTTTTTGAGTTCTATAATGTCCTCCTGCCAGGTGTCAAGCACATTTTGATGCATATCATATCTGTATTGCAGGTCCTGGACAGTCTTCTCAAGCATGTCACATCTCTTCTTGAGCATGTCATATCTGCCTTTCAGAGCCTAGTTCTCATTTTTGAGGTTTTCTTCAGGGGTTAAATCACCATCTGTATATTTAGCAAACAGCATATGTCATCAGCAACACATGGAACAAGACTTCTAGTAAATATACATAGCTCTACCCCCCTATCTCCACCTTCAGACATTTCTTCTGGGGGTGAGGTATTAACATCCCATGAATATGCCTTCTGGGCACTTTTCCCTCTGGTTCTGCATGTTGATGCAGCTGCCTTTGGACAATGAGTATTTAGGAGATTGCCTTGAACACCACTAGAAGAAGTGCATTGACACTTCTTCCCTTTGTTATGCATGCCCAGAGATGCACTGCCTATATGCGCTGTGTTGTCTTCCAGGGCATGGAATGTTGCTGCCAAATCACATTGAGTGGAATTACCCTCCCCCTTGAGTTGGCTTGAGGGGCAGATCCCATGCATTCTTGGCAGCCAGCTACTGATGTAAGGGCATATCTATTTTGAGTTGAGAGGAGTGACTGACCATTTTTCACAGCAAAGTGCATTTCTAGTCATAGAAGTGCACTGGGCAAAGTATAATGGTTGCTTGTCAATGCCCTCTCATCATTCTCTAAGATGGCAACTATGTATGGGCTTGTCTTGAACACATTGATTGTCTTAGCAAGGCTCAATAATAATGGATGGAATTGGATGGGGGTGTTTGGGTTTTCCCTATGAGTATCAGCATAGATAGATATTGATTTCACCTGAATAAATCTGAGAATGGCTTATAGAAGTAGACCACATAAATAAAGCATACCAGGTGATCCATAAATATTTCCCTCCAATCTTGTTCCATCCTAGAATCTACATGATATGCATCAAGATCTTTTTTAACTATAGCTGCATAATGATGGAGCATCCATTCAGCCTTGCTCAAGTTCTCAAAGTTGGATGTTAACATGGCTAACAAAGCAAATGGTGAAGCTCAAGTTGGCCTGAAAGAAATATTGCACAAGCACTGGCATGGGCCTATTTTTCCTGGACAAGCAGCCTGCATTGGCCCATCAAGCACACACAAGACTGCTGTGTGGGCCTATATGGTTTTTGGCAGCAGTATTCCTGCTGAGTGAAATGCTTACATTGGCCTATCATGTGAATGCTCTTCCCTTGCTGATAAGCCAAAGTTAGCTTGCAACAGCCCAAAGAAATCACATGGAAGTGCTGGCACAGCCCATTTTATATACTGTCATATTCAGGTAAGCAGCTCATATTGGCCCACCAAATATGCAACAGACCCCTGCACAAGACTGCTGTGTGGGCCAATGTAATTCTAGTTAGTGGGATGGCTGCCAAGCAAAATGCTCATACTGGCCCATGCACAACTGGCTGCCACACAAGACTGCCATGTCAGCCTGCATGGTTTTTATTGGGGGAATGGCTGCCAAGAGAAACACTTTCATTGGCCTGTGATTCAACTGCACATAGGCTTTATCATGGGTATGGTTTTCTAGACACCGTATGCTTCAAAATGAGCCTAAGAACATCAAAAATGGTTGAGAATTGAAGGAGATATTGAAAGAACCATATCTCCCTTATTTCTTGGCTGATTTTTATGATCTTAGGCTTATTACGAAGCCTATGGTGTCTATATGGGTATACCCATGATAAACCCTGAAGTCTGCACACTGGCCTTGCAGAAGCTTGAAGACCCCAAGGCTCCCAAGGAGTCAGAGTTGAACACAGTGTCTTGGGCATGTTGGGGATGATTTATACCAGTGCTTGGGATTGAACCTAAGACTTTGGGCTGCTTGGAGACATGGCAAGTCTTGCAGCACTAAGTCAGGTTTCAGGGTTCTCAGGCAAGTTGTACATGAGGCAGCAATAAGCCAATCAAATATATTATTTGGGCAGATCTAGATGTAGCAAACGGCGCACGGAGTGGATCGATAAGATCATATACCTAGCACCTTACATTCCTTAGCCTTGACAGTAGTTTACTTTCACGCTTGTTTAGCTTGCACCCCAGAACCTTAATCACTCATTTATACAGTATACCGTAGAGCAGTTGATTTTGTACCCTCAGTTCCCGTGTCTTACCCACACATTCTGAGGTGAGTAGCAGTATATCCTCAATACCATCAGTTCCCGTGTCTTACCCACATATTCTGAGGCCAACATGTGCCCAGAACTCATATCACAGCTCTATTGCTTTCTACACTAGATGAGCACTTTGAAAATAGATGGTGTAATTTGTATGTGTGCTAAGCAGGACCCTTATCCTTAATGAAATGCAGTGCCTCCTTATGACCTTCAGACCTTGCCAGTGGATCAACATGCTTGACATGGTGATATTTTGATCACTGGGATGAGGATGTATCAGGAGGGGAGTCCTGTCCCTCCTTAAGCTTGCAGGGGCATTTAGATGTCCCAGGTGACATAAAAGAAGGCTGGAATTGGTTGAGCATATCTGCCTTTGGCTAAGGGTAGTGTGGTAAGGTTAGCTCAATACCATATGTCTTTAGACCAAATGTATTTGAATGTGACATACAGTAGGCCATGTAGAACGCAGAGAGGGCTTGAGGTCAATACCAGGGGTTCATTTGGGATAAGGATCTTTGCCCCTGCTGGTCTCTTGCCCCCTGACATAGTCATAGGTATTATCATCCTGCACCTGCATGATACCCTTGTCACTATTCTCATCAACCTTGACATTGCCATTGTCTTCATCCACAGCCTTGTTATTGCCATCATCTTTATCTATAACCTTGTTATCACTGGAGTCCACATCAACTTCAGGCATGGTCTGGGAGAGTGTGCAGCAGTACCTCAATGCCTATGCTTCTGCTGCCTCCCTTATTGCTGTCTTGTAGGCTAAATCAGCCTTTGCAATGGAGGCATGCACCCTTGCATAGGTTAAGGCCCATTGCAGTTGTTCCACATAAATGTCCATGATGAAGCTTGATAAAGGCTCAATCGAGGGTGGGATAGACAAAGTAGTGATGGATAGTAGGAGCTGGCCTGTTTATCTCACTTGGCAAAGCAGCTGCTGGTATAGTGCCTATTATCGGCAGCTAGGCTCAGTATGTAAAGCTGATTGAAACCCCATATTTCTACCTTGGGTTTATGAGCTATATTATTTATTAAAATCGTAGTGCAAATGCAAGTATTCTTCTTGGCAGCCATTCTGATGGCTAAAATCTTGTGCAGCAGCCAGCCATGTGTTCTATAAGTAAATAAGAGCAAGTTGTCCCCAATGGGGCAGAGAATAGGGGGTGATTACTTATGGATTATTATGGGCCAGCCTGAGCCAGCAACAATCCAATCAAGTTCTGGAGGACTTTTTCAAGATATACAAGCTATCCTTCAGATATAGGATAGAGGGCAGTGAGAGAAGAATGCAAGGCAAGACTTGTATCTTGGGATTGGGATCAGGATTGTACTCATATGGGACTCTTTTAGACAAGCTTTCAGATATGTTTCTTTGTGTAGGGCTAGAAGGAACACATTTGAAATGGACAATGTAACTAGCTTATTGATTGTACAGTGAGCAGAAGCCCCCTCCTCCTCACTCTTCCTCAGTGAAATGTGGTGCCTCTTTGTGACCTTTGGGTTCCACCAGTGGATTGACATGCTCAATGTGGCAATTTTTTGATTGCTAGGACAGGGATGCATTGGGAGCAGAAATGTCCTGTGCCATCCCAAGCTCATGGGGGCATTTTGAGGATGTGCTAGAAAGGTGCTCCTAGCTAGGGGCATCTGCCCTTAGCTTAAGGACAGTGTGACAAGGTTAGCTCAACACCAGATGTATTTGAATGTGATGTACAGCAGGCAATGTAGAATGCACAGGGGCATTCTGCAAAATCTGCAACACAAGATTGGCAGCAGAGGGTTCTACATTGTCAGGGGTGGGATGTTCTCCAGAGAGCTCAGAGAGGATCTGCCAATATCTCACTGCTTGATATTCTTCTGCCTCCTTGGCTGATTCCTCAGCCTGCCTCTCTACCTCCAAGATGCAGCAATGCAACCTTGCCTAGGCCAAGGACTGCAGCTCTTCCCCCCCTTCACCAGTGATCTTGGAGAGGATTTTCTGATACCTTGATGCCTAACATTCTTGCGTATCCCTGTCCACTGCATTGGCATTGCCCTCTACCAGCAAGAGGCGGCAACACAACTTTTCCTGGGCCAAGGACTGCCACAATTCCTCCATGCTCATGTCCATTGTGCAGAGTGAATTAATAGTAGGTGGGATGGATATGATAGGTTGTAGAGTGGTGATTGATAGAAGGAGTTGGGGCCCATTCATCTCACTTTACTTGGCAGCAATGTGGCTTAGTAATATGTATTTCTGCCATACCAGCTGCTGATATGGCCCCTGGAGATAGTTGGTAGCCACTGAGATATTGGGCTCAGTACGTAAAGCTTATCAGCACCTTAGCTTTCTACTTTAGGTCCTCCCTGGAGCCAAAGTCTGACTCTGGCATACAGGTGATACCTTCCATCACCAGAGCCGCAAGGCTCCTGCAGCTTATCTGAAGCACCTTGTGGGTCTCACATTGCTAGCTTTGATATGCTTCTTAATCTGGTCCATGCAGTTTGGAAATGGGAAAGACTATACATTCCCTTTCATTGATAACTCTGTTCTTATTGCCTTCCCTCCCATCTTTACCTGTATCCTGTATTCTCCTGTGCTCCCTCATCTCCAGTTGGTTTATTTGCTTATTCATAGATTCAGGAGGTCACTTGTAGTTTCTGGTCTGCATGGATATAAACTTGGTTGTGATCTCTTTTCTTAATAGTGATATTTCCATTCCCCTTGCATTTTCTCTTCTCCCCTGCATGCCATCACCTTAGCTTTTCCCTTGTCTTTGCCCTCTCAATATTGACTCAGAGCTGCTGTGCCTAGCAGCCTTGATTTAGTGAAGATCATCTTCTTTCAAGTTCAAGTTTATAAGTTGCTAAAATGTGCCATAAGTTGGCAGGTTACCAGGCAGATGCAAATACAAGACACCCCTCACACACCTTCCTTTTCTGGCAACCACCACCTCTGTGGCAAATTTTCACCAAAGAACGTGGCAGTTAGAGTAGGAAATACACATTGTGACATAGGAAAGAACATAGAACATCATCTGGATAACGCGTTGCAACCCAGTGCTGGTGATCTTTTAGTCCAAATCATACACAGCGAATACAATTCTTGCCCACCTTGTCAACCCTCCTCTTTTCCCCCGCCCAGGCTACGGCCGCCATGTCTTACCCCCCCATCAACCTGTCCCTCCTCCCTTCTCCCGGAGTTGACAACTTCTTCTTCCTCGCACAACCTGCAGGCGAAATGCCCAACCTACTATCCCAACCAGAACCCAACCCCTCTATCGTGCTAGACATTGACAACTCCACTGCCATTGGCACTGTACGTGGCCTTCTGAGCTCTGACTTCATCGACTCCCATGCTGTTAAGGTCCAAGGGCCTTAAAGACGCGACATGCATGGGTTGGTTTGGCGACGACTGGTATTGCTCAGTGGGGTCTCCCCCTGAGGCAATGGATCACGTGAGTAGCGCGGTACCGGTTGGCTACGCAGTATAAGAGTAAAAGTCCCCGATGATAAGGGCGACTTCCTGAGGTAGATAGTAGAGATGAAGGGAGAGCTTCAAGGGAGCTTTGAAGCAACTAAAGGTTGACTTTTACAAGTCCTGGTGGAAGCTACAATTCTTGGATTGAAAACCAAGTTAGGCTTAGGGCCCAACTGCTAAAAGTACGAGCGCTTATATACATTTGAGAAGTAACGAGTCACAGAGGTCACAGAGAAATATGGAAATATTACTAAGGTGAAATCATGACGTGGCGGTTCTAAGTATAGCTCCATCATGAGCTGGCAATCTAAGAATAGCCCATCATGAGCTGGCAAGTCGAAAAGGGTTAAATGATGATACTGCGGAATGCTGCGGACTGCGGAGTGATGGCATGTGATAGTTGACTGCGGATTAGTCAGATGGCCTATCAGGTGACTTGTCAGGTGATTTGGTGGCGGTCCGAGCAGCGCGTAAGGAAACGAGTGGGGAACGAGTGACCGAGAGCGCGAAATAAATGACGGAAAAATAGTGGTAGGGCCCAGGATCGTAACACATGCAGCCTGGCTCCACCTCTCCGCCTCTATCATCACAGACATCCGGAATGGCATCCGCAACTCATTGGCTGGCAACTCCATTGAGAAATTCCGCGACCTTACACCCACAGAACAGGCCAACCTTGACTCCCTCAAGCTAGCCATCGAGTCCTTTGATGCCTTCCTCTCAGATTGCCAGTCCATCCCAGATAACTGGATCACATGCTTTGGCTGCATCCAATCCTACCACCTTCCCGTTAACGAGAGCACCTGGGACGCCAACCTCATCACCTGCAACCAGATGATCCAGGCTGCCAGAGAGACCATCATCAACGATGAGGTCCGTCAAGCACACGCCCTCATCGAAGCCTGGATCACTGGGCAACGCACGGCCGCATACGACGCGGCCATCAACCACCTTGTGTCAGACCACGCCCCCGACCTCACCCAAGTCATCTCCAATGCGCGTGTGACCGAATGGTCACGCCGCCTCCTTGAGACGATGCGACATCATTTCCGTGAATCCCTCGTCGACAAGGCTTCCCAAACTCTGGCACAACCCCTCCGCGACCAGCTTGACGCTCGGCACCAGCAGAAGGTCAACGAGGCGAAAGCCGACGCCACCGAGGAAGCCCAACGCATGTACAACACATCCCTCCAGAACCTTCAGGCCTCGGCCCTGGCGGAGGCAGAACGGGATTTTGAAGCCTGGAAGACCAACACCCTCATTCCCAAGTGGAAGCAGAAGGAAGCCGACACCTGGGCCGAGAAGGACTGGGGTTTTGCTACCTTCAAGCACGCTCTCACCGTCGAGACTGACGAGCGTAAAGAGGTGGCCCAGCTTGCCATGACCAAATCGCACGTCCACTCCAAGTCCGAAACTCGTCGTGCCAGCCGCAAAGATCGCCGCGCTGACCCTACCCGGGTCTCCCGCAGCGTCTCTCGCGCTACCAGCCCATCCCCGTCTCCCTCCCCTCGCGCTACGGACAAGACTCCGATGAAGGCAGATTTCACCTCCAGCCAGGTCCCTGCACCTGTCACCTCCAGCCTCATGGAGTCTGCAGTTCTGCCTGTCTCAACTGAGATGGAGTGCTCTAGTGACCCTGCCCCTGCTCCACCTGTCACGACCACCTACGTGTCTAAACTGCTGGTTGATCGTCACCAGTCGGAGCCCCTGCCAATTATAGCACCCAAGGATGCTGACTCCAGACTTATGCGTATTGTTCAGATGGCAATGAGCCCGATGAACACGTCGCTTGCGGATATCTCCTCTCGCCTCACAGCGATTGAGAAGGATTGAGACTGGTACCCGGGTATAGATGACGAGTCGGAGCTGGACCGACAGGATGCTCACTCTACCCACCTCCTCTCCCAGCCACTGGGCTCCACCACCTATTACGATCCGGCAGAGAAACCCTTCTTCGCTCGCTTCATGTCCCCTCCCCCTGACGAAGACAGCCACATGGACTCCGCCGATGATAGAGTCGCTGATGAGGATGCCTTCGCTGCTGCCCTCTCTGGAAGCCCTGAAGTCCTTGACCAGGCCAATGACGCTGACCCCTACTTCCACTCCATCGCCTGTCGTGTCTATGAAGCCTCCGGAATCAAGGAGGGCAAGAAGTTTACAGTTGCTGGTTTTGCTGGAGACTGCTACAAAATGTGGCATGACTTCACGACCTGCACCTTCACCCCACATGAGACTGTACCCCCGCCTGCTCACATTGACGAAGTGTTCCTTATGTTTTGCAGGAACTGCCTTGGCAAGGACCTCCTTCTTCGTAAAGTAGCGATCGGCCACCTCGGTGGCTCTACCTACTACCTGCCCCCTTCCTGTGCCCAGGCCCCCAAGGCCCCTGCACCACTGCTAGCTCCTCAGGTGACGTCCCTTGGTGATCGCCAGTTGGCACCAATTGATGTCCCCTCAGACTCCAACCCCTCACACCCCGTGTCGATTCCAGGGCCCGCCTTCAATGGTTGGCATATCACTGGAAAGAAGGGCAAACAGTCCTGGGCGGCCGTGGCAGCAGCAGCCTCTAAGCCTCCCCCTGTGACGCCCAAACACCTCCCCCCCACTCACGACCACGCGACGTCTGGCTTTGTCACCTGCCCCCAACTCGAGAGCCTCACGAAGCAGACTATTGTCAGCCTGTTCAACTCCCGCTTCCCTACAGGCCCGCGCATCCCACGCAACACCTTGAAAGAAGTCGCGGTGATGACCTTCCTTCTCCGCATGCAGGAGCCCATGCCGAGCACCTCAACCCATGTGTCCCCTCCACCGAAAGTCATTTCCAAGACGGAGTTCACTCTTTCTCAAGATCCCTGTTCCCCAGCTCCCTCAGGCCCGCGTGGCGATGCCGCATCATTGGTTCGTCAGGTACAGGGCCTCATACGGTCCTCGGGTGCCAATGTCAAGGCTGAGCTGATAGGTGGGTGCTGGAGTTCCCAGTCCTCTTGCAACTTTGTGCTTGTGTTCAATGGCAACCCGACCTATGAGGCAGTGCTTAGCCTTCAACACATCTTTGCGCGTGTCTTTGGGTTGGCCTATGGCCTTACCCCTGCTTGTGGTTACACTTGGGTCATCCTCAACTTGGTTCCCACCATGCAGGACACACCATCCTCACCCCTTCCAATGGCCCAGGAGCTTCGTTACAAGTTGGCTTGTAATGATGTCTGCCGCGCCCTTCTTATTTTCGGCAACCCCTACTGGCTAACGGCCAGGACTGAGGGCTCTTGTCACAGCTCAATCTCGTTTGCTTTCCTTGACAAGGATGGCTTGAGAACGCAGAGCATGATCCATAACCCACCTTACATGTTTGGCAATAGGACCTTGAAAGTCCGCAAGTATGTTTCCCGACCCCTTCTGTCTGAATGCTTGCGCTGCCTCCGCCTTGGGCACACAGCACAACGCTGCTGTAGTTCCCCCTCTGTGATCATCTGCCTGATCTGTGGGAACAGTCACAAGGAGGATGAGCACGATGCCAAATGTCTAAATGTGTCCAAGCATGTCGGTGTCTCATGCTCATGCCCACCTGTCTGCATTAACTGTGTCCGCGCCAAGAAGCCCACAGCTAAAGGCCATCTGGCTTCATCAGCAGCTTGCCTACTATGGGCCTTGTTCCGATCCAGTTCCCCCCCTGCACGTGCCTCTAGCGGAGGTACCTCTGCACCCACATCTGCTGCCCGCATTGATGATGACCTATGAGTGATACACCCATCACTCTAGTCTTGGTCAACTGCTGCAAAAGTGCGGATCTCATGCATGCTTTCCTTCAATCCACACCCGCTGACATTGTGATGACCCAAGAGCCCCGTTTTGGGCCTCTCATCCCCTGCCGCTCGGACTCTGACCCTGACGGGGTCACGGTCTGCGGCACTGTTCAGCACCCCCTATGGGACTGCTATACCCCACCTCTCTCTAACGGAGAGACCTGTCTGGTGGCAACGTTTGTCCGGAAGTCTTTTGCGGCCTCTCCGGACATTCTTATTCTCCCACAACCTGACCATCCAGGGACGTCCCCATGCTCTCTCTTTATTGATATCCGCATCTCAGACTCCCTCTTTTGCATTCTCAATGTCTACCATCAAGTTATTTATAAGGAGTCTGGTGGGCATCGCCACAACCTCCACCACTTATTTGCGAACCCGCTCCCATCCTTCATTCCTACCTTGGTCATGGGTGACTTTAATACCCATTCCTCAACATGGTCGTTCCCTTGGGCGACCATCTCCAGCTGGGCTTGCCCACTGGAGGAGTGGTTCGAGGATTCTGAACTTGAACTGATGAGTCCCCCACAGACCGCCACTCGCCTGGGCGACCCCAAGTCTAATGGCGAGTTCCAATGGGATTCTGTTCTTGACCTTGTCCTTCTCAATGATGTAGCTACATGCACTGGTCGTTTCTCCTCTGTTTCTGTATCCTTCTCAGACTCTTTAGGCTCAGACCATGCAGCACTTTTTATTTGCTGGTTTCCTCCTTCCCCTCCCTGACCCTATGAACGCACCATCCTCCCAGGCTTCTCCCTTGATGATACCTTACAGGATTCTTGGTCTAAGGCCTTCTCCCTATTACCTACTCCCCCTACAAACACTGTTCCGCTACTCATGACTGCCACAGACCAATTTGATATGGATATCTATGACATATGCACACCCCTCTTCCGGCGCCGCATGACCCTGGACTTCCATGGAGTCTGCTAGTGGAATGCACACTGTGAGGCCACCCTCACACTTGTGAAGACCACCAACTGTGGGTCCCGCGCTACCACTGGTCGTGCTCTCCGTGCCATAGTCTGTGAGACCAAGCAAGCCTGGTTGAATGACCAGTTCCATCTTGCATCTCCGGACAATGTCTGGAAGGGAACAGCATGGCAGCATGGCCGATGGGCCAACTGCATTCCCCCCATCCTCAAGGTCAATGGCTCCCTTGCAACCTCAACCTCAGACATCCACCAGGTCTTCTCCGACCATTTCTTTCCTCAGGTCCCCAAGCCCATTCCTGCCTCCCACCCAGATGACCCACCGGCGACACCACCATGCCCTTTCTCTACCATCACTGATGAGGAGGTTTCCACAGCCCTTGCCGACACCTCCAATAAGTTGGCACTGGGACCTACAGGCATTGGGTACAAACTGCTCAAATGGGCGCACACTGCCAACCCAGAGCGACTCACAAGCCTTTTCAATGCTGCCATCTCCCTCTCTACACACCCATGGAAGGCTGCCACAGTCATCC
>Ga0307510_10000777_pt1 | contig 32994 bp, 28 predicted proteins | sample 12_EM_MG_FD_207224 | JGI IMG/M metagenome (GOLD analysis project Ga0307510, IMG submission 207224) | Populus trichocarpa ectomycorrhiza microbial communities from riparian zone in the Pacific Northwest, United States - 12_EM | ecosystem: Host-associated > Plants > Roots > Unclassified | place... | reverse complement strand
CCCGCGCTTCGGCGAATATCGCGGTTTCCTGTTCGCCAGCCTCAACCCCGATGTGCCGGAGCTTGACGCGCATCTGGGCGAGGCGCGCAAGCTGCTCGATCTCGTCGCCGATCAAAGCAGCGAAGGTGTCGAACTGGTGCCCGGCGCGGTGCGGTTCACCTATGCCGCGAACTGGAAGATGCAGCTCGAAAACTGCTCGGATCAATATCATTTCACCTCCACCCACCCCAGCTACCTCAGCATTCTCGAGGCGCGCGCGAGGGAGCAGAAGAACGATCTGGTCCCGTCGACGCTGGGCGGCAGCAATTTCTGGAAGGAAGACGCCGAAGGGCCGACCGGCGGCACGTTCAGCTTCGACAATGGGCATGTCCTCAACTGGGGGTTGATGGCGGTCACGCCGGCGCTGCCGCTTTTCGAACACGCCGACGAGATCGCGGATCGCGTTGGCGTGGCGCGGCGCAACTGGATGTTCAACATGCGGAACCTGACGATTTTCCCCAATTTTCAAATCGCCGAAAATGCCTCCAGCCAGCTTCGCGTGATCCGTCCGGTCGCGCACAATCTGACCGAGATGCAGACCTGGTGCATCGCGCCGCGCGGTGAAAGCGCCGAGGCGCGACGGTTGCGGATCCGGCAATATGAGGATTTCTTCAATCCAACCGGCATGGCCACGCCCGACGACACGGTGATCTATGAGGAATGCCAGGCCGGCATGGCGCGGCAGGAGCGCCCCTGGCTACAGGGCCATGCCCGGGGCCTTTCCGCGTCGGTAGAGGGGGGCAACGCCTTTTCGGATGCGATCGATCTGCATCCGCGAAGCAGCGTGCTCGGCCAGGCCCAGACCTGCGACGAAAGCCTGTTCCACGCTTATTATCGCGCCTGGGCAGCCCGCATGGAGAAGGCGCTCATATGACGGTGATGACTCCGGGCGAGGCCCAGGCATTCCTCTATCGCGAGGCGCTCCTGCTCGACGAGGGCGATTATGACGCGTGGCTCGACTTGTTCACGCATGATGCCGTTTTCTGGATGCCGGCATGGCGAAACGAGAGCGAGCAGACCGACGATCCCGACCGCGAATTGTCGCTGATCTATTATCAGGGCCGCAGCAACCTGGAGGATCGCGTGAAGCGCATCCGGTCGGGGCTTTCGGTGGCGTCGAAGGTCAGGCTGAGGGTGATGCACGCGATCAGCAACGTGATGGTGACGGCGCAGGCACAAGACACGGCGACGGTGTCGAGCTGCTTCATCGTCAATCTCGTCGACGTGCGCGCCGGGCGGACGCACGCCTTTTTCGGGCGATACGAACATGAGCTGGTCGAGACGGCGGAGGGCTGGCGGATCTCGCGCAAGTTGATCCGCCTGTTGAACGATGTCGTGCCGACCCTGCTCGACATCTATTCGATTTGAATATGGCGCTGGAGATCAGGGCATGAACGCGATTCGCACGGTCGCCGTGCTCGGTGCCGGCGCCATGGGCTGCCTGTTTGCTGCGCGGATCGCCGAAACCGGCGCGGACGTCGTCGTTGTCGACGTCCACCCCGCACGGCTCGCCGCCATTCGAAAGCGCGGGATCGCGCTCAGCGATGATTTCGGTTCACGGACGGTTGCGGTGCGGGCAGCGCTTGCGTCCGAACTACGGGAAGCCCCCGATTTGATCATCCTGTTCACCAAGGGGATGCATAGCGCCGCCGCCCTCGCATCGGTCGCACATCTGCGCGAAGGCCGACCGGCGGCGCTTACGCTGCAGAACGGCCTCGGCAATGCCGAGTTGCTGGCCGCCGCATTCGGCGAGGGCCGGGTGGTGATGGGCACGGCGCTGATCCCGGCCGATCTCACCGGTCCGAATGCGGTCAGTACGCACGGCTTTGCGTCGATCTGCCTGGGGCCGATGTCGACCGAGGGCGCCGGCATCGCGGAGCACATCGGCGCGCTGCTTTCCCAGGCTCGTTTTTCGGTGACGCCACGCGCCGATATCATCGCCGCGGTGTGGGAAAAGGTCGCGTTCAACGCCGCACTCAACGCCATCGCGATGATCTGCGAAGTGCCCAATGCGGGGATCGACAATGCGCCGGGCCGACGCATCGCGAGCGCCGTCGCGCGGGAAACGGTCGCCGTCGCGGCCGCTGACGGCATTTCGCTCGATCTGGACGGCATCCTTGCCAGCGTCGACGCCGCGCTGCGCGAGCACCGAAATCACAAAGCCTCGATGCTCCACGACCGCGAGGCGGGCAGACCCAGCGAAATCGAGACGATCAACGGCGCGATCGCCCGACAAGGCATCCGCCTGGGCGTCCCTACGCCGGTGTGCGACACGTTGAGCGATCTCGTTCGCATCATCGAAGCGTCGCGCCATACCGGTTAGCGCTCCCCCCGGCGATGCCCAACATTGCACGATGGCGATTTAGCCATAGAAGTCACGTATGACCTTCGATCGAAGAGACCTGGGCGCGTTCTTAGCTGTGGTGGATTGCGGCAGTCTCGGCCGCGCTGCGCTGGTCATGAACATGACCCAGCCTTCGCTCAGTCGCCGCATCCGCGAACTGGAGATTCGTCTCGGCGGTCCCTTGTTCGAGCGGCACAGCAAGGGAATGGCGTTGACGGCTGCCGGCGAGACGCTGCTCGACCATGCGCGGTTGCTGGTCTTCGAAATGGAACAGGCGGAAAACGCCCTGGCCGAGCTGAACGGCATGCAGCGTGGCAAGCTGCGGCTCGGCGCGGTGGCTGCGGCCTGCAGGGATGCCGTGCCGCGTGCGCTGGCGGCGATGGCGCGCGAATTCCCCGATATCTCAATCGATCTTTTCGAGGCACCCGATGGCGAGCTCGCGGAGGCGCTGCTGGAACGGAGGCTGGATCTGGTGGTCGCCTCCGGCATGCTGGAGGATGACGATATCGAGGCGGTGGCGGACTTTCCGCTAAAGGATCGATTCGTGCCGTGCAGCCGTGGCGGAGGGAATGCAGGTCCCGATATCGACGATCTGCTCGAGCGCCCCTGGGTGATGCTTCGGCGCGGCCGCACGCCGCGGCAGTTGTTCGAGGAACTGGTCATGGCGGCAGGACGGAAATTGCCCAGGGTCGCCATCGAGACCAACTCGGTCGGCGCGCAGATCGCGCTTGTGGCAAACAGCGACCTGCTTGGCTGGCTGCCGACGCAACTCGTTTCGTCGGAAGTAGCGGCGGGTGTTCTTCGCCTCCACCCCGTTCCGGCGCTGACGCTGGAAAGGAGTTTCCGTATCTATCGGCGGCGGCGGGCAATCCTGGGCAAGCCGGCGCTGTTCGCCCTCGAGCACCTGCGGGAAGTCACAGGATCTGCCCGATAGAAACCCGATCAGGAGTCGATGACGTGCGGCGCGAGCGTGACCACGCGGCGAATGATGCGGCGGAGCCCTGAATCGAGCTGTTTGCGCTCTTGTGCGCTCAGGTCGGCCACCCAGTCATCGAAGAACTTGCCGCGTTCGCCCCGCACCATCACGTGAACCTTCTTGCCCTCTTCGGTCAGCGACACGAGGCGGCTGTTCTTCTTGGTCGGATGCGGATCGCGGCGGACCAGCCCGCGGGCTTCGAGCGTGGTCAAGGCGCGGCTCACCTCCGCCCGATCGACAAAGGCGAGGTTCGCCACCTCACTAGCACTGCACGTTCCCAGATAATCCACATGCGCCATCGCCCGCCATTCGGCGAGCGACAGATCGGCGGTTTCCCGGACATGCTGCGCCGTCACGCGGTCGAGCAACTTGCTGAGCAGCAGGATATGGTAAGGCAGATTTTGCGGAGCGACATTCGTCCAGCGCTCTTCCAGCGCGGCGAGCGCCTTTTCTGCCGCGATCGATTCGCGTTTCGTCATCGCGGTTCCTTATCCGCTGACCCTGTGCTTGTCGCTCGCCCAAGGCATGTCGATCATCAACCGGACGCCTCAGTCCAGGACGAGCGGCCGGAACTCGCGTCGGAACGTAGCGGCCCGGATGCGCGTGTACCGGTCACGCGCAAAGTCGTAGAAGACGAAGCTGTTGAGGTAATAGCGGTCACCCCGCGCCATCGGGCGCGCGGCGAATTCCGGCGCATCCTCGATCGCGAGGAGCTCCGATTCGATCTCCGCCGCCAGCACATTGCCATGCGCGAAGCATTGGATGATTTCGATCGTCCGCCGGGTCTGCTGCTTCACCTTGGCGTAGAATTCGACGATCGCCTCGCGCCCGGAAAGTTCAGTGCCGTTGCCGATCGCCAAGCGGATGTCAGGCGCGTAGAAGCCGCGCAGCGCGTCCCAGTCGCTCTGGTTGAAGGCGTGAATATAGTCCCCGAAGCGCGCTTCGGGCGTCATGTTCCCATGCCCCACCGCGCTGGGCCCACTGCGGATTCTGCGCTCAAGCCCTTTCCTCGCCGACAACGTAGAAATCCTCCCGCAGCGTGCGCGACGCGATCAGGAAGCAGGCCGACGCAGCGAACATGATGCAAACCGCCACCATCAGCGCGGTTTTGATCCCATAGGTAGCGGCAACGGCGCAGGGGTCACCGAGGCTTTTCGCAGCAAGCAACGCCGCCTTCCCGCCGCGGCATTGTGCGAGATAGTCGCCGCCTGTGAACACCGATTGGGCGAAATGGTCGCTCAGCCAGCCGACAGTGGGGGGCCCAAAACCCGAGCCGAAGATCGTGTAGAGAATAGCGAACAGCGCCGCCCCGGTCGCGCGCATCCGCGGCTCGAGCAGATTCTGGATCATGGCCAGTGTCGGCCCATAATAGAGGAGCATCGTCGCACCCGAAACGCACAGCATCACCGATCCCCACACCGGAGAGACGATGTTGAACGCCGCCCAATAAAGGACAGGTGCGATCGCAAGGCCGATGGCTGGCCCCCATGCCGGCCACCGCCGGTCGCCCCTTTGCGACAGCCAATCGGTTCCGAACGAGCCGGCGAGCAGCCCGATGGCGAGCCCGATGGCCGAAATCGTGCCATAGAGCGCGCCTGCCTGCGCTACCGGCAATTGATATACCCGGGCCAGATACACGGCCAGGAACTGCGAGATCGCGGTCATGGCGAACCCGGCGAGCGCGCCCCCCAGGATCACGAACAGCAGCCCGCGCTTGCGCGCGACCACGCGCAGGAAAGCGCCGAAGTTCGGCAACGGCGTGGGTTCCCTGGGGGCGTTATCGGCAAGTCCGCGCCGCGGCTCACGCAACAGGAGCAATATCGTCAGGCCGACGATCACGCCCGGAATCCCGAGCGCCACAAAGGCCGCTCGCCATCCCCAATGCGCCGCTACCCAGCCGCCGGCCACGGCACCGATGAACGTGCCGACCGGCGTGCCCAGGAAGATCAGCGACATGGCCGAAGCACGCCGTTCGCGCGGAAAATGATCGCTGACGAGCGAAGATGTCGCCGGCTGCGCCCCCGCCTCGCCCATGCCGACGCCGACCCGGCACAGCAGCAATTGCGCGAAGCTGCCGACCATCCCGCAGGCCGCCGTCATCGTGGACCAGAATATGATCGCCGCGGATATGATCTTCACGCGCGAATAGCGCTCGGCCAGGCGGCCGATCGGCAAGCCCAGGATCGCGTAGAGAAAGGCGAAGGCAACCCCCTGCAGGATGCCAAGCTGGAAATCGCTCAGTTCGAGATCGCGCTTGATCGGCTGGGCGAGCACGGCAAGTACCGAACGATCGGCGAAATTGAAGACCGCGACCAGAAACGACATGCCGATAAAAAGGCGCTTGTAACCCGCCGAAAGCAGGCGCTCGTCTTCGTCGTGCAAGGGCCCGATCCTCTCCGTTGTTGCCATTGTTGCGGCACGGTTCCGGTGTCCCGATCGCGCGCCGCCCGGCCGTTTGCGTCACCTGCCGCGCGACCCGCGCCTCGCGATTTGCGCAAGGTCGATCCTGCCGCAAAAATGATGATTTATCAATATATCATTTGAGAAGAGCGAGCCGGTTTTCGGCAAACGCCGCCGGCCATTGATGGCCGACGGCGTTCCCCAATGTGCGTCCGCGGCGGAATATTCCGGGTTTAGAATTTGCGCTTCAGCGTTACCGCAAAGGTGCGCGGTTCGCCGGGCGAGCCCTGGATCGAGTTGGTCGACCCGCGGTTGTCGAAGACATCGCTATAATAGAGCTTGTTGGTCAAATTGCGCGACTCAAACGCCAGTTCCCAGCCCCGATCGGCGGTGCGGAACGTCACCCGTGCATTGACCAGGGTGCGGCCGGCAACGCTGCCGAAAATGTCCCGTCCGCCAGTCGTCGCATCGACATTGTTGGCGTTGCGATTGAACGTGTCCTGATGATTGACGTCGATGCGCGGCGTAACCGTTCCGATGCCGCCGAGGTTGATTTCATATTGCGCGCCAATGCTCCACTGCCACGGCGAGATATATTGCCCCTCGTCCTCGAGCCCGATACCCGAGCTCGCGGCTGACGCCGAGATTTCGGTGTATTTGAAGTTCAGATAGGCGAGCGACGCATCGATCTGGAATCCGCGCGCGGGGTGGAGCGACAATTCTGCTTCACCGCCCTTGACGGTTGCCTTGCCGGCGTTGAGCGGGAGCGCGCAGGGCGCGGCGTTGCCCGTTTGCGGGCAACTCGACACGGTGACGAGGATGTCGTCATATTTGTTGATGAATGCGCTGACGTTGAGCCGCATCATCCGGCCGAACAGGTCGCTCTTGAAGCCTGCTTCATAGGCGACCAGCTTTTCCGGACCGAAAGCCAGCGCTTGCGAAGGGAAGAAGGGGCGCGGATTGACGCCGCCGCCCTTGAACCCGGTCGACACCTGGGCATAGGTCATTAACTGGTCGGACCAGCGATACTGGAGCACCCCGCGCCAATCCACCCGGTCACCCGCATATGTGCCCTCGAGCCCGTCGAGCGAGGCGAGCGAGGCTGGCGTTGCGCCACCCGTCGATGAACCCGGAATGCCCTTGCGGCCGAAGATGAAGGTCTTGGTCATGTCGGTGTAGCGGATGCCGCCAATCACGTGGAGATTGTGAACCAGCTCCCAATCCGCGTTCGCGAACACTGCCTTGGTCGTCGAGGGGACCACATTGTCTTCGATGAAGTTGAGCGTCGTCAGCGTGACCCGCGTGCGATTCTCGCTGCGCTTGTGGAAATAATAGCCGCCCACGGTGAAGTTGAACGTCGTGCCGATCGAGCCGTTGAGCCGGAGCTCCTGGCTGAACTGGCGATTGTAGATGGTGCTCGCCTGCAGCGTCGGGGTGAGCGGTGAGCCGTCGGCCGACGCATAGACGCCGCTGAACTTGCGAAATGCGGTGACCGAGGTGATGTTGAGGTTGGGTGAGACATCGACGCTGAGGTTCGCGGAAACCCCCCAGCTGTCGATCGCCGACTTGATCGGCGCCGCCCAGGCCGCGGACCCATCGCGCGGGGCCAATTCGAGGTAATTCTCATAGCTGACATAGGGGCTGCTGCTGAACGTAGCCTGCGCATAATTGCCGTACGGCGAATAGCTGATGAACTGCGATCCCGTCGCCGTGCCGTAGCGGACACCGCCGATCGTATAGGCGGGTACCGAGGTTCCGGTTGTCGCCGAACCGGTGTTGGTGCTGCCGGGGTTGGCTTGCTGGCCGACGTACAGAAGCGTGGTCGGTCCCGCTTCGCTGTTGTCCTGGGTGATGTCGCCGACAAGGTCGAGCGTGACGCTGCTGCTCGGCTTGTAGCGCAGCGCCAGGCGCCCGGCGACATAGTCCTTTCCGCCCTCGGTGCCGAGCTTGCAGTTCGTGCCGCCGGCGATCGAGGAGGGGACGGTCGTGCCTGGATGCGCGCAGGCATAGTCATAGCGGGTGACGTAACCGTCCTTGTGGACCGCGGTACCCGAAATGCGCGCGAACAGCTGGTTCTCGGCAATGGTGAAGTTGGCGGCACCGCGCAGTTCGACGCGGTTGTAGCTGCCATAGGTCGCCTGGACATAGCCACCGCCATTGCCGTCGGGCTTTTTCGAATAGAGCTTGATCGCGCCGCCGATCGAATTCTGCCCGGCGAGCGTGCCCTGCGGCCCACGCAGAATCTCGACACGGTCGAGATCGATGAGGTCGAGCAGCGAACCATGCATCGTCGGCAGATAGACATCATCGATATAGAGGCCGACGCCGGGCTCGAGCGCGAAGCTGGTGTCGCGCTGCCCGACGCCGCGGATATAGGCGACGACTGCGGGGCCGTAGGTGGCCGGTGCCTGGCGGAGTGTGACGTTGGGCGCCTGGGCGCCGATGTCGGCGATGCTGGTCTGGCCGCGCGCTTCGAGCGTCGCGCCCGTCACCGCCGTGATCGCGAGCGGAGCATCCTGAAGCCTCTGCTCGCGGAACTGCGCGGTAACGACGACATCGGCATTTTGATTATCGTCAGCAGCTGCCGCCGCCGCCGGCTCAGTACTCTGGGTTGTCGGGTTGGCGGTTGACTGGGCCAGGGCCGGCGTCGCGCCGAGACCAAGGCTAATCCCCAAAGCGATGGGTGAAACGGCCCCAAACAGCCGCACCGGTAACGAATGCCTCATGACCTGATTCCCCTCCCAAGAAACATCTCTGCGGATGTCTGAACATTGTTAGGTCAGATAACCATCGGGTCAAGGAGAAATCCATATTAAGGGAATATGATTCCGTATAATGGAATTAAGGCCGAGTTTAGCGCTCTATCAGGCCCAAAGCGAAACCGTGGACGGGCTGAAGGCGAACGGCATCTGTGCAGGCGTACCGATACGCTCCCACCAGCGGCGTCAGATTTTCAGAGCGATCAAGCCGCTTAGCTCATGCGCGGCGAGCCGCACCGCGGATGCCATCCGCTCGCGATCGCGCAAGGCGAAGCGCCGCGATGGCATGGTCAGCCCGATCGAGCCGATCACGCTGCGATCCCGTCCGAAGATCGCCGCCGCGACTCCGGAGATATCGAAGCCACGGTCATCATAGATCGCATAGCCCATACGCCTGATGCGTTCGAGCTCATCGCGAACTTCGGCGAGCGGCGGATTGGAGCGACCACTCAGCGGTCCGGTCCCGGGGTCGGCCAGGACGATGTCGACCACGTCATCGTCCAGCTCGGCCAGAATTGCCTTGCCGAGCGAGCCCCAGACGAGGCCCAGGTCGATCCCGGTCTCCATCGCATAGCGAAGCGGATGCGTCGTATGGATGACTTCGACCACCGAAGCATTGTGTCGCGACGGATTGTAGATGCACAGCACGCTGGTCTCGTCCCATTCGGACCACAGACGCTTGAGGAACGGTCGCGACGTCTCGATGAGATCGAACTGCGCGCGCAGCAGGGCGGCCATGCGGAACAGTTCGCGGCCAGGCAGATAGCTTTGGCGCTCGCCGCGCTCGATCATCCCGGCTTCGACGAGGATCTTCAGCAGGCGGTGCACAGTGCTGGTCGGCAGCGCGGCACGTTCGGCGAGGTCCTTGAGGCTGAATGCCTGCCCGCGCTCGGCGATGAGCTTGAGCAAGGCAATGAGCCTGGGGCCGGAACCGCGCTCGGAATCTGACGCCATCAGGAGACTTTCGTTGGTCGCTAAGCCTGGGTCCTATCGAAACCCATGCACGGGCGGCAACAAAATAGGTCATCTGACATCGAACGTTCAGCCGATCGCGTAATAGCGAAACAGCGAATGGTCGGGCGGGTCGTCCGCGTCGACATGCGGGCGCCGCGCGCCGACGCCGACGATGACCGTCCGGTTGAGCCAGTCGTGCGGGCCGACCGGTGCCCGAAAATAGGGCGTGCAGTGGAAATAGCGCGGGATGGAAGGCGCATGCTCCGGGTCGCCGGGTGCGCGTAGCGGGCCATGCACATAGCCCTGGTTGCGGATATAGATGAGCGCGCCGTCATCGGCTTCGATCATGTAGTGCGCGTTGAGTTCGACCACACCGTCGGCGCGCACCAGCGGCCAATCGGCACCGCTGAAATCCACCAGCTTGCCGTTGAGCCGCGGGCCGGAAATGGTGCAGTCCGCTCCCACCGACGTGTAGCCCTGCGACCCGCCACCGGGCAGCGGCGCGATCACCCAGCGCTTGTCGAAATTGATCCTGATGTCGAAGACATGTTCGTGGCGCAGCGCCAGATCATTTTGGTCACTCACGCTTTATCTCCTGTGGGCGACCGCGCCTGGCGCGCCGCGATCATGGGGCCAGAATCACCGGCAGCAACAAGCGCGATTCGCGCCCGGGGCCGGTGTAGAGACGGTGCGTGCCCCGATTGCGCGTGCGCTCGTGCCGCGCAAAGGGCAGATTCGGGGCACCCTCGTCATGGATATCGGCGCCCTGGACGATCAGCCGCAAACTTTCTCCGGCACGGAAACGAGTCGATGACGGCCAGAATTCGATGTCGACCGGGACGATCGCGCCCGGTTCGATCAGGTCTTCGCGGTCGTGGCGGTGGAAGGGCTGGAGATCGGTGCTTCGCTCCGGGTCGATCGCGCGGTGGCTGGCGCGCAACCATCCAAGGGCAACGGGACCGTCCTCGAAAAAGGCATAGAAAGTCATGCCGACCGGATCGCCCGCAGCATCGAGTTTTTGCAGCGCGACGAACAGGTCCATGTCGTTCGAGCCGTCGGCCTCCACCCACAGGCTGAGGCTGGCATGGCCGCTGATCTCGGTATCCCCGTCGAAACAGTAATCGAAGACCGCCCGGCCCGAATTCGCATCATAGGCGAAGCTCGATGCCGCCCCCGGTGACCTGGCGGCGAGTCGTTGACCAGCGGCATCGAGCCATAGCGGCGTCGCGACGGTGCGCGCGATCGGCCATTCCCGTTCGGAACGAACCTCGGCCGCGCCGGCGCGGTCGCGGACTTCGATCTGCACCGCAGGCCATGCCGGCACGCTTGTTGGACGCGTCTTCAGGAAATGGTCAAAAAATTCTTCGCGCCTTGCCTGGCTTTCGGGGCGATAATAATGCGCCCATTTCTTCTGGCCGTGGACTTCGAGCCATTTCTGCTTGCTCGATATGCGCTTGTACGCCTCCAGCGTGCCGCGCGTATGAAGCCCCTGATCGGCCCAGCTGGCGACGATATAGGCGGGGACCTCGATCGCCTCGAAATCGATTTCCTTGGAGTGCCAGAACCCATCCATCAGCGGATGCGCCTGGATGTTCGCCCAGCTATCCTCGGTGCGCCCCAGAGAGAAGCGGATATTGTCCGACGCCCGGGGCGCGAAGCCGGTTTCAGGAATCCCGCCATGATAAGCGAATTCGCGATACCAGTCGGTGAAACCTTCCCACGGATTGATCGCGGCGAGTTCAGGCGGGCGCAGCGCCGCCGCCCAGAACTGGATACAGGCAAGATAGGAAACCCCGGTCATCCCGACCTTGCCGTTCGACCAGGGCTGGTCGGCCAGGGTGCGAATCGTTCGCACACAATCTTCCGCCTCGCCCACGCCGTTGTGGCGGAAATCGCCTTCCGAAAGCCAGGCCCCGCGCGGATCGACGATCGCCACGGCATAACCCCTCGCGCCCCAGCGCACCGGGTCCGCGCCCTCGAACGGCGTCAGTGGCGAAAGCCATTCGGGATCGACGCCCGATCGGGGCCAGAAAACCTGGTTCGACAGCCCGTGCTTGCCATAGGGGCCCCAGGAAAGAAGCACCGGAAGGTCACCTTTGCCGGCTGGCCCGTCGGGGCGATAGAGATCGTAATAGATCTTGACCCCGTCGCTCAACGTCACCGTCAGATTGCGCTCGATCACCAGGCCGGATTCGCGGCGAATCGCATAATCGACCGGCGGCAGCGGCGGCTTGTTCGGCGCCGTATGGGGGTCGACGCCTGGCCGCGTGATCAGCGCGGTTTCGTCCGCCACGGCCATTTCAGAGCAGCACGAAATAATGGATGTTATTGGCGTGGGGGATCTTTTCGGCAACCCCGACAAAGACGTGCTTCGACATCCATTCGTGCGGGCCGGCCGGCGCATCGAACTTCGGGCTGACACGCATATAATAATCGTCCGGACTCACCGGCTCGTTGCGCGACATGCGCTCGCCGATCTCGGCCGACCGGGGCCAGCGATAGCCGCGATTCTGCATGTAGATGATCGCGCCGTCATCGGCCTCGAGCAAATAGCGCGCGTCGAAATCGATCACGCCGTCTGGTCGCACCAGCGGGAAGTCGCCGCCCGACATCGGCACGACCGTACCATTGAGACGCGGCCCGACGACACTTCCGCTGGCTGCGTAAATCGCGGCGCGGGACGCACCCATCGTGGTCGGCGCGACCCACCGGATCGGCGTCAGATCGATGGAAATCGTAAACGCATGTTCCATCTGCGGGGCGAATGGGTGGCTCTTCGGCACCAAAATCCTCTCTCGTTCAGCGCCTCTGCGGGCGACGTAGTTGTTGATAGATCAACATTTATGCACCGACAAGGCTCAACGTCGCAACGGCTAGCCTATAATTCCGCATAATGGAATAGAACTTTCGCTAAACAGAATTTGAATTGACTTGGTCGATGGCGGCCGTAGTTTGAGCCCGACAACGGTTTCATAAAATGCGTGCCGCCTGTGGCGCGATAAAGCGGGAGACGATGGTGGCGGCGTTGACAGTGGAGCATCCGATCGCGTCGGATGAAGCGGGAACCGTGGTCGCCGGGCTGCCGATGCCACTCTTCAAGCGCATCACGGTCGTGCCGATCAGCGGGGCCTGTGGCTGCGAGATCAGCGGCGTCGATCTGCGCCAGCCGCTCGATGGGGAAACCCTGACCGAGGTGATGAAGGCGTTCGAGCATTTCTTGGTCATCGTGTTCCGCGACCAGGATCTCACGCCCGAACAGCACAAGGCTTTCTCGCGCTATTTCGGGCCGATCACCGAACTGCCGCAGGCCCCGATCTATGATGGTCATCGCGACATGCAGGAGGTCCGGCGCGAGGCGCACGAGCCGGAGAATGTCGTGCCGTCGTTCGAGCATTTTCACACCGACAGCCCGTTCCTGCTGCAGCCGCCGCTGTGCGTCGTGATGCGCGCGCTCGAGGTACCGAAATATGGCGGCGATACTGCCTTTTCGAATGCCTATCTGGTCTATGAGCACCTATCGAGCGGCATGAAAGCGCTGCTCGACGGACTGCAGGTGGTTTATTCAGGCAAGGATATCTGGTCGAAGAACGACAAGTTGGCGCCCGAGAAGCGCATGCGTCTGCGCGAATCGCATGATTTTGCCGAGAGCGACCTCGAGAATATCCATCCTGCCGTAAGGGTCCATCCGGTCACCGGGCGCAAGGCGCTGTTCGCCACAAGCGCCTATTTCAAACACTTCGTCGGCTGGAGCGAAGAGGAAAGCCGTGCGCTCCTCGCCTATCTTCAAAGCCTCGCCCAGCACCTTCATTATCATTGCCGGGTGAAATGGCAGAAGGACACATTGCTGGTGTGGGACAATCGCTTCCTGCTGCATCGCGGTGTGCACGACTTCAAATTTGAACGGCGGCACCTGATCCGCACCACCGTGACGGGCGAGCGACCGATCGGCCCGGCCGGGTCGGCGCGTTGAAGCGGACCGGGCACGGCCGGGGTCACGGGGGAGTAGCGGCGTGAAGGTTGGTTCGGCGATCGTCGAGATTCTGCGCCGCGAAGGTGTCGATGTGATCTTCGGCTATCCGCGCAACGCGGTGCTCGAAGCCGCGGCCGAGGCGGGCATTCGTCCCGTCATCGTTCGGCAGGAACGCACCGGGGTTCACATGGCCGACGCGCTGTCGCGGCTGACGCGCGGGCGGCGGATGGGGGTGTTCGCGATGCAGCACGGGCCGGGCACGGAGAACGCCTATGGCGGCGTCGCCCAGGCCTATTCGGAGTCGGTACCCGTGCTTGTGCTGCCCCAGGGCTATGCGCGACGGCTCGCCTTCGTACCGGACAATTACAATGCATGCGTCTCGATGCGCGGCATCACCAAGCATGCCGAGCCGATCACATCGCCGGGTGAGGTCGCCAACATCATGCGCCGCGCTTTCACACATCTGCGCAACGGCCGCCTTCGTCCCGTGCTGGTAGAAATGCCATGGGACGTGCTGGCCGAGGACGTGACCGGGCCGATCGACTATGTGCCCGTCATACGCACCCGCAGCGCGCCGGATCCGGCGGCGGTGCGCGAGGCCGCCAAGGTGCTGGTCGCAGCGAAGCGGCCGGTGATCCACGCCGGGCAAGGCGTGCATTGGGCAGAGGCCTATGCCGAGCTTCGCGCGCTGGCGGAACTGCTCGCCGCGCCCGTCTCGACCAGTCTCGAAGGCAAGAGCGCCTTTGACGAGACGCATCCGCTGGCGCTCGGTTCGGGCGGGGCCGCCATTCCCGGACAGCTGCGCCATTTCCTCGACCGCTCGGACGTGATCCTGGGCATCGGCTGCAGCTTCTCGGAAACCGCCTTCGGGGTGCGCATGCCCGAGGGCAAGCATGTCATCCACGCGACGCTCGATCCGGCCGATCTGAACAAGAGCGTGGTTTGCGCGCAAGCGCTGATCGGCGATGCCCAGCTCACGCTGGCAGCTTTGACCCAGGAATGTTCGGCGCTGATTGCCGATGCGCGCGATCCGGGGCCCGTGGCCGAGGAGATCGCCTCGGTCGAGGCCGAGTGGATGAAGACGTGGCTGCCGCTGCTGACCAGCGACGAAGCACCGCTCAGCCCGTATCGCGTGCTGTGGGATCTGCAGAAAACGGTCGATGTCGCCAATACGATCATCACCCACGATGCCGGCTCGCCGCGCGATCAGCTCACCCCTTATTGGAAATGCACGACGCCACTCAGTTATCTGGGGTGGGGAAAATCGACCCAGTTGGGATATGGCCTTGGCCTCGCAATGGGCGCCAAACTTGCCTGCCCCGACAGATTGTGCGTCAACGTCTGGGGAGATGCGGCGATCGGCTTCACCGGCATGGATTTCGAAACGGCGGCCCGCGAACGGCTGCCGATCCTGTCGATCCTGCTGAACAATAGCGCGATGGCGATCGAACTGCCCGTGATGCCGATCGCGACGAAGCGCTACCGCTCAACCGACATTTCGGGCGATTATGCCGCGTTCGCGCGATCGATGGGCGGCTATGGCGAACGCGTCGAGAAGCCGGAGGACATTATTCCGGCGATCCAGCGCGGAATCGCCGCGACCCTGCGCGGCCAGCCCGCGCTCATAGAATTCATCACCGCGCAGGAGACGCGGGCATCACGGCTTTAGCAGGAGCCGGCAAAGGAGCCGTCGCGGGATGACAAAAGTGTCGGACATCGAACCATCGCCGACAGGCGACTGGAGCCATCCCGCGTCTGTCGGCCTGGGCTTCCTCACACTGATCTCGTCGATCAACTATCTGGATCGATCGCTCCTCGGGCTGGCGCTCCCGGCAATCAAGGCCGAGATGCATGTGTCGGATACTGCGCTCGGGCTGGTGTCGGGGCTGGCGTTCCTGCTCTTCTATTCGTTGCTGGGCGTGCCGATCGCCTGGGCGGCAGATCGCTGGAGCCGGCGTAACATCATCGCGATCGGCCTGGCCTTTTGGAGCTTGATGACGATGGCGACCGGCTGGGTTGCCAATGTCTGGCAGCTCGCGCTCACGCGCTTCCTGATGGGGGCGGGTGAAGCGTGCGGGATCGCACCATCGAATTCGATGCTCGGTGACCTGTTCCGCGACAAGCGCCGTCCGCTCGCAATGTCGATCTTCGGTACGGCGGTGTCGATTTCATCGATCCTGTTCTTCCCGCTGATGGGCTGGATAGGCCAGCATCACGGTTGGCGTGCGATGTTCGTCGCTGCCGGCCTACCTGGAGTTTTCGTCGCGCTGCTGTTCCTCCTGTTGGTCCGTGAACCGGTCCGTGGCCAGACCGAACGCGCTGCCGTTCGCAATGCGCGCGAGAGCGTGGGCACGACGATCCGGTTCCTTGCGGGTTCGCGCAGCTATCTTGCCCTCACCGCGACCGCGACCTTCATGGGCCTGAACGTGTTCGCGGCGGGCATCTGGATCCCGACCTTCCTCCAGCGCGTCCATGGCCTGTCGATCGCAGAGACCGCAGCGTTGATCGGCCCGCTGCGAGGGATCTTCGGCTTCGCCGGCGTATTGCTCGGCGGTCTGGCAATCGACCGGCTGATTCGCATCCGGTCGCATTGGCGCACGACGGTGCCGGCGATCGCCTGCTTTCTTGTCGTGCCGGTGGAGCTAGCGTTTCTGCTGTCCAACTCGCGCGCTGTATGGGTCGCGGCATTTGCCGCCTCGGCATTTCTCGTTCTCGTCCATCAGGGACCTCTGTTCGCGATGGTGATGAGCGTGGCGCGGCTGCGCATGCGTGCGGTGGCTGTCTCGATACTCGTGCTGTGCTCCGCATTGTTGGGCCAGGCCTCGGGACCGGCGATCATCGGCGCGCTCAACGACGGTCTCGCGCCAAGCCTCGGACAGAATGCGATCCGCTTCTCCCTGCTGGTGATCGTCGCAAGCGCGTTTGCGGCGGGGCTCTGTCTGCTAGCCGCGGGGCGCTACCTCGACGCGGATATAGCCCGCGCGCAGCAGCCCGCCGAATGAACGGGATTGGCGCTTTGGTTTTACGCTTCCTCGTGGCCGGCTGAAATGCCGCGTCGCGATATAGTACGACGCATTTGATCCTGATTCGCTTGGCAGGCGCGCCGTGAAAGAGAACTCCATCCGCTTGATCGGCTATGATCCGATCCCGGGGAACAGGCCCTCTTCCGCTGTGGATGATATTCTTCCCCTGCGCAGCCCCAGCGGGGCTCGTTCAGCTCATGCCGGTTTCCGCCACAAGCTTCGAACCTGTTGTCGGCGGCAATCAAAGGTGCCGTCGCCGCCTGCTCTTTTCGATCGCAGGCCTCCTGCCACCTGATGGCAATCGTCTAGCACCGCCTTTTGCTGGGCGAATATATCAAGTTCGTGGTGGTGATAACGAGACCTTCGCGGTGTCGTGTACCGAACAGGATTTGCGCTTCGCCCAGACGTTGCGCGCGATCATCGTGCCGTCGCTCAGCCCGACAAGCCGATCAGGCATTGAATCAGCTGCCAGGCCACAGCTGACCGCGGGTTCGCCGGCGGGCGGCATGGCGGGTTCGTCGAGATGTGCAGCGACATAGGCGCGGCGTTCGGCGATGATCGCGGCGATGTCTTCCTCGGGTGGCACCTCGGCCACCCGCGCCCAGGGCGTGGGCCGGCGAATGGCGAGCCAGTGCAGCGCGGCGCGGACATCGGCCGGGATGTGGACCTCGTACGCCACGACCACCGGCGCGGCGTGACCGCGCCGGGTGACGACCTTCTCGGCGCGCGCGGTGTAGCCGACGGCACGCTGATAGAGCGCGCGCTCGACGCGGTCGTCGGCAAGCTCCTTGCCGGCCCTGAGCGCGGCCGCGAACGCTTCATGCTCGCCGCACCAGCGATAGAAAGTGCGGGTGCAGATACCGAGCGCCTCGGCGATCTCGACGTCCGTCGCACCGTTGCGGCACAGGCGCTCGGCGACGCCGGCGAGCGCGGGGGTGTAGGATGAGGGACGACCAGCGGGCATAAGCGCGACTGATAGCGGGATATCGGTGCGGTTGAATCAGGATCGACGGCGTGAGGCGGCCGGTTTGTACCGATGACTCTGTGAAAGCGGGAAACGACTTCGAGGAAATTTCCGAGAAACCCTGCGGGTTCTTCGAAGATCTGGTGGACAGGGCTTCCTTTAAATCTGCACGCTACCTTACTGTAAAACAATGATAAACTACTCGCGACGGATTTCAATACCCCCGCGCGTACCCCCAACGCGAACTCCTACCGGGAATACGCTATTGTTGCTTGGAGCGCTATTGCTCCACGAGTTGGTTGCGAAGCCGCGCGTTTCATCGTTCAGCGTGGCCACTGAGAGGAAGCGTTGGCACCGGGCGAAGATGATCGCGTTGACCAGACCCATCACGAGCAGGGCCCGACCCCTCTTTGCTATCCGGCCGGGCGATTCCGGCGGCCGTCAGTTCCGCCAACGCATGGCATGTTGCCAGCCCATATTGGCCAGCACGGGGAAACTCTCGGCTCGCTCGCGCGCATGAAACGATGATGCCGTCCCGCGCATCGCCCGTCCCTTGATGCCGTGGAAGATCGCGGCGAGACGAAAAAAATTGAAAGCGAGATAGAAGCCATATTCCGATATGCCATTCCGTCCTGTGCGGCGACAATAAGCGGCGACATAGTCGGCCTCCGAGGGGATGTTGAGCGCCGGCAGATCAGCACCGGCAAGGCCTGCCACAACGTGGGGCGGCATGTGATACATCATGGCGTGGTAGAAGAAATCGGCGAGCGGATGGCCGAGCGTCGAAAGCTCCCAATCGAGTACCGCAAGGATGCGCGGCTCGGTCGGATGGAAGACCAGATTATCGATTCGGAAATCGCCATGGACGATCGCGACATCCCCGCCCTCGGGGATATGGGCCGGCAGCCATTCGAGCAGCCGATCCATGTCGGGATCGCGGCCAGCCTGTGCATCTTCCAGATATTGGCGCGACCAGCGCGCGATCTGGCGCGCGAAATAATTGCCCGCCACGCCATAATCGCCGAGGCCGATCGCCTGCGGATCGATCCCATGAAGGCGCGCCAGCACGGCGCTCATCGCGTCGAAATAGGCCGGGCGCGCATCCCGTTCGACCTCCGGCAGCGTGGCGTCCCAGAAGATCCGCCCCTCGACCATATCCATCACGAAGAACGGTGTGCCGATCACCGTCTCGTCGTCGCAAAGGCCATGCACGTGCGGGACCGGAAAGCCCGTCCGACCCAGCGCCGTGAAGATCCGCGCCTCACGCTCGATCGCGTGCGCGCCCTTGAGCAACGCCCCGGGCGGCTTGCGCCGTAACACATAGTCGCGGCCGGGCGTGGCGAGACGGTAGGTCGGATTGGACTGGCCGCCCTTGAACTGCGCGACCGCAAGAGGCCCGGCATAGCCGGGAATATGTGCCGCCATCCAGCCATCCAGCCGGGCCTCGTCGAAGCCATAGCCGTGACGAACGGGCGTCGTTCCGGTGTTCGCGGCCTGATCGGCAGCGATCATCCGGTGACGGGACGGGGCATGAATTCCACCGGCAGCGTCTTCAACGCACGCGCCTCGCTCGACGTGTAATCGGGCACGAAGCCATCAACGATGCGATAGTCGCCGATCCGCCGCAGCGCGGTCTTGAGGCAGATGTCGATCATCACCCGGGCATAATGCCGGCCGATGCAGATGTGTGCGCCCGCGCCGAACGACATGTGCTCGCGCGCATCGCGTGAGATGATGCACTGGTCGGGATCGGCGAACTTCGCCGGATCCCGGTTGGCCGCGCCGTTGATGGCCAGCACGAAGTCGCCCGGCCGCACCACGCCACCATCCAGTTCCGTTTCCTTGCGCACCGTGCGGCGCAGCGTCTGGATTGGCGTGGTGAAGCGCAGGAACTCCTCGATCGCCCCTTCCCACGGCACCTCACCCGACAGCAGGCGCTGCTTGTCCTCAGGGTGCTGGCCGAGATGATGGAGCGCGCCGCTCATCGCCGAACTGGTCGAATCCAGCGCGCCGAACAAAGCGAGGATCAGCACCTGATAGCCCTCGGTATCAGTCAGCATGCGCCCGTCGAATTCCTCCTCGATCAGGCATTGCAGCAGGTCGTCGCGTCGTTCGGTCGCGGTGCGCCGCGTGGCGACGAGGTTGGTCAGATATTCGGCGATCTCGCCATAACGCTGCACCCAGCCGTCATGGTCGACGAGCCGGTTGTGCACCATCCATAGCAGTTTCTCGGACAGCATCACGCGGTCGCTGCCCGGAACGCCGAGCACCGGCAACGTCGTCATCGCCAGGAAGGGGCGGGTGAATTCGTTGACCAGGTCGGCGGTGCCACGTCCCGCGAAGTCGTCGAACAACTGGTCGGCCAGCGCCTCGATCCGCGGCCGGTCGGCCTCGGCCGCCTCCTGCGTGAAGAAGCGGTTGAGCACGCGGCGCCAGCTTGTGTGGCTCGGCGGATCGAGGTCGACCGGATAGAAGGTGACGAGTTGCGCCGGAAGCCCCGCCCCGTCCGCCGAGGAAAAGGTCCGATACTCGGAGAACACCCGTTTCACGCCGTCATAGGTGGTCGGGTAATAGAAGCCGCCCAGCTCGTTCGAATGGCCGAGCGGACATCCGCTACGCACTTTTGCCAGAAAGCTGTACGGGTCCCGCGCGATCTCCGGGCTGTGATGGTTGTAATCGGCTTCGGTAACGTTCGCCTCGGTCATCCTGGCTCTCCTGGGCGCGCTTATCGCTGACTGCGGGGGGTGAGGATGGTGATGCCCTCCATCGCCGCGGTCACCTTGATCTGGCACGACAGGCGGCTGCGCGGATCGACGTCGATCCCGAAGGCGAGCATCTCCTGTTCGTCCTCGGATGGCTCGCCCGTCACCGCACGCCACGCGTCGGGGATATAGACATGGCAGGTCGCGCAGGCGAGCGCGCCGCCGCATTCGCCCTCGATCGTGGCAACGCCGTTACGCACCGCCGCCTCCATCAGGTTCGTGCCCTCCGGCGCGTCGATGACGGACTCGCTGCCATCCTGATCCGTGTACGTAACGCTGACCATCAGAGCTCCTGTGACGAACAGGTGAGCGGCGGCACCCCGCCGCCGCTCACCAAAGCTTGCCCGTGCCGAGCGTCGCCGGTCAACGCGTCTTCACGCTGAGCGTGACGCCGACGGTGCGCGGCGGGGCGAGGAACTGGATGTCGCCCAGCGCCTGTTCCGTCCGGTTGAGATAATAATTCTTGTTGAGCAGATTGCGCGCCCACACCTGCACCCCGAAGCGCTTGTCGGACGAGGTCCAGCCCAACGTGCCGTTGACCACGGCATAGGCCGGGATGAACAGCCGGTTGGCCGCCGAGACGAACACCTTGTCGCGGAACGACATGCTGCCGTTCACCGCGAACTCGCCGAAGCTGCTCGGGATACGATAATCGAGCGCCAGGTTGCCGCTGACCTTCGGGGCGTAGATCAACTGGTTGCCCGTCGCGTTCACCACCGTCTGCCCACCGAGCAGCGGCGATGACGGCGTGAAGGTCGCATTGGGGAAGTTGGTGTATTTGCCGTCGAGCCAGCCGAGCCCGGCCGAGATGGTGAAGTAGCGCGATGCCTTGATCGCTAGGTCGGCATCGATGCCGTGGATGCGCGCCGCCGCCGCATTGGTGGTCAGCACCGCGCCCCCGCCGGTGATGTTGAAGACCTGGATGTCCTTGTAGGTGTAGATGAACGCCGCGACGTTGAAGCGCACCTTGTGGTCGAACAGCTGCATCTTCAGGCCGGTTTCATAGGCATCGAGCACCTCGGGCCGATAGCCCGGCGTGCCGGCATTGATCATGTTGAAACCGCCGCTCTTGATGCCGCGGTTGTAGGACACGTAACCAAGCACGTCCGACGTGAAATTATGGTCGAGAGCGACGCGCCAGGTGAGCTTGTCGAAGCTTTGCGTCTGCGGGCAGTTGGTCGTTGCGCCCGGACACAGCGCAATCGGCGCATGCGGGAAGGTCACTCCGCCGCTTTCCGTATGGCCGTCGGTGTCCTGCGTCTCATGCGTGTAGCGCAGGCCGGCGGTCAGCTTGGTATCGGTGAAGATCGGATAGGTCACCTGGCCATAGGCCGAATAGGATTTGGTCTTCTGCGAACCGAACAGATCCACCGACGGCAGCGGCGCCGCCGCGGCACCGGCGATGCGCAGCGGCGTATAGGCATATTTGGCGTCGAAGAAATAACCGCCGAGCAGCCAGTCTACCGCCGAGCCCTTCTTCGACAACAGCTGGAACTCCTGTGAGAAGCTCTCGGCGAACTGGTTGATATAGGCCTGGACGATCGGCGTCGGCGTAGCGTCCTGGTCGAGGTGGAAATCGCCCACGACATGGCGATAGCCCGAGATGCTGACCAGCCGCGCGAAGCCGAGTTCCTGGTCGATGCGCATCGACGCGCCATAGATCTCGTTGTTGCCGACATTGGCAAAGTCGGTGTTGGTCTTGCGCACGCCGGGATAGCTGGTGACGCCGTCCGCGCCGATCACGCCCGGGGCAAGCTGATAGTCGGTGCCCGTCGAGCGCAGGCGGCTGTAATCGCCGGTGATGCGGATTTCGGTGGTCGAGCCGGGCGTCAGCAACAGCTTGGAACGGAGCTGGAGCTGGTTGGTCTTGAAGATGTCCTGATTACGGTGGATGTCGGTGCCATAGCCGTCACCATTGCGGTTGAAGCTGAAGGCGAGATCGATCGCCGCGCTCTTGCCCAGCCCGGTCGATGCATAGGCCGCGGCCTCCAGCGTGTTGTAGGTGCCATAACCGATGCTCGCATCGAGCAGCGGTTCATGTACCGGGTCGCGCGTGACGATCTGGATAACGCCGCCGGTCGCGTTACGGCCGAACAGCGTGCCCTGCGGCCCCTTCAGCACTTCGATCCGCTCGACATTGTTGAACTTGAACACGTTGCCGGTGACCGACGGGATATAAACGCCGTCGATATAGGTCGCGACCGAGGCCTCGTCGTTCGGGTTGGACTGGTTCGAGCCGACGCCGCGCAGGAACGGGGTCACCGAGACGCCGTTCTCGGCCAAGGTGAGGTTGGGTACCGCCGCCTCCAGGTTGAGCGAATTGGTCACCTGGCGCGAATTCAGATCGCCAGCGGTCACCGCGGTGACCGAGATCGGCACCTTCTGAAGCGACTGCGAGGTGCGCTGCGCGGTGACGATGATGTCTTTCAACGTCGTGCCGTCGTCGGCGGGAGGCTGACTGGCGGCCGGCGGGGCCGACTGGGCATGAACCGGTGCGGCGGCGCAAACGGCCACAGCGACACTGGCGAGCAAAACGGCACGAGCCTTCATCTCATCCTCCCCTAGTAATGACAGGCGCCGCATTTTGTGGGCGGTCCCCTGTGCGCCAGCTCGATGATGAACCAGACGGTGTTAGTCTGTTACCGTCGTTCCGATACGATTGCAACGGCCAGTTTAAAAATGAACGCTTCCCTCTCGTGCGCGCGCATTTCCGTCCTGGCGCTGAGCTTTAGGACATAAGCGGAATTCATTCGCTCCCTTGTGGCAATTATGAAACAGCGTTAGGGTAATCGTCCAAAAGCGGCCGACTCAATCAGGCCTGCAGGGTTGGAGAGGCAATGACTCAGGACGATGCGCTACTCGATCGTGTCCGGCGCGGGCGCTTTCTGATCGACGGGGAATGGATCGAACCGGGCGACCGCACGCGGTTCGATATCGTCACACCATCGGACGAGACGGTCTTCGCTTCGGTCCCGCTCGCCACCGCCGATGATATCGCCGCCGCCGTCACCGCGGCCCGCCGCGCCTTCGACACCGGACCCTGGCCCCGCCTCTCGCATCGCGAGCGGGGCGAGTTCCTCTCCCGCCTTGCCGATGCGATCGAAGCCAGGTCTGCCCTGTTCGCACGCATCTGGACGTCCGAGGTCGGCGGCCTGATCGGTTATGGCGGCCACATGGTCGCCGGCTCCTGCGCCGTCATTCGCGACTTTGCCCGCATGGCGAACGACTTCCCCTTCGTCGAGCGCCACACCCCGACCGCCGGCGGCAATGTCGGCCTGCTGATCCATGAGCCGGTCGGGGTGGTCGGCGCGATCATCCCGTGGAACGCACCGATCCTGATGCTCGCCTCGAAGCTTGCCCCTGCCCTGCTCGCCGGCTGCACCGTGGTGGTGAAGATGTCGCCCGAGGCGCCGCTCGAGGCGATGCTGCTCGGCGAGATCGCCGAGGAACTCGGCCTGCCGGCCGGCGTAATCAACATCGTTACCGCGGATCGTATCGAGTCCGAATTGCTGGTCCATGACGAGCGCGTCGACAAGATCAGCTTCACCGGCTCCAGCGCGGTCGGCCAGCGCGTCGCCTCGATCTGCGGGGGCCGCATGGCGCGAGGTACGTTCGAACTGGGCGGCAAGTCGGCCGCCGTGGTGCTCGACGACGCATCGCTCGATCTGGTGGTCAGCGCGGTCGCGCCACAGGTCGGCATGCTCGGCATGCAATTCTGCTCGGCGCTCAGCCGGGTGATCGTACCGCAGCATCGCCACGACGCCCTGCTCGACGGCATCGCAGGCGCGCTGAAACAGGTAAAGGTCGGCGACCCTTTCGACCTCGCTACCGGGATGGGGCCGATGTCGATGAAACGGCAGCTCGAACGCATCCAGGGTTATATTGCCAGCGGTGTGTCCGACGGCCTGACCCTCGCCACCGGCGGTGGCCGGCCACACGGCTTCAACCATGGCTATTTTCTCGAACCGGCCTTGTTCGGCGATGTACCCAATGATGCGAAGATCGCCCGCGAGGAGATTTTCGGCCCCGTCATCTGCGTCATCCCGGCGCGTGATGAGGAAGAGGCGATCGCCATGGCGAACGACAGCGATTTCGGCCTCAACAGCTCGGTATTCACCGCCGACCCCGACCGCGCGATGCAGGTCGCGCGGCGGATGCGCGCCGGCACCGTCGGCCACAACGCGTTTCGCAGCGACTTCGGCATCGCGTTCGGCGGCTACAAGCGCTCGGGCATCGGCCGCGAGGGCGGCCGGCTCGGCCTGCTGCCCTATCTCGAAGCCAAGACCGTCATTCTCGAGGAAGAACCCTCGTCGATCTTCGCCTGATTTTTGGGGGCCTTATGAACCGCACTTCCATCGCGATCACGGGCGGCCTCGCCCTGTTGCTGGCCGGCTGTCACGGACAGGCCGGGTCGGATGCCGGCAACCCGGACGAATGGCCGTTCTACGGCCATGACCAGCAGGAGCAGCGCTTCAGCCCGGTCGAGCTGATCAACCGCTCGACCGTCGGCAAGCTCGGCCTCGCCTGGTCGGCCGAGGTCGACAGCGACCGCGGCCAGGAAGCGACGCCGCTGATGGTCGACGGCGTGGTCTATGTCAGCACCGCCTGGTCCCTGGTCTATGCCTTCGACGCCGCGACCGGAAAGCAGCTGTGGATGTATGACCCCCAGACGCCGCGCGAGACGCTGGTCAGCGCGTGCTGCGACGCGGTCAATCGCGGCGTCGCGGTGCATGACGGCAAGGTCTATGTCGGCACGCTCGACGGCCGGCTGGTCGCGATCGACGCGAAGAGCGGCAAGCTCGCCTGGGAAGCCAACACCTTTGCCGGCGCGCCCTCGACGATGCGCTACACCATCACTGGCGCGCCGCGCGTGGTGAAGGACAAGATCGTCATCGGCAATGGCGGCGCCGAGATGGGCGTGCGCGGCTTCGTCACCGCCTATGACGCGGCCAGCGGCAAGCTCGCCTGGCGTTTCTACCTGACGCCCAATCCGAACAACAAGCCGGACGGCGCGGCCTCGGACGATGTGCTGATGGCCAATGCCTACAAGACATGGGGCGATGGCGAATGGCGCCGCAGCGGCGGCGGCGGCACCGCCTGGGACGCGATGACCTACGACCCGGCGGCGAACCTCTTCTATATCGGTGCGGGCAATGGCGGGCCGTTCGACTATCAGGTGCGCTCGGGCGGCAAGGGCGACAATCTGTTCCTGTCGTCGATCGTCGCGGTCGACCCCGACACCGGCAAGTATAAGTGGCATTATCAGACCACGCCGTCGGATAGCTGGGACTATACCGCGACCCAGTCGATCATGACCGCGACGCTGACGATCGACGGCAAGCCGCGCAACGTCGTGATGCAGGCGCCGAAGAACGGCTATTTCTATGTGCTCGACCGCGACAGCGGCAAGCTGCTCTCGGCCAAGCCCTTCGCGCCCGTCACCTGGTCGACCGGGATCGACATGGCGACCGGCCGGCCCAATTTCGTGCCCAACGTCCATTACCAGAATGGCCCCGCCGTGCTGCAGCCCGGCCCGTTCGGCGCGCATAGCTGGCAGGCCATGTCGTTCAGCCCGCGCACGGGGCTGGTCTACATCCCGGTGCAGTTCACCACCGGCGCCTATGAAAAGGACAACAAGTTCCAGCATCGCCCGATCAGCCAGAATGCCGGCATCGCGATGAAGGAATTCCCCGAGGATCAGCTCCCCGCGATCCTCGCCGCGACCACCGGCCAGCTGCTGGCGTGGGATCCGGTCGCGCAAAAGGCGCGCTGGTCGGTGCCGAAACGCTGGTTCGTCAATGGCGGCACGCTGGCCACCGCCGGCGACCTGGTGTTCCAGGGCGACATGGACGGCGTGCTCAGCGCCTATGACGCCTATAACGGCAAGCTGTTATGGTCGTTCAAGGCCGGCAAGAGCATCATCGCCCCGCCGATCAGCTACCGCATCAATGGCGAGCAATATGTCGCGGTGATGTCGGGGTTCGGCGGCGCCGGCGCGCTGGTCGGCAAGATCGTGCCCGATAACCCCCGCGCCAATGGCCGGTTGATGGTGTTCAAGCTCGGCGGCACGGCCAGACTGCCCGTCGTTGCCCCGGCGACTCTGGCGCCGATCGACGTCAAGGGGCTCAGCTCCACGGGCAATGCCGATCTCGGCATGGCGATCTATGACACCACCTGCACCGTCTGCCACGGCGCCAATGCCTCGGTAGCCTATACCGCAGACCTGCGCCGCTCGAACGCGCTGCACGACGCCGCGGTGTGGAAGGCGGTGGTGATCGACGGCGCCCTGAAGGAGCGCGGTATGGTCGCCTTCAACCAGATCCTGACCCCGCAGGATGCCGAGAATGTCCGCGCCTATGTCATCCGTCAGGCGAAGAAGGGGGCAGTAGCGGCCCCGGCGAAATAGGCCTGAGGCCGGTGTGACAAAATTCGGTGGCCGGCGTCGGCCGCTAGCCCGCGGAAGTCAGCGGGTTTCGCGGCAGGCGCCGGAGCGAATTTTGTCACATGTCTCAATAAGCGATCGAGAACCTCTGCCGGCTATGCTGCGGCCCTTCGAGTTCATCGACCAGAGCCTTGGCCAGATCCTCGTATGAGATCCGGCTGTTACCCGCGTCATCACGCATCAAATCGTCGCCGCCGAGGCGATAGACACCGGTGCGCTCGCCCGGGGCAAACTGCGCGGCGGGCGAGAGGAACGTCCAGTCGGCATCGCTCGTCTGGAGGGTTTCGAGGAATGCCTTGCCACCCCGCACTTCGGGAAGGAATTCGGCCGGCATACCCGGTGCATCGACCAGTTGCAGGCCCGGCGCGATGAACAGGGTGCCCGCCCCGCCCACCACGAGGAGGCGCGGCACGCCCGCGTCCGCCAAGGCCCCGAGGATCGTCGCGGCATCCATCGACACGAAGCGGCCCGCGACCATCAGGGCATCGCTGCCCCGGATCGCCTCGGCCAGCGCCGTGCGGTCATTGGCATCGGCGACGACCATCGGCACACCGGTCTCGGCTGGCTGGCGGGCAATGCCCGTCACCTGGTGGCCGCGCCCGGTCAGTTCGGCGACCAGCCGCTGGCCGACCTTGCCGCTCGCCCCGATCAGCGCGACCTTCATCGCCGTGCTGCCGCGAGTTTGAAGATGTTGTTGCGCTGGACCGCCGAGGACCCGCCGATGATCGGCATCAGCAGCGCGTCGCGGACGTAGCGCTCGGCATCGAAATCCTTCACATAACCATAGGCGCCGAGGATCGTCTGGCATTCCAGCGCGACCGCCTTGGACACCTCGGTCGCGAAGAGCTTGGCCATCGAGGTCTCGGCCGAACAGGGCCGGCGTTCGTTGGCCAGCCAGGCCGCCTGATAGAGCACCAGCCGCGCGGCATGGACCTGGGTTTTCATCTCGGCGAGCTTGTGCTGGATCGACTGGAACTCGCCGATCGTGCGACCGAATTGGCGGCGCTCGATGGCATAGGCCCAGGCATCGTCGAGCGCGGCGCGGGCGATGCCGATGCCGATCGCCGCGACTTCCAGCTTCTCGACATCGAGGCCGGGGCCGACCAGCATCTTCCAGCCGGCATTCCAGCCCGCCTCGCCGCCCACGAGATTCGCGATTGGCACCTCGACATTGTCGAAGCTGACATCGGTGGTCGCCGCGCCCTTCATGCCCATCGCTTCGATCTTGGTGATCGTCACCCCGGGAGCATCTGGCGGCACCAGTACGAAGCTGAGGTTGCGGTGACGTTCCTCAGCCGGGCCGGTGCGGACGAGGGTGTAGATGTAATTGGCGATGTTCGCGCCAGAGCAGAAGCGCTTGGAGCCGTTGATCCGCAGCACGTCACCATCGCGCTCGGCGCGGGTCTTCACGCTGGCGAGATCGGCACCGGCGTCAGGCTCGGTCAGGCCATAGGCGAATAGCAGATCGCCCGAGACGATCTTCGGCAGCAATTCCCGCTTCTGCGCCTCGGTGCCGCATTCCTCGATGTTCATCCCGGCATAGCAGGCCGCCATGATGTAGGGCACCGACACGGCGAGGCTGCGGCGTGATAATTCCTCGATCACCACCATCGTCGCCAGGATGTCGCGACCGAGGCCGCCATATTCCTCGGGAATGGTCAGGCCGAGCACACCCAGATCGGCGAGCTTGCGATGCACCTCACGCGGGAAGTGGTTGCGCGCGTCCCAGTCCTGCGCCGCGCTGCGCGGCATCTCGCGCTCGACGAACTTCTCTAGCGAGTCCCTCAGCGAGGTGACGATCTCGCCCTCGTCGAAGTTCATGCCGCCGACCTTGCATGGCCGAACACCGGCGCCCGCTTCTCGGCAAAGGCGCGCACCGCCTCCTGATGGTCGGGCGTGTCGTTGGAGCGCGCCTCATAGGCGAGCGAGGCGTCCATGATCGAACTCGCCAGTTCGCGCAGGCCGATATTGACCGACATCTTGGTCCAGCGGATCGCCTGGGTCGCCCCGGCGACGAGCTTGTCGGCAAAGGCGTCCACCCGGGCATCCAGCTCGTCGGCCGGCACGGCATGGTTGATCAGCCCCATCTGTGCCGCGTGGTGCGCGGTCATCATGTCGCCGGTCAGCAGATATTCCTTGGCCCGGGCATAGCCGATCAGCTGCGGCCAGATCACCGCGCCGCCATCGCCGGCGACGAAGCCGATGCTGACATGCGGGTCACCGATCTTGGCCTGCTCGGCGGCGAAGATGACGTCGCAGAACAGGGCGATCGTCGCGCCCAGCCCGGTGGCATGGCCATTCATCTTGCAGATCACCGGCTTCTCGCAGTCGATCAGCCCGAACACGATCTGCTTGGCCTCGCGCGCGGTCTGGTCGAAGCCGTTTTCGCGGTCGATCATCTCCTGCATCCAGCCGATATCGCCCCCGGCCGAAAAGGCGCGGCCGGCGCCGGTCAGCACCACCACGTCACTGTCGGGGTCGTTGTTGATATCGACGAACACCCGCGCCAGCTCGGCATGGAGCACGGCGTCGGTGGCGTTGAGTTTGTCGGGCCGGTTGAGCGTCACCTCGAGCACGCGGCCGCGCCGCTTGAACAGGATCGCCTGATAATCGTCGAATGATGCCATGAGAGCCTCCCGGTCAGGCGGCGATGCGCGTGCCGGCGAGCACGGTATCGTTGACCAGATCGCGCTCGGCGAGCCAGTCGGAGATGATCCCGACCACCTGGGTCAGGTGCGACTTGCCGTCGGCGCCGGTGAAATAATGGTTGGCGCCGTCGACCGTGACCTTCTGCTTGTCGGCCGAGCCGAGCGCATCGAACATCAGGTCGGTATGCTCGGGCGGGCAGGCATCGTCGGCACCCGCGGTGATGACCATGCCGGGCACCGAGATGCGCGGGCCGGCATCGACCGAATCCACCTGGGCATCGTCATAGCTCCACTGCGACAGCCAGCCGCGCAGCGAGTTGAACCGCGCCAGCGCGGCCGCGCTGTTGTTCACCACGCGCGGGTCGCCGAGATAGGTCCAGTTGGGTTTGCGCTGATTGGGGTCGACGGTCGGGTCGATCCAGCGCGGATCGGCCATCGTCCGGTGGACGACGAAGCAGAACTCGCCATGCTCGTCCCCCTTGGCCTTGAGGCCGGCGAGCTTGTCCTTGGCCCAGGCGCTGATCCGGCGGTTGCGGTCGATCTGCGCCTGGCGATAGCTGGCGAGGAAATCGGCTCCGTAGGGCGGCTGGGCCGGGTTGGCGGGATCATAGAGGTCGAGCGCCGCATCGCGCCGGTCGGGGTCGGCTTCGTCGAGCACGGACGGGTCGATCTGCCCGGTGAGCAATTTGTGACGGCTGCGGTGAGAGGCGACCAGCATGATCGCGTCGCCTGCTATCAGGGGCGCGCCAGCCAAGGCCGTCTCCTCGCCCGAGGCGCTCAGCTGGATCACCGGCTTTTCGGCCTCGGCCTGATAGCCCGCCATCAGCGAGCCACCGCCGCTCCAGCCGAGCAGCACGGTCTTCTTGTAGCCCAGCCGCTCCTTCGCATCCTTGATGCAGGCGCCGAGGTCGAGCAGCACATTCTCCATCTCGAGCGGCGCGTCACCGGTCCAGTAGCGCGAGGCGCAGGCGATGATGTGATGCCCGGCGCGGGCGAGCTGGGCGAACACCGGCAGCCAGGCCGGCGCACCGATCGGATGCATCACGATCAGCACCGTGTCCGACGGATTGGGCCCGCGGATATGCTGCGCCTGCAGCACGATCGCATCGTCGATCGCGCCATAGACGTCCTTGCGGACCTTGTTCTCGCGGTGGACGATCAGGAACGGCGTGCGGCTGTAACGGACGGGCTCTGCCATCTTCGATATCCTTGCTGGTCAGACGCTCCGGCTGCCGCCGAACTGGGCGCGGAGTGCGGGTTTCGAGATCTTGCCGGTGACGTTGCGGGGGAAGGATTCCACCAGCGTCAGATGCTTGGGATGCTTGTAGCGGGCGAGCTTGCCCTCGCAGGTCGCGCGCAGCGCCTCGATCGTCAGCTCATGCCCGGCGGTGGCGACGACCACGGCCAGCCCGACCTCGCCCCATTGATCGTCGGCCACGCCGATCACGGCGCATTCGGCGACCGCCGGGTTGGTGAGCAGGATACCTTCGACCTCGGCCGAGAAGACATTCTCGCCGCCCGACTTGTACATGTCCTTCACCCGGTCGACGACGTAATAGAAGCCTTCCTCGTCCTCCCACACGACGTCGCCGGTGCGGTGCCAGCCCTCGGAACGTCTGATCCCGGCATCGGCGCCGAGATAACCAATCGTCACGCCGGGCCCGCGCACCCACACCTCGCCGGGCTGGCCGCACTCGACGTCATGGCCATCGTCATCGACGACGCGGACATCGATATAGTTGGACTTCTGTCCGCACGACCCGGCCATCAGCTTGTCGAGCCGGTCGGGGTTGAGCGAGGTGACCGGCCCGGTCTCCGTCCCGCCATATTGCGACACGAAGCGCGCACCCTTGGGGTCATAGGCGGCGCGCAGCCGCTCCGACACGCGGCCGCCGCCGCAGATGAAGCGGCGCAGCGTCGAGAAATCCGCAGCCGCGAAGGCCGGGCTCTCAGCCATCATCTGATACATGACCGGCGGCAGGCAAAGATGCGTCACCGCGTTGTTGGGATCGCCGCAGAACTCGGTCGTCGCGGTGGCGTCGAAGCGCGCGGTGACGGTCACCTGCCCGCCATAATAGAGGATCGGATTGCTCGCCGTGTTGAGCCCGCCGAAATGGAACAAGGGCATGGGCTGGAACAGATGCCCGCCAGGCTCGGCATTGGCGCAGAATTGTACCTGCTGCATCGCGTAACAGACCATACCGCCCAGCGTGACGATCGCCGCCTTGGGCGTGCCGGTCGTGCCCGAGGTGTAGAGGATCTGGAGCGGCGCATCCTCGTCGATCTCGCCATTGGCCGGCATGTGGTTGCCGGCGCTGAGCAGCTGATCCAGCCCGGCGCCCGGGCCCCAATCCAGCGTCACCGGAATGCCCGTTTCGGCCGATGCGGCGCGTGCGGTCTCGGCCCAGACGGCGTCGGTCAGCATCAGCTTGGGCGCCATCTCGCGGCAGGCGCGGCTCAGCTCGACGATGGTGTGACGGAAGTTGAGCGGCACCCAGACCAGGCCGGCGCGCGCACAGGCGAATTGCAGCTCGAAGTGGCGCAAATCGCCATCGGAGATATTGGCGATGCGGTCGCCGCGCTGCAGCCTGAGCGTGTGGACCAGCGCATGGGCGATCTGGCCGACCCGTGCGTCGAGCTCGGCCCAGCTGCGTGTCTCGCCGCTGTCGAAATTGGTCAGCGCCCGTGCCCCGGGCTGCGTCCGGGCATAATTCGCCACCCAGTCCGCCGCGGCATATTGCATCGACACCCTCCCGCCTCGCTGATTTCCGCCGCCCTGTGGCAGCCTTGCGATTCATTTCCTAACACTGATAGTTTTCCGACGCAATTCGTCAAGCGCCGGGCTGACGAAAATGATCGCTCCATCGGCCAAGCCCGGCTAGTGTCTTACCAGACACGACAGGTTTTTCGGGAGTAAATTCGCTTATGGGTCGGCCAAAACAGGCGCTCATTTCCCGCCGCAGGACGCTCGAGGTCGCATTGCGGATCATCGACGAGGAGGGCCTGGATGCCTTGAGCATCCGCCGTCTTGGCGACGAGCTCAATGTGCGCGGCATTTCGCTCTATCATCATTTCAAGAGCAAGGAGCATATCCTGGTCGGCGCGTCCGAGCTGGCGCTCGCCAGTGTCCGCACGCCGAACACGACAAACGCCGATTGGCGCGAATGGCTGATCGGCAACGCGATCGAATATTGGAAGGCGCTGCGCGCGCACCCCAATCTGATTCCTATCCTGATGCGCCGCCATCCGCTGCGCATCGGCCTGACCGAGCACAACGCCACGGCCGGGCTGCTCGCGGTGCAGGGCGTGCCGCCCGGCGTAATCATGCCGTTGATGGAGGGTCTGGAATCGCTGGCCCTGGGTTCCGCCGCCTATGAATCGGCGGCCAATGCCGATACCGGGACCGAAGACTGGCAGGAGCAGAATCCGTTCCTGTTCCACGTTCGCAAGAACCGCGACATTTCGCGTGCGCGGGTGTTCGAGGTGATGGCCAAGGCGGCGGTCGATGCCGTGCTTGCCGAATATTATGCCGCCGCGGGGATGGAAGCGCCGGCCGAGGCAATCGCCAAGACCTGATAAAGACTATCAATTAGCCCCTCCCCTTCAGGGGATCGTTGCATAATTTGGAGGATGTGATTCACTTCGTCGCGGAAGGAAGCGGCGATGTCGGGTCAGTTGGGATTTGCGGACGGTTGGGTATCGGCGAAGGTTGG
>Ga0307510_10000776_pt1 | contig 32996 bp, 33 predicted proteins | sample 12_EM_MG_FD_207224 | JGI IMG/M metagenome (GOLD analysis project Ga0307510, IMG submission 207224) | Populus trichocarpa ectomycorrhiza microbial communities from riparian zone in the Pacific Northwest, United States - 12_EM | ecosystem: Host-associated > Plants > Roots > Unclassified | place... | reverse complement strand
CGCCATCGATGGCGACGGTGGCCCACTCGAACACACGTTCCGTGCTGATCGAGTCGATCACGCCATGGAAGCGGCGCAGCCGTGCATAGCGTTTGGGCGTAAGCCCTATCTGGCGTCGGAACAGCAAGCCCAGCCGTTGCGACGATAGTCCGGTCGCCCGCACGATATCGCCGATGCGTGCCAGCGCCGGGTCCAGGTCGAGCATGCCCGTGGCGGCCAGGACCGCCGTATCCAGCTGCACGTGCCCCAGCCGCGACACCAGCCAGGATTGCAGCAGCGCCACGCGCAGGGCGGGGGAAGATTCATGCAACAGGCGCTCGCGCAGCGCAACGGCCGTGGGTCCTGCCACCGCGTCGAGCGGGATGTCCCGGTCGGCCAGGGCATCAAGGTCGGTGCCGAACAGGGGCCATGCACCACCCGGGCGGAAATTCACCCCCATCACCCGTACCTGCTCGGCCGTGTCGATGACGAAGCTGCGCGTGAAGGGCCCGGAGATCACGCTGCCGGGCAGACGCGCGCAGGGCCCGTCTTCGCTGGCGTAAAGGCGTGTTTCATCCTCGGCCAGGTTGATGATCAGCGAAGCGGTGGGCAGCGGCAGGATGCGGTCGAAGGCGTGCCCCGGGGCCGGGAGATCCCAGTCCCAGATCGCCTCGACCAGGGCGGCAAGCGGCGGCGGCGGGGTGATGCGAAGGAAACCCATGGGCGCGCATGTCCTGTGGACGGCTTCTCCCGCCAGAGAATACCCCGCCGGGCCTGCCGGGGCAGTTACAATGGCGGCAATGTTCCGTTGGTTCGAATCCCTGATCGACATCTTCCGCGAGGCGCCCGACCAGGTGCCGCCGAAGACCGTCGTGCGCTTCTACGCCTACTACCTGCGCCAGGTATGGAAGATATTCGCCGCGGCGCTGGTGCTGGGCCTGCTGGTGGCCTTCGTGGAAGTGGCGCTGTTCGACTTCCTCGGCCGCATCGTCGACATGGCGGGCAAGACCCCGGCGAAGGATTTCTTCCACGTCCACGGCGGCGCCCTGGTGTGGATGGCGGTGGTGACGCTGGTACTGCGTCCGCTCTTCATCTTCCTGCACGACCTCCTGGTGAACCAGACGCTCACGCCGGGCTTCACCAACATGATGCGCTGGCAGCACCATCGCTACGTGCTGAAGCAGAGCCTGGGTTTCTTCCAGAACGATTTCGCCGGCCGCATCGCCCAGCGCATCCTGCAGACGGGCGCTTCATTGCGCACCTCGGCGGTGCAGGTGGTCGACGCCATCTGGTACGTCACGGTTTACGCAGGCACCGCCATCTACCTGTTCGCCCGCGCCGACGTATGGCTGGCGATTCCGCTGGTGGTCTGGATCGCCTGCTACGTGCTCATGCTGCGGTTTTTCGTGCCACGGGTGAAGGAGCGTTCCTGGCGCGCCTCGGAGGCTCGCTCGAAGCTGATGGGCCGTATCGTGGACGGTTACAGCAACGTGCTTACGCTCAAGCTTTTCGCCCACACCCATCGCGAGGAAGGCTACGCGAAGGAAGCCCTGGACGAACTCACCGGGAAGATCCGGCGCTCCTCGCGCATGGTCACCTCGATGGATGCCTCCATCACCACGCTCAACGGCGTCCTGATCGCCGCCACCACGGGCCTGGCCCTGTGGCTGTGGGTGCGTGGCGCGGTATCGGTGGGCGAGGTGGCGCTGGCGGTGGGCCTGGTGATCCGCATCAACAACATGTCCGGCTGGATCATGTGGGTGGTCAACGGCATCTTCGAGGATGTCGGCACCGTGCAGGACGGCATCACCACCATCGCGCAGGAGCGCACGGTGGTCGATCTCGCGGGCGCGGTCCCACTGCACGTTACCCAGGGCGGCATCCGCTTTGAGCGCGTGAGCTTTCATTACGGCAAGCAGGGCGGGGTGATCGAAGGCCTGGACCTTGATATCCGGCCCGGCGAGAAAATCGGCCTGGTCGGCCCGTCGGGCGCCGGCAAGTCGACCACGGTCAACGTACTGTTGCGCCTGTACGACCTGGAAAGCGGACATATCCTGATCGACGGCCAGGACATCGCCCGCGTCGAGCAGGAAAGCCTGCGCTCGCAGATCGGCGTGGTCACCCAGGATACGTCGCTGCTGCACCGCTCCATCCGCGACAATGTCCTGTACGGCCGCCCCGACGCCACCGAGGCGCAACTGCGCGAGGCCGTGCGCAAGGCGCGCGCCGATGAATTCATCCCCACCTTGAGCGATGGCGAAGGCCGCACCGGCTACGACGCCCATGTCGGCGAGCGTGGCGTGAAACTGTCCGGCGGCCAGCGCCAGCGTATCGCCATCGCCCGCGTGCTGCTGAAGGACGCGCCGATCCTGGTGCTCGACGAAGCGACGTCCGCCCTGGATTCCGAAGCGGAAGCGGCGATCCAGGAGAGCCTGGAAACGCTGATGGAAGGCAAGACAGTGATTGCCATCGCCCATCGCCTGTCCACCATCGCGCGCATGGATCGCCTGATCGTGATGGAGCAGGGCAAGGTGGTGGAGACCGGTACCCATGCGGAGTTGGTGGAAAGCGGTGGGCTGTATGCGCGCCTGTGGGCGCACCAGACCGGCGGCTTCGTCGGGGTGGAGTAATTTGTCGACGGGCAGCCGCCGTCGTTTGTCACGGGTCGAGGTGATTCGTGATTCGATTCTTTCGATGTATATCTATATAAAACAGTTGTTTATTGCGAATTCTGATTGAATTCGTGATTGGATTCCGACGTGACTTATACCTGTCGTTCGATCCAAGCCATGAAGGCCAGCGCTGCGGGGCTCGGCGCCCGATGGGCCGAATGCACCACGTAGTACGCATAACGCGCCGGCATCTCCGGGCCCGGCAAGGCCACCAGGCTGCCGTCAGTCAAGTGGCTTGCTGCTAGGCGGCTGCGCGCCAGGATGACGCCCAGGCCATGACTGGCGGCGATCAGGCCGTCGCTGGAATCGTTGATGGTGTGGATGCGCGGCGAGTGGGGCGGCTTCAGTCCCGCCGCGCGGAACCACTCGCGCCAGCCTTCCGGAGCGATGTCGGTCACCAGCGGCAGGTGGGCGACGTCCGCTGGCGTCTTTACGGTTGCCGCCACCTCGGGCGAGGCCATGGCCTGGAGGGTTTCATCCATCAGGAAGCGCGATACCAGCCCCTGCCACTGGCCCATACCGTAGCGGATGCCAAGGTCGGGGCCGCCCTCGTCGAAACGCACCAGGGTGCGGTCGGTATCGATGGCCACGTGGATCTCCGGGTGCGCCGCCACGAAGGCGGCAATGCGCGGCATCAGCCAGCGGCTGGAGAACGAGGGCAGGGCGGTAATGCGCAGGGTGCTGTCACGGCGGTGGCGGCGCAGGCCGTCGAGTACGCCATCGATGTCGGCCAGGGCGGAGCCAGTGGCATCGGCCAGGAGGCGTCCCTCGGGCGTGAGCGCCACGCCGCGCGCATGGCGCTGGAACAGCGAGACCCCCAGGGTGGCCTCGAGCTTGCGCACATGATGGCTGACGGCACTGGCCGTCAGGTGCAACTCCTCCGCAGCATGGGCGAAATTCTGGTGGCGCGCCGCGGAGGCAAACGCCGCCAGGGCGGGCAACAGGGCAGAGCGCATCGGGGTTCCCTCCAGCCACAAATCATACGCGTGTGTGGAACAAGAATCTTGCGCTTGTCTAAGCTTCTGTAATTGCGAAAATAGCCCATAGCCACAAGCGAGCCTCGTCATGAGCACGGCTGCCCCCAGCGTCCCCGTTGTCCCCTCCGCCCTCGACGCCCCGCTGCGCGACTGGCGCACTCCGGTTGAACTCACCCTGCTCGGCGCGATCTGGGGCGGCTCGTTCCTGTTCATGCGCATCGCCGCCAACGACTTCGGGCCGTTCCCGCTGGTGCTCACGCGCCTGGTGCTGGGCGCGGCGATCCTGCTGCCCTTCCTCTGGAAGGTGCGCAGCCGCATCACCCTGGCCCATGTGGGCAAGCTGTTCATCGCCGGATTGATCAGCGCCGCGGCGCCCTTTGCCCTGTTCGCCTGGGGCGCCGAGCGCGCCCCCGCGGGCATCGGCGCCATCGCCAACAGCGCCACGGTGCTGTTCTCCTCATTGGTGGCCTTCGTTGCCTTCGGCGAAAAGATCGGCCCGCGCAAGGCACTGGCGCTTCTTGTGGGGTTCTCCGGTGTCGTCGTGCTGGCCAGCGGCCGTACGGCGGGCGACAACGTGGCGCCGGCGGCACTGGCCGGTGCGGCGGCATCGTTCTGTTATGGCCTGGGCGGCAACATCGTCAAGCGCTACTTGAGCGACCTGCCGCCCATCGCGGTGGCCGCCGGTACGCTCCTGTGCGCAGCCATCCTCACGGCACCCCTGGCGATCTTCACCTGGCCGTCCACGCCCATCCCGATGCACTCATGGGTCTGCGCCGCCGCACTGGGCATCCTCAGCACGGGCCTGGCCTACGCGTTCTACTTCCGCCTGATCCAGCGCATCGGTGCGCCGCGCGCTTCGGTGGCCACCTACCTGGTGCCGCTGTTCGGCGTTGCCTGGGCCTGGTTGTTCCTGGGCGAGGCGCTGACCATCACCATGGCGGTGGCCGGCGTGGTGATCCTGGGCAGCGTGGTCTTCAGCCAGAAGCGCGGGTAAACCTTCGGCGCATGGCGCCGATCCTCAAGGCATGGCTATAGTGGCGCCCTTTGCAGTCAAAGGGGACGCCCGCATGATTCGCCATCGCCTTGCCGCGCACGTTGCAGCCGCGCTTGCCCTCGCCACGCCGCTGGCTTCATTCGCCTTCCAGGCGGCCCCGGTGTCGTCGTCGTCGGTGGCAACGCCGGCGGCCACGCGTCCCGCCCAGCTCGCCGATTTCGACGCCTACGTGGACAACGTGCGCAAGACGTTCGATGTCCCTGGCATTGGCGTGGCCATCATCAAGGATGGCCAGGTGGTACTGGAGCAAGGCTCAGGCGTGCGCAAGATGGGCTCGCCCACGCCAGTGGATGCTCACACCATGTTCGCCATCGCATCGAACACCAAGGCTTTCACCACGGCGGCGCTGTCGATCCTTGCCGATGAGAAAAAGCTCGCCATGGACGACCGCGTGGTGGATCGCCTGCCATGGTTCCAGATGTCCGATCCCTACGTGACGCGCGAGATGCGCATCCGCGACCTCCTGGCGCATCGCAGTGGCCTGAGCCTCGGCGCGGGCGACCTGCTGTACTGGCCCGCCACCAGCTACAGCACGAAGGAAGTGGTCCAGCACCTGCGCTACGTGCCGATCACCAACAGCTTCCGCAGTGCTTACGCCTACGACAACATCCTTTTCGCCGTGGCGACCCTGGTGATCGAGCAGGTGTCCGGGCAGTCGTGGTCCGACTTCGTCAGCTCCCGTATCTTCGGGCCCCTGGGGATGACAGAAACCCGGCCCAATTACCTGTCGACCAAGAGCGACGACAACGTGGCCGTGGGGCATGCCAAGTTCAACTTCAAGGAATTGAAGCCAGTCGAACCGATGGCCTGGGACAACAATCCCGGTGCCGGCGGCATCTATTCCTCCGTTCACGACCTTGCCATCTGGATGCGCGTGCAGCTTGATGGCGGCGTGATCGGCAAGGACGCGCAGGGCAACGAGAAACGCCTGTTCAGTGCCGAGCGCCAGAAGGAAATGTGGTCGCTGCTTACCCCGATCCCGGTGAACGATCCGGTGGTGCCGGAGCTTGCCGCCGCCAAGCCGAATTTCTCGGGCTACGGCGAGGGCTGGTTCGTTTCCGACTATCGCGGCCACAAGCTTGTCTGGCATACCGGCGGCTGGCCCGGCCAGGTTTCGCGCGTAACCCTGGTGCCCGACATGAAGCTCGGCGTGGTGGTGCTGACCAATGCCGAAAGCGGCGCCGCTTTTCAGGCCGTGACCATGCGTGCACTCGATGCCTACATGGATGCGCCGAAGAAGGACTGGACTGCCGCCTACAACGCAGGCGTCAAGAAGACAGAGGGCAACGCCGACGAAGGCTGGAAGAAGCACGTGGCAGCGCGGGACAAATCATCCAAGCCGTCGCTGCCGCTGGCGAAATACGCCGGCACCTATCGCGATCCCTGGTACGGCGATGTCCAGGTGGCGGAGAAGGGTGGCAAGCTGCGTATGACCTTCACCAAGACCGCCCAGCTCACCGGAGCCATGGAACCCTGGTCGCACGACACGTTCCTGGTGAAATGGGACGACCGATCGCTCAACGGCGACGCGTTCGTCACCTTCAGCCTGGACGTGGACGGCAACATCCGCGAAGTGCGGATGGAGCCGGCGTCGTTGCTGACCGACTTTAGCTTCGACTTCCAGGATCTGCGGCTTACACCGGCCAAGTAAATTGTCGTGGCGCAAGGCGATTCTGAAGATTCATCGCGTCGTGAAGAACTCTGATCACTTCAATGGAGCGGTTTTCGTGAGTGCGTCTGGCGCGAAGTCGACGGTCCATGTCGACATAGGAGAGCCTGGCTATCGGAGTGGCGGCGCCGCCATGGCTGATGCCAGGGCCTCTTCGATCAATCGTTTCAGGTGTAGCCGCATATCGTCGGCTGTGGTGAACCTCACCCCGCGGCCCGCTTCAAGGGAATCGATGCCCTTCTGCACTTCGGCACGAAGGACGTCCAGGCGTCTTTTTTCGTTCGCCGAAAGGCTGATCGCGGGCACGGGATGAGACTCTTCCGTCTGGGCGTAGCAGGAGGGCATGCGATTGCCTCGCTTTGAAAATCGTCGATGCTTGGATTCTGTCATCAACCAGCCCCCAAATAAATCGTAACTGTCTGGAATCCGGGGAGGACTTACCTCTAAATTATCATCACGGGGTACTTTCACTGGCGGCATCAGGCACGGCGCCGCCACGAATCACCATGTCCTGCGGCCGGATCAACGGTATGGCCGCATCGCGCAAGCGCTTCAAGATCTCGAACAGAAGGTCGCTCTTCACTCCGCCCGCGGCGCGGGGTCCGTCGACGAAGCAGGTGGCGACGAAGTTCATCGCCGTATGGTCCACGCTGTCCAGGGTGACTGTCGGCGCCGGGGCGTCCAGTACCAGCGAGTGCTCGCGCATGGCGGTAAGCATCAGTTCCCGCGCGTTGCCGGCGTCGGTGTCCAGCGGCATTGGCAGCTTGATCAGCACGCGTCCCTGCGGGTTGGCCAGGGTCATGTTGCGTACGGTCTTGGTGATCAGGAACGAGTTGGGCACGATCACGGTGGATTGATCGGCCACGCGGATCTCCGTGGCGCGTACGTTGATGCGGCGGATATCGCCCTCGGCATCATCCAACACTACCCAGTCACCCACCTTTACCGGACGTTCCACCAGCAGGATCAATCCGGAGATGAAGTTCGAGACGATCGCCTGCAGGCCGAAACCGATACCCACTGACAGCGCGCTGGCCACCCAGGTCACATTGGCCACCGACAGGCCCAGGGTGAGCATGGCCATGGCGAATACGATCACGCCGCCCAGGTAGCCCAGCAGGGTGGTGATGGAGCTGCGCATGCCCGCGTCGATCGACGTCTGGGGAAGCAGCTTGTCTTCCATCCAGCGCTTCAACACCCGCACCACGATCATGCCGACGATGAAGGCAAAGATCGCATCGATGATGTTGCCGGGCTTGATCTTCAGCTCGTTGCCCAGCGCGATGTCATGGGTAAAGCGGCTGGTGAAGGCAACGATATCGCTGGGGCCGGTGCCGAAGAGCTGCGTGGCCACCGACAGGCCGCCCAGGAACAGCACGACCCGCGCGATGCCGGCCGCCAGTACCGACAGCTGGTCGAGCTTGTTCGGTTCGATACCCAGCGCATGCACCGCGCGCTGTCCCAGGTGGCTCCTGGATGAAAGCAGCGTTTCGAAAAGATCGTCGGCCAGGTGCGTGAGCAGGAACACGCCCGAACCCACCATGCCGATCCAGACCATCTGCACGGCCATGGTCACGGCAAGGCTCACGTAGCCGAGCAGGGCGGCGATCCAGGTGATCACTACGACGATGGACGCTGCCATGATCAGCAGGTTTGCCCACACCGGCCGGGGTGGTGGCAACTCGCCGCCCTCCGCCGGCACCCGGTGGGCGCGCGCCAGCTGCACCAGCCCGAAGCCAATCAGGCCACTGATCAAGAGCGCGCTGAAACAATTGAGCATCGCCGTGGCATCCACGCTCACGCCGATCGTGGTGTTCACCCGATACCCGAAGATCATGATGAAGCCGGCCAGCGCGATCAGCCGCGGCAGGTACCAGACCTTCTCCACCAGCTCGTCCGACAGGTGCGGCAGCCGCCACGACGGCCGCTTGCGCGAAAGCAGGGCGCGCGATACGCCGGCGATGAACGCCATGTAGAACATCACCACAACGAAGTGGTGTGCCAGCGCAGTGACGTCGTCGGAGATGGCCTTGTGCCAGGTCATGCCCAGCGAAAACAGCAGTGCGCCGAAACCCGTGGTGAGCGTTGCCACCAGCGAGATGCCCAGCGCCATCGACGAACGGCGCAGCTTGCCCGCCGGCACCCGGTTGGTGGTGAGGCGGAATACCGTGCGCTCGATCAGCCAGCGCGCCACCGTCACCAGCAGCAGGCCCGCCAGGGCGAAGCCGATGAAGGGCACGCGGTTGGGCGGCGTCATCAGCGTGTGCATGTCGTCGCTGATGTCGCTGCCCAACTGGCGCAGCAAGGTGCGGTCGCGGGCAAAGGTGTCGGCAGGCCCCGTCCAGAATTCCCGGGTCAGGGGAGAGTCCGAGCGGCTGGCCAGCCGCGACTGGAATTGCTGGCGCTTGACGTTCACCAACTGGGTGGCCAGCTGGGTGGACTGCGTGGCGGTGTCGCGTGCCAGCTTCACCTGTGCGTCAAGGGCGTCGTGCTGCTTCTGCAGGTCGCGCCGGGCGGCGGCGACATCAGCCGGTTCGGTGGTTCCCTTTGCGGGAGCGGGACCGTAATCGGTAAGGCGCTGGGTGACCGCCTCCACCTGAGGCGTCAACAGCTGGGTGGCCTGCTGGGCGTCTGCCTGGGCTTCCGCCGCCTTGGTGCGGAGGTCGTCGATATCGGCCCCTTCCTTGAGGTCACCTCCATTGAGCGCCTTGTTAATCAGGTCAACCCGGCCCCGGGCCTGGTCCAGCAGCTGGTCTGGGGTGGCCGGCGCAGAGCTGCTCGAGGCAGGGGCGTCCTGGGCCAGGGCGGTGGCCGTGGCCAGGAAAAGGACTGAGGCAAGCAGGAATTTTCGTAAATGCATCAGGGGATGATCGAAGGCGGGGACGGCGAGGTCAAATGCGGGGCTGAACCTCGCTTAGATCGAGTGAAGGTGACGTGGCTCCGGGGCGGGGCTATCCTCGGCCCCCTTTGAACCCGCAGGATGCTGGCCATGCGCAGGAAAGTCGTTGCCGGAAACTGGAAGATGCACGGTTCGCGTGCCATGGCGCGCGAACTGGTCGGCCAGATCCTCGCTGCCAGCCCCGGTGGCCCGGAAATCATCCTGTGCCCGCCCAGCGTGTACATCAGCGAGGTGGTGCGGCTGTGCGAGGGCTCGGAGGTGATGGTCGGCGCCCAGGACCTTGCCGAGCGCGACGGCAGCGGCGCCTTCACCGGCGACGTCTCGGCCGACATGCTCCATGACGTGGGCGCCCGCTGGGTGCTGGTGGGGCATTCCGAGCGCCGGGAATATCACGCCGAGACCAACGACATGCTGGCCCGCAAGTTTGCCTCGGCGCAGAACTCAGGCCTGACCCCCATTCTCTGCGTGGGCGAGACCCTGGCCGAGCGCGAGGCAGGCCGGGTAGAGGAAGTGATCGGCGAGCAGATCCACGCGGTGATCCGGGCCAACGGCATCGCCACTTTCGAAAACGCCGTGCTGGCCTACGAGCCGGTCTGGGCCATCGGTACGGGCAAGGTGGCCACCCCCGGGCAGGCCCAGGAAGTGCATGCATTCATCCGTAGCCAACTGGCGCGTGAAGATGCTAATATCGCCGGTCTCACCCGGGTCCTATACGGTGGCAGCGTCAAACCGGCCAATGCGGCCGAGTTGTTCGCGCAGCCGGACGTGGACGGTGGGCTGATCGGCGGTGCTTCCCTGGCCGCCTCCGACTTCCTGGCGATTTGCGCCGCGGCGCGCTAAGCGCGACCGGCAAGAGCAACTATGTTCATTATCTTCAGCGTCTTCTACATCCTGATTGCCGCGGCCATGATCGTCCTGATCCTGCTGCAGCGTGGCGCCGGTGCGGATGCCGGTTCCGGCTTCGGCGGCGGCGCCTCGTCCACCGTCTTCGGTGCGCGCGGCTCGGCCAGCTTCATGACGCGCGCCACCGGCGTCCTGGCAACCTTGTTCTTCCTGCTTAGCCTCGGCATGGGTATCTACCTCGGCCGCGGCACCACCCCGCATCCGACGGCCGACCTCGGCCTGATGGGCGGCGCCACGCCGGCAGCGGCCACGTCCACCAGTGCCGCCAAGGCAGTGAACGACGTGCCCAAGCCGACCAACCCGGCACCGGCCAACAACAACTCCGACGTACCCAGCGCCGCACCCGCGCAAAAGGACGTCCCGCCGGCTTCCCAGGAGCCCGCAAAGAAGTAAAATAGCGGTTCGAAAAGTTTAGCCCAGGTGGCGGAATTGGTAGACGCACTACCTTGAGGTGGTAGCGGTGAAAACTGTAGGGGTTCGAGTCCCCTCTTGGGCACCAATTGAGAGTTTCAGAACGGATCACTCCGTATTGAAGTCACAGAGAAACCCGCTAATAGGCGGGTTTTTTGTGTGTGAAGGGAAGGAGTGCCAAGCGGCCTCAAGGAGTCCTAGGCAGCTGACGAGTCTTGGTGAGCCACAGTTTGACCCATGGTTGTGTGCGCACTCGTTTGGTGGTCTGCTGCGGCCACTGAACAAGGAGCGTGGCCATGGTCAAGTTTCTGACAAGAGTTGAGTTGCACGGTGCTAGCGGCGCACAGTACGACCAGCTTCACAAAGCAATGCTCGCAAACAAGTTCACAAAAACTATCGTCGACGACACCGGACGGGAGTTTCTGCTTCCCACCGCAGAATATTTCTCCTACGGAAACTTAACTGCTGAGCAAGTACGAGAACTTGCTCGTGCCGCAGCTGCAACAACCGGCGTCAAGTATTGGGTGTTGACGATGGAATATGCGTCAGCTGCTTGGTATCTGGACCCCGTATAGCTTTTGTTTTGTCCTTGAGCAGATTCGCGCTATCGCTCGTGCAAAGGCTTTCCCGCATCACGTCCAAGGACTGGTAATGCTCGTTTTAATTGATGAAAGCGGCGACGCCGCTTTCAAAATTGCCCAGGGGTCCACTCCTGTCTTCGTCATATCAATGGTCGTGTTCGAAGACTTTAAAGTGGCCGAAGACGCGTCTAAAGCTATCAGCGAGCTGCGTGCCCACTGGCGGTTGAAGAAGGAGTTCCGCTTTTCCAACTGTGCGGATCATATAAAGGATGCGTTTTTCGCCGCGGTGGCACCGTTCGAATTCCGCGTTTGCGCGCTTGTGGTTGAAAAGTCAGCCATATACAGCGTGCACTTGAGGGAAAACAAAGAACACTTTTACAACTTCTTCCTACAGAAGTTGTTGGGCAGCACTAAGATCGCGCTCAAGGGTGCCATCGTTAAGCTAGATGGGAAGGGCGATAAGATTTACCGGAAGGAACTCGGTTCGTACCTTCGGACGCAGCTTGATCACAACGCAATCAAGAAATTTAAGTTTGCCGACTCTGCTAATGACAGTTTGATACAGCTCGCGGACATGGTCGCAGGGGCAATAGCCAGATCGTATCGTAGCGAAGATCGGCGTGCGCCGGGTCGCTGGCGCGCCAAACTTCAGGGGGCCGGACGACTCACGGATGTTTGGGAGTTTAAGTGACCTCAAAAAGCAAAAGGAGCGATTGCTCGCTCCTTTGCCGCTTTCCCAGCCTATCCGAGCGGAACTCGGCAAGCACACCATACGGAGACGATTCGAACTGGGAAGGCTCGGTAGCTGAATTATCGGGTCGAGTGATCCGAAAAGCAAGGACTTGGGGCATCCAGGAAGCCGTTACCATCCCTTTCTTCGCCTTCCGGCCGAGGTCCCCTCGGAAAGGGATGGTAACGGCTTCCTGGTGTCATTCTACAAACTATTGATTTTAATAATTTTAAATTGGGCCTGATGTTTGCCGGGGCTCGCTCTGCGATGAAGCAAGCTCTGCATGGCCACCTATCGATTTTTTCCGATCGCCGCATAGAACCCGCTACTTAGCGGGTTTTTTTGTGCCCTGAGGTTACATTGAAACCCATCTAAGCCCACTGGGTATGGGGGTATATCTGGGGGTACGCTGCCAGCTTGACTCTCGAACAGCAACGTGCCGCTTGCGTATTCGATGAGGCCATGGAGGACGTGGCGACTCGCCTGGATAAGGAAGTTCGGAAGGCGGTAGTTGTAACCGCCAAATCGCGCCAGCACGTGACGCTACAAAGGCTTATCGCCAAGGAAGGTGAGCGAAGGGAAAAGGCGTCATCGTTTCCATGCCTTACCTGGGACCGACCTAAGTTCGACTCAGCGGCAGACCAGAGGCGGATACGCCTCCTGAACTCTCTGTGTTTTGCCTTGGGACGAGAAGGTTGCCGAACCAGTCTATGCGGCAGTGATTCCCTGGATCACCTAGATGTCGTTGTCGGAGACACAACGGTCGCCCTCAAGGTTCCCCGGATCGAGTTCCGCCCGGCGCATCAGCTAAGGCGAAATCGCTAAGTATCGTTCTAGATGGACGCCGCGATCTTCCGGTGAGGGCATGGAGGGATCAGACTGATTTGTCCCTGGAAGAGCAACTCACCGAGGTTGTTCGTGCCTGCCTCGTGCGCGGAGAGGAAATCTACCGCCTCAGCATGGCGGATGCCCTAAAAGATGCTGAGAAAGTAGTAGCCGAAAAACTGGCAGCAGCGGAGGCAATGGCAGAAAAAGCTCACGCTGACGAGATCTGCCGTTATCGGGAAGAGAGACGGCGGCGTCAGGAAGCGCTACTAGCCGAGGCAAATGCCTGGAAGCAGGCTAGATATCTCCGCGAGTATGTGGCGGCGTGCAAGACCGCTAGAGGGACGGCAATGCCTGCAGGCTGGGCGGAGTGGGCGCTGTCTATTGCCGACTCTCTGGACCCACTGATAGCAAGCGGGGACACCAAAAATGGAGTTCTTCAGGCGGCCGGGCCGGACACGAGCCGCTGGGCATTGATACATAAGACTAGGTGCCCTCTGGGCGCCAAGAACGGTTCGAGTGAAGAGGCCATCGTCATACCGCTAAGCTGACGGTGGCTCATTCCTTGATCGTTCCAGCTCAAAGAAGCTGGATAGCACCCCGGCGCTTCAATGCACGCAGATGTGCTAAGCGGTCCGCCGGCAAGGGAAACGATCGGTTGTCGTCACCGGAGAAGACGATAAGCCCGCTTCCGGCTGCCTTGAAACCTGGCCTGTCAATCGGTTCGAGCATCGGTGCGTTACCTGATGCCCAAAAGGTTGCCCCATCCGCTTCGATCACGAGATAGGATATCTCGGGTTGGGCGGAGAATGACCAGGTTTCAAAAGCCCCAGAAGCGTTTCGGTGGTGGTCGCGTTGTTGTTGACACGCCCGGAGCAGTTCTGCACATGTCTGGTCCCATCTTGCACGCACGGCTGCGCGGTCGGGAAAGAGCTCCCGCTGGTGGTGCTCCAGCCACAACTTGAACGCGCGGGCGTTGGCGTTGGGTAGGGGCACATCCATGCAGTCGGTCAGGATACTGGTTCGCCCTTCCCCCCCATCGGCCCAGTGCTGGGCGTAATAGGCGGGCAGGTGGACGGCCAGAAGCCGTACCCAAGTGGTCCCGGTTTCCACGGCGGTCCATATCGTCTCCGCCCAGTCACGGGACGCCACATAGCGGCCCGTCGCCAACAGCCTGCGCCGCTTGGAGGTCAGGGTAATCCGGCAGCGGCTCCTGGGGTGTTTCTCGTGGGCCACAGCAACTGTTTCTACCTTTTGTTCGACAACGAGATGGCCTAAGGGTGCGCGAAAAGACCACGCGTGATCTTCCACGAAGATGTGCACCTCATGGCGTGCACGGTCGATGCTCGCTTCGAAGCCCTTCACCCGGAAGTGGTCTACGGTAGCCATGGCCCCTTTGATCGCCTTCTCCCGGCGTCCCATGACGATGGCAAAGGCAATGAGCCCGGCGACCACGGCGCTGAGGATGATAAGAATATCGGGTGACATGCGTTGATTCCTTTCAACAGTGATGAGGCGAAGGCGTTGCCTCGGTTTTTATCCTTCGGGTCGGCGTGGCTCTTGGCTGACGAGAGAATCGGACAACAGAGATCTACTTTGCCCCTTGGAGTAAAAGGCTGTCATTCCACAATATACGATTTTAAGATACTAATATGAAAAGTGGATAAATGATTTAGGGATAAAGACTTGGCGCGCTTGCCGGAGCCGTCTTATGAAAGTCACATCCATCCACCGCCCTGAACACGCCGTTCTCGTCGGCCTCTTGAGAGACCTGCGTTTCGAAGCCGGTCTTACCCAGTCGGACGTGGCCGCAAGCCTCGGCGTAGCTCAAACCGCCATTTCAGACATCGAAACCAATGAGCGGGGCGTGGACTACCTGCTCGTTCACGACCTATGCAAGATCTATGGCACTGCCATGAGCGATTTTGTGGTCGAATTTGCTCGGCGGCTCAAGGCTGGAGCGAAGGGCGGTCGCAAGACGCTGGTAAGAAAGGACAGCCGGTCGAAATAGCCGGTCCGTGCATCGGATGACTTCAACAGGGGAAAACGGATGAATCGATACCATGGAAAGGGCCGAATGGCCTTGATGGCAACCATGCTGTACGCGCTGGTAGCCTCAGCGTCGGCGAAACCCGACGCAGACACACACGTTCCGGCCAACCAGCGTCTGACAAGCGTCGGCGGCGCGGTCGTAGGGCACCCAAACGGCTGGCCCGAGGCGGTACCGCTGCCCGAGGGCGTGCAGATCGATGGTTATCAATGCTCAAACCGGTACTGCAGGCTTTGGTTCGGTCTGATGGACTTGGACCATGTGATGGCGCTCAAGCGCAGCTACATCAAACTGCTCAAGGACAGTGGGAAATGGGAGGAGCTCGGCTCGCCGCGCGACCAGTACGAGCCCCAGGCCTTCCATTACACCGGCACTATGCCGTCCGGATGCGGATACACCATGGAGATAAGCCAGGGTGCCATCCCCAACGATTATCATCGGCGCTATCGCGTCTCCACCTCGTTGACCTGGTAGCCGGACGGATGCTTGAAAAACCCGCCGATAGGCGGGTTTTTTTGTGCCTGAGGTCCGGTATCCCCTTACGGGGCTACGTGCCGTCAGTCATGGCTGCCTTACTGAATCGTGCAGCTATATTGACGGCAGCGCGTCTTCGTCAGGAGTAAACCATGCCTATTTCCCGCCGCGCGGCGATATGTGTTCTATGCGCCGCAAACGTTGCCATGGCATCGGCATACGCAAGCGATGCAACGGATCAGGCTGCACGAATAGCCGCCGTTGAACAAGGCTTGCGCCCTGCAGCGATCCTGGACGGGCAACCGGTGCCCACCCGCCGATTGACAGACGCGATGGCGGCGCTGCACGTGCAGGGGGTCAGCATCGCCGTGATTCACCAGGGACGGATCGCGTGGGCCAAGGGCTACGGCGTGGTCGATCAGGGCGGCGCCAAGATCACGCCGCAAACCATGTTCCAGGCGGGCTCCATCAGCAAGTCGGTGACCACCGTCGCTGCCCTGCAATTGGTCGATGCGCACCGATTGACCCTGGACGGTGATGTAAACGATGCACTCAGGGCTTGGCATGTACCTGCCAATGCATGGACGGCGCTTCATCCGGTGACACTGCGCGAATTGTTGTCGCATACCGCCGGCGTCAACGTTCATGGATTCGAAGGGTATGCCGCCGGCACGCCGGTGCCGACCACGTTGCAAGTGCTCGATGGTGCGACTCCGGCGAATTCACCAGCGATCCGTGTCGTTGCGGAGCCCGGCAAGGCTTGGAGCTATTCTGGCGGTGGCTTCACCATCGCGCAGCAGCTGATCGTCGACACCACGCAGACGCCTTTTCCGAAGTGGATGCAGCAACACGTACTGTCGCCCGCAGGCATGCAGCAGAGCACGTTCGAGCAGCCACTACCCGCGCAATGGCGAGGCAAAGCGGCGACGCCCCATCTGGAAACGGGCGACGCAGTGAAGGGTGGGCCTCACCTTTATCCCGAGATGGCGGCGGCGGGTTTGTGGACCACACCGTCGGATCTGGCGCGTTTGCTGATCCAGGTGCAGCAGGCGTTGTCGGGAAAAAGTCGAACGTTGCTGGAACCTGCCACGGCCAGGGTCATGCTCGATCCCGTCAAGCCAGGCCACAGCATGGGCTTCGATCTAGGAGGATCGGGGAAGGATGGTTATTTCGCCAAGGGCGGCGACACCACCGGCTTTGCCGGCCAAATGGTGGCTTATGCCAACCGCGGTGATGGCGTGGTTATCCTCACCAATGGCGCCAATGGCAACGTTCTGGCGGATGACCTGATACGCAGTGTCGCTGCTGCCTACGACTGGCCGGATTTCCGCAGCCATAGCCGTAAGGCAATCGACGTGGACAAGACTATGTGGCCTCGTCTCGTCGGTACCTACACCTATGGGAATGCGCGAACGTTCTCGATTCGCATCGAGAACGATCACTTGGCCATCGTTTCCTCGCCCACTTCCACGGAGCGGCTTTATGCGCAGAGCGCCGCCCAGTGGTTCACCCTGTCCGACGATGCGACTTATGTATTCGACAATGCGTCGGGAAGTGCCGCAGTGTCAGGCCGTATCGAGGTTGGCGGTGATGCTTTGCCGTTTCATCGGGTGAGCACAAAACCCTAGTACACCCTCCAGATCAGGCACCACCAAAAAGCGCAAGCGCCTGCTCGTTGAAGCCATTGACCAACTCATGCTCGTTCGAGCCGGCATTGGCGCGGAACTGCTTGGCGGCATCCACCACGATCTCGTCGGCGTCCGTGCCAAGCAGGGCGATGGTTTCGGCGATGAACTGGTCCAGCGGCATGGCTTGCTCGGCTTCCTGGCTGTTCATCAGTTCCGTGCGCACCCAGGGCGGTGCGATCTCGATGACGCGGACCGATGTATTTCGCAGCATGAAGCGCTGCGACAGGGCGTACGAATGAATCGCCGCCTTCGTCGCCGAGTAGACGCCGGTCACGGCCATCGGCACGAAGCCGAGCACGGAGCCCAGGTACGCTACGACGGCGTTGTCCTTGCCCTTCAGATGTTCGACTAGCGCCGACGTCATGCGAATCGGCCCGAATACATTCGTTGAGATGGTCGATGTCAACAGCGTGTCGTCGACCTTTCCGGCAATGGTGTCCGGATGCATGATGCCGGCATTGTTGATGAGGACATTCAGGCCCGGGTGATCGGCGATCAACTTTGCGGCGACGCGATCGATGCTGGCGGGATCGGTAATATCCAGTTCGACCGCTTCCATGCCTGGATTGGCAGCGACCACGGCGTCGAGATGGCCGCGTCGGCGGCCGGAGATGATGACCTTGTTGCCAAGCTTATGCAGCGCTTCGGCTAGTCCGCGGCCGATGCCCGAGCCGCCGCCGGTAATGAAGACGGTATTGCCATTGAGTTTCATGGAAGTTTTCCTTGGATAAGTTCAGGCGGGAAAGCGATTGCCGAACATGGGCAAGCCGCTCTTGGATTCAGCTTGTGTGGCTTCGTCTTGCAACACGTCCCAGTGTTCGGCGAGCTTGCCGTCTTCGACACGCACGACATCCGCGGCGATCCACGCGGCGGGGCGGCCGTTGCCGGAGAAGCGTCCGTGCACGATCACGTAATCCCCTTCGGCCATGATCAAGCCATGCTCGTAGCGCAAGGTGCTGGGAACGCTGCGAATCAAATTGAACAAACCGTCACGGCCCGGCTCGATATGCGCGCTGTGCTGGATGTACTTATCGGACCAGAAGCGCTTGGCGGCTTCGTAGTCACGCTTGTTGAACAGCGTGTCGAATGCCTCGATGACAAGAGCCTTGTTCTGGTCGGGCGAAGTCTTTGACATGGTCGTTTCCTCATCGATCGTTGATGGCTCAAGTAACGAGGCGCTCGAGCGTTGGTTCGATGATGGAATTACAATGGTGATCACCATCGACATGAGATAAGATGATCCCGTCCCTGGCAATTGTCAATGGTGATCACCATTGTTTTTTTGGAGGGTGTGTGAATGCGTCGTTTGAAGGAGTGGGCATATGGGTGTGTCAAAGCAGCAAGCCATTGAAAATAAAAGGTCTATCGTCGCCGCTGCGGAGAAACTCTTCCGCGAGCGCGGGGTCGCCGCGGTGGGGCTGGCTGAGCTGACCAAAGCCGCCGGCTTCACCCAGGGCGGCTTCTACAACCACTTCAAGTCGAAGGACGACCTGGTCGCCGCCGTCATGGAGAAGGCGATGGAAGATGGCGCGGCCGACCTTGTCGCTGGTATTGAGGCGGCGAAGGCGGACGATGCGGACGCCATGAAGCGCTACATCCAGTGGTACCTGTCTCCCGACCACCTGGCCAATATTGAGGCGGGTTGTCCGCTGACAGCGTTCGCCGGCGACGTGCGGCGGCTGGGAAAGGAAGCCAGGCAATCCTATGCAGGCGGGCTGAGATGGAATTTCGATCAGCTGGCGGGTTTGCTCAAAGGCGAGAGCGCGCCAGAGAAAAGAAAAAAGGCCATCGCACTTTTCAGCCAGATGGTCGGCTCGGTGGTGCTTTCGCGCGCCGTGGCCGAGGCCGATCCTGCGCTGGCCGATGAGATACTCAAGGACGGGCGCCAGAAATTACTGCAGGCGATCGATGTCTAAGGCATTCAGTCTGGCTCATCTTGAAATCGGCACTGCAGCGGGCGTAGTCTTCCCCCAGGGCCGATGCTGCCCGCCGCCCGCAGCCGGTAAGGCACGGTGAAAGCATCGCGGTAACCCTCTCTTTCGATCCTTACGATCGGCGGATGGGTCGGCAACGCGGGCACCGACATCTCATCTGCCGGACATCGGAGGATTTTCCATGACCAGCATCGACCAGGCCAAAGCCATGGCCAAGCGCCTGCGTTCCGGATTGGCAGCGCGCGAGATCGATATTCCCCATGCGATCGCGCTTGAACTGGTGGCCGCGCAGCTGGGCCACGACAACTGGAACGTCGCGGCTGCCAGGCTTGATGGCGCACCCATCCAGGGCATTGCCTTCAATCGGACCATTCCCATCCTGCGGACCTTCGACGAGGCCAAATCGCGCGAGTTTTACCTTGGGTTTCTAGGATTCAGCATTGATTTTGAGCATCGCTTCGAGCCGGGCATGCCGCTTTACATGGGCATTTCCCGCGCCGGGATGTTCCTGCATTTGTCCGAACACCATGGTGATGCGAGTCCGGGATCAAACGTGTACGTGCCGATGCGTGGCCTGCACGATTTCCATCGCGAACTCAGCGAGAAAAAGTACAACTACGGCCGCCCGGGCATCGACTCGCATCCCTGGGCCGACGTAATGCAGGTGTACGACCCCTTCGGTAACCGCATCCGTTTCGCCCAGGAGCGTAGCGAAGCCAGTTGAACGTGGTCTCTCAGGAGGCGAAGTAGAAGAAGGCCAGCAAGCCCAGTAGGACGAAGAACACTACCCAACTGGCGGGACCGGAGTCGACAGTGAACCAATCGGCCCAGCCGCCGTCGTCGTCGCCATCCGGAAGGCCATTGTCGTCGAACACGGTGTGTTCCTTTCCTGACCTGGACTGGTCCCCTGGGGGCATTAGTACCGCAGGTCCCCTGCGCCCGCAATGGCGCCGGGCGTCTTGCCTAGTGTGCGCCGCTCACCCGGGTGCCCACTGCGACGGGGTTGCCGTGCTCGAGCACCGTCATGGTTTTCCCGCCGTTGGTGAATTCGAAGCGGAGGTCGCGTTCGGCGGCGAAGAAACTGGTGGCCGTCTTCGGGTACAGGGTGAGGTCGATGCCCTTGGATTTCAGGCGCAAGTGGTCGCCCTCCACTGCGATGTCCGCGGGGCCGGCTTGTGGGGTGTCGTAGTGGCCCGCGAAGGCGGCCAGTTTTGCCGGTGACAGCACCAGCCCGGGTTTCGGCGGGGTGTACGGGGCAGGGCCGTGGCCGTAGCTCAGGATGCGGTACATCTGCCATGCGTCGCCGGCATGTTTCCACACCACGGTGAAATCCGCCTGGCCGTCGAGGAACTCGGCGCTGCCGGGTTTGGTCACGTAGAACCGGTGCTGGCCGGTGATCATGGCGTATCCGCCGGCCAGGGGATGGAACTGCACGCTGCCGGGCACGGCTTCGCGCCGCAGGTGCATGCCGGGCGTGCCGCATACGCCCTTGCGCAGGGAATCAACGATGCCTTCGCGGGTGGTGGTCAGGCCGGTCTTATCGTGGAAGAACTCCGCGTCCGGTGCGAGCAACGGGCCCATCGCGGTGAGGTCACAGGCGTTATAGGCACGCCAGTAGGCATCGTCCGCCGCCGATACGGCGGCCTGGTCGTTTTGTTGCGCAGCGGCGGCGAGGGGAAGCATAAACGCCAACGCGATAGTCGGTAGCATCCAGCGCACATGGCCCATGCCGGTCTCCCCAGGGTGAGTGACGCACCCATTTCATCCCTAGCTTGTACGCCCGGGAAGTCCCGGAAGTCACAACGAACGGCAAGCACCAGCCACTAAACGAATGAGGGCCCGGGTATGTCCCGGGCCCTCATGGCAGGCTGGCTCACCTACAGCGCGTTGCGTCAGCCCTGCGCTTCGCAGTGGCTGGCGGTGCACTCGATGTGCAGCACTTTGTGCGCCGCGGGACATTGGCTGAAAAACGAGCCGTGATCGCCGTCGATCTGTTCGACGCGAATCAAGCGGTCGCACTGTGCAACGGAAGCCACGTCCTGGGCGGCACGGAACATCGGCACGCTGACTCGCGGATCAAGGCTCGCCGGGCCACCGGGCTGCGGCACATAGCCTGCCGGCGCTGCCTGCGGCGCGACATCGGACGTGCCGGCATCGGAGCTGCCTGGCGTCGCCGCCGCTATCATCGCCGGTGCACCACCGGCCACGGTCATCGAGGCGATCGACGACTGAACATGGTTGAGTGTGAGCTCCCTCGGATAGTGCTGCGCGGCGCCGTCGCTCAGGTCGATGATCGCGCCGATCGCGCCGCCGATGAGGATATTGCCCCAGAACATCCCGCGCAGGTGCGATGGGTACATGCCCGAGGCCACTTCCTGGCCATTTCGCACGCAATGCACATTCAGCGCCGTCGATGAGCGATGGACCGTGACACTGCCCGGCACGGTCACGTTCGTGCTGCCCTGGTCGTTGTGCACGTTGCAGATGGAGCCGGTGACGGCGGCGCTATCACCTGCCGGGGCCTGGATGGACACCTGCTGGTAACGGCCGCCAACGATGGTGGCGCATGCAGAAAGCCCGACAACGGACGCGAGCACGATTCCCTTCACTACGATGCGATGCATATTTCCCCCTGATTGAACTGCGCGCACACAGGCGCATGGCCTCAGGGCCATGGCCTGCTGCGAATCCGGAAGCTTGGTTCAGGCGTGCGGCATGGACATGCGCACGGGCGCGACGAGCCCCCCGACCATCGCGCTGTCGCATTCTTGCAAGATAAGTCGCCCAAGTGCCAGCATTTTTCCCCACGCTCGGCCTTCCGGCCTACCGCAAGGAATTGCGATCGATTGCCGCCGGGGCCACGGGCTTGGCATGATGGGTGCCAGGGGGGCGATGCCTGGGATGGTGCAAGGCGTCGCGGCGTAAGGGACAACGTCGGTAAAGGGGATTTCACTTGCAAGCAAAAATATCCGGGCTGGGCGGCGGCCGCCGCAGCTGGCTGCGTCGTGACGCGAGAGGCTCGACCCATGAATGAAGCTGTTCCTGTTTGGCTCACGCGCAACGGCGAGAAGTTCGGGCCGTACGATCCCGGCCTGCTTCGTCAGTGGGTGGCCGAGGGCAAGGTGACGCGCACCACGATGGCGTGGCGCACGGGCATGGCCGAGTGGTTGCCCCTGGATCAGGTGATCGACCTGGGGCCGGCCACGGCACCGCCGCCGCCTCCCTTCGGCGGGGATTTACCGCCGATGTCGGCGCATGCCGGACGCAGCGGTTTCGATGACCTGGGGCGGGAGTCCGCGACCGACCGTCGTAGTGCGCTGCCATCGCCGCCGTCGATGCACTGGTTCGCCGTGGTGCTGCTTTGCATCGTCACGCTCAATATCTTCGGGTTGGTATGGCGGTTCATCCAGGCGAACTGGGTGAAGAAGATCGATGCGTCCAGCAACGGCGTGGCTTATTTCATCGTCAGCCTCGTGCTGTTCGTGGTCGGTTACTTCATGACGGTCGGCGGAGTGGTAGCGGGCGGGGGAGCCTCCAGCATGGCTCTACTGGGCCGGCTGATCACCATTGCCGGAGCTGTCGTCTACATCGTGGGCTACTTCGCCATGGCGGCCTCGATAAAAAGGGCGTTGCCGAAGTACGGCGCATCGCCGGAGATCGGCGGCATCACCTTGTTCTTCTTCCCCATGGTGTACATGCAAAGCCAGCTCACCTGGGCGGAATCCTTCAAGCGCACCGGCTCCAGTTATCCGCGTGCGGACAAGGGGATGATCTGGTGCCTGTGGCTGCCCATTCCGTTACTGGCGATCCTGGCAGCCATCGCGATACCGTCCTATCAGGACTACACCATTCGTTCCCAGGTCACTGAAGGCCTGTCGCTGTCCGATGGCGCAAAGACCGCCGTGGCGGAGTACTACAGCCGCAACGGCCGCATGCCCGCGGACAACACGGCCGCCGGCCTTGCCGAAACCACCGATATCCACGGGCGTTATGTTTCCGGTGTGCAGGTAGTGGATGGCCGGATCTTCATCCACTACGACCAGGCTGCCGCGAACATGCACCTGCGCGGCAAGTACCTGCAGCTGGCACCCACGGCGTCCGGTGGGCAAATCACCTGGAAGTGCAACGCGGACAACACGGTTGAGGTCAAATACCTTCCGCTGTCCTGCCGTTAGCCTGAAAAAACGCACGACCACCGCCGGGCCTTCCGTGCCCGGCGGTTACGTCTTGGTCGTTACCGTGGCGATGGCATAGGTGATGAAGATGGCCACGAATACCATGCCGCAGATGGCCAGGGTGAACGTCACGTCCGCTACGCGCTCTACGCGAAGCATCCGTTGCCGCGTGCTTGCCCGCAGGGCGAAGTAGGACGAGAAGAAGGCGATCAGGAACAGCAGGGCATCGAAGGCGACGAAGTCGTCGGCCAGGGTGTCCACGTTGCGCAGCGTGATCACGATGCGCAACAGGCTGATCACCGTCAGGCACACGCCCACCATGCCGGCCGAGGCGCTGAAGATGTGCCGGCAGAGGTCGGGATCGAGCTCGGTCTTCTTCCAGCGCATCGCTTATCCCCCTATCGCACCACGGGCAGGAGCCAACCCGGCTTTTTCAGCTACGGAAGAACTCCAGAAGATCGGCGTTGATGACATCCGGATGCGTGGTGCACATGCCATGCGGATAGCCCTTGTACACCTTCAGCGTACCGTGCTTGAGGAGTTTCACCGACAACAGCGCGGAGGCCGCGATGGGGACGATCTGGTCGTCATCACCGTGCAGCACGAGCACCGGCACGTCGATGTTCTTCAGGTCGTCGGTGAAATCCGTTTCCGAAAATGCCTTGATGCAATCGTAGTGCGCCTTGGCGCCGCCGATCATGCCCTGGCGCCACCAGTTGCCCATGATGCCCTCCGATGGCTTCGCGCCATCGCGGTTGTAGCCATAGAACGGGAAGGGCACTTCCTTGTAGAACTGCGCGCGATTGGCGGCAAGCTGGGCACGGAAATCGTCGAACACGGCCAGCGGAAGGCCGCCGGGATTGCTTTCGCTCTTGACCATCACCGGCGGCACCGCGCCGATCAGCGCTGCCTTGGCCACCCGTCCAGCGCCGTGCTTCGCCACATAGCGGGCAACCTCGCCACCACCGGTGGAGTGGCCGACGTGGATGGCTTCGCGCAGGTCCAGGTGTTTCACCAGCGCAGCGACGTCGGCCGCATAGGTATCCATGTCGTTGCCGGTGTCCGTCTGCGTGGAGCGCCCGTGGCCGCGCCGGTCGTGGGCGATCACGCGGTAGCCCTGGTGCAGGAAAAACAGCATCTGCGCATCCCAGTCGTCCGCGCAAAGCGGCCAGCCATGGTGGAAGACGATCGGTTGGCCGGTACCCCAGTCCTTGTAGAAGATCTCGGTGCCGTCGGTGGTGGTGATGCTGCGCATGAGCGTGTCCCTCTTAAGGCGCCGCGGCATGCCCGCGGCAGTGGCCCCCAGCACGCTACGACATCATGCTTTCACCATCGCGACAATTCGACCATCCGCCAGATAGGCGCCCCGCTAGGCGTGGGTTGAGCCGGCCACCATCGCGTCGATCACGGCCTGCACGGGTGTCGTCCCCTTGCGCACCTGCGTACCGGCTCCTTCGAAGGTGATCCATTCTTCGTTGAAGCCATCGATCATGCGTGCCCGCGGCGTGGGATGGTGCATGCCTTGCTCTGTGAAAATAGCTTCCCACGTGTCTCGTGGCACTACCGTGGGCTTCACCTCGCGGCCCGTTGCGCTGGCGAAGGCCTGGGCCACGTCGTTCGGCGAAACGCGTCGTGGCCCTTCCAGCTCCACGATACGCACGCGGTCCCATGTGTCGTGCAACAGCTCGGCCGCGACCTGGGCAATGTCACGCGTGGCGACCATGGGCACGGGCTTGTCCAGTGGCTGCAGGAAGCTGCGCATCGAGCCTTGATCGCGAGCGTCGGCGACATCCCACGCTGCGTTTTCCATGAACCAGGCTGCTCGCAGAAACGCCACCGGGACGGGGAGATGCTCGAATGCATGCTCCACCAGGCCCAACTGGCTTAACAGGTTCGGCTCGTGCGCCTGCGCCCCGATGGTGGACAGCAGCACCACCTTCGGTGGCCGTGCGATGCCGATCGCACGAACCAGGCTGGCGATGACGGGGTAGAGATCCGGAAATCCCGGTGAGGGATCGAAGTTGGGCGGAATCAGCACGAACACGCCTTCGGTGCCGCTGAAGGCTTTCGCCAGGGCATCACTGTCCGCGATGTCGGCCACGGCCAGTTCGCAGCCACGCACCGCCCAGGGCTGGGCCTTGGCGGGGTTGCGAACGACGGCGCGTACCGCGGCGCCTTGATTGAGCAGCTGGTTGGCCAGGGCGCTGCCGACCTGGCCGGTAATACCGGTGATGGCGTACATGGGGATGCCTTGCATGGGGGAGTGGGCAAAAGGTTACGATGGGCCCATGGCGAACTGAAGATCATCAAGATCACGATATCCATGACAGAAAATCACGAATATGCAAACCGATAACCGGCTGCTCAATGGCGCCAGCGTGTTCCTGGCAGTGGTGGAAAGCGGCAGTTTTGCCCGTGCGGCGGTCGTGCTGGATATGACCTCTTCGGGTGTCAGCCGTGCGGTGGCCAGGCTCGAGCAGCGGGTGGGGGTGCGCCTGCTGCACCGGACCACTCGCGCGGTGCGCGCCACCGCCGAGGGCGAACGCTTCTATGAAGAGGTGGCGCCGTTGTTGGCTGGCATCCAGGCGGCCGCCGAACATGCCGGTGGCGCATCCGGACAGGTGCGTGGCCATCTGCGGGTGCGCGCCGATGGGCTTTTCTCGCGCGTCGTGCTGGCGCCCCGGATCGGCGAGCTGCTGGCTTTGTATCCGGAACTGGACATTGAACTGCAGACACACGAAGACGTCGGCGACCTGGTCGCCGATGGCATCGACGTGGCCGTACGATTCGGCGAGCCGGCGTCGTCGAACCTGGTGACGCGTCGGCTTCTTTCCACACGCGTGCTTACCGTGGCCTCTCCGGCTTACCTCGAGCGGCATGGACGCCCCAAGCGTCCGCAGGATCTGCTGCAGCATCGTTGCATCCAGTATCGCGATGCATCGTCAGGGCGGCCTTACCCATGGGAATTCCACCGGAAAGGCAAGGTGTTGCCCGTGGCCGTGTCGTTCTCGCTGCTGTTTACCGATGTGGGCGCCAAGCTCGAGGCATGCCTGGCCGGTGCCGGGATTACCCAGGTGCTGGCGCTGGGCATGCAGCCGCTGCTTGCCGAGGGCCGGCTGGTTGAACTTTTCCCCGACTGGCCAGGCGAAGTATTTCCGCTCCACGCGTTCTATCCTTCGCGAAGGCATCCACCGGCGAAGGTGCGGGCCTTCATCGATTTCTGCCTCGCGCTGGTGGGCCAGGGCGACACCAGCGACACAGCAGGGCGGTTACCGGGGTCAGAGTGAATACTCTGACCCCCAACAAGGCAACGCAGGGAGAATGGCGGCAATGACTTCCAACCTATTCCGTGGCTGGCGCTTGCGCCTTGGCTTGGCCGTACTAGGCGTGGCTATGTCCTGGGCAAGCCCGGCGCAAGACGCTTCCGATTTCAAGCCCGCGCCCACCAACGTGTACGGCGCGCAATATCCCCGCGTGTCGGCAGACTCGCGCGTGCAGTTTCAACTGGTGGCCCCCGCGGCCCGCGCCGTGCAGGTAGAGATGTGGGGCCATCCTAAAATGGATCTTGCCAAGGGGGCCGATGGCACCTGGACCTTGACCACGCCGCCCGTGGTACCGGGTTTCCACTACTACAACTTCTGGGTCGACGGCATGAAGGCCAACGACCTGGGCAGCCATGCGTTCTTCGGCGCGCTCTACGACGCCAGCGGCATCGAAGTGCCGGAGAAAGGCGTGGATTACTACCTGCCGCGGAACGTGCCGCACGGCCAGGTGCGCGAGCATTGGTATCACTCGTCGGTCACCGGCGCATGGCGGCGCGCGATGGTCTACACGCCGCCCGGCTACGACACGAGCAAAACGCGTTACCCGGTTCTGTATCTGCAGCACGGCGCGGGCGAGGACGAAACCGGCTGGAGCCGGCAGGGCCGTGCCAATTTCATCATGGACAATCTGATCGCCGAGGGCCGCGCGGTACCGATGATCCTGGTGATGGACAACGACTACGCCGCGCGTGCCGGCAGCGTGGATGTCGACACGAACAAGCTGCCGAAGGATCCGGAGGCCCGCAGCCGTTCCATCCATGAACTGGCCGATACCTTCGGTGATGTCGTCACGCGCGACCTCATCCCTTCGATCGATGGTTCATTCCGCACGTTCACCGACCGCGACGATCGTGCGCTGGCCGGGTTGTCGATGGGCGGCATGCTGGCCGTGCCTTTGGCCCTTCGCCATCCCGATCAATTCTCCTACCTGGGTATTTTCAGCAGCGCGCCGATCGAGTTTTTCGGCGGCCAGCTGGCCATCGATGCGAAGAAGGATTTTTACGGCGCATTCGCCGATCCTTCTGCCTTCGCCAAGCGCTTTCACCTTCTGTGGCTGGGCATCGGCACCGAAGAGGAGCCGTTCATCCACGATCCGGCGTTGCATTTCCACGCGGCACTGGACAAGGCGGGTATTGCCCACACGTTCTATCAGTCCCCTGGAACGGCCCACGAGTGGCTTACCTGGCGGCGCGACCTGCACGAGTTCGCGCCGCTGTTGTTCCGCGACAAGCGCTAAAAGCACTCACTGCTCCGACTTCGCCTCTTCTTCGATCACCGATTGCAGCACGGCGTGTCGCGCGGAATGGGGGTCGACTTCCGTGCGCGTGTGTGCATCGATGGTTTGCCGCAGCAGGCCACCGCGCTGTTCGGCCACTGCCGGCCACGCGGGAAGGTCCTTGCCGTTGGGATCGCCGTGGATGATGAAATTGGCGAAGTACGACTGCATGACGTGCGAGGTGGTGCGGTCGGCATCTGTCCAGGCGTAGACCAGGTTGCCGTCGAGATTGCCCAATGCATATTCGATCTCGGCGCTGTGCACCGCGCCCGCATCGGGCCGGTCGCCAGATGCAGGATTGCGCTTGGCTGGGCGTGGCTGCGCGTAGTAGTAGAACCAGACCGGCGCCTTGCCGTTGCGATGCTGCCATTCCATCCAGCGCCAGGTGGAGTGGGCGATGTTGAGGTCCGTGGCCAGGTCCGTGCACGACTGCAGTGCCTGGGCATCGCTGTTGGCGGGATACTGGGCGAGGATTTTCCCGGCGTTGGCGCCGAAGCGTGATGCCACGTACTGGCGGTAGCTTTTCGCACCTGGCGGGGTGTCCTTGAGCAGTTCCGCGCAGGCACCCTCCTGTGAATTGGAACCGAGCAGCAGTGGCACATCGGCCTGCTGGTGGGCCTGGAAGGTTTGTTCCGGCGCCTGGGTGAGGAATCGTCCGTCAACAATCGGCCCGAAGTGGAAGTTCTTTTGTAGGCGTGTGGCTTCGAGCAGCTCCTTCGCGGACATGGCGCGAAGTTCAGCGATGGAAGGCTTTCCAATGGCGGTTGCGAACAGTTCGGTCAGGGCCTCGCCCGCGGCACGGTTGGGGGGCGCGAGCGGCTCGAACATGGCGCCGCTCTCGCCGATGGCCCTGGCGAACAGGCCGCGGGACAGCTTCGATACCATGTGCCCGCTCACCGACATGGAGCCGGCCGATTCGCCGGCGATGGTGACCTGCGTCGGATCGCCACCGAACGCAGCGATATTGGCCTTCACCCATTGCAGTGCGGCCGTCTGGTCCATCAGGCCATAGTTGCCCGAGGCATGGTCGGGTGATTCGGCGGTGAGCGCGGGATGGGCCATGAAGCCGAACACGCCAAGGCGGTAATTCACCGTGACGGTAACGATGCCCCGCGTGGCCATGCTGGCGCCGTCGTAGCGCTTCTCCGAGCCGTCGCCGGCGTTGAAGCCGCCACCGTAGAAATACACAAGTACAGGCAGCTTGCCGCCGGCATGCGCGGCCGGTGTCCACACATTGAGGAACAGGCAGTCCTCGGCCATGCCATTGGCGCGGAACATCATGTCGTCGTACAGGCCCAGCTGCATGCACTGCGCACCGAAGGCCTGGGCCCGGCGCACGCCCTGCCAGGCAGGGGCATGTTGCGGTGGCTTCCAGCGCAGGGCACCCACGGGCGGCGCGGCGAAGGGAATGCCGAGGAATTCGTCCAGCGCCACGCCCTGGACGGTGGCGGATTTGCCCGCCAGCTGGCCGCTCGCCGTGGCCGCCATAGGGGCTGCGGCCCGGCTATCGACAGCAGTGACAGCCAGGGCCAGGAACAGCGCGATCGGAAGCCATGCCTTTGCCATCATCGTGCCTTGCGCTCGGGAGACCGACAAAGGTTAACCCCTTGCCGGTCCCTGTGGCAGGGCATCGCTCACACCATGGTCTGATCAATGCTCCACGATGTCCGCGGGGGCCACGTCTCCGGCTTGAACCGCATAGGGCCGCGCGTCGTGCACCAGGTGATCGAGGAAGCGGCCAGGCTGCTCCTGCATCACCATGTGCGCGGAGTCCTCGAACCACACCAGTTCCTTCGCCGGCGCCTTGATCGTCTTGAACCAGTCCGCGGCAATGGTATCGGGCACCGTCTCGTCGTGCCTTCCCTCGAACAGGAATACCGGGCAATCGAAGGCCATGCCATCGGCAAAACGATAGTTCATGAGCAGTGGAAGCAGGTGGTCGAGTGAGAGCTTGCTGCCCTTGCCGATGGCGCTGATGTCTTCGTCGTCGTACTCGGGCGCCAGCTGCCAGGCATCGGCGTCGTAGTTAAAGCCATCGCGGTTGAAGGTCAGCCCGCCGTAGTTGCTTGACCATTGGCGAACCACGCCGATCTCCTGCAGGGTGACCGGTCGCGAGGGGTTGGGATAGGTGCCCAGCGCCTTGAGCGCGTCGATCGCCTTCTGGTTGTTGTGCGACTTGGCCTGTTCCATGGCAAAGCGGTAGACCTCGGCCTCGTTCTTGGGCATGTCGATCATCTGGCCCACGCCGATATACGCGTAGAGCAGTTCCGGATGCTGGTGCGCCAGGTTCAGGCCAAGGATGCTGCCCCAGGAATGGCCGATCACGAAGATCTTGCGCTTGCCGTAGGTTTTGCGCAGGTACTGCACCACGGCGGTGGCGTCGTCGGTCATCTGCTCGACCGTCATGCCGGCCTCGACGGCTTTCGGATCGTTGGCGCGGTAGGTTTTGCCGGCGCCGCGCTGGTCCCACTGCACCACGGTGAAGAAATCTTCCCACGGTTGCTGGAAGGTATAGGACAAGGGCATGTCGGGCGAGGCAGGGCCGCCATGGATGAACAGCAGCACCGGGTTGCGGGTGTCGTTGCCGCGCACCGATATCCACTGTTTGGTGCCGTTGACGTCGATCGTTTTCAGTTCCTGCACGCCGTGCGGGCTCACCACCTTGTGCGACGCGGCGATGATGTCGCGGGCGGTTTGCTGGGTGAAGGGTGGGTCGGCCAGCGCGAGCGCAGGCAGGGCTGCCATCATCGCGGCGAACACAAACGGCAGGGGGCGAAGCAAACCAGGCATGGGTATATTTCCTTTGGAGTGGTGGGGCCACTGCAACCTGCATGCCATGGCGTATTTCGCCGCCTGCGGGCAAGGCCAGGCCGACCGCGGACATTGGGCGCTGTCCGCGGACGGCACGCCATCGGACTTCCGGCACGGTATGCGATGCCATCGACCGGGTATCGTTGCCCGCCTGCACAGAAGACTCTTCCAGCACTTGCCACGCCATGCTTGCCTTGCTTGAACAACTTGAACGTGATGCGACGCTGCGGGAAGACCATCGGTTTGCCGATCGCGTGGACATGATCGATCGGCTCGATGAACTGCTGATGCCCGGCTCGCCCGACGGCGAAATTACTTGCGAACGCCTACGTGGCCGCGCGCGCGACATGTTGGCAAGGCTTGAAGATGCCAATGCCCGCGTCTGTGCCGACATCCGTGACGCGGTTATCCGTGGTGAAGGCGCAGCTTGCCTGCGCGCATGGATCGATTCGCTTGGCGGCCCTGGCACGCAACCGGATGGCTACGACCATGCCGATGCACTGGTGGCCGGGATGTTCGACTTCGCCAACGTCCACGACAGCGGCGCTGCGCCGGGCCAGGACATGGTGTTCTATCAGCCCACGCCGGTCCGGCATGCGGTGGCGATGATCGACAAACTGGCGCTGGGGCCGGGCGACGTGCTGATGGATCTCGGCTCGGGCTTAGGCCACGTGCCGATGCTTGCGAACATCCTGACCGGCGTCAGCGCCATTGGCATCGAGTTGCAGGCTCCGTTGCTGGAACGGGCTAGTGAAACGGCGCGGGCACTAGGCCTGCAGGGCGTATCGTTCGTGCACGGCGACGCCCGCACAGTCGATCTTTCCGCAGGCTCGGTGTTCTACCTCTACACACCCTTCAAGGGCGCGGTCATGGATCGGGTACTCGCCCGCCTGGCTGGTGAAGCCAGGGATCGACCACTGCGCATTGCCACCTTCGGCCCGTGCACATCGCGCGTTGGCGTGGAGCCATGGCTGGTGTCCAGCGACAACCCTGGCGAGAACGGCGTTTGCGTGTTCCACCCGCGCTAGCGCTTGGGCATGCAGCCACTTTTGTAGCACCATGGCGGCATGCTCGCTTTCCTGCCTTCCTTGATTCTCGAACGGCTAGGCATGCGCCTGCCGATCATCCAGGCGCCGATGGCCGGCGTCTCCACGCCCGCGATGGCCGCGGCGGTGGCCGAAGCGGGTGGTCTCGGTTCGCTCGGCGTCGGCGCGATGACAGCCCGGGCGGCCCGCAGTGCCATCGACGAATTCGGCCAACGATCCGGGCGCGCCCTCAACGTCAACCTGTTCGTCCACCGGCCCGCGCGCGAGCGGGCCGATGTAGAAGCTGCATGGCTTAAGCACCTTGAACCTGAGTTCGTACGTTTCGGCGGCAACCCGCCCGCACGGCTGACTGAGATCTACCGCAGTTTCCAGATGGATGACGACATGCTTGCCATGCTGCTGGAGGCGAAGCCGGCGGTGGTGAGCTTTCATTTTGGTATTCCCGATGAAGGCAAGCTAAGGGCGCTGCATGAGGCCGGCATCGTGCTGATGGCTTCGGCCACCAGCCTTGCCGAGGCACGAAGCATTGCCGACACGCCCATCGACGTGATCGTGGCGCAGGGCTACGAGGCCGGTGGCCATCGCGGCATGTTCGATCCCGATGCCGTGGACGACGAACTGGGCATGATGGCCCTGGTGCGCACCCTGGCGCGGCGCCTGGACAAGCCCGTGGTTGCCGCGGGCGGCATCATGGATGGCGCGGGGATCAAGGCTGCATTGGAGCTTGGCGCCGTGGCCGCGCAAATGGGCACGGCCTTCATCGCCTGCGACGAGTCATTGGCTGACGCGGCCTACCGGGAAAGGCTGCTCGGCGACGCTGCGCACCACACGTTGATGACGCGCGCCATTTCCGGGCGGCCGGCACGCTGCCTGGCCAATCGATTCACCGTGCTGGGCAGCGGCGTCAGGGACGCGGATATTCCCGACTATCCCAGGACCTACGATGCCGGCAAGGCGCTGCATGCTCTGGCGCGCGCGGCCGGGGAGGGTGGATATGGCGCGCAATGGGCCGGACAGGGCGCGCCTCTGGCCCGTGTCATGTCGACAGCCGCGCTGATGAGTGCCCTTGAGGTGGAGCTGGCCGGCGCTTAGCGCGCGAGGATATCCGAGCCGGCGCCGATAGGTTCCAACTGGGGGTCGAACGTGCGCCAGCGCCCGTCGCCACCCTGGATGCTGATGCAGGCGGTAACGCCGGACTTCATTTCGCGAGCCTTCGCGGAGTCGCGGGCAAAGGCAAGGGCAGCCTGGCGGGAGTCGAAGTTCCTGCGGCCGTCAGTGGATATGTCCACATGCCAGTCGGCGGATCCAGCCGGTTCGAAGGGAATTTCGTAGATGACCATCGGTGCAATTATTTGCGACGTTGATACAGCGTAATGCCGTGATGTACTTGCTGGCGCCGGATCTGCGTGAGCATCGGCATCATGTGCATGAACATCGGTCATCACGTCCCTCCCCGGCGAGGCATCATGGCGGGGGATTCACCCCGGTGCAATGTGCACCGCGTCATGGTTTTGTTCAG
>Ga0307510_10000775_pt1 | contig 33028 bp, 37 predicted proteins | sample 12_EM_MG_FD_207224 | JGI IMG/M metagenome (GOLD analysis project Ga0307510, IMG submission 207224) | Populus trichocarpa ectomycorrhiza microbial communities from riparian zone in the Pacific Northwest, United States - 12_EM | ecosystem: Host-associated > Plants > Roots > Unclassified | place... | reverse complement strand
CCCAGAGTGGATTCCAACAGACCCAACTGGCTCACTGTTCCTCTTGTGCACTGCATATCCCTTCTCCTGCCCACTGCAGATGACCACACACCCTGCCCTCCAGGAATAACCTTCGCTGGTCCCATCACGGACCGTGGATGGGAGTATGAGCATGCACTCTACAAGTCACAGACTTCAGCCGTGTAACGGCGTGGCGGGGTCATCTGTAGGAGCCTCAGATTGGAGCGACGTCAACGATGCTCGGACAGTTGACAGGAACTATGTACCTGTCCAGGATGATGCAGAGTGTCGCGCTCACCACCTTGTGGTAGTAGCGCCCGCTGCCATCTTCTTCTGCCGCATCTTCATTGGCGAAGAAAGTGGCGCCGATTCTGAGTTGGAGTGGCAAGCTCATTATGGGCTCTGAGGGCGGTGTGGGCAGCGTGGTGGGCTAGTCGAAGGTCAATAGTGTGAGGATGCACCTCTGTGTCGCTGGCGCTGGACAATCAATACAGGAGGAGGAAGCAGATGAGGACTAGGTGTGGGTGCAGGTGTGCTCAGGTTTCTGGTGCAGATATATAGTGGGGCAGCTGGTGGGGCACACGCTGTGTACTTCAGTTTCATGAGCTTGTATCTATAGGAATGGACATTTTGAGAAAGTGCTTGCACTGGACCATTCTGCAAAGAGACCCGATTCTGCAAACATTAGGTCATTGGCAGGCCACTGTGTGCCACGAAATCCAGCAGTGTTGACTCATAATTGAGAGCCTCGGACCAGGCGGAGGCAACTACCTCAGCCCATGCCAGAACTGCCAGTGCAAACAGCAAGGAAGACCAATGTATCGGCTGCCCCGAAGGGACTCTGGCGTGATGGACGTCGACGCTGTCACAGTTGGTGAGGGCTCCAGTAGCCTGAACTGGTGCGGGAGGTGAGGCAGTCCACATGAAACCAAAGGAAAGAAGCGCCAGCAATAGGGGCGCCACTTCTTGTGTGAAATGACAGGGCCATATGCAGCATGCATGCTTGAAGCAGGGGGAAGGAAGAAATCGAAAGGAAGGGACAACGGGGACTTGAAGAGGGGAAGGTGTGGGTGCAATAAAGGTGGAAGGAAATTGAGAAGGTCAGCAAGAAGGTGGTAGGACAGACGACGGACATGCACCTGTTCCCCCTCTGTATACAGTACTCCTGGTGGTCTTGTAAGAAGGGCTCTGCATATAACCCAACACAACGAATTGATGGACAGGTTGATGGATGAAGAGGGTTTTTGAACCCACCTGGAGAAATGGTTGACCTAATATGAACATCCTATTGTCCTTATCGCGCCTATGACCAAACAATTGAGAAGTCATCTCCGGCTACTGAGGGAGGATTTCCCAATGTGAGGGTTCCAAGTAAGATCAAGATAGCTGAATTTGTACAGTATTTTGGGAATCTGGGAGGCCATGAGCAGTGTAGGTGTTGCACGTTGGTATGCAAGTGTGCTGAAGATGTACCGAGCTATATGCTGATGATGTGCGCAAATTCAGGACACATGTAGTTGGGCACCATGGCGCGATCGCTGAATATCTCACGACCACCAGCTCTTGTTGCAGATTTGGTGAAGTTGCGTTGATTAGATTGAGGGACAGCTGCAGATGCCATAAAATAGGAACGAAGGAAATCGCTCACTTGATATAGTAGAATACTGTGAAACATTCAGCACAGAGATATGGAAGAGTGGTACATACAGGGAAGACATGTCTGTTCATGACATTCGTGCGAATGTGTGATCTAGCGTCAGGTTGAGGCTTTCTCAGTATGATGCATAGTTTTCGCAATGTTGCTTGTAATTTACCTTGGCTATGACTCGGACTTGGAGGCAAACATCATGGATGACTCGCGCAGTGGCACATACTTCCCTCTCACCATACCGAGTCGTGCCGTCACCACACAAGACAAGTCTGTAACCACAGTTTGTTGAAGGGACTGCAGTTGTCGCACGAGATCCTCCAGCGCCAAGGGTAGTGAAGCCCCCGGAACAGGGTAATTTTCTGCAAGGAAAATGGATTGCAGACTGATGGTCCATGTGTGAGTTCGAAAGAAGGATAAGATAAGATGGAATAACGGGGTGGTGGATTGGCGCTTGTTAATTGCTTGACTGCTGGTGGGGAGGGAAAGAGAGTGTGTGTGATACAAGAGGGCTCCGCGCAAGCCACTTGAATGGCTGGGGGATTCATAGCAGGCATAACAAGCGATCTGAGGCAAATGCAAGCAGAAAAGGGGGGGAAAGGAGCACTACGATTCAAGGATGGTCATGCCAGCTCTGGGCCAGGAAAGGAGGTTTATAAACATGTACGTTATGCACAAGACGGTGTTCTAAGACAAAATAATAATAAGGAACATACAAGGGAGTCCTGAATGCCTCTATACACAGTAAAGTACATCTCTGGCAAGGTGCTGCACAAGTGGTGCTTGGACCTAGTTCACTGTCCTCAAGGCGGTGCGTGGCTATTGTGCTGCCAATCCAAGCGTTGGCAGTAGCAAGATTCGATGCAAGATGTGTCAGAATATGGAAAGGACAAAGGAATGAGTGTCAATTGTGAGGTGACAGAGGCAGAGGGAGAGGCAAGGTGACGAGACATGCGTGTGAAGGTAATGTTGACCTATCGAGTAACATGTGCAGAGGCCGTCATGTGGTTGAAAAGGGCCGAATCCGAGGCCAGTGTGAGTTCATATCTTCAGAAATATACTTCATGGAGTCGAGGGGAAGGCTGCGCCGGAATATCTTGCACAGTGTGCAGGATTCAGCATCTCTAAATTTGAACTCATGGGACATGAAAAGGAGCGCCAACCAATTTGGGATGGGTATTGAAATCCTCTCTTCAACTGGAGAATGTCGGAGCTTGAATATCATCCTGCACCTGCACAGTGTACCACACAAGAAATGTGAGAAAGGGCTCCAAACAGAAGGCGCCGTCCGGACAAATTACACCACAGGTTTGTTCTTGGCTGTGTAAGGACCACCTTGCGAATCATGACACTGGGTAAGTCTGCCATCAACCCAGAGGTCACGTCCCTCTACAGTATAGTGCACCACATTTAAGGGGGAATTGTCTCATGCTAGCACTCACCTTCGACCGCCCAAATCTTACACACAAGGTCCCTTGCCATGCCATATAACCATGGTCACATGCTCGTTTGGCCTGTTCAACCTGTCAGTATGTTCAGGTGGCGGATTCACGGTTCTGCGCGCAAAGTCCTCGTGCACGTGTGTGAGTCAAGACACAGTGTGGGGCAAGACGCGCATGACCTTGTCCGGCGTCAGCAGTTGGACCTGCATCACAAGCGCGACGAGAGATGGAACCATGTACCAAGGCTCCACATTGTACTTCTCACCCACAGAGATGAGTAACGGGTGATCATGCTGTAGCAAAACATGGTAGATCTTGTTGATTGCGCACTTGTGGATGTTTGGGAATTCGTAGCAGTGCATGGTAGACAGGAGCACGATCCAGCTTGTCTGCGTGAGGGAGAATCCTTCATGAACACTGTGGGCTGTCAAGGGTGGGGAGGAAGAAGTAACATCACCCCGCGTTAGCTGTGTTCGATGGGTGATGATGGAAGGATGTAGAGTGGAGGCGTCACCCACCTCTTGTAAAAGTACCGGACCAGTGTCTCGAACTTGAGCTCTGTCACACCGGACAGGCAGATGGGGAGTTGTTTCACTTGAGGAACTCTGATGGGGTTTGAGATGAGTCCTCAGACGGTAGAGTATGGGGATCAAGTGAAGTTCCGTGGGTCAAGGACAGACGTCGAAGTCGCTCGCGGCAGGTAGAGCGCAGATGACACTTGAGAGTGCAAGGTGGAGGATCTCTGGGTGGGGTGCAAAGAAGTGGTTGAAGAACGTAAAGGGGAGCATGTGTGCAAGCATGGTGTGAGACATGAACACAAATGGTGCCACAGCTGGAAGACCAGCATAGAACGCGCGGAATGTCAGAGACAATGGCACCCACATCGAGGAAAGTGTGAGGTGGAAGCGAAGCTGGACAGACACACCGTGCGAAGATGGGTCCACAGGGCAGGTTAAGTCCCCCTATGGCGAAGACCCCCACATTTACTCGGTGCAGAGTAAAGGCTTGTCAAGATGCACAACGCAACTCACAGAAATATTCCCACAATTTTTTGCCTGGTTGTGGTGGCTGTACAAGCATGATGCAACTGGCAGAAAAATCCCACGGCTGCAACAAAATCGCGGAAACATTCCCACAATTTTGCCTGGTTGTGGTGGTTGTGTAAGCAACGATGCAACTTGCAGAAACATTCCCATGATTTTGCCTGGTTGTGGTGGTTGTGTAAGCAACGACGCGACTCACAGAAACATTCCCACAGCTGCAACGAAATCGCGGAAACATTCCCACGATTTTGCCTGGTTGGTTGGTGGTTTGTAAGCAATGCGAATCACACAGAAATATTCACATGACTGCAACGAAATCGCGGAAATATTCCCACGGTTTGCTGGCTGTTGAAAAAATCGGCTTAAATACCTTGTTCTCTAAAGGAGAACTCGGAACCGCTCCCTCACGCTCCTTTCGCTTGCGCGTTGCTGCACCCATATCAACCTTGTTGATTACGACATATACATCCCTCCACTGATACTTTACATCGGGATGAAATTGGATGATATCGTCTTCACCTATAATCCTGAGGCGTACACTTTACCCTTACCCTCTGAACATTTGCCCTGTGCTTTCCTGGTTCGCGGACAGTCACGAGGCGAGTAGCCTGTTTATTGTCCTCGCACTCGCTAGCGCGGCGCTTCCCATGCTTGTCAATTTGTCGACATTGTTCACTTTATCCTCACGGCATTGCTTGCGGTGCGACCCTCCGGTGGTCTCTGCGCAATCCTCAGAATTGGACCGTCTCCCCGTTCTCGCTGGTTTTAGTAGCGCATCCGCACCAAGTCAAAGGCGACTATAAAATCCCACATCAGAGGCACAAGAGCTACCACCAGGAAGTCAGCCGTGCCTCGCGGTGCTGGCCTCTCTCGATCTCGCAGGACTTTGGTGAGCTCAAGCTGTCGCCTGGCAGTGCGCTAAACGTGACATATCTGCGGCATCCCCTTTGGGTCTGGAATCAGCTGAGTGGGATCGACAAGACCCCTAGATAAAGTGAAATGTATTGGATACAGTGCATTCTCCTCCATTATCGATGAGCCGAAGTTTCTTCGGGGAAATGAGGGATTTCTTTCCATAAATACTTACAAATGCTATTCGCGACATTTCGTTGCCAATAACATTCGCACTCATTAATCAATTTTCTACAATCACATTTTTTGATGATTCGACTTCATATTGCATAGGACAGTGTACCCTGAATTATACGTGGAATTCACAGGCTTTTCTTTGATGAGTGAATATGCTGTGCTTGGAGAGGTACGAAGAATTTGTTCTCATCACACCCCCTGTCCATGTTCGGGACCCTGTACTAGTCTAGTGTAGCACCAATGGTGCAGTGGACATAAAACATGCCTTAAAAGCAAGTGAAATTGGATCTATCCCACTCGTCTGGAAAACGAGGAAGCACACTTGCCTCAAAAGCAAGTGACATGGGATCGATTCCCGTTTTGGGTACTAGTTTTTTGCATTGCCTCGAACAGTCGAACTTCTCTTTCTCGTTGAACCCGACATTCTAATGGCATCCAGAAGTGTCACTATCGTTTTCTCATATCAACCTGTCCGTCAGGTGGCACTGAGAGCCATAGAAGTGTTCCTGATCCAATCTATCATTGTACTTGGGAAAATCCTCTCGGGTGGAATACCCCACTCAATTCCCACACTGGAAACTAGCATCATGGTTGTTGCTATCACTGCACAGATCACAAAGACGAAAATGTCGGCACTGAGTAAATGTAGATTCACCAATGAAGAGGACATGGGCGGCCACAAAATCGCTTGGTGGTCCCATGGCAGAAAGGTGCAGCATGAATGACAAAAAATCATTACCCAATGCAGGAGTCGAACCCATGCCACCGCTTTCGAGGCGAGTGGGCTTGATTGCTTTCGAGGCAAACGTGACCGAACCCGTGGCTACTTGCTTTCAAGGCAAGTAGGATGCCCACTGCACCATTGGCGCCATGCTATACCAGTAAAGGTTCTCGAATATGACGATGAGTTGGATGTGAATGAATCGATTAGATCTCTCCAGAAACAAAACATCCTCACGTATAAAAGAGACCGTTGATTCACATATGTGTCTACTTTGTGTCTGCCAGGTAGGGAGTCAAAATAACAAAAAATGGGACCACGGGTGAATCATCAATGAGGTTTGCCTGGACATCCCAACCCAACGTCGATCGCACAGGGGACGATCATGTTTGACAATTAAACATCATAAAGAAGTATATTAGTACACGTGATGGTAACCCATTCGTCACCCTAATGAATGCAGGCCTATCTATGGTTGGGACTGTGTACCATATCTAACACATTTATTTCTCTATATATTAATATGCACGTCGTTTTGATCCCAGTCAGCTGACCCAGCCCCTTGCGGCTGCACCTGATCCGAGATTACTCCGGCATCGCATGTACCACTAGTACCACGGCCCGTCTTAACAGCTTCTGTGCACAGACAAGGAAGTCAGGGGGCACATTCACCGATGGAGAGGGTGTGAGTGGTAACACAATCACTTGGTGGTCCCACTACAAAAAAGTGTATTGTGAATGAAAAAATATTATTACCCAAAATGGGAGTCGATCCCATGCTACTCGCTTTCAAGGCGAGTGTGCTTGCTTGCTTTCGAGGCAAACATGACCGAACCCATGGCTACTTGCTTTCAAGGAAAGAAGGATATCCATTGCACCATTGGTGCTATGCTATACTTGTAGAGGATCTCAAATATTGATTGGAAGTTGGACAAGAATAAATCCATGGGATCTTTCCAAGGACAACACGTCTTCTCATTTAAAAGGAACCACCGATTCAGGTATATACCTACTTCTTGTCTACCTGGCAGGAAGTCAAACAAACAGAAAATGCAACTGCGAATGAATTATCAATCGACATCCCAGTGTTCATCATACAGGTGGCCATCATGTTTGGAAATTAGACATTATTAAACAAGTCTATCAATAGTCCTCTCGTCGCCCTGATGAATACAGGATAATCGACAAAATGAGCAAGATATGCGACGAGTTGTGTCAACACCCAATCTGGGTGTGAGGTAATTAGTTGATTCGGATTGGTGCTCGTCATGCGTCTCTATGCTGGGATACTGGTTGTCCAGGTTGTGGATATAAGCTCAGGCAGAGGTGGTGGGGTGCGTGAAATCAGTGTTCGACGGCGAAGCCGGTCCTGGGTATGCGGTTGTGTGGGCTATGTCATGCGCCAAGATGGCATAGTTTGTGGCGGTGGACCGCCGAATTGATTCTGACGGATCGGGTGGTTGTATGGTGCAACATCGGGGGTGGTGGAGAGGGATGTTGGGGAATAAATTAGTACTGATTGTGGTCCCGTGTTGTGGTTGGTTGCGCTTGACGCTCAGAGCGCTGGTTCGTTGTTGAAGTCTAATGGGCATAAGATGACAACATGGCAAGCGGAAGCTGGTGTGGCTGTTCGTAGGAAGCGGTCTACTCAAGATAGTTCTGCGTCTGGGGCTGGACCTCACGATCCAGATCGTAAAGGTGGGAGGAAGGCTGATAAGGCCGGGCTGGGAGCGAGCAGAACCAGATGGACTGGGACAGTTCGAATGACCCGGGAGATGGTAGGGAGAGGGATGAGGTGGCTGTGAGGCCCGAGGTGGGCTAAGAAGTGCTTCGAGAGTGACCGGATGCTGTGGACGTGTTCGACAAGGCGGTGTCCGAGTGGTCCGCTGAGGGATGTCCGGACGAGACAACCGTGTCTGATGAAGGAAAGAAGAGAAGGCGAAATTGGGGGAAAGAACTGACGGAGGGCAGCGCCTGCCTCTGAGGAGAAAAGAGGAAGGTGCTGGAGTCAGATCGCCGGAGGAGTTAAGTCCGAAAGATGGCTTCCGTTTCCAGACTTGAAGCTTGAAGAACCGCACACACGACGCCCATAGGATGCCTGAAGGCCTGAGCATATGCGAGGAACCTTTCAGAAGCTTAGCACCTGCACATGCTCTTTCCAACCAACACCACTATAAGGTGATCGCGAGTCAACATAGGGATTCGGGCCATGCTGCGATCCACGATGTCCAGTTCTTCGGTATTTCCCGAACAAGATCGTATGTGATCAATGTCGGGGTGTTTGGGCAAATGCCATTGATAATCCTTTTGTAATCCCCGTCGGCACCAAGGAGCTGTTGACAAGGTCTGCGATGACGGCCTTGACGGAAATCCCTGTGCCACAAAGCCTCGGAACGGCGGGCGGAACGGTGCACCTTTGACCACGTGACGGCCGAGGCCTTGGTCTCGGTGGCAAGTCCGACACGTTCAACGACCATCGGTACAATCAAAGTCCCTCTTCCCCTCACCCCAAGCCTGCTGCCAATGCTATGCAGATCGCCCACCTTCTCCACCTGACGACACAAGTGTGCGCCCCCCAATAGCTGTCAACCCACGTCACGCACGACGTACAACCCTTGCCAGTTGTCAAGACGTTGTTCGTCGGTACCACATACCACCAGACTCGCACCTTATTGTGTTCCTTCTTTCGTACGTTTTCCTATTGCCCTTTCGTTTAGAATCCCCGCTCTACCTCTTTTACCTTCCTTTTTCTACTTAGCATTCGAGGACGACACCCTCCGCCTCTGCTTGCGTAGCATACTTGTATATAACCCTATCGCCTGGCCCCGGCGAGGGGCCTCGTAGAACCCATGCAATAGAGCCCCTCTTTTCCCTCTTTCCGTTCGCGTGTCATCGCCTCAAGACTCGTTACGCCCGTTACAATTTCCCTCACGCGCCCCGGCCCCTCAGGAACGCGGCCTCTTTCCCTCCCTCTTTTTCCCTTGCGCCTTCGCCTTCCCCCCGGGAACGCGGATCCGCTTTGGACCTGACCTTTCCCCGAACTCACTAGCAGCATGGACTGTCCACCTGCGATACAACACTGTCCGTGCTTTTGAGAAATGCCGGATTGACAATTTGTTTCGGCAAACCCGGTCACACGGCACGACGATGTAGGATTCCCACCCCCACCTTTGTCGGCTACATCGAAGGTGCGCCAGAGGCTGAAGAAGAACATTGCCAGCCCCAAGTCGATCGTATCATCGTCATCGTAACATCGAAAGCCGCCCAGGTGACCACGACAAATCAGGGTAGTCGTAATCGATCAGCGCCCAAGTCGATAGGAAAACGTACAATTAACGGCAGAAGTTTGACGCAGATCTCGCGTGGAAATGAATTGCGATTTATGGATAACGACAGGCACTGGGAACAATACATTGGCAATTCCTGAAGGGAGCTTGTTGACTTCCCATCCAATCCAAAGCGCTGAGCGTTCAGCCTTGAACGATACAGCCATTCTTTACTGATCTAGAGCGCCTGCGCATGCTCTCCTAGGCCAGCAAAAAATGATGAGTCGATGGTCAAGTCGAGGAGCGCAGATCACGGAGATTTCTTTCGGGTTTCGGGGTTCGGCCCGTGTAGCCGGTAACCGGTAACTCCCAACGACGAAAATTTTTCCGTGTCATTCATTCTTCGTTTTTTCCTTACTGCACGGCACTGGAATTCGACCCAACTTTCAGTACCCAAATCTATCAATTCCTGGCGCACGTATCCCCTTCTCTTTCGTCCATCACACGATGTATGCTCTATATGTCTGTTGTTCCAATACTCCGCTGCCTTCCAGAACTGTGTCTGAAGGGGCAGACATGCCTCTTTCACGAGCTGCGCTCGCCATCCTCTTTGGCACTATGCCTTTGTGGCACGTTGTTTCTGTGGTTTTCATATCATTGGAGTAGGTCATACCTCTGCGGATGCTTAGCACAAGACAGGATTGCACCTGTTCGGCCCCTCGACACCTATCAAATGATGCGTCCTTTTCTTTGCTCTCGCCTCGTATGTAGTTTGCTTTCGTCACAACAGACAACGCATACATTTCTCGCACACTTGCGAGCACCTGTAGGAATCCCTATGCAAATCACAAATTCATCGATACTGTGCGTAAGCAGCGTAACGGGCATATTCTCTAGTCGACCTTCGCAGGCGGCCCCGCCGGTGCGCCGGCACGGTTACAGCAGGGCGCCCCGGCTACTGGGGGCTGTGTAAAAGCAGTAGGTTGTTGAGGAGGTCGCATCGGACAAGGTGACTCCTCCGCTTGTCTCCTGACTCAGCTCTCATTCGTTGTAGCACAATGTCGAACCAGGTGACACTTGCGCGCGCACAATGTACAGCGGCGTTCTCAGTCATACCAGGGGCGTCCACACTCGCTCTCATGACCGTCCGCGTTCCTCAACGCGATCTCCCTCACGGTGTTGCCCTTCCCTCTCCGCACTCCCCATCGACATATGAACACCTCTTCATTCGCGCTGGTGTCCAACACCTCCGCACCGCGGTCAGGGTGACGACAAATACCCGCATCAGGGGTACAGGTGCTATCACTGATGAGTCAGGAACACGCAGTGGTGCCCACACAAACTTGGTGTACTGCTGCTTAACAGCCCAGCATGCCATTTCTGCAACCGCCACCTCCTGTCTTCGAAGGTGTTCAAACCACGGTATATATCTGGCACACTCGAGCTACTCGAAATGAACTTCAACGGTTGTGCTCATACAGCCATTGCCTGCTAGGAGTGTTGCTTGTGTGCTTGGTCATGTTACTCGCTGACCATTCGTGTTCCCAGCTCTGAGCGCGAGGTCGACTTGTGTAGAATCCGATGTGCAATAATCAGACAAACATCAAATGGCGCGTTGATATACAGATAGATAATGGCTTGTGAGGCCCGAGGCCATTTCTCGTGTGTACCACCCGTGCCACCCATCCTGTTCCGGTCGCGACGCCACTCCCCTTGATACTGTACCTCAAATACCGCTTTTGATCGTTCCCTTTCAAAGGTGGGGTTTTGTATGTGTGGATCGCATGACTGGTCAATCTTCGTTTTATCTAAGTGGTCTGGACGTCATGCTCAAACTTCATCGTCTTTGGGTCAGGCTGTATGGAGGTACAGGCCTGTGGGTGGCCATATGCTGCGCAAGTTCACGATCGCGAGGTACGTCGAAACTGGTGAGATCGTCGAAGATTCATTGGCTGGTTGGAACCTTGACCCAATATCTGAGGTCGGGTTGGTTGGAGGGATTTGGAAGTGTCAGTGGATCATCGCGAATGAGATTCGCGATTACTATTTTCCGTTTATAACCGTGCCACTCTGCCAGTGACACCACGACACTGTTCACTTTTGATCAGCGATCGGGCGTCGGTGATCCATGTGGTCTCATCCAAGTTCAACGGTCAACATTCCGCCATTTATAACGACACTTGGACGCCCACAGCCAATCCGGTCCGAAATGGGGTATATATTGGTCCTGCTGATTTGGCGATGTGATACCACACTTGGAGTAATCATGATGGGATACCCATATCTTGACTTAATCATACACACTGACTCAAAATTCCACTATGTTCCATGATATCTCACACAAAGCTCATGTACACGTGGAGCAGCCATGAGCGCCCGGCGGGGTAGGAAACTCCCCAGCGCTAATGTAATTGAAATTCTCCCAATTCTGTATCCTTGTGGGAAAGTTCGAGTCTCCTTGGGCGCTATCGATGACAACGCACGAGGCAGACCACCGTTGAATCAACACCGTACCACCGCATTCCAGGATCTATCTCGCGTAGCCTCACCCCAGACTACAGTAGTCCCTCTTTCATTGCCCACATCTCTTCGGTTTGCGGTATGAGTCAACCCTCCTCATCCTCGTCCTTCGAGTCCATCTTCAACGCTGCCCTCGAAGACTACGCAAAGCGGTCCGGAACCAAATTAGATCAGCATCATCCCCTCGTCAAACAACTCGAAAACTGCAATTCTGTCGATTCGATTTCCTCGGCTATTCAAGAGCATGCACGACGGTTCCGCGAATTCCGAGGAGAGGATGGAAAGATGATGAAATCACTGAAGGGTGCCGTGCAGGTCCTGTATACGCTTTCTACCAGCACTGTTCTTGGTGAAGGTATTGGTATTGTAAGCCCCAAGTCGCTCATTTCAATTATTATCGCTAAAGAACATTCGATAGCCATTGCCACCTTCAAAGGCAGTACTTGCAGCGTTTGGGGTCTTGCTCGGTGTAAGTCCCTTTCACCATTCCCATCCACGTATCCTTGTGACATTAGTATGTACCAGGCGGTGAAGGACGTTAGCGCAAGTTATGATGCTCTCATCGAGCTGTTCGATTCCATCAAGCGTTTTCTCTGCCGGCTCGAAATTTATACAAATATCACTCTCACGACAGCCATGACTGTCATCGTTGTGGAGAAGTTGGCAGAGGTTCTCTCAGTTCTTGCTCTGGCAACGAAGCAGGTCAAGCAGGGGCGGATAAGTGAGTCTTTTCCTCGCGGTATGGTACTATAACTAAACGCACAACAGAGAAATTCATAATGAAAATCATTGGAGAGGACGACATCGAGGCTCTCCTCAAGAGGTTGGACAGACTCACTCAGGAGGAGGGCGTCGCTGCCGGTGCGCAGCTCCTCGGGGGTATGCACGATCTCATTCAACATACGAGAGGCGCTATCGGTATGAATCCGTTCAACATATTCTTCGGTCGCTGCTGAGCACTGAGTGTTCCCAACTCTAGACCAAGAAAACAGGGGATCAATAGGACCAGCCAGGGGTGGACCAGGTCAGTTTATATTATGGGAATTCGGCGTTTATCTGACACTCCATTAGAAAATACTATGCAGAATGTTCCGAGCGACATCAAAAAATCAATGCGTGAGTCATTTCTCAAACCTCTGTTAGCTACAAAGTCCGAGAATTTGACACTTCCTAACAGGTGTCGAATTGCAACAAAATATGCAAAGATGGCTCTCTCCGCCGGATCCGTGGAAGAATCACAATATCGCCTGTGAATCTCAACACAGCGGAACTGGAACATGGTGGATTCGTGGTGAAACCTTCTCAAAGTGGAAATCTTCCGGGGCAAGTTCGCTCTTATGGCTACATGGGAAACGTGCGTGTTTTGTGCGCTCATACTTTCCTTGGAACTCATGATTTTCACATCCGTAGCGGGAGCAGGAAAGAGCGTTCTTTGGTACGTAAATCTTTCCGTATGTTCTTTCAGGGACTCAATAGACCCCATCACCCAGTTCCTCAATAATCCGGGATATCCTAGGCATGTGCGCGTCAGGACAGGCATCACTCGCATTCTTCTATTGTGACTTCAGGGAGGACCAAAAGAAGGACGGCCGCGGGTTGCTTTCCTCTCTCCTGGTCCAGCTCTGTGGTCAATCTGATACCTACTATGATGCTCTTCTCAAATTCTATCTGGCACACGATAAGGGCTCCCGACATGCCAGCGATAGTGAATTAGCGCAATGTCTCAAACATGCGCTTGAACTCTCAGATCAAGTTACAGTATACGTTATCATCGATGCCTTAGACGAATGCCCAAAGGCTGGCCTGCCGTCTCCCCGTGAGCAAGTCTTGGAGCTTGTGAAGGAGCTCGTCAAATCACAAATTCCAAATCTGCGGATTTGTGTCACCAGTCGTCCTGAGGCTGATATCGAGCCTGTTCTTCATCCTTTGGCCTTCCGTTCAGTTTCTTTACATGGAGAGAGTGGTCAAGTTCAGGACATCGCCAAATACGTCAAATTTGTCGTTGAAACCGATCCTACGATGCAAAAATGGAGAGAAGAAGACAGAAAGCACGTCGTTGAGGTACTCACGAGGAACGCTGACGGGATGTAAGGAATCGATTCAATCACTCATCATCATGGCTTCTCATCCCACCTCAATTCAGGTTCCGGTGGGTGCATTGCCAGCTTCAGTACCTCCGGGAGTGCCTTCGTCAACGCATCCGGTGCGCTCTCAACGAATTGCCAGACACGCTCGACAAGACGTACGATCGCACGTTGGAAGAAATTGGCAAGAAAAACTGGGAATACGCACACAGGCTCTTCCAGTGTGTCGCAGCAGCTTCCCGCCCACTTCGCGTCAAGGAGCTCGCCGAGTTCCTCGCATTCGATTTTGACACTGATTCAATTCCCACACTTCGGGAGGATTGGCGCGAGGAGGACCCAGCACACGCTGTGCGATCCACATGTTCCAGTCTGCTTGCCATTGTTGACGTGGGTGGATCGTCTGTTATCCAATTTTCCCATTTTTCGGTGAAGGAGTACTTGACATCGGAACGGCTTGCCGAATCAAAGGGCATCATTTCCCAATTCCATGTTTCCATGACACTGGCCCATACGATCATCGCGCGAGCCTGCCTAGGTGTTCTACTACAGATTGATGAGGACGTCACCCAGGACGACCTGGAGAGGTTTCCTCTCGCTTCTTATGCTGCCAAGCATTGGGCGGGCCATGCCCGATTCGAGGGCGTATCATCAAATATTCAAGATGGGATGAAACGTCTCTTTGACCCTGACAGTCACCATGTCTCTGTATGTCTCTGGATTTACGGACCAGATCTGCGAACTGGATCCTTCAGATCCGAATGCCCGTCACAGGTCAAGGCGTCTCCTTTACTTTATGCGGCATGGTGTGGCCTGCACGACATCGTCCAGTTTCTGATCGTCGAGCGATCCCAGAACGTAAATGCTCGGGGCTTTGATCTCGAAGAGACTCCGCTGAGTGTGGCGTCTTGGCGGGGCTATTCTGAAGTTGCTCGAGTCCTCCTTGAACATGGCGCAGATACGGAAACCAGGGACAATGACAGCTACAGTCCGTTGGAATGGTCTTCGCAAAACGGACATGTGGAAGTGGTTCGGGTGCTTCTGGGGAACCACGCGGATCTGAACTTCTTAGCCGAAGATAAATGGACGGCCTTGCATTTTGCATCAGAGTTCGGACAAGTGGCGGTAGCCCGGGTGCTCCTCGGAAACGGCGCGGATCCAAATGCCAAGACAACGGGTAATGTGACTCCACTGCATTTGGCGGATAACGAGGGGGTTACTCGAATTCTCCTCGAGTACGGCGCAGATCCGAATGCACGAGACAGAGACAATCGGACCCCGTTGCATCATGCACAGGGATGGAATCACACCGCAGAAGTCGCTCGCGTGCTTCTCGAGAATGGCGTAGATGCGAATGCAAGAGATGCCGAGAACCGAACACCGTAACATGTGGCGTCCCAGAAGGGACGTCTTGATTGCGTACGATTGCTGCTCCAGCACAGCGCCGAATTCCATGCGCGGGACGACGACGGTCGGACACCGTTCCGATATCCATCAGAATGAGGAACCCAAAGCACAAGGGAGTTATTACTGGAGCATGTAGCAGTGGAAGACAGGACATAATAATAGCTATGTACTCGGAGCCCAGCGTTGTGTTGAGCCCGAGATATCGTCGCTGTATTCATAGGCTGTATGTGACCTCGATACTATTAAGATAAATCCAGTAAAACCGGGATTCCAATCTCATATAAATGTCATTTCAACCAGAACCGGACGTGTATCTTCAACCCACCAACTCCGAACAAAGTCCTATACTCTCTGTTTGGACTGGTTCGGAAAATATTTATTTCCACATTCTACTAAACAGGAGCTTCCCTTCCTTCAATCCCTAATGTTAAGACAAGGTTTCCAATGTCAATCACTCTTCGCACGCTCAGACTTTCACACATATAATCACCCGCGTATAGAAGCCGGCCACCGCAGGGTCAGTTCCTATATTCACGGGTGATAAGAGTAAGTGAGCTTACACGTCGAAGAACTTCTTGACATGGTCCGCCGCTACGAGTTTATGGACTGAAACATCCTGTGGACCGTCTTGTCAATTAATGACTTGCGCAAGCTAAGGCTCAGTGGCAGGCTCGGCATGAAATACTCGCCGGCAATGCCCTATGAAATTATAAAAGGCAATACCATCATCAGTCCTGTTCCCTTTTTTTAACACCACAGAGAATGGACATAGACGCACGATATCATCGTCTTCTGCGGCAGCATTCGCCTTTCCCGTCTTTGGCGTCTTGTCTGAGCCACACCTCCGTTGTCTCTCGATAAGCCAATCGAAAGGCTCGCAAGGAGCCCGATAGGGACGGCATCGTCGGTTTCTGAGTCAACGAGGGTGTTTGGTGAGACTGGTGTATCTTCCGAGCCCGAGGACGCACGGGGTGGTTGCTCGTGGTTCTGAGATCCCTGCTCCTCGTCCGATTCATCTGACCGTTCCGCACTCTTGTCAGCACGCGCATCGAACCGGAACGCATCTGAGGCGGGGCGCGATGGGCGCGGCGAGCGCGTGGAAGACTGGAGCCGATCGAGCCACGCGACCACGTTTTGTCTGTGTTGGTTGTCAGTATGTGTTGCTTTGCGGTATTCCCCGATCGAGACAGGTGTGGCGAGGTACGGATTATGAAGCTAGGGAGTGAGGGACGGGATAATATGATCAACAGATGCGCATATACTTTGGTAGTAGGATGTGGGAAAGACGGACCTGCTTGAGGAGGGAATAGATAAGCTCGTATTTCTGCCTTATCTGGGAGAGGAGGTACTCGCGTTTACTAAAGGGCGAGAATGAGCATTCGTTATCATCAAGAGAAGTACAAGATGAAGTCGGGCAGGAAATGGCACGATCGAGCATTTTGGGGGAACGTGGAAAAAGTGGGAAGGGGGGGCCACGACCGAGGAGGATTTTCCGCAGAACAAGGCCTCCCAAAATAAAATTGGACGCCACTGGGTATGAGACGGAGGAGACGGCTCACTTTGGGGCACTTCTAGGTTTTCGGCCATCAACGATACAGTGGTGTTTGCCCGGTTTGTTTGCAGCTTGCACACATTCTCGCCAGGAGAAAAATGAGATTTCATCTAATGGGGCACACAATATTGGGGGTGCAAAGAGGCATTCGGGCATTTTGAGTTGGCAACATGAAGTAGACAGGGCGTCAAGGCCGCATGATCGAACTTGTTAGCAGGAAGAACGCACCTTGGGATGCTTGCAATGTGTGCACACTCCGTGACTGTGGGTAGCGGGAAGGCGTCGGTCATGAGAGGCAAGTTCGGGGGACAAGATAGAGAGTGTCAGTGCAAACCCGGGGTTACAAGCGGCCCGAGGTGACATGTGTGAATGTGAGGGTGTCAGGGCAAGGATGTGAATGGACCACGGCGTAAAATTTGTTCGATGGGAACCCAAAAAGAGAAGAAAAAAAGGGAAAAAAAAAAAGAGTAGGTCCAGCCAACGGTAGCTGAAGAAAGGTGAAGAATGAAGCGAAGGGTGGTGTCAGTTCATTGGGAATTTTACAATATGAAGCGGGGGCTACTCACAATCAATTGGGAGGCCGAGACATGTCGGATCAAGGCCGGGCTCACTAGGTCCTCACCTTCACCATCATCGGTCTCAGCGCTTTGGTGCTTGCACTGTGATTTAGCCTTTTTCATCTTTTCGTCCGAGTCTTGGTGAGGGTGTCGGACGGGCCGGTGCCGCCGGGTGACGGAAGGTAACCGAAGGTTGCCTCAATCGGGTGAGATATGCCGCGCCTTCTGATGGCGGCGGATTCAACATCTGGTGGGTCGAAGCGGGGGTTTCGACGTTTCTCGACAAGCCAACAATTTTTTTTGCAAGACTGAGCATCCGTCCTACAAGATTCAACCACAACTGTCGCCACTTTTATGACGAGCTCGCGCCACTTGCTACTGCAACTGCCAATTTTGTATTCTCTCTTATCTTTTTGTACAATTACTGCTGACGAAAAGTACTAGAGTACTTGTAAGACATAAAAAGGTAGTGCTACGATAAGACTAAGAAAATGTATCTGTGTTGATTTCTCCCCCTCCAAATACCCCATTGCGTGTTAAAACTTGCGTGTTCCAGAAGTGCTCTAAGTCGCCCTTGCCCTTTCATCTTGCGCGCTCCCGTTGGAGCCGTCCTCGACCGATCCCCGGACCATTAACCCTCTTCAGTGCCGACACCCAATTCTGGTGTGATGTAACCAGCTGATTGAGATTGGTGCTCATCATGCGTCACTGGGTTCGATCGTCGAGTTGATTCTGATGCGCCAGGTAGTTGTATCGTGAGGTATCAGAGGTGGTGGGGAGGTGATGTTGGGGAACACATCGGCATTGATTGTGATGCCATGTCGTCGTTGGTTGCGCTTGATGTCAGGGCGGTGGTCTGTGGTTGAGGGCTGAGCGCCGATGAGCATAAGATGAGGACGCGGCAAGCGGGATCTGGTGTTGCTGTTCGTAGGATGGGGTGCACCCATGATAGTTCTCCGCCTGGTGCCGGACTTGATGGTCCTGATCATGAAAGGTGGGAGGAGCGCTGATTATGCCGCGCCGAATGAGCGGAACCAGATGGACTAAGATGGTATGACCTGGGAAATGTTAGGGAGCAGAGGAACGACAGGGTGGTGAGGGTTGGGATGGGAAAGGCCAAGAAGTGTTTTGAATTGAGAGGGAGCAGATGATGTGGAAGTATTAAACCAAGCGATGCCTGAGCGGTCCTCTGAGGGATCTCCAGAGACGGCTCTGTCTAATTGAGAAAAGGACGACGAGGGAAGGAAGGAAAGAAGAGAACGGGAAGGGAGGGAAAGAACCCACGGAGAGCAGTGCCTGCCTTTCATGAAAAGACGAAGGCCACGCTGGAGGTTGCCAGGGTCGGCGGGAGGCATTGGAACTGAACAGGCGAGGGTGGGGTCAGTGCCAGAACAAAAAGAAATTCCTAGTTGGGTCAGAAAACGAGACGGGTCGATGAATATTTCGACTACGTCGGGTTCGGAGGAGAGGCCACGCGCCGGAGGGTAAACCGGTAAAGTGTGATATGTGTGGGAGAGGAGTCTTACAGTCGGGGCAGTGGTCACAAGCAGAGCGTCGGTTTCCCTCCCTAATCGACAGGGAAGTGGCCACGGATATCGCAGGTAAACGCGGATCGTAGAGAGAATCTGACAAAGTTTGGAGATCGGGCTGTGCCGCGATCTTCGATCTTGCGGCTGACAACGGCACCATCGCCTCCCTCTCATACAGCCTCGTGCGCGCGTCTCAGGCTTTGGTAGCGACCTCTCGAATAATTCCACACATCCAACTCATTTCAGTGCCTGAGGGGAATGTCCAAGTCTCGCATAAAGCCGCCTTTTGGGGTACAGTGCTCTGGTAACATGTCATCATGTTGGGTGCCCTCGGTCACCCTTCCATGGATGCTTTATATCAGGACGCAATCGGACGTTCCCGTCTTCACCTATAAAATCTGTGTCCATTTCTACTCACTGAGAATTGACCTTCTGCTTGCCTAGTTCGCAGATAGTCACGGGTCAGTAGACTGCTCATTTTCCTCGCACCCGCTAATGCGGTCATTTCCATTCATATCAAACTTGGACAAGCAGATGACAAAAGGCCAGGGAACAGAAGCGGGCGGAATGCGCACCGATGTAGACAAATTCAATGGGTCAAAGTTCTCACAGGCAATCTGGGACTGTCGATACGGCACTGGGTCGCTTGTCAGATGCGGTGAGCCGCTTTCTCAGTCGGAAATTATGGTAACATGGCATGGCTGGGGTACTGAATCGCCACCGCATGTCCTACGCTGGCTCCTACAGTTCCTGCAATAATTCTCCGTCCTGCTGTGAAAGCTCAACAACCTGAAAGAAATCAGGAGACTGATTGTTTGAGGCGGAGACAAGCAGGTGGCCGAGCGGGTGGAAGCTCAGAGCTTAGACAATCGAGTCGGGCGCTTTGGAGAGCATCACATGAGGGGGTAGTTGTGGGGCCGCAGCTGAGAGGGCAGGCCCAGCCTGTGATGCTGGTGAGGTGGCAGTGCCGACGGTGGTGGCAGATGGTGGGGCTGCCAGTGTTGGAATAATCGGCGCGGGGCTGCTGTTGGGAAGGGGAGGTCCCAGTAAGGGAGGGCCTTCGGAGCCACCCGATACGAAGCTAGGACACAAGCGTCGACAGCCTGTCAATTCTTGGAGCATAAAGAGGAAGCAGTGGACACACACCAGACTTTACGGCCACGCAGGAGGACCCACCCATTCGTGGGGAGAATATCGAGCATGTGCAGTTTGGTCGCGTGATACACTTGTGAGCAGGTTCCCATGTGGAGCCCATGCGAGGGTTTGAATCATATTCTTGTGTCAATGGCTAGAGGATATCGTGTCCACGTGTTTGTTATATGTCACTAGGCAGAATATGAGGCACATACAACATCGTGAACCCGATTCCAGGGCGGGATCCGAGAACTTGAGGAGGTTGTCCAAGCTGTGGACACGAGCAGGCCCACCGTCGTATGCCACTTGACGCATTTGACGTCCCGTCTGTGACCGGGAAGGACATGTTCCTCTCGACCCTCGGGGAAAGACCTGACACACACAGTAGAGTTGTCGCTAGCTGGGGCAAATCGTGCGTCGTTCGGCGAGAAGCTGAGACCACGCATGACTTCTTGATGCGCGGGTGATCCCGTGAGGTTGATTGTGTATTTGATGATTCCCGATTCGTCTGCGGACGAGATGTGGGTGCCGGTGCGGTTGTGCGGTGGATAATGTGAAGGTAGAGAAAAAAGTGAGGGTGCAGGGGTAGAGTCATCGCTGTCGTGTCTAAGATGGTGAGATGTTTTCAGCCGACAGCTAGCTGCGGCGGACATATTGAAAGGAATTGAACGCAAGATTGGTTCCGAGCGTGCCATTGTGACCTTGAACTTGTTATTCGGTAGGCCAAAAGAACCTACACAGAACGATGCCGATGAGCACTCACGAGAGCGATGTGTACGAGTACGGGACTACTAACCCCGGCATCATCATGTTCCGCCACCACGTTGGGTCCTGTATCGCTTGCACCACCGCGAGCATATCACCATTCCCAGGAGAGGTGATCGGGGTCAAAGCGTGAAGTCCATCAAATCGGGTTGTTGGTCTTGGACACCAAAAGTGAGATCTGCTGCTGTTTGAAGTGGGGCGTAGTTTCCGGTCCCGCTTCCATGGGTATTCGCAGGAATGGCATCACTCAACTCACTCTGAGTAGTCCCACCGCTGTTCAGTGGGACTGATTGAGCTAGGGCTGGGGCGTTTGCACTGTTGACACCTGTCGCGAACGAATTCGAGGTTGCATTATGCGACGGTGGTTGCTGCTGCTGCTGCTGCTGTGGTGGTGGTGGCTGGTATACTGGGGTACTCGAACCAGTCTGTAGCTGTTGTGCTGGCGGTCCCTGCTGATGCACCCGCCCAACTGCTGCCCCGTCGCGCTTATGCTTCGCCAACAAACTCTCGAGGAACCGGGAGTACAGCTTTGGTGTGTGACGCTTGTCGATGGAAATCTGTGGAGACCCAATCGTGTTGATCAGGCGTTCGATCAATTGATAGATCTCTGTGTTAAGTCCAGGCGTGATGAATCTCGGGCATTCTGGGCGTCGCAGCTAAAGCAGGGCATGCACGTCAGAAACGCTGAACAGATTTGAAGCGCAGTAGATATGATGACTCACCTTTAGCATGAAGCCCGAGGCGAACGAGGTGAATACGAAATAACCTATAAGGGGAGCGGTATTAGAGCTGACGGGAGTAAAGTAGCCGAGGAGTTACGCACCGTCTGGTACGAAACGTATGTAACCTGTCGGGACCAACGAGTCAACAAGCACCGTGACGACCGCTTTGGCACTTTCCAAGCTCTTTGAAAAGGGCCAAGTTGACGTTAATTTTCAGTCGACATCGCACGACGCAGCAAGACACTTACCCTCGTGAAGAAGACTTCATCAGCTCCGAAGCCGCGCCGGAATGCCTTTTGGAACCCAAAAGAGAATATGTCTAATCTCGCGTAATTTGAGTTGCTAAACGCGAAAGGATCGCAAAAGCGTCCGGCAAATCAGGAGGTGCGAACGCCGGAGAAGTCTCTAGTGACTCACAATGGCAGAAGCTTGACACGGAACTCGCAGGCCGCATCTATATAACGTTACCAGGTAATGAATTCAGGTAAGTGTGAGACGCGGGTCAACGGCAGAACTCGCGCACCATTGTGGTCGGAATCTCATCCAAAACGTTCTGACCACTCCTGGCGGTAGCTCGTAAGCAGATGATCGTGTTCCAGCGTCATGGCGCGGAAGTCGATTGAGCGGTTCAAGCCACTGGGCACGCTGGGATCCGAGAACACTTCTTGACGGAACTTGGTTATAATGCGGAACAGCGATGGGTAAGCGAAATTGTGTAGGTCACACCGGCGAGCCAAAGAAGGTCAGTCGGATATGCTGTACGGTGCCTCCGGTAAAGTGAGTGATGAAATGACAGACCGGACGGTCATACCGGGAAGGTTTGTACCACCTGTGGGAGTTTCGTGCGACGCTAGTTCCTAACAATGAGCAAGTGGACAAAGGAGAAACGACTACGAGGAAGAACGCACTAGTCTTGTTTGGCGGTTGATGCATCATGGGCCGGACCGTAAAAGGTGGGAGTAGTGGAGCACCAATCATGCTAGACATGAGCTGAGCGGAATGAGATGCGCTGGAATAGTTAGAATGACCTGTGAAATGATAGAATATGGGAGGTTAGGAGGACGGTGAGAGTTGGAATGGGAAAGTCCTTTGGGGCTGAGAAGATGATGTGGAAGTCCTCAGCGAGCCAACCCTTGAGCGGTCCGTCGAGGGCTCCCCAAAAGAGGACATGGTTGTATCTGGTGATGGGATAATGGAAGGAAAGAAGAGAGAAAAAAAAAGTGGGGAAAGGACTGACAGAAAGCGGTGTGCTAACGTCGGCCACTAAAAGTGAGGGTTGGTAGTATCAGAACCCATTGCCGAGTGGGCCAGAAAACGAGATGGTCGGTGGAGAGTTTGTCCCTGTCGGATGTCGCACGAGAGGAATGACGGTGGAAGCATGCAACACATATTACGACAACAGACTGCTGTGTCCCGCACGCGGATCGTAGAGAGAACCTGGGTGAGTTCGGCCCGGGTTTGCCATGATGTTAGGTTTCTCGGCAACTCCCGATGAACCACGTTTCCGGGTCATGGCACTCTTATCTGATTCATGCTGAGACATGCACCTCGAATTACTGACTTGGCCGTATTGGTCATTATACTGGCTGGTGTGTTCAGGCTCATGTTCTCACTTTGTGCGCTTTGGTTCTATCCTCCGCTGTATCCCGAAAATTCAGCGGTCATCCCACGTAGCAACCACAATGATGGGGGCGCGAGTGCCAAGTCTATGATAACAGCGCTTCTGTGTTTGAAACTCTTCCAAGCACACATGTGTCCCCGTGGGAAACTCTTATCGATGGGAACATGAGGCAGTTCACTTGTCCTGCCTAGCTCCGAGTCATAACTCTCTGACAAAATCTCGCTATCTAGCTACCATCATCTCGCCAAGGGATACAACCTGTCTCATTTCACAGCTCTTCCTTTCCAGATATGAATGTTTCAGCCTCCGCGTCCTTCCTCTTATTCTACAATTCCGCCTTGCAAGATTACACAACCCAGACGGGGACAAACTTAGTCGATCATCCATTTGCCAAACAACTTGAGAAGTGCGAATCCGTGGATTCTATCTCTTCTCTTCTTCAAGAAAATGTACGGAGATTCCGCGAATTCCGAACAGAAGATGGAAAGATCATCAAGTCACTCAAGTGTGCCGTCCATGTGCTCCACACACTCTCTACCAGCACTGTCCTTGGTGAGGGTATCGGCCTTGTGCGTCCCAAGCCGGCGACCCATCTTATATCACTGACGCATATTCCATAGCCATTCCCACTGGCAAAGGCGGTATTTGCCGCATTTGCAATCTTACTCGAGGTATGTGTCTTTCTGCAACTCTTATTCCTATACCCTTGTGACGTTAAAGTGCACTAGGCGGTAAAGGATGTCAGTGCGAGCTATGATGCTCTCGTCGAGCTCTTCGGGTCCATCGAGAGATTCCTCAGCAGACTTGATATCTACACAAGGATCCCTCTTACGCCAGCCATTACCGACGTCGTCATAAAAATATTAGTGGAAGTTCTCTCCACTCTTGCTATGGCAACCAGGCAGGTCAAGCAGGGGCGATTAAGTGAGTCTCATCCTTGCTGACGTAGTGCTTTTATTGAACGCAGCACAGAGAAATTCGTAAAGAAAATTCTTGGAGAGAACGACATCGAGGCTGTCCTCCAGCGACTAGACAGACTCACTCTGGATGAGGCTCGGGCCACAGGAGCACAGACGCTCGAGGTTGTGTACGGCCTCTTCCAACACAGGCGCGTTGTTTTGGATGGTAAGAAACCTGTACCCACCATGTTTGTCGCATGTCGATGAATTATCATGCCACTAGAACTCGATGACCAAGCACCAGCAGACAGTATCCGGATGGCTCTTGGTCAGTGTTTTTGATGAGAATTAAATCTTTACCTAACCTGCTAGTAGAATTGTTGCAGAAAATTTCTATTGACCTCAATAAGTCAAGGCGTGAGTTATTCCTCGATGACACAGCTACTAGCTGTGCATGCTAATGGTTTGAGGTGACGGTCTTGCAGGTGATGAATTGCAGCAAAAGATTCAAGATTGGCTCTCCCCTCCAGATCCCTGGAAGAATCACAATATCGCACGCGGATCTCAACACACCGGAACCGCAACATGGTGGATTCATGGTGAAACTTTCTCAAACTGGAAGCATTCTAGCCCAAGTTCACTCCTGTGGGTACATGGGAAGCGTCAGTGTTTTCCCTGTCACTATTTCCCCACAACTCATGGGTTTCACCTTTACAGCGGGGGCGGGCAAGAGCATCCTGTGGTATATTAATATTTTCATGTTTGCCTTCCAGAAACTAATAAGGTGCCATCACCCAGTTCCTCAATCATCCAGGATATCCGCTCCATGTGTGAATTAGGACTCGCATCGCTTGCCTTCTTTTATTGCGACTTCAGAGAAGACCAAAAGAGGAACTGCCGTGGACTACTTTCCTCTCTCCTGGTCCAGCTTTGTCAACAATCCGATGCCTATTATGACGCCCTCTCCAAATTCTATTTGGGACACAATCGTGGCTCGCAACATGCGAGTGATAGTGAACTAGCCCAATGTCTGAAGCATTTGCTTGCGCTCCCAGGTGAAGCCACAGCATATATTGTCATCGACGGCCTTGATGAATGTCCAATAACGACCGGATTACCGTCCCCCCGCGAAGAAGTCTTGCGTTTTGTGCAGGAACTTGTCAGATTGCGTATTGCGACCATGCGGATTTGTGTCACGAGCAGACCCGAGGCCGACATCGAGCTTGTCCTTAACCCTTTGGCATTCCGTTCTGTGTCGTTACATGGAGAGAACGGTCAAGTTCAGGACATCGAAGACTACATCAAATTCGTCGTTAGCACGGATGTTAATATGAAAAAATGGAGAAAAGAAGACAAGGAGCTTGTCATTGAAGTACTGACAAGAAAAGCCAGTGGGATGTGAGGAATTAGTCCCATCGTCCATCATGGTTTCTTGCTTACCCTCGTTAAATAGGTTCAGATGGGTGACCTGCCAGCTTCAATACCTCAGACACTGTCTCCGACAACGCATCCGACGCGCTCTCGATGAATTACCAGACACGCTCGACGAGACCTACGATCGCACGTTGGAAGAAATTGGCAAGCAAAACTGGGAATACGCACACAGACTCTTTCAGTGTGTCGCAGCAGCTTCCCGCCCACTTCGCGTCGAGGAGCTCGCGGAGTTCCTCGCATTCGATTTCGACACAGATTCGACTCCCACACTCCGGGAGGATTGGCGCGAGGAGGACCCAGCACACGCTGTGCGATCCACATGTTCCAGTCTGCTTGCCATCGTCGACGTGGATGGATCGTCTGTTATCCAATTTTCCCATTTTTCGGTCAAGGAGTACTTGACATCGGAACGGCTTGCCGAATCAAAGGGCATCATTTCCCGATTCCATGTTTCCATGACACTGGCCCATACGATCATTGCGCAAGCCTGCCTAGGTGTTCTACTACAGATTGATGAGGACATCACCGAGGGTGACCTGGAGAGGTTTCCTCTCGCTTCATATGCCAGCGAGCATTGGGCAGGCCATGCCCGATTCGAGGGCGTATCATCAAATATTCAAGATGGGATGAAACGACTCTTTGATCCTGACAGTCATCACGTTTCCGTCTGTCTCCGGATTTACGATCCAGATGAAGAAATTGCACACGCCAGATCTGAATCCCCGTCTCAGGCCAAGGCACCTCCTTTACTTTATGCGGCATGGTGTGGCCTGCACGACATCGTCCAGTTTCTGATCGTCGAGCGATCCCAGAACGTAAACGCTCGGGGCTTTGATCGCGAAGAGACTCCGCTGATTGTGGCGTCTCGGCAGGGCTATTCTGAAGTTGCTCGAGTCCTCCTTGAACATGGTGCAGATACGGAAACCAGGGACAATGAAACCTACAGCCCGTTGGAACGGTCTTCGGTTAACGGACATGTGGAAGTGCTTCGGGTGCTTCTGGAGAACCACGCGGATGTGAACTTCTTAGACAAGAATAACTACACGGCCTTGCATTCGGCATCGGTGAACGGACAAGTGGCGGTAGCCCGGGTGCTCCTCGGAAACGGCGCGGATCCAAATGCCAAGACAACGAATAATGAGACTCCACTGCATTTTGCGGGTTACGAGGGGGTTACTCGAATTCTCCTCGAGTACGGCGCAGATCCGAACGCACGGGACAGCAAAAATTGGACCCCGTTGCATGATGCACTGGAAGAGAATCGCGCGGAAGTAGCTCGCGTGCTTCTCGAGAATGGCGTAGATGCGAATGCAAGAGATGCCAACAACCGAACTCCGTTACATGTGGCGTCCAGAGAGGGAAATCTTGATAGCGTACGATTGCTGCTCCAGCACAGCGCCGATATCCATGCACGGGACGACGAGGGCCGGACACCATTCCAGCTTGCATCAGCAAGGGGAGCCCAAAGCATAATGCAGTTATTACTGGAGAATGGAGCAGAGGACGACAGGACCTAATAATAGCTATGGACTCAGAGCCCAGGGCACTGTGTTGAGCCCGAGATATCGTTGCTGTATTCATACGCTGTATGTGACCTCGATACTATGAAGATAATTCCAGTAAAACCAGGATTCCAATCTCATAGAAATGTCATTTCGACCAGCACCGGTCATGTTTCTTCAACCCACCACATGGAGCGAGCAATCGCTCGACGAACAATGTATTATACTCTCCGTCGGGACTGGTTCAAAAAACATTTATTTCCACCGTCTACTACACAGAAGCTTCCCTTCCTTCAATATCTGAATGTTAAGACAAGGTCCAATGTCGATCACTCGTCGCACGCTCAGACCGTCACATACACATTTATCCGCGTGTAGAAGCCGGTCACAGTTCCTGTATTCACGGGTGATGCGAGAAAATAAACTCACATGTCAAATTTCTTCTTGACATCGTCCGGCGTCACGAGGTTATGCACTAAACATCCGGTGGACCGGTCTTGTCAATTGTGCGAGCTGAGGTTCAGTGCCGGGCCTGGCATGAAATCCTCCTTGCCGGCAATGCCCTATCAGGTTTTTAAAACACGATATCATCATCAGTCCTGTTCCCTTGTTTTAACACCACAGAGAATGAACATAGACGCCTGCTATCATCGTCTTCTGCGGCACCATTCGCCTTTCCCGCCTTTGGTGCCTTGTCTGGGTCACACCTTCATTATCTCTCAATAAGACGATCGAATGGCTCGCAATGGGCCCGATGGGGACAGCATCGTTGATCTATGAGTCAACGAGGGTGTTTGGTGAGACTGATGTATCTTCCGAGCCCAACGACGCACGGTGTGGTTGCACGGGGGTCTGAGATCCCCGCTCCTCGTCCGACTCATCCCGACTGTCTCTCACTCTTATCAGCACGCGTATTGAGCCGGAACACATTTGAGGCGGGTCATGATGCATGATGGGCGCGGCGAGCGCGTGGAAGACTAGAGCCAATCGAGCCATGTGATCACGCCTTATCGGTGTCGGTCGGCAGTAGACATTGCTTTGTGGTATTCCCCGACCGGGACAGGTGTGGCGAGGTACGGATTATAAGCTAGGGAGTGAGAGACGGGATAACATGGTCAACAAATCCGCATATACTTTGTCAGTAGGATGTGGGAAAGAAGGACTTGCTTGAGGAGCGAATCGATAAGCTCATATGTCTGCCTCATCTGGGCGAGGAGGTACTTAGGTTTACTAAAGGGCGAGAAAGAGCATTCATCGTCATCAAGAGAACTAAAACATTGAGGGCGGATGGGAAACAATACGATTGAGCATTCTGGGAAAACGTGGAAAAGTGGGAGGAGGGACCAAGGCCAAGGAGGATTTTGCGCAGAACAGGGCCTCCAAAATAAAATTGGGCGCCATTAGGGGTGCGACAGAGGAGACGGCTCACTTTGGGGCACTTCCGGACCTTCGGCCTTCAGTAATACGGTCGGCCCGGGCTTGTCCGGTTCGCAGCTTGCACACGTTCTCGTCAGGAGAAAATTTTCATCTAATGGAGCACGCGAGATTGGGGGGTGCAAAGGGGCATTCGGGCTTTTTGAGTTGGCAACACGAATTAGACAGGGCGTCAGGGACACACGATTGAACTTGTTAGCGGGAAGAACCCACCTTGTGACGCTTGCGAATCGTTGCGATATGTGCACGCTCCGCGACTGTGTGGGTAGCGGGAGGGCGTCGGTCGTGAGAGGCAAGTGCAGGGGACGAGATAGAGAGTGTCAGTGCAAACCCGGGGTTACGAGCGGTCCGAGATGACATGTGTTATTGGGAGGGTGTCGGGGCAAGGGTGTGGATGGATGACGGCGTAAGATTGTTTGATGGAACTCAAAAGAGAAGGAAAAAAGAGGCAAATGGAAGAGAGTAGTTCCGACCACGGACCAACGGTAGCTGAAGAAACGTGAAGAATGAAGCGGAGGATGATGTCAGTTCATTGGGAATTTCACAATGTGAAACGGGGGCTACTCACACCCTTTGGGAGGCCAAGACAGGTCTGGATCAACGCCCGGGCTCACTAGGTCGTCACCATTATTGGTTTCGGCGCTTTGATGCTTGCACTTTGATTTAGCCTTTTTATCTTTTCGTCTTGAAGGCACGATGGCGGTGGTGACGGGTGTTGGACGGGCCGGTGCTGGTGCTGGCGACGCCCCAACCGGGTGAGACTCGGATATACGGCGGCGAATTCAACGGAGGTCTCTCGAGGTTTCTCGACGAGCCAACAAAATTTTACTTACAAGACTGAGCGCTGAGCGCTAAAGTGTGACGTGTGGGGGAGAGGAGAAGTACTGGCCCTCTTAGACCCGGGACAGTTGTACTTTCCCGTCTTCCAATCCACAGGGAAGTAAGTGTCCACGGACATTGCAGGTAAACGCGGATCGTAGGGAGAATCTGCCAAAGTTTGGAGATCGGGCTGTTGCTCGATCTTCGATCTTCAGTTTCCAAGCGGCTAACAACTGCATCGTCGCATCAAATCGCTTCCCCTCTCATACAGCCTCGTGCGCGCGTCCTAGGCTTTGGCAGTGGCCCCTCGAATAATTCCATACTAAGCCATTTCAGCACGATCCTCGTCGTATCTGGGTGTCCCACTGCCTGTAGCTTAGACTCAGATACCTGTGGAATCGACACCAAGCTGGATGTCGACGAGGTCACTACTACTGTAGAGAAGAGATGCCGATGTCGCGAATCATAGGTCCGGTTGTGGTTGACTAGATGGCTTCGATCAGAGGTGGCTCAGTTAGTCGGATTCAGACGCACCAGTCAGTCATCATGTCCTTATTTTTTATCACTTTGCCATCAGCACCCATCTTGTCAGCTTGCGCTATGGGGCAGTTCAGGGCACTTAGCTACAGTTGTATGTCAGATATCCCATTCGGTTGCGTAGTCAGAGTGGTGGGCCAGTGGTTGAAGCTCTTCAGCTTCTGGCTTGTGGCCCCGAAAAGCTCGGACTGAAGCATGCTGTGGACGGACTCGACCACATCCGATTCCCAATGAGGTACACGCCGGGAATGGTGGACTTAATTAGCAAGGTCATCGTGGTGATACAGTATAATCAACCCGAGGAACTGCAGCCATACTCAGGCTGACCAGAAAGTCTTACGTAAGGTCTAATACGTAAAAGGGCATGTTCTCTCACGGTCTTCAAAGCTGCAATCTCCCTTAAAGAAGTGTCTATTGGTGTAATGGAACACTGTGGGAGCTTAGTAGAGCAATATATAGTTACTCTTGATATGATCATACGAAAAGACTGTGCATGGAGGACGTAGTATAAAGAGCTTGATAAAGAGTTTGAAAAGCCGGAAAGTCCATAATGTTTACATAATTGTATCCATGGTTATGTCTTTCGTTTCGACTCTGCCACATGGCAGTGGGTTCTGATATATCCCTGATGCTGTGTTCAGGGTTGGGGGCTACCCAGCGCATGCTTGAGTGCTCGGTTTACATCCTACAGTAGCAAATACCCACCGCCAATGTGCCCCAAATACGTCCTCAGTAGTATGATACAGTTTGTATCCCTGTGGGAAACTTCCCTGGGCGGCTACTGTCGCCAGCAATGCATGACGCCCGCGGCCTATCACTCGATTGCTCTGCCACCACATCCCACCATCTAATTGTTATTGTCTCGCCAAGCTCTACTCCCCCTCTCATTGGCTATATCTCTTCGATTCCAGATATGAGCCATTCACCCTCTGCATCTTTCCTGTTAATATTCGACGCCGCCTTGAAAGACTACCGAAACCAGACGGGTATGGACCTAGTCGATCATCCCTCTGCCAAACAACTCGAAGAGTGCAACTATGTGGACTCTATTTCTACTCTTCTTCAAGAACATGCGCAGAGATTTCGAGATTTTCGAGGCGAAAAAGGCAAAATCATGAAGTCACTCGAGTGTGCTGTCCACGTCATACACACGCTCCACAAGCACCGTTCTTGGTGAAGGTATTGGTCTAGTGCGTTACAGGTCATCCATTCCCGTTTCTCATCCCTGATGCATACTCCATAGCCATTGCCACCCGCAAAAGCCATATTTGCTGCGTTCGCCGCCTTGCTCTCCGTGAGTCTCACGTTGTAATTCCCATCCCCATATCCTTGTGACGGTTGAGTTTATTAGGCGGTGAAGGATGTTGGCACAAGCTATGATGCCCTTGTCGACTTGTTCGAGACTATTGAGAGATTCCTCAGCAGACTCAACATATATACAAGAATCCCTCTTATGCCAGCGGTGTCCGACAATGTCATAAGATTTATGGTAGAAGTTCTCTCTACTCTTGCCATGGCAGTGAGGCAGGTCAAGCAGGGACGATTGAGTCAGTTTTGTCCTAGTTCATTCGGTTCTTTTACTCAACTCAGCAGATAAATTCGTGAAGAAAATTCTTGGGGAGAATGAGATCGAGGCTGTCCTGCAGCGGCTGGACAGATTGACCTTGGATGAGGCTCAGGCCACCGGAGCGCAGACCCTTGAAGTTGTATGCGGACTCGTTCAACATAGGAGGGTTGTCTTGGATGGTACGAACACTCACTTTACAAAGCATGTTCGTCGCGTGTTGATGAACAATCGTGTCTCTAGACCTGGATGACAAGGCTTCGGCAGAGAACCTCCGGAATGCTCAGGGTCAGCTTTTCCGTTGACAATTATCCGACCTTTATCCGACCTATTGTTAGAAATTCTACAGAAAATTTCAAGTGACATCAACAGATCAAAGCGTGAGTTGTTCCTTTATGACACCGTAGCTGACCACAGTGGGAATGCTGATGGCCCGATGCTACTTCGCAGGAGATGAGTTACAGAAACGTATTCGCAAATGGCTCTCTCCGCCAGATCCATGGGTCAATCATAACCTCGCTCGTAAATCCCAGCATAGCGGCACCGGGGCATGGTGGATCCAAGGCCATATTTTTTCGGATTGGAAATATTCTGGTCCAAGTTCTCTTATATGGATTTACGGAAAGCGTCAGTGGCTCGCACCTCCATACTTTTTCTGAGGCTCACCAGTTTGTCCCATTTAGCCGGCTCCGGAAAGAGCGTTCTTGCGTAAGTTACTCATTCCATCTTTCCCTCGCAGAATCTTACAGTGTGCTATCGCCCAGTTCATCAATCATCGAAGATATTCGTGGGATGTGCGCAACTGGACTTGCCTCCCTGGCTTTCTACTATTGTGACTTTGGGGCCGACGAAAAGAAAGGCCTGCGCGGGTTGCTTTCATCTTTGCTGGTCCAGCTCTGCGATCAATCTGACCCATACCATGATTTCCTTTCACATTTTTATTCTGCACATCGTAGTGGCGAGCAACAAGCCAGCGAAAGCGAAGTAGCACAATGTCTGAAGCAAATGCTTGACCTCCCTCAACAACCCTCAATCTACGTTATCGTCGATGCCCTGGACGAATGTCCAAGGACGACTGGTTTGCCATCTCCCCGTGAGGAAGTCTTGGGGTTTGTGAAGGAGCTTGTCCGATTACATGTTCCAAATCTGCGGATTTGTGTCACGAGCCGACCTGAGACTGACATCGAGCACGTCCTTGGTCCGCTGGCACTTCATTCTAGTTCCCTACATGGCGAGTGTGGACAAGCTCGGGACATCGCGGACTACATCAAATTTGTCGTTAACTCAGATCCTAATATGGGATCATGGAGAAGCGCAGACAAGGACCTCGTTACTGAAGTACTTACGAGGAAAGGCGATGGGATGTGAGGAATGAATTTCATCGTCAATCGTGGCTCTCATACTCATAACGGTGGCATAGGTTTAGATGGGTGTTTTGCCAGCTTGAGTATCTCCGCCACTGCCTGCGACGACGTATCCGTCGTGCTCTGGATGAACTACCGGAGACGCTCGACGAGACATGCGACCGCACTTTGGGAGAAATCGGCAATCAAAACTGGGAATACGCACATCGGCTCTTCCAGTGTGTTGCAGTAGCTTCCCGCCCACTTAACGCCAAGGAGCTCGCCGAGTTTCTCGCGCTCGATTTCGACTCGAAACCCACTCCCACACTTCGAGATGATTGGCGCGAGGAGGACCCGGAACGTGCTGTGCGGTCTATATGCCCCAGTTTACTCGTCGTT
>Ga0307510_10000774_pt1 | contig 33030 bp, 24 predicted proteins | sample 12_EM_MG_FD_207224 | JGI IMG/M metagenome (GOLD analysis project Ga0307510, IMG submission 207224) | Populus trichocarpa ectomycorrhiza microbial communities from riparian zone in the Pacific Northwest, United States - 12_EM | ecosystem: Host-associated > Plants > Roots > Unclassified | place... | reverse complement strand
TATATTTATTACCATGTTCATCAGTAATATTGAATTTGGTTATTGCGCCGGCGTTCGGTGTAGGGATATTAGTGGGAAAGAGATTCATCGTCTGGCTGATCTTTAACGGCGCATAAGGAATCATTCTTGGCACAAAATTATTGCCGACTGAACCATCGAAGAAGAACTTACCCCCATGGCCCGGAAAATCGTAGGAATAAATATCAGGCTTGGAGTCATAAATTCCTGTAGCTACATTCTCCAGGTAATGAACGTTAGTGATCGTGTTGGCATCAAATGTGCCCGGCTGCCACATATTACCATACAAGTATCCATTGGCTACATCGTCTGGTAGCCCCATGGTTTTCCTGGTGACCTGCCCCCCCGACGAAACGGACCAGCCCAGGCCGGCCCAGCTTGCCACGTCTGTAACTTTAATGCCGGAGGCGTGATAGGAAAGTGTTATCGGAACTTTAAAGCCCCCTTCCTCAATAGTATAAAGTGGAATAGAAATGTCTGGCAGTCCTGTAAACTCATTGACCTGGTAAGTGCCATATTTCTCCAGTGCCGTCGCTGTGGGCGAACGTGGGAAGGGCTGTGGCACGAAATACTGAGTCTGTGAGCCGGATTGGGCATTTGCGTTGAATGCAGCACAAAAGCATGCAGCCAATGCGCATAGTAAACGGGGTAATTTAAATTGCATATAAGATCAGGTAAAACAGGTTAAAAACAAAACAATACGACATCAACCATGACAGTTAAGTCACAGCAACAATATTGATACGCAACAGTATCAGTTTTGCTTAAGTGGTAAAGGCGATTTTGGGTGATTTCATGGGGCTGTGTACTAGGTTTATGGTAAAGGATGAATTATAACCGAATATAAATAAGAGTTTTTTAATTTCCAAATATTGCTTATTATTTAATTTAAATTTTCTTTATTAAAACATGTTGTGATTCCAGTCCTCTATTTTTGAGTTACGTTCATTTCCAAATAAATCTCAAGAATCAGCTTTTTTATCCCATCATTACTTGTGTGCAAGCCAACCGATTTTATGCTTATACTTCTCACCATTCCAATTCCCGGAGCCGATTGCAAAGCATTAAGCGTTTTCATTAATGAAAAAAAGTCCCCCTCAAAACTCAGTTTCTGAATAGTGAACAAGATGTTATGATAAACCGGATCCTGTGATGGCACTTCAGCGAGCTTCACATTCTCCCCTTCCGCTATCGACGAAATTTTACTGATGATATTACTGCGGAAATTAATGGTATCCGCTTTATATAGATCCAGAATTCGGTCCAGGTTGGCGTTTTTCCGTTGAATGTACCCCGGCTGTATACTTACATCAGCTGATTGTGCCAATTGGGCCTTTAATTGCTTATTTATCTGCCATGCGGTGATCGTCTTTTTAAAAGCCAATTGGTAACAGACAATCAAGGTGATTACAGTTGCCGCAATTAATAGATATTCCTTTTTTAAATACTGCCTGTTAAACATTTCAGTAATAAATGATGATTGTAAATTGGCCCGTGTTTAATTCACTATTAAAGGCAAAGTTCTCCAGCTGTATATTCTTAACCCACGATTTTATTTTTATCCGGGCCATCCATTCATTTACCGGTATGATCTTTTCTGAAGTACCTGTTATCCATATTTTCCGGTTGTAGAACTCAACAGATTTTTGGGTCCTGCTAACAGCCAGGTCGACTGGGTTCACCGATATTTCTTTTAAAGTAACTTCCTGCGGGAGTAAGGATGCGATCTGATCAATCAATACACTTTTATTAATACCACCGTCCCACCCCAGGCTCTTCAACCTGGCCTCTTTGTTTTTTACCCGTTCATTAATCTCCTGCTGATTACTGGTATTTTGCGTGTACCGGCTTACCTGTTCCGTTAGGGTACCATTCGAAGAGTTCAACCAGGAGAATAGAATAAAATTTATAAGCAACAGCATGAACAAGATTATAAGAACAAGCGCCGATTGCGCTTTAATTTTTTGATCGGACAATTTCTTTTGAAGCGCTGCTCCAAGATCATCAACATTAGCTATTACCGGCTCCAGTCTATTAATCAACACGATCTGAAAGGCAGCAGCATAAGGGATAATGAGCTTTTCATCTATCTTCTCCGATTCGAGTTTAAATGGGAATGTAGATGTTGCGGATTCTTTGTATTTGTAATCCAGCCATTCTCCCTTCTCATTTCTTTTGACCAGGTGTCCGTTAATTGTGAATTCATCTCCATAAATGTTGAGTTGTGGGATTATACCATCTATAGGAAACGGACCAAGGCTTAACATCAGCGGCAAAAATTGCAGCTCTTTCAGCTGGCCAATCCACTTGTCGGCCTCCGTTTTTCGGATAACCGATATAAAGGAGAACTCGCCGGAGATAAAATTCTGGATATAGAAATCTTCTGGTTTGGCATTTGGCAGAATCTTATTAAAAGCGCTTTGGTCGATTACTTCAATTTTTTCGATCTGCTTTAATAAGATCCCTCTCCCTGAAAGATTTAATGCTACGACCGATTTGGCTGCTAAGTGCTCTTTCAATTGACCAATGGACGCAAGGTCTGTAATTTTCTTATCGGTCTGCAGTTGGTTACCATTGGCAACAACAGTACAAAGCTGAATTATTGCGCCGCCATCAGCCTGGATATGAATATGTACCCCTGCTGCCTGGTTGATCCGGTAATATTGCTCCAGTTTACTCATACGATCAACGCAGAATAGTTGATTTAATAAATAATACCGTCGTCACTTTAGACGCCGTTTTTGTACGGCTGCTGAATATCCACTTCAATATTGGTATCCTTGACAAGATAGGTGTACCAGAAGAGCTAAGGTCATTCTCTGTCCTTTCAATTCCCCCAAGCAAAATAGTATCCTCACTGTGAACCCTTAATGTAGATTCGAATTGACTTATAGCTTGTGGCGGTGGCGAGCCATCTGTCGGAATCGATGTAAAATCTGAAACGTTTACTTTAATACCTAAGGTTACCTGGTCATCTCCCGAAACTACCGGCTTGATATCTATGGACAGGTCAGCTTCAACCGGGGTATAGTTGTTGGTAAAAACAGAAGTGGAAGTAGTGGCCGACGGATAAAGGTTTTGGGTTGTGTTTTTATAATACAATTTACTTCCAATACTTAGTTTAGCCGGATGGCCATTTAATGCAGTAAGCTTTGGTATTGACCTTATATCTACATTGCTGTTATTTTCCAACGCTTGTAAACTAACATAAAAATTGGGCACAACATGACCCAAATTAATAGAAGTGAATTTACTTATACTGCTGAGAAAACTGTTTACTGAAGTAGCGCTAAAGGTAAAGTTTACCCCAGGTAAGACCGTCCCTCCCGTTTTAACACTATCTGATACCCCTGCGGAAATACCTGTCGATATTGTCCTTGTTTTATGGAAATCAATCATGGTCACTTCTATCAGCACTACAGGCACAAGGACATCCAAAGATTTTATAAAAGCTTCTGCTTCGTTGATCTGTGCAATTGAACCAGATAACAAGATAGTGTTCTGCTCCCTGAACTCCTTGATCTCCAGTCCCTTTTTCCAATCAGTAGGTATTAAAGACATAATCGTATCCAATGAACGGTTTTGCAGGTGGATGGCTTTATAGGTCCTTAAACCTTCTATGGTTCTGTCGCCGATCAGGTAAATACCATTTTCTGATTGAAAAGTATAATTCGTGCCCCTAAAAACTAAACCAAGGAATTCTTCATAAGTAATATCATTCACATGGATATCTATGGTTCCTTTCAGGTCGGTGTAGATGGAGTAGTTTTTATTGAGTTCCTGAGAGGCTTGTTTAACCAGGTTTACGATTGGTGCATTTACTGCATCTGCTGAGATCAATTTCTGCCCGTTAACCATTCTGCTAAAAACCTGCGCTGAACCGGCATTACCTCCCGTGGTAGCCGGGCGGAATGTCCGTCTTACTGCGGTACTTTTTTCGCCATTCACATATAGTTCTTCGTTCTCTCCAAGTGGTTGAAATAAGTAGAAATTATCATTTGTTTTCACCATTTTAATCTCGTTGGTAAATGCCAGCTTATCCATTGCTGTTTCGAATGGGGCGGCGGCAATAAATCCTGACACCCGCTTACTTTGAAGAGAATTTGGCACAACTACATTCTTACCAGATACCTGCGTGATTTTTTTTGCAACCAAAGTCAAACTATCATTTTCCAAAGCCAGGGATAACGTATTGTCAGCAGCGTTGTATTTGGCATTAATTTCTTTGACCGGGGGTTTGACAAACTGCGCCGGGTCCTGGTAAGGGGTCACATAAATTATTGATCCCACGATATTTACATCAAGGTTGTATTTCTGCGCAAGAAATACGAGGATATTGGATGCGGTTACATCATTGAAAGAATCATTGATCGCAAAATTCAGCTTAGGGTCAATACTGATGCTCAATCCGTTGGAGGACGCTATTCCCGATAAATATTGTTGTATGCTCCCTCCTACTACCTGCAGCTGAACTTTTTGGTTTAAACCAGGAACATTCTTAGAGAGGCTGTCTAATTTTTTTTGCAATGTTTGGATACGACTCTGCGCTAACAATTTAAAAGGGCAACAGAATATCAGGAGTATAAGGATAAGGCGGGTAAATTTTTTGTGCATAGGGGTCTAGTAATTAAATAACAGCGGATATATCTCTTCAATGGATGTCTTTCCTTCATCAAATAGTCTAAAGGCATTTTCCGCTAAAGTTTGTATACCGCGCTCTTTTAAGAGTGATTGTATATACATGTTTCCGTTTTTTATTTCAAAGGCCAGTTCCTGGTCTATCGGAATCACTTCATAAACAGCCTTCCGACCTTTATATCCGGTGTAATAACACTGCTCACACCCCTTAGGGATACAGTGATGATTTACTTTATTGTATGGTTTAAATTGTTTCGGATAAAGATTTTCGTCAAACGGCACTTCTTCCTTACAGTGCGGGCAGAGTAAACGCACCAGCCTTTGGGCTGCTGTCGTATTTAATGTACTGGCTACCAAAAACGGTGGGATGCCCATATCAATTAGCCTGGATACGGTTCCCCATGCAGAATTGGTGTGAATGGTAGACAACACCAGGTGACCTGTCAGCGCAGCCCTGATCGCCATATTAGCGGTTTCCGTATCCCTTATCTCGCCTACCATGATTACATCCGGGTCCTGTCGCAAGAAAGTTCTGAGGGCAGCCCCAAAGGTTAAGCCTATAGATTCCTTCAGTTGTACCTGGTTAATACCTTCCAAAGTATATTCGACCGGGTCTTCAATGGTTAATACGTTCCTTGTTTCCTTATTTAACAATTTTAATGTCGCATAAAGAGTGGTCGTTTTACCGGAACCTGTCGGGCCGCTGATCAATAAAATTCCATTTGGACGTAAGGCGCCCTGCAGATAATTGTCGAGGTCGAATTTCGAAAAGCCCAGGCTGTTGAGGTCTATGTCTGTTGCATCATTATTCAGCAAACGCAAAACCACTTTCTCGCCATGTAAGGTTGGCAAAATAGATACGCGGATATCAAACTGGTGATCGTTATACTTAAAATTGATGCGCCCATCCTGCGGCAAGCGTTTTTCTGCAATGTCCAGGTTAGATAAGATCTTTATTTTGTTGATCAAACCGGGATAGTCATCACGCCTTAGTAAATACCGCTCTACCATCATCCCGTCAATCCTGATCCTCACCCGGCATTTATGCTCATAGCTTTCTATGTGAATATCGCTGCTTTTCAGGTTTTTTGCTTCTCCAATCAGATTCGCCAAAAAATCATCAGCATTATTCGTATCCGGCAGTTGTGACGACCCTTGCGCTGCATTTTCTTTAAGGTAGTATTTAGAAAGCAGTTTTGCGATCTGTCCTTCAGGGATAGGATCGACGTGGACTTCAATACCTAAAAGAATCTCAAGTTCGGATATTAATGAGCTGGTATCTGCATCTGACGCACAATAAAGCGTGATATTTTGAGCTGCTTTATTTTTAGGCAGTACCTTATAATGCCAGGCCTGATCCCTGGTCAGCCAGTGAAGATCATCGGTTTTGATAAAAATATCCTCTGTCAGGTTCATTTTGTGATAAGGTTAAGCAGCCAGGTATCGTCGGTAAGGTTAACTAATTTTAACCACCAGTCGCATGATAAAAATACTATAAATATTAATGCCTGCATCCCTGCAAGCGGAATTTCTTTTCTTGTTTTAACGGAACTTGATTGCCATAGCAGCCAGGTAAGCAGAACCAGTACCAAGCTCACTATATAAAAAAATAGAAAACTAAGTACAGACGGGTAAACCGTAATACTCAGTAAAAACAGTATATCGCCTAACCCCAACAGTCCATCAGAAATATTGATGAACCGCTTATTTTTAATAGAAAAATATACAGATAACAGCGCTATCTGTAAAGTCAGAAAACCAATATTAAGTAATGCTGGCATCCAAATCCCTGAGAAGGAATAATACATTGTATAACGTATTATTCCCAGCAATGCTAAAAGGATTGGAAACACCACCCAATATACAGCGCGGCTTTTAAAATCTTGAATAAAGATCAAAAACAGCACAATAAATACTAATATCTTCAACAGCACATTAATCCGGGGTTACTTCTTTAAGGGTTTTATCCTGGTCTATTTCCCAAACATTAAATGTTCCGTTACCATTAAAGTCGACAACAGCTGTTGCTCTGGCAGTAAACGTGGTATTGGTTGCATTTGTGATCTCGATGCGATAATTAGCTCGCCCATCTTTACTTTCAGTACTTAATTTTTCTTGTATAAATCCGAGTTCAGTGAGATCTTTCGAATATTTTGAATGCTCATAAAAGTAATTTTTTTCCAGCGTGTTAACTAGCTCCAATTGAGTTTTCGCCTCAACAATCTTAGCCCTCGTAGTGACATTAATTAAATTGGGAAGTGCCAACAAAACTAAAATGCCTATAATAACAAGCACCACTAGCATTTCAACCAAAGTAAAGGCTTTTACACGTTTTTGCAGGATTGAGGAATAAGTCTTCGTCATAAGATTTAGCTTTACGAAGCTAATCACAAAACTCCAAAAAATCAAGGCTTTATGATCGTATATGTATGTAACCCTTTTATATCTATTTGATTTATAAGAAGTATAAATTTTAACCTGAAGCATTAATAATGATCTTAATATTAAAATACGAGCAAATCCAAAATGCCCCAAGTTAGTTAGTACCAATTATTTTCATTCCTAAGATAGTTGCGAGACATCAAAATTGTTCTTTTAAAAATCATTAAATTTTAGTAGCTTTTCTAACTGTGTAAATCCATGGAAAAGGTCTTTCCACATTCCAACATTTTTGGGTAGTATTTGAAAAAGGTGTGGAATTTACCGTTCTTTTTATAAATTCAAACTCTTTTAATGCATAATGGGGGCGCTACTAATTGCTGTCGCTGTTAATACAGCAGAATTTCCCTTACAAATTATGGAATCAGATGATTAGAACATGGTTTGCGAACATCGCTTTTGCTACATGGAGAACGTCCGGCCTGACTACAGAAGTTTTAAATTCGCCATTTTATGAAAAAAAATCTGCAATAACTACCTGAGTACCCTCGGCTCAGATACGAGCATTAACGCAGGCTAATTTATTTATAGATTAATAATTAGAGTGAAAATAAATGGCCAAAGCCCTTTCGGCAATAATTGGTAGAGCTCGCCAAAAAATATCTTAATATTTTACATTATTTTATTAGGTATAAACTAGAGTTCTTACATTTGAATAATAAGATTTGCAGTTAATCTGCAATTTAAAAGTTGTGCGTATTTCGGTGAGTAAGAAATTAAATCCACATAAGATATTGAATATCAAATCGGTTTGAAAGGAATACAAATCCCTCTCTCCGCCCTTCGCCCCGCTGTAGCTTTAGCGAAAGCGGGCTTCTTGTTTTAAATGCCCTCTCTTTAAGCTTATCAAACATTGTCAGGTATAGATCCTAAAATGTAAAACATTTGATTGATCTGTCGGTTTAAAATTACTGTTAGTTTTTATAACTGACACATAAATCGGAGGTCAATCATTTATATCTTACGAGTGCTGCATAATCCCGCGATCAGAAATATCTTATTATTAAAAATCCTGTTACTGGTTTTTTTTACAAGCTTAAATATCTATGCTTATGGCCAGGTAAACGCTCCGGTCGATTCCGTTAAAGCAGATTCTTTACGCGCTAAAAAGTCTCAGGCTCGGTCAGATAATACCAATAAGCAATATGATTTTGGAGACCTGACCCGTAACATCCTGCATCCCAAAAAAAAGGCTGACACTTTGCATAAAGGTTCGGGTATTACTGTTGTACCTAATGTTGCTGCCAATCCCACTATAGGCGGTCAGCTTGGGATCAAGGCCGTAGCAGGCAAAAAATTGGGCAATGATCCTAATACGCTCTTGTCTACCGGTGCAACATCAGCTTCAATTACCAGTAAGGGAATTATATATTTTTATCTAAATCACAATATATTTACCCCTGGTAATAAATGGAACTTCCAGGGTAATTTTGTGGTTGCAAAAACCGTAACACCGGATTTCGGCTTAGGGATAGGCCGGGAAGTCGATGGAGGCACTGATGCAGCAAAGATATTGGCAGATCCTGCACATAAAGTTTACCCTATCCATTCCTACTATTTTAATGTCAGAGAAAAAGCATATAAAGAGGTAGCTAAAAACCTTTTCCTTGGAGGTGGTTTATCTTTTGAGATCAGGCGGCAGATTACAAACAAGGATACCGTTAGTAACGCAACACCTTCGAGCGTCTACAATAACCAGCATGGTTTTCCACAAGACCACTACTTTGCAAACGGCTTTCTTTTTAATGTACAATACATCACACGGGATAATCCAAACCGCGCCTACAAAGGCATTTATTTTGATGCAGGTTTCCGGGTTAACCAGACATGGATAGGCAGTACAAAAAATTCTGTACAATTTACCACTGACTTCAGGAAATACTTCAGCTTATCAGATGAAAGCCCCGAAACTGTGCTGGCAGTTTGGAACTGGGGATCTTACCTGCTTAGTGGTTCGGTACCATACCTTGAATTACCGGGTACGGCCCGGGATGGGACATTCAGAAGTGGAAGAGGGTATACCTCCCAGTATTTTAAGGGGACGAAATTCAATGATACAGAAGCTGAATTCCGCTTTCCTATTTTGAGTAATAAATTTATCAGCGGCGTTGTTTTTGGCAACATGCAAACTGCCAATGATGAGCAAGGCACCAAACTATTCCAGGTATTTCAACCGGGTTATGGTGCCGGCTTGCGCGTGTTATTTAACAAAGTCACCCGTACCAATTTGGCCCTGGATTATGCCTTTGGTAAATATGGCAACAAGGGGTTCTTTCTTAATTTGAACGAAGCATTTTAAGAACTGCTATTCGAATTTCGATTTACATACTATCAAGGGTCTTGATAAAAGATATTATTTCTTCACTTTCCTTTTGTGTCAGGTTAAGTTTATCAGAGGGCAAAGTTTGATTGTCTATTTTTAGTCCCAAACCTGCACCACCTCCTTTATTATAGAAATCCATTACCTGCTGTAATGTTGTGAATACGCCATTATGCATATACGGTGCTGTAAGTGTTGCGTTACGAACAGTGGGTGTTTTGAATGCATGCTTAAATGCCGCCGTACGAATAACATTATATCTGCCCATATCGGTGTCAACAGCACTTTCTTTTATTGATTGAGGAACGCCGATCACTTCACTTTCAATTTTCATAAATCTTGGCGGGAAGGTTCCGTTAAATAAGGGCATATAATGACAGGTTGCACATTTGGCTTTCCCCATAAACAGGTTAAACCCTTTGATCTCTTCTTCATCCATCGCAGACTTATTACCTCTCATATATTCATCAAACCGGCTATTAAGGGATACCAGGCTACGAACATAAGACCCGATTGCATTCATAATTTCAAGGGTATCAATACCTATTCTGTTCTTTTTCGGAAATGCGCCCAAAAATAACTGGCGGTATGTATGGTTTTGCCAAAGTTTATTAGCCGCAGCCTTCATGGAGCCATGCATTTCTTCCTTATTATTTACCACATTAAATGATTGATCCTCTAATGTGTTTACCCGCAGATCATCAAATTGCGAAGGCTGCAGTGCTGCGTTTATTAAGGTTGGCGTATTTCTTCGTATCAGTTTGTTACTACCTATTGCAATGTTTTTTACAAGCCCGTCTGTAAACGCTTTTCCAGGCTGATGGCATGACTGGCAACTCCTTTTACCATTCCCCGATAATATCACATCAGAAAAAAGTACCCTGCCCAGAGTAGCTTTTTTATCCGTTAAAAAAGAATTTGCATCGGGTGCATATGCATTTATATTGAAGGCATTAACATCAAAAAGTGTTTTTGCATCCTGGTTTAATAAACGATTATACCTGGTGACAGGTATTTTTAATTTTTCCTCTAAATTAGTGATACTTGTCGTGACCGGATTTCCATACCGGGTTATAAAGGTAGCCCTGTCAAATGAATTAAAATCATTATGAGATTGAAGATACCCGATTGCGGAATTTATCTTTCCGTCCAAATTTTCAGCATTCCCACTATCAGTATAATAACCAAAAACCTGTCGCAAACTTTCTAATGCAACAGAAGATTCTGCCATGCTTTTTAATGTAAGCGGGTTATCAAAACCGGTAATACCTAATGTAAGTATCCTGAATACCTCCAGTTTACCTGCGTCAAATACCTGCCAGTCAAAAATATCTATGTTGGCAAAGTAGGTGTTATACTTATCACATCCATTTTGCAGGAGCCTGAGTTGTCGTACCAGCTCTTCTTTTTTAGATTGGTCATATTTTGGGAAAAGATAGGTTTCTATAACCTGCAGGCCCGCAGGTTGAAATACCTGCCCATCGGTCATTTCTATTTCCTGTACCGGCGGACCATTAAAAAACCTCGATGTGGCAGGTGAAAAATATTCAGCGGCCCATTCAAATTTCTTATAAGCCAGCCTGGTTTGTATAAAAAGTCCCTGCAATTGTTTTTCGCCGGCATTTCCGTTTTCAATTGCGGCTAATAATTTATTTTTAAGAACAGAAAAGCTATCAACCTGCGCCACCAACGTTTGCGTTATAGTCTTTTCAGGAGATTGCATTTTTTGTTTGCACGAAAAAAATGAATACCCAACAACGATACTTAATAATACTGATATAAGAATAAATCTCTTCATTAATCAAAAGACATACTCAAGAAAGCTTAATGTGCTTAAAAAAGCGAAGAGAGCAGCTAAACAGCTGCCCTCTTTATCTCTATTTTTAAATTTTAGAAACTGAATGCATTACTTAAAGGGTTAGCATTTTTGTCACGATCAGTTAATGGTGCCAAGCCCCATCTTTTTTCGATAAAGGAAAGAATACTCACTGTTTCATATTGTGTATGGTCGACATACCCTTGTTTTGCAAAAGGAGATATAATAATAGCTGGTACGCGTGTACCTGGTCCCCATTTCTTATCAATTGCCGGCGGGGCGACGTGATCCCAGAAACCACCGTTCTCATCATAGGTAACAATGATCACTGCATTTTTGCCATCTGGCCCGTTCAATACATCATTGATCAATTCTACAGCATGACTTTCGCCGTTCTGTACATCTGAATAGCCCGGGTGCTCATTATCAACACCCAAAGGTTTCACGAAAGAAACAGCGGGAAGTGTCCCGGCTTTTGCGGCTGCAATGAATACCGTTTCATCCTTAAGGTGATCAGCTTTTGCCTGTTTTCCATCCGCGTAGTTGGCAAAATAAGCAAATGGCTGATGGTGAAACTGGAAAGTGGCAGCGGGATTTCCGGCCAAAGCATCATCCCAGCCACCTGAATACCAAGCCCATGACACACCTTTATCACTTAGTCTGTCACCGATGGTTGGTATTGTTTGATTTGGAACCAATACCGAAGCCGACGCGCTTGCAGGATGCGGCGTGTTAACAGTGTAGCTCGTATTAACCACGTAACCGTCGGGTGTTACCTGTCCGTCAGTTGTTACATTGCCGGAAGCATCCAGTTTAGCGACAATATTTGAAGGTGCATTCGGAAATACCGGGCTTGCAGCAGCGATCAGCCACATATGATTCAAAAATGAACCGCCAAAAGCACTATGGAAAAAGTTATCGCATAAGGTATATTTCTGAGCCATCGGCAATAAAGGCAATAAACTGGTTTTATAAAATCCCTGTGATAAACCTGCTGAATTACTATTGTATAAAGCATATTTATCCATTTTGCCACCATCAATCTGCATTTGTTCCTGGTAGTAACGATGCAAAACATCCGGTGTTATCATATCATTAGGAATATACTGATCGATATTAAAATAGGTGTTAGCCAGGTTTGTAGGAAATGCGGATGTACCTGGGATAGGCGGCAGATAAGTGTAAGCCGTACCTGTTGCATCTACCTGTGTGGTATTGGACGCAGTTGCATTTGACAATCCGTTGGCACCTGAAAACTGCCCGTAAAGATTATCAAAACTGTGGTTCTCCAGGTAAATAACAACCACATGGTTCACTTTGTTAATACCCGCCGAGGATGGCTTATAATCTTTTTTACATCCTACAAAGGCAACGCTTAAAAACAACAGCCACGCAAATTTGGCTAATTGAGTTAGTTTAAATGATTTAGGATAGTTTTTCATAATGATATCAGTTTTTCAATTGATGAGTTTCACTATGCAAAAAACAAGTATCCGCTTAAACCCAATATTAGTAATAGGTAATCATTGTGTTAACCTCAAACTAAAAATGTTAACTTAATAAACAGGATTATTTTTTTTCGGAGTATCATTAGTTATACACCACTAAAAACAGAAAAACCACCATCCACGCAGATCATCGCACCGGTTACAAATGCTGAGGCATCGCTCAACAGCCATACCAGTGCACCTATTAGTTCGTCTGGGTGACCGAATCGTTTAAATGGTGTATTTCTAATTACTGCCTCTCCTCTTGGCGTATATCCTCCTTCTGGTTTGGTCAATAAGTTTCTATTTTGTTCTGTAAGGAAAAAACCCGGTGCCAATGCGTTCATACGAATAGTATCTCCATAGCGGTTGGCCAGTTCAACGGCAAACCATTGGTTATAACAGTCCATTGCAGCCTTACCCATATTATAACCTAGTACTTTGGTTACTGCCCTCTTTGAATTCATCGATGAAATATTGACGATGCTCCCCTTCCCTGTTTTGGCGATCTCTTCGCCAAATACCTGTGTAGGCAATAAGGTACCCCAAAGATTTATTTCCAGTACTTGTTTCATACCATCCAGGTTCATTTTGAAAATATCATCTTCCGGTTGTAAAACACCCTGGGGCATGTTACCACCTGCGCCATTTACTAAACCATCTATATGTCCAAAAGTAGCCAGTATTTTATTTTTAGCAGATACCAGGTCTTCTTGTTTTAATACATCAGCTACAACCCCTAAGGCTTTGCCTCCATTTTTATTAATTGCGTCAGCTCTTTCATTGGCTACCGATTCATTACGGCCAAGAATAGCGACAGTGCCGCCGGCATCAACAATTCCGTTTACAAATGAATTACCAAGTATGCCGGTTCCACCGGTAACTACAATTACTTTGCCTTCTAGAGAAAATTTATTATTCATTGGTTTGTATTTATCTAATGTTTTGAATTGGCTCAACTTCCATCAAATTATCGATCAAAAATTCTCTCATGATCAACTTAATTTGACAGGCTTTAAAATCATCATGGCGAACGCTACGTGTTATTTTCAAATCTTAGCTGTTTTTAAAAGAAAACGCCTGCCGCAAACCTTGCAAAAAAGTTTGATTATTAGTCAAAAAAGTGACTATTTTAAAAAAAAACATGAATTTACTATTGAACATTATATTCTTATATAATTAAATAATGCGCTCAGGTTAAAATTTTGGCTTTTTAAAGATGCTGCTAATCGATAAATTGAATATCTTAGTACCGAAAAACATCGGTGCTAAAAAAGTACGTTCTGCAAAATGAAAAAAGTTCAATTGTTTCGAAACTTTCTATGGTTTCCAATCATAAGTATTACTCTTTTCAATGTAACATTTAAGATCGAAGATAAAAATTACCATATACCACAAAGTCATTACATCATTTTGGCAGTCCTCGTATTTTTGTTCCTGCTTAGTTTTTTATTTAACAAGAATTCCTAAATCAATCTGCTTCTAACAATTGACCCGATTTATCAAACAATATCCTGACAAATTTCTTTATGATAAAGCTTCAGATATCGTTGTTGATAATTTTGTGGCTGTAGAACAAATAGCGGCAATTTTTCGTTTAACACCGTCAGGTAATCTTCTGAAACATATCAGAATAAGCATTTTGAGATTGTTGCAAAAACAACAATACTATACAACGCAATTATCATATAAGCCTTTAATGGCTAATATTTGGAGTACAGTTTTAATATTTTTAGTCTACACAATAATTAAATAATGAAAAAAGCATTAATAACAGGAATTACTGGACAGGATGGCGCCTATCTTGCGGAACTTTTATTAAAAAAAGGTTACGAAGTGCATGGTATTAAAAGAAGGAGTTCTTTGTTCAATACCGACCGTATCGACCATTTGTACCAGGATCCTCATGAAACAAATATTAAACTGACCCTGCATTATGGCGACCTGTCAGACTCAACCAACCTGATCCGCATTATACAACAGGTACAGCCTGATGAAATTTACAACCTGGGTGCAATGTCTCATGTAAAGGTAAGCTTCGACACTCCTGAGTATACAGCAAACGCTGATGGTATTGGTACGTTACGTTTACTTGAGGCTATACGCATACTTGGTCTTGAAAAGAAAACAAAAATATACCAGGCATCAACGTCGGAGCTGTATGGTTTGGTGCAGGCGGTTCCACAATCAGAAACTACGCCGTTTTATCCACGTTCGCCTTATGCCGTTGCTAAAATGTATGCTTACTGGATCACGGTGAACTATCGTGAAGCCTATGGGATTTACGCCTGCAATGGTATCCTGTTCAACCACGAGAGTCCCTTGCGTGGTGAAACCTTCGTAACCCGCAAGATCACCCGAGCTGTTGCCAAAATTGCTATGAACTTGCAAAATGGCTTGTTCTTAGGTAACCTGGATGCACAACGTGACTGGGGACATGCAAAGGATTACGTTGAAGCGATGTACCTGATCCTGCAGCAGGATGTTCCACAGGATTATGTGATTGCAACCGGTGTAACCACCAGGGTGCGCGAATTTGTACGCATGGCATTTAAAGAGGTTGGCATCGAAGTGGCATTTAAAGGTGAGGGCGTTGAAGAAAAAGGATATGTGGTTTCGTGTTCAAACCCTGATTATCAAATAGAAACAGGCAAAGAAGTAGTAGCCGTCGATCCCAAATACTTCCGTCCGACGGAGGTTGACTTATTGATTGGCGACCCTACAAAATCTAAAACCGTTTTAGGATGGACTCCAAAATACGATCTGCAAATGTTGGTGAGCGAAATGGTTTTGGCCGATGTAGATCACTTTAGAAAAGAGAAATTGCTGAAGGAGTATGGTTATTCAATTAAAAACCAATTCGAATAACACTTCTTCACTACTACCAATAAAAAAGTCCTTTTTAAACTTAAAAAGGACTTTTTTATTGGTAACAGCTGATCGTCAGAACAAGCTTTTATACACGCCAAGCGTTTCATCGGCAATCAGGTCCCAGTCATACCGGGTCATATCGTAATCTATACGTTCGTGTTCCTTTAAATTGATATCCTCAAAATGCTTTAATAATGAAGCCTCATTACCTACCTCAAAATAATATTCGTCGGGCAGATTTACCTGGGTATTCGCAGCAATATTACTGGATAAGATAGGTAGTTTATAACTCATGGCTTCTAATAATGCAATCGGAAGCCCCTCATAAAAAGACGGAATAACAAATAAGCACGCATTGGAAAAAAGTTGTCTCAATTTCTCCCCTTTTATAAAACCTGTTAAAACAACATTGTTTTCTTTCGCCAGGGCTTTCAGCTCCAATGAATATTCCGACTCGTGGTCAGCGTCCCCAGCAATTACCAGTTTGTATTTTTTTGCAATGCTTGATTTCGAATAGGCGCGGATCAAGTAGTCAAATCCTTTTTCAGGCACAAATCTTCCAAGAGTAAAGATATACTGATCTTTTATCAATGATAAAGATTCAATATAATCGGTATTGGTGCTGATGTTTGGTTTATCTACGCCGTTAGGGATCAATGCACAATCGGTACGGCCATAAAGATTTGCAACGTGATCTTTAATCTCCTGTGATATTACAATAACCTTTTTAGAAAACTTCACCCCCATCCACTCGCCGGTTTTCAGAAAGAATTTGGCCAGCCTGTTCCATTTCATCCTTTTATAATCAGGCCCGTGATGGGTCATCACCACTTTTAAATTAAACAACCGGGCCAAACCGGTAACAAGGTTTGGGCCAATAGCATGTATATGGACTATATCAGGCCTTTTGATAGCGGCATATGTTACTGCCAGAACGCTATGTACGATAGCCTCAAATGACTTGCTTTTGGGGGAATAAATTTTTTTTAGTGCAATGCCTTCGTACTCTTTCAGGGCTTTATCCACGACATAACCACTCCGGCAAATTATCGTAATGGAGTTTTCTCCCCCTTTTACCATTCTTGGATAAAGATGTTCGCAATGCGTCTCAACCCCTCCGGGAATATGAGGTATCCCACGGGTGCCCATTACCATTATCTTCATCAGGGTGCAGTTAGAGTGCTACGTTTAAATTACTGTAAATATCTTTTAGTATACCATAGTGGCGCTCGTAGCTTACCTGGTTAGAAATAAATTGAAATGCATTCTCACCAAACTCTCTCTTCAAATTATCGTCACCCCACAATTTTACGATCTTTTCACGTAGGTCATCGGCGTTGAAGGACTCAAATAGCAGGCCAGTTTTTCCATCGTTTATCAATTCGGGTATACCGCCTATCTTTGCACCAACAATTGCTTTCTTAAAAGACATGGCTTCAATGACAGAAAATGGATAATTCTCATACCATTCCGACGGGCACACAGTAAACTCCGCATTGGTAACCAGGTTGTATACCTCCGGCAAAGTTTTATGTCCAAGTAACTGTACGTTGGTTAGGTTATTCGTATTGATATAAGCCTGTATCTCAGCCTGTAGGTTGCCGCCCCCAACTATTTTAAGTGGGATGTTTAATCCGCTTACTGCCTTTAAAAGGGTGGTAACACCCTTTATTTTCTCTAAACGGCCCACATACAAAATATACTTCTCCCCATCAATTTTCTCCTGGGCAGCCAATGCTTCCCGATTAAAATTAAAACATAAATTAGTTAACCTTAATTTATCTCTGAAGAAATTGAATTCGTAGAATTTTTTATACAGAAACTCGGATGGGCATAGAAAATAATCCACATGTTTAAACAAATGCATATACCGGTGTACATAATTTTCCAAACCCGCCAGCGAACTTGCCAGGTACGAGTCCTTCTTGCATTTATTGATACCACACTGTATAAACTTACCACCCTTGCATTTTTCGCAAATACTGCCGTGGGATATAAATGAATTTTCCGGACAGATCAAAGTATAATCATGCAATGTCCATACAACAGGAACCTTATGCTTTTTTAGTACAGGTAAAATACTGGGAGTAATATAATGGTTAATATTATGTAAATGCGCAATATCAATCTTGGTATCGGTAAGCAATTTCTCCATGTTTACTTTTGCTTGTTTGGAGTAAATACTTTTCGTTAGGGCTTTTATAGCGCCAAGAGCGCTTTTATTGGCATTCAGCTTTTTATAGTCTATAAAGTCAACAAAATATTTATCGTATCCGTAACTGTCAAAGTCTTTATCTGATTTCATGGCAAAAGGGATTACATTGTGCCCCTTTCCCTGGTAAAGTTTCCTTACATTGTCAACATAAGTCCAGTCCCCTCCTACCTGAAACCACACCCAATTTACCATTAAGATGTTTAATGGGTTTTGGTTTTGTAAATTTTCCATTCGCAGATTTTATTCTTATAATTTATTTGATTGATTCAGTTTGGGTTAATATTGCGGGGGCAGTGTTTTTTTTCTTGTTCAATAACTCATCAAAAAATGAGATAATACGATCTACCTGCTTGGTGTAATCGAATTCATTTTGTGCTAGTGCCCGGCCATTCTTTCCTACGATTTCAGCTTTGCCATAATCGGAAAAAATATCAGAAAGTGTCTCTGCCAGGTGATCCGGGTCATTCGGTTCTGTTAAATAAGAGTCTTTTCCGTTGGTTAAATATTGAGGAATGGATCCTGTTATGGTCGTTAATACAGGTTTCCCGGTAGAAAGGTATTCTGCTATTTTGGTAGGAAAACAATGCTCCGATTGTTTATTCATTGGTTTAGCTAAAGCTAGAACCGCAGCATTGCTCATTCGTTCTATCATAACCGGCCTGTCTACGTACCCTGTTATCTCGATGTTATCCTGCATGTTATTTTTATCAATAAATGCAACCACATCATTTTTATTCGGAGAAACGTTCAGGTCGCCCATCAAGACCAGTTTCGTCCCCGGGTTTTTCTCATTAAAAATGGTATAACCCTGCAATAAGTCCATTATCCCATCTTTAAACTGGTTTAATGCACCTGTATAAACGATTTCACCACTATTAGTAAGCGTTTGCTTAAAGTTACTGGTATTGGTAATGATTGGAACGATGATCTGCTTAGCATGCTTGCTTATTTTCTCTTCGAAATAAGAATAAAGGCTGTCCGATATAACTATTAAACCATTAAATAACTTGAAAATATATTTAACATATAGATTTCTATATACTTTATAGAGACCACCTTTGGTAGAAAAAACAAAGGGAAATTCGCTTATTTCGAGTACAAACTTACAGTTATCAAGCAGGCAAAATATCTTATAAGTGATAATCATATACCACCTGTTGTCCACTATAAGTAAAATATCGGTATTCCACTTTTCGGTATATACGTACCAAAGTGTAATGAAATAAGATATGAAGTCGTTAAACCGGCGCTTGATAAATAAGGGGCTTCTAACAGGATTAACGGGATACCTGAATTTTATTCCTTCATATTCGCCTTTTTTTTGAAAATTTAAGGCATTGGTTTTGTGTCGCTCAGTAGGTCGGGGGACAATAATTTCAACGTCGTGCCCTTGCTCCTTAAACCGTTTTGCATATAAATGAATTCTGTTTGTAGCAGCCATTCCATGAGGGTAGGCTTCGTTTAATATTATAGTAATGTTCATTCTTCTATTCTAAATATCAGGGGCACAAATCTTTATTAAGTTACTACAAATCTATCTTAACTTTTCTATTTATGCCCAACAATTGCTATCCCTAAAATTACAATAAAAATATTTACGCCCGTCTTCCAGGTATTTGTCATAAACTTTTGATCATTTATTACTTCAACTGTTATACGTCATAAATAAATTTGCGTTCCTGGTTTCGTTATGGAATTTGCGCTAGCGGGTTATTCTGAATCACCGGTTGTTCTTCATCCTGAACCTGATAAATCGTGACCCGTCGTACATTAAGCGTAATTATTCCAATCATTAAAGTCATAAAATAATAATACAAACTTGATGAAATGGTGATGTAGATGCCAAATCCTGCACAAGCCAGAGTCCAAAATGCGAGAATAATTTTAGCATTGGTAACCCTCAAAATATTTAGCGGGTTTCTTTTGAATAAGCTATAAAGTAAATGCCCGAGATATGGTATACAAGTCTGTAGCCCGAACCACCAAATGATTAATATGAACTGATTATCCAGCCATTGATAAGGTGCTTTTAAATCACCCGACCAATTCCAGGTGCCGTCCGGGCCAACGCCAATAAACAACTTATTCCAGTCAAACTGATCCATAAACTCTTTTAATTGGCTGCTCCGGCTGTCCTCTCCCATCCTTCCGGAAAATACTGAGGTTAAATCTTTTAAGGTACCAAACTTATCCAGGTTCGCAACCACATAATATGCCGCCATCACTCCCATCATGATCATGCATATTAATATAAAAGTGTTTCTTCCTTCTTTTAAATCCCTGCGCAGCTTTATAAAAATAAAAATAGCCATCGTTAGCAAATAGCTTCTTGAAGCTATTGCGAAGGCGAAAAATGTTATGATTAACATCATTCCATATTTTGTCAATTTGGCGATATTGGTTTTATCATCATTATCCAAAAAGAAAAATGGGAATACCCAAAGCAACACTACTGTTGTATCTCTTACCGCATTTAAAGCTATATCCCTGTTGGAGATTGTACCAGCCATAGCAATCTGCCCCAAATTGAATACTATCAATATAAAACAGAAATACTTAAATACTTTTAATACTTTCTCTGTATACTCTTCTTCCGCGGCAAAATAGAGCATCCCAAAATTGAGCCACGTACCTAGACCTTTAGGTGAATAGAACACCGTAGGGCTTTTAGTAAATACTGACAGGTCCTCAAATGAAGCAATAAATACCAATACCGGCATTAATATAAAACACATATTTATCACAAATGGAAAATACCGGTGATATTTGAAAAATAAGTAAAGACTAATTGGGGTTAAAGCAACATCGCTTAGGAAAGAAAGCTTGCCGTACCAGGAGCCCGGTGTGGAAGACACTGCATTTGCCTTCATGTAATACTGAGCAGCGACTAAGGAAATAAAGTGAAAAAACAATATAAATAAAATACCGTAATAAATGTAGCGCGCGCTCTTATCTGTTGTGGGCTTAACCATATTTATTCTATATTAACATTTTCAACTGAACCCGTTGGCATTTTGTTTATTGTTTTCCTGTAATAGTACAATATACAGCTAAGATAGGTTAACCCTCCTAATAATCTTGTTAAAGCAGCACCATTAACCCCCATACGAGGTATCAATACAAAATTAAAAACTAAAATAAATGAACCTGTTATAAATGAGGTGTTCCTTAACAATTTACCCAAGCCGTGCGCGCCCAAAAATCGGTTAAAATAGTCTGCAATACCGTAAAAGGCAACCCCTATACTTACTACAAAATTAATAAATACCACCGACTGAAATTTCTTACCGTAAAAGAACTTGATAAACGGAGGCACTAATACCCATAAGGCTACCAGCGAAAATAAGGTTAATCCTATGGTTATCATAGTGAGCTTTTTAGGAATCCGCTGATGACTGGCAAATTCTTTATAATTTGTAGTTGCTATTGTATTGGGTATAAAAGTAAGGGGGTTTGCTAATGCAGTTGCCAATGCGTAAAAACCCACACCGCTATTGTTAAAACCAAAATAACTGATAATAACCGGGGTAAGTGAGGCAACACCTGTAGAAAAAGCAGCACCAATGTACACATGGAACCCATATGTTTTATTATAATTCCAAATTTCGTTAATGGTCGCTTTCAGGTTTTTAAATGATAGCCTGATCCTTATTAATACGTATATACACACCAATGCAAGCGTACCTACATAAAACGACCAGGCAATTTGCAACCTGTTTGTTTTTATATGGGTAAGGAATGCATAAATAATTATTGCTGAGATCAGAAAGCCTATTTTTGGAAATATTCTTTGAATGGCAAGTAAACTTATTTTGTTATCTGCCTGGAACAATACTTCAAAATAGTTTATTGAAAGATAGGCCCAGCCTATCGGGATAGAATAGAAAAGCAGATTACTCAGGTGCTTTTCCTTCAAATTCGGATCATATAAGGAATAAAAAAACAAACCAACTGACATTATAACAAACATGCCAAGCAGGATAATAAAAGTCGCTCCATAATATTGTCGCGCTTTTTCCTTATCATGATTTAATACAAGTGCTCTGTTCGCTGCCTGGAAAAACCCGAATGTAGTTATAAGTACAGTGAAGTTGAACAGATTATCCATAAATTGATAATCTCCGAATGCATTAGGCCCGAGATAGTGGGTAAATATGATGCTGGTAATGATACTCATTGGGATACCGGCAATATTAACGGAAAACAACATTAATACCTGCCTTGCCTTAGGGTTTTTCCAATTTTGAGATATTAACGCTCTTAAATTTTTTATAGTTAATTTTTGCACTTGCCTGGTAGATTTATTATGTCTTCAATAGTTAAGTTCCTTAGCCTTATAATTGCTAATTCAAACAATCACTAATTAACACTACATATATGAAAAATGCATTAATCCAAATGAAACAAACAAAATTGTTTCTGTGACAATGCTTTCCAAATTATAGATACTTATGGATAGCTGAATCTGGTTAATTAAACGGAGCTGTTCCTTGTTAAAACCTGCTGAAAAAAGCTCTCATTGCATGACCAAATGTGTTTTTGGGGCGGCTTGTGTATGTATTGTAATAGCTATTGTTATAATTATAGCCATAACCATACTTTTCTCTCTTTATACCGTTAAAAATGAGATTAAGTTTAGGAAATCTGTTTTCGGATTTTACTTCACTAATAAAATCAAGTTCTTCTTTCAAAGTATATCCTTGTCTTATAACATATAATGCCGCATCAATTACCCTTGCAATGATTAATGCATCGGTGACAAGATGTATAGGAGGGCTATCAATGATCACAAAATCATACTTTTTGCGAAGTATATCGATGAGGTTATCAAGATTAACCTTTTCCAGCAATTCTGAGGGGTTATGCTGAATAGTACCGGCCCCCATTACATCAAGCCCCGGAATTCCTGAAGGACGAATAAGATCATCAATTTTCAGATGGTCACTTTCCAGGTAATCGCTTATCCCTATATGATCTTCAGACAATTCAAAGATAGATGAAATTTTAGGTTTCCTGAGGTCCATTTCAAGTATGATCGTTTTCCTGGCAGCGTAGGCAAGTGTCACAGCAAGATTTGCACTAACAAAGCTTTTTCCTTCGCCCGATGTACTCGATGTAATTAAACCTACTTTACCATCCTGCTCGTTATTAAGCACCTGATATAATTTTGAGCGCAATGCTCTAAACTGTTCGCCTATAGCAAAGCTCCCCCTTTCCTTTGTTATTACTATTGGGGTAGACGATTCCTGGAACGAAAGCTCCCCAAGTATTGGTATATCCACTTCCTGCTCAATTTGCCTTCGGTTGGTAATTTTATTATCGAAGCTGTTACGTGTGTATATAATACCTACCGGCACAAACATACCTGCAAAAGCAGCTAAAAAATATACGATAGATGACTTAGGCCATTTAGATTTTCCGGCATGTGCATAGTCCACCACTTTAGCATCTGATACAGTGGATGCATATTTTAATGATAATTCCTCACGCTGTTCCAGTAAAAAGGAGTATAATTTTGCTTCAACATCCTTATCCCTTTGCATACCGTTGTATTGGTTTTGCTGACCAGGAACACTTCTTATCTGGCCTTCTGCCCGCGAATAGGTAGATTGCAGCTGACTCTTAGTAAGTAAAAGCGTTTCCTTATCATTGCGAATTTTCTCCCTGATATTAGCCTGCAGCGCATTTATCTCGTTGTTAATAGGTTCAAATACAGGATTGTCCGGCGGATTATTGGCCAGCAAATGCTGTTTATTTAATTCCGCCTCTGTCAGTTTATCAAGCATCGTATTTAAACTGGCATCCTGCAAACCTACTGTTGATGGCTGTTTGTTGCTGCCAGGTGAGTTAACATAATTTTCGATGTTATTAATAATCCTGATCTGCAAATTAATATCATCAAGTGCTTTTTGACTTGCATTCTGATCCTGAACAGATAATTGGGACTGTGCAGCAATATCTGTTATACCCTGCGAGCTTGCATAGCTTTGTATCTGTGATTCACTCAAATGCAGGTCTTTCCCGATAGAGTCAATTCGTTTGCTGATAAACTTAATTGTTGCTTCTGTCTTCTTGTTTTTTTCATCAATGGCCGCTTTTAAGTAGGCATTGATCACCGCGTTAAGAACGTCAACGCCGCGTTGGGGAACAACGTCTGACATCGATAAATCAACAAATGGCACTTCCTTATCTTCTAAAGCGGACTTGAGACCACCTACATAATAATCGGCCACATTTGATGGATCGCCAATATCGATAATCACCTTTGATCCAAGGTAGCCGTCAATTAATGGGGTGGTATCTAATTTCCATAAGCCGAAATCGCTCTGGATATATTGACCGTATTTGAATTGGGTCTGCTTGCCGCTTTTATCTTCAACTGTGAAGTTATTGGCGTCATTTAGTGTTATGTTTAATTTGATCCCCTTATCATCAATCTTCGCGGGCATCTTTATAAATTGGAACTTTACCGGACTCGATTTATAAAGTTCGGTCGATACCATACCATCTTTTTTAGAATATCCTATCCATAAATTCATGTCCTTTACTACCTGTACCATGATTTTTTTGGATTTCAATACTTCTATTTCGTTCTCGAAAACGATGGGTGTACTGATCTGGTCAAGTTGACTTATATTGTCTTTATCCTGCCTGTTATCTGCGTTTTTGCTGTCTTTAAATTCTAAAGTTGCATTTATTGGATAAATAGGTTTTGCATATTTAAGATAAAAAAATGCTATTGCTATAAATATTGCAAATGACAGAAAAAAAATAGGCCAGTGAAAAACATATTTCTTAAAAACCTTAGCAAAATCAGTTGATTGATTTTGAGATACTGGCAGGGTTATAGTTGAAAACCTATTATCGTTACTGGTAACAGCCATTGATTATTATAAATTTTTACGGTAAACAAGTACAAGAGCGATTACAGAAAGAGCCGAAATTATTAAACTAACTCTCTGAAATCCGGCAGTGTTATTATTTGAAATTTTAGATCTGTTTGGTGTTACATAAAGTACATCATGATTTTTAAGATAATAATATGGTGAATCAAATAGTTTTTTTGAATTCAGATCGATTGGTATATACTCACGCTTGCCATTAATTTCCCTGATCAAAAATATTTGACGGATAGCTGTGATATTCAAATCCCCTGCAAGGCTCAAAGCTTCTGGTACAGTGATTCTTTCATTTTGCACGGTAAAAACGTCAGGATGCGCCACATCTCCTAAAACTGATATTTTAAAATTGATGATCCGTATATTAACTATTGGCTTTTTCATGAAAGTTGAAAGCGATGTTTGAAGCTGCTCGGTCAGGTTGGTGGTATTTAAGCCTGCAACTTTAACCTGTCCTAAAAAAGGCAGGTTAACATTTCCATTCAAATCAACCATATATCCTATCACCGCATTTTCCGGGCCTACATCGCTTGTTGTTCCACTTATCCTGTTCAGGTTATAATTAAATTGATTAGCTCCGTCTGATGGGCTATTGACGTGTATGGCCAATATGTCTCCTGGCTGTATAACCAGGGGTGAGAAATTATTAATATCCTCTTTTGTAATATTGGTTTGGCTTAAATCCTGGAAATAAGGAACCTTTTGATAATTGCTGCAAGAACTGCAGAACAATACTATAACTGCGATAAAAAAGGATACTGATGCTGGTTTAAAGTTCATGGTAAAGTCTGCTTATTGGTTATATAAGATGTGGTTTTTTATGGCTTGGTTTTATTAAAGGTTTAAAAAAATTAGCGATAGTAAGATAAGTTTTATTTTTAATAATAATTAACTTTTCAAAGTTATTATACGAAACAATATCTGTGAAACAATTGATTAAATAGCTTCAAATGAATAGCGGACTTTATTTATTCATTTCCTGATCGTTTTTGTTTAATCGGTAGCTTTTAAAAAATTACACAGCCAAAGATATATCAATTTATTACCACAAAATTAAGATTTCGCCAACTGCTGCCCATTTCTTTAATCGTTGTAAAAGTAAGTTAATTCCCTTGCTATATGTCCAACTATCTTCTTCGACAAAGAACAAGTCTTTTTGTTTAAAATTGTTAACAAAGACAGACTTAATTTTTTAATAAGCATTTAACGACTTACGTTAATTGAATGTTTCAATTATAAATTAAATCAGGACATTAAATAATATTTTGCCAATAGCGAAAAAGCATACCAAAAAATTGGACAAGCTATTTAAACCATTTATACCTATTCATTTTTACCAGTAATAAAGCATGTAACCATGGTTATCTGTTTGACGTAAACTATAGCCGACTGTTAACGGTATGTCTATTTCTTTGCTTTTTCGAAATAGTTAATCCATAAACTTTTAGCGAATAATGATGCCTTATTATTTCCGATATAAATTTCAAAAAAAGGCTTTTCAATAATGTACACAAACCCGGGTATTGCCCTTAATTCCAAACAAACGCTGTATATTAAATACAACATTGAGACTATCAAAATTCATTTTTTTTGGCATCAATCTCCATGTATAAACTTTTACTCAAGTGGGGATTTTTTTTCCCGGTTAACGGGATTATGTTTTCTTTCAAAATGATTTTCAGCAGTATTATAGTTAAATAGTTGTGCTTTTTAATTAACACGAATATGCGTTTTGCACATTGCAGGTGCACAAAACGAAAGATTATTTGAAAAAAAGACGGGATTCATCGGTTAATTTATTTTAATGCATAGTTATTGTATAATGGTAAACATCAATCCTATTGAATATGGTACACAGGTACAAACAATTTTATAATGTAATAAATCTAACATTAGATTATTTGTTGCTCAATATATCCCTGATCATTATATACAATGTTCAGGATCACTCATTTCTTTCCTGGATGAACAACAAGAACTATTTACCGGTAGTTTTGGTATTTAATCTTTTATGGCTTCTATCATCCAATATTACCAGCTTATACAATGAGGTGTCGGACAATGATGTCAAGGTTTATCGTAATACCGTTAAAACATACTTCCTATATCTCGGTCTTATCAGCTTTATCCTGTTATTGGTGATAGGTACTAAATCTTATTTCATCACTCGCGAATACTTGTTTTATTCGATGTCGTTATTCGGGGTGTTGTTAGGTGCCTGGAAATTAATCTTCTTTGTGATCAGAAAGAATGATAGCGTATTAATGAACAATTCAAGAAACGCAATCATTGTAGGCGCCAGCCGTGCAGGAAATGAGCTTTATAACCAGTTTAACAATAATGTACTTAAAGGTTACAATATGCTGGGATTTTTTGATGATGAGCCTTCAAGGGTTCCTCATCAGCATCTTTATTTGGGCAACACCAGCTTGTGCATGGATTATGTACTTAAAAACAATGTTGAAGAAATATTTTGTGCATTACCTTATTCTGAACATAAAACTATTGAACGATTAATGTCTGACTCAGACAAAAACCTGATCAGGTTTAAGATAGTTCCAGAATATCATGAATACTTTAAAAACACGTCGTATTTGCAAAATTTAGGAAATATTCCTATTCTGACTGTAAGAGCAGAACCTTTGGAAAATATCCTTAACCGTATAGTAAAACGCGCGTTCGATATCGTATTTTCTTTAACAGTAATTGTTTTCATTTTCACATGGTTGTTCCCGATTGTAGCTCTGCTTATAAAATTAGGGTCAAAAGGACCAGTATTTTTCAAACAGATGCGCTCTGGCCGCGATAATCATGCTTTCAAATGTTTCAAATTCAGAAGCATGAAAACGAATAATAAAACAGAGCATGTACAAGCTTCGGTGGGTGATTCACGTGTTACAAAACTTGGTGCTTTCTTACGTAAAACCAGCATCGATGAACTTCCCCAATTTTTCAACGTATTGATCGGAAATATGTCTATTGTAGGTCCGCGTCCTCACATGCTGAGCCACACTGAGCAATATTCACAATTAATAGATCAGTTTATGGTTCGCCATTTCATGAAACCTGGTATTACAGGATGGGCACAGATAAACGGCTTACGTGGTGAAACAAAAACAACCGAAGCAATGCTTGAACGTGTTGAGGCTGACGTATGGTATCTTGAAAATTGGACATTTCTTCTGGATTTGAAGATTATAGTATTAACATTCTGGAAATCAGTTACAGGTGATAAGAATGCCTATTAAATAACTGATTCTATCCAACTTTAAACCCTCATTTTTGCGCAAAATAATAGTACATGCTATTATGCTCAAAGTGAGGGTTGCCCATTATCAACCCAGGAAAATTAAAGTTTTAAAGTAATTATTATGGACGGGAGTATGCTTGCGTCAATACTTGCTTTCAAAATATTTGTATTCCATCCCAATGGTTGCGATGCAGTGCTTGGATCCCACCATGCGTCCATTTCTGCGCCTGATGTCTGGAAATATTTTACTTTATTGTAGCTCATAGTCACATCGCTGCTTGCCGCTCCTGAATAGTTACCATAAGCAATACCAACCATTGTAAATGGAGTAGCCGTGCTGTATATGGTATTATGATCCATTTTAATATGACTGCCACCTTGTACCTGGGCTCCCACTGCACCAGGGTTAACCAATACGTTATATCGTGCAACCTGGTAGGTGCCGCCAACATCCCCCAGAACTATACCGGCGCCGCCGCCTGAATCATGTTGTACCTGGCCCCCTCTAATGTAGTTGCCTATTACCATGATTGAGTCTCCGGGCAGGCCGTTTGATTGGTAAACACTCAAACCATCCTGCGGATGCTGGGCAACGCCAACAACATCTTCACATTTATTATAGTTAATCTGGCAACCGCCACCACTCACGTTATTAAACTGAACAAAGTTTCCTGAAGGAAATGGACCGTTCATGTTCAGGAACTGGTTGTTATTTACTTTAATTGTAACGCTGGACATTACATTAACACCAGCTCTTACATTGGTAATAAAGCAACTGTCGATAGTCACATTTGTACAATTATTCAGCTGAATACCATCAGTGGTAGAGTTCATAACTTTACACTTAGTGATGTGTACATTGGTACAGTTACTAAGACGGATACCTACGGTTCCCCCATTATTAACGTTAATAGAGTCTCCGCTGATAGTAATATTACTCTGACCGCTTAAACTAATTGGTGAAGATGCTTTATACGTGATTTTTGTAGATGTACTGGTTGTGCCGGTAGTTGTTCCAGTGGTGGTACCCGTTTTACCTGCAGTACCTGCAGTCGTTCCGGTGGTGGTCCCAGTGGTAGTTCCGGTAGCTCCAGTGGTAGTTCCGGTAGTCGCACCAGTTGTGGTGGTTGATGTTCCTGATGTTGTTCCCGAAGGATTAACAGAATCAATTCCTGTTGGAATAGCTGATTCATCTTTTTTACAGGAAGCTATTAATGATATTGCAAATAATGAAAAGAAATATAAGGTAAAAGCCATACGGCCTTGTCCACGTCCAGGTCTGATCATAGTTGTAGTTAAATTAATTATGATTTTCGAACGTCTTTTTCAAAGCTTTAGTTCAATGAAAATTAACATCCGGAATTAATTATGGCGGAAATTATTTAAAATAACTGGTTATCAAAGAATTATACTTTCCACATTTTTATGCACATTTTTTGATAACTTCGAAAATAAGCTTTAGGTTTATTATCAAATTTGCTGTAAATGAGCTATTTAAACTCTTTTGTAAAAACCAGGGAAGACAGGAAACAGAAATCAAAAACCCGATTAATATACCTGGATAGCATACCAACCGGGTTAAGTTCTGAGATACCTTATAGTTAAAATATCTCTATATATTTAGATTCGGGGATTCATATTACAGGTTCAAAGTAATTATTACAGTTGGAAGAATGCTGGCGCTAATATTTGCATTTAAAATATTAGTGCTCCATCCCTGCGGTTGTGATACCGTGCTTGGATCCCACCATGCATCTAATTCTGCACCTGAGGTTTGATAGTATTTTATTTTATTATAACTCATTGTAACATCCGTGCTGGCCGCCCCCGAGTAGTTACCATAGGCGATACCAACTACTGAATAGGTTGTAGCAGAGCTATAAATAGTATTGTGGTCTATTTTAATATGGCTGCCACCCTGAACCTGTGCCCCTACCGACCCGGGGTTAACTAATACATTATATCTTGCTACCTGGTAGGTTCCGCCAACGTCTCCCAGAACTATACCTGCCGCACCACCCGAGTCATGCAGTACCTGGCCGCCCCTGATGTAGTTACCTATCATCATGATCGAATCTCCGGGTAAGCCGTTTGACTGGTAAACACTCAAACCGTCCTGCGGATGCTGAGCTACACCGGCTATGTCTTCACATTTATTATAATTGATCTGGCAACCGCCGCCGCTCACATTATTGAATTGAACAAAGTTTCCTGACGGGAATGGGCCGTTCATATTCAGGAACTGGTTATTATTCACCTTAACTGTAGCGCTGTACATGGCATTAACACCAGCTCTTACATTAGTAATGAAACAACTGTCGATAGTTACGTTAGTGCAGTTTGACAACTGAATACCATCAGTATTGGAATTCATGATCTTGCATTTGGTAATATGAACATTGTTGCAATTACTAAGATGAATGCCAATGGTTCCCCCATTGTTAACATTGATCGAGTCACCACTGATGGTAATATTGCTCTGTCCGCTCAAATTAATAGGAGCCGATGCCTTATAAACAAAATTTGCAGACGTACTAGAGGTCCCGGTTGTGCCTGTTGACCCGCTACTACCTGTGGTAGTACCTGTTGTTGTTCCGGTGGTACCTGTAGTTGTCCCGGTGGTGCCAGTTGTTGTTGTCTTATGGGTTCTGGGGTGCCGTCCCCTGAAAATCAAAGCATTATTGGCGCCAAAATCTACGTCCGAAGAGTCCAGTGCCGCTGTTTGATCTTTTTTACAGGAAATTATTAGCGATATTGCAAGAAATGCAAATGGGAATAAAAAAGCCATACGGCTTTTGCCAAGTCCAGGTATCATCATAATAGTTAAATTAATTAGGGTTCCTGAAGGCTATTTTAAAAGCTTTAATGCGATGAAAATTCCCCCTCAGAATAGTTAATGACTGAAAATTATTCAAAATATCTGTCTGTCAATCGATTAACTTTCCACATCTTTTCTACACATTTCCTAACAACTATGAAATTTCCTATAAAATGCCGTTAAGTTTGTAGAAATAGCCCTTTCATTTACAGCAGAGATGGTTTGTGGGAAAGAATAAAATCAAAACCCGGTTAATATGTTTCATCACATAGTAACCGGGTTTGATTTTGAGGTATCTTATTATAGTTTGATAGCTACCTCTCTATATTTATAATTAGAGGATCTTATTTCAAAGTAATTATTGTAGATGGAATTATACTGGCATCAATACTTGCTTTAAGGATATTGGTGGTCCATCCCAATGGCTGTGACGCAGTGCTTGGATCCCACCATGCATCTAATTCTGCACCTGAGGTCTGAAAGTATTTTACTTTATTGTAACTCATTGTTATGTCGGTACTGGCCGCGCCTGAATAATTGCCATATGCAATACCAACTACCGAATAGGATGTAGCAGTGCTATAAATGGTATTATGATCCATTTTAATATGGCTGCCACCCTGCACCTGGGCTCCTACCGAACCAGGGTTAACCAATACATTGTATCGGGCTACCTGGTAGGTTCCGCCTACGTCTCCCAGAACTATACCTGCCGCACCACCTGAATCATGCAGCACCTGGCCGCCCCTGATGTAGTTGCCTATCACCATAATTGAATCTCCAGGTAAGCCATTTGACTGGTAAACACTCAAACCGTCCTGCGGATGCTGGGCTACACCAACAATATCTTCACATTTATTATAATTGATCTGGCAGCCACCGCCGCTCACGTTATTAAATTGAACAAAGTTTCCTGACGGGAATGGGCCATTCATGTTCAGGAACTGGTTATTATTAACCTTAACCGTTACGCTGAACATTGCATTAACACCAGCTCTTACGTTAGAAATGAAACAACTGTCGATAGTTACATTGGTACAGTTGTTCAGCTGAATACCATCAGTGGTAGAGTTCATAACTTTACACTTAGTGATATGTACATTGGTGCAATTAGTAAGGCGGATACCTACGGTTCCCCCGTTATTAACATTGATCGAATCTCCACTGATAGTAACATTACTCTGGCCATTTAAACTGATTGGCGCAGATGCCTTATAGGTGAATTTTGTAGAAGTACCCGTAGTGGTACCGGTCGTAGTCCCGGTTGTGGTACCGGTCGTAGTCCCGGTTGTGGTACCGGTCGTAGTCCCGGTTGTGGTACCGGTCGTAGTCCCGGTTGTGGTACCGGTCGTAGTTCCGGTTGTGGTACCGGTCGTAGTTCCAGTTGTGGTACCGGTCGTAGTTCCAGTTGTGGTACCTGTGGTAGTCCCGGTTGTGGTACCTGTGGTAGTCCCGGTGGTTGTTTTAGTTGTATCTATATATCTTGATGGATGATGCCTCTTGTAATCAATGCCATTTACCGAACCAACTGAATCTACACTGGCGAGTGCAGGAGTTACAGATGAATCTTTTTTACATGATGAGAATGTTGCAGCAGCTAATAATGCTGTTGAAAACATTATTCTAACTAAGGGGCCTTTAATTTTTTTCACTTCCATAACAGCATTTTTTAGAGCTTCTTCTACGCTCGCTTTTGAACGGAAGTTTCACAAAAAATTAATTACAGAGAAAAAAAATTAATATATACTTTAATTACCTTTTAATAAAATGTTGATTATCAGAACAATATGTATTTGATATTTTTTTCGAAAATCGAGTTAAAATGGGGTTGTTTTTGGCAATATTTTCAATAAAATTCTCTTTTTTCAGATAAGTTACCGACGTAATTCTTCTTATTTTCTAACAAAAGGTCACAAGTTTGTTACAAATAGAATTAATTAAAAAGGAGCAATCTCAGCTAATCAAAAAATAAAGCAATAGGGCCTTAGTTTCACTAAAGGGATAAATATTTTTTTCAGTCAAACAGTTTGTTATACATTTTCCAATACCTTATTATAAAACTCTACATAGTTATTGGCTGTTGTGACAATAGAGTATTTCTTTAAAAAGGGCTGCCTTGCATTTAATATTTCCTGCTTGCTTTCAGTATGAGTGAGCGCGGTTTCGATGTTACTTATGAATGATTCTTTAGAGTCAAGGCTAGAAATATAGCAATATGGCATATCTGTACCTATTTCTATATGAGGAGGAATGTCGGAA
>Ga0307510_10000773_pt1 | contig 33035 bp, 29 predicted proteins | sample 12_EM_MG_FD_207224 | JGI IMG/M metagenome (GOLD analysis project Ga0307510, IMG submission 207224) | Populus trichocarpa ectomycorrhiza microbial communities from riparian zone in the Pacific Northwest, United States - 12_EM | ecosystem: Host-associated > Plants > Roots > Unclassified | place... | reverse complement strand
GCCCGGCCTGCAAGCCCGGTTGATGAGCCAGGCGTTGCGCAAGCTCACCGGCAGCATCAAGCGCACCAACACCATGGTGATCTTCATCAACCAGATCCGCATGAAGATCGGCGTGATGTTCGGCTCGCCCGAAACCACCACCGGCGGCAACGCGCTCAAGTTCTACGCCTCGGTGCGGCTCGACATCCGCCGCATCGGCTCGATCAAGAAGGGCGAGGAAGTCATCGGCAACGAGACCAAGGTCAAGGTCGTCAAGAACAAGGTTTCGCCGCCGTTCAAGACCGCCGAGTTCGACATCCTCTACGGCCAGGGCATCAGCCGCGAAGGCGAGGTCATCGACATGGGCGTCGAGCAGAAGGTGCTGGAGAAGAGCGGCTCCTGGTACGCCTACAACGGCGAGAAGATCGGCCAGGGCAAGGACAACGCGCGCGAGTTCCTGAAAGAAAACCCCGACCTCGCGTTCGAGATCGAGAACAAGGTGCGCGAAGCGGCCGGCATCCGCCTGCTGCCCCCGGCCGATGGCTCGGGCGCGAAGCCGACCAAACTGAAGGTCGTCAAGGAATAAGGCGAGCCGATGAAGGCGCAGCGCTCCCTCAAAGGGCGCGCGCTGCAGTGGTTGGCGCAGCGCGAGCAAAGCCGCAGCGAGTTGCGGCGCAAGCTGTTGCCGCATGCGATGGCGGAAGACGCGGCCGAAGCCGCTGCTGCCACCGACGCGAAAGAGGACAACCCTCGCACTGCGCACGAACCCGAGCCGACACCCGCCGCCCGCGTCGAGGCGGTTCTCGACTGGCTCGAAGCGCACGACTACCTGTCGCAGACACGCTTCGCCGAGTCCAGGGTTCATGCGCGGGCATCGCGTTTCGGCAACCTGCGCATCCGGCAGGAGCTGAAGCAGCACCAGGTCGTGCTGTCCGCCGAAGCCGCCCAGGCGCTGAAGGACAGCGAGCTCCAACGTGCACGGGCGGTGCTCGAACGCAAGTTCGCCGAGCCCCCTTCCACATCGGCCGAGCGGGCCCGGCAGGCGCGCTTTCTGGCCGGGCGCGGCTTCTCGCACGAGGTGATCGCACGGGCCCTCCGTCGCGATGGTGCAGAGCAACATGCTACATTCGACGGCTGACTTGCAAGCTTCGCCGGCGCCATCGGCCCGCCTTTGCTTGCAGCGCGCCACCACCGATCCACGCAGCCGACCCCTCCACACCGATGGCCTTGCCGACCGCCGCGCCCGAGCGCCAGCTCAAGCACCGCCGCAGCATCGACGTGCAAATCTACGCACGGGGCAACGGTTTGTGGGAAGTAGACGCTCACATTACTGACGTTCGCACGCGTGAAACACGCATGGCCACCGGCATGCTGCCGGCCGGCCAACCGATCCACGACATGCTGTTGCGCCTCGTCGTCGACGAGCAATTCAATGTGCTCGAAGCCGGCGCCGAGACCGCGGCGATGCCGTATCCGGGCGAGTGCAACAGCTATGGCGACATCTACAGCCGCCTCGTCGGGCTGAACCTGATGCGCGGCTTTCGCCACGCCGTCAAGGAACGGCTGGGCGGCATCCAGGGCTGCACCCACATCACCGAGCTGACCCAGGTGCTGCCCACCGCCGTGGTCCAGGCCTTTGCCGGCGAGGTGCTCGACACCCGCGGCGATTCGGCCGACAGCGCCCAACCTTTCCAGATCGACCGCTGCCACGCGCTGCGCGCCGATGGTCTTGCCGTGAAGACGTACTACCCGCGTTGGTATCGCGCAGCCGCCCGCAGTGCGCCGAGTCACGGCGCTTCCCTCACTCCCGAAAACTGACAGCCAGAGAAGGCACACCATGAAGATTCACGAGTACCAAGGCAAAGAAATCCTGCGCCAGTTCGGCGTGCCCGTACCGCGCGGCTATCCCGCGTTCAGCGTGCTCGAAGCGACCGAGGCCGCACAAAAGCTCGGCGGCCCGGTGTGGGTCGTGAAGGCGCAGATCCACGCCGGCGGTCGCGGCAAGGGCGGCGGCGTCAAGCTGGCGCGCTCGATCGACGACGTGAAGACGCTGTCCAGCGAAATCCTCGGCATGCAGCTCAAGACCCACCAGACCGGCCCCGAAGGCCAGAAGGTGCGCCGCCTGCTGATCGAAGAAGGCGCGGACATCAAGAAGGAGTACTACGTCGCCGCGGTCACCGACCGCGCCACGCAGAAGGTCGCGATCATGGCCAGCTCCGAAGGCGGCATGGACATCGAGGAAGTGGCCCACGCCACGCCCGAGAAGATCCTGAAGGTCTTCGTCGATCCGGCCACCGGCCTGACCGACGCGCAGGGCAAGGAACTCGCGAACGGCATCGGCGTGCCGGCGGCGTCGCAGGCGCAGGCCATCGACGTGTTCAAGAAGCTCTACACCTGCTACATGGACACCGACTGTTCGCTGGCCGAGATCAACCCGCTGATCCTCGAAGGCAACGGCAACATCAAGGCGCTGGACGCGAAGTTCAACTTCGACTCGAACGCGCTGTTCCGCCACCCCGAGATCGTCGCCTACCGCGATCTCGATGAAGAAGACCCGGCCGAGATCGAGGCCAGCAAGTTCGACCTCGCCTACATCCAGCTCGACGGCAACATCGGCTGCCTCGTGAACGGCGCGGGCCTCGCGATGGCCACGATGGACACGATCAAGCTGTTCGGCGGCGAGCCGGCGAACTTCCTCGACGTCGGCGGTGGCGCCACCGCCGAGAAGGTCACCGAGGCCTTCAAGATCATGCTGGGCAACCCGAAGGTCAAGGCGATCCTCGTCAACATCTTCGGCGGCATCATGCGCTGCGACACCATCGCCGAAGGCGTGATCGCCGCGTGCAAGGCGGTCAACCTGACAGTGCCGCTGGTCGTGCGCATGAAGGGCACCAACGAGGACCTCGGCAAGAAGATGCTGAAGGAATCCGGCCTGCCCATCATCACCGCCGAGTCGATGGCCGACGCCGCGCAAGCCGTCATGGCCGCGCTGAAGAAGTAAGGAACACCATCATGAGCATCCTGATCAACAAGAACACCAAGGTCATCACGCAAGGCATCACCGGCAAGACGGGCCAGTTCCACACCCGCATGTGCCGGGACTACGCGAACGGCAAGAACTGCTTCGTCGCCGGCGTGAACCCGAAGAAGGCCGGCGAAGACTTCGAAGGCATCCCCATCTACGCGAACGTGACCGAAGCCGCCAAGGCCACCGGCGCGACCGTGAGCGTGATCTACGTGCCGCCGGCCGGCGCCGCCGCAGCCATCTGGGAAGCGGTCGAGGCCGACCTCGATCTCGCGATCTGCATCACCGAAGGCATTCCGGTCAAGGACATGCTGATCGTGCGCAACCGCATGAAGGAAAAGGAAGCCAAGGGCGGCAAGAAGACGCTGCTGCTCGGGCCGAACTGCCCCGGCCTGATCACGCCCGATGAAATCAAGATCGGCATCATGCCGGGCCACATCCACAAGGCCGGGCGCGTCGGCGTCGTGTCGCGTTCGGGCACGCTGACGTATGAGGCGGTGGCGCAGCTCACCGAGCTGGGCATCGGCCAGTCGAGTGCGGTCGGCATCGGCGGCGACCCGATCAACGGGCTCAAGCACATCGACATCATGAAGCTGTTCAACGACGATCCGAACACCGACGCGGTGATCATGATCGGCGAGATCGGCGGCCCCGACGAAGCCGATGCGGCGCGCTGGTGCCAGGCCAACATGAAGAAGCCCATCGTCGGTTTCATCGCGGGCGTGACGGCCCCCGCGGGCAAGCGCATGGGCCACGCCGGTGCGCTGATCTCGGGCGGTGCCGACACGGCCGACGCCAAGCTCGCCGTGATGGAAGAGTGCGGTTTCACCGTGACGCGCAACCCGTCGGAGATGGGCAAGCTGCTCAAGGCGCTGCTGTAAGGCAGGCCCCGCTTGGGGGCTGACCCGGAGCCCCGATCGGGCGCGAGTGCATAGAATCGCGCCCGATCAGTTCGTGGAGCGCCGCGCTGCGCTTCGACACCAACCCCAGCTCCGGGCTCGCCATGGACTTCACATCAGCCGCCTTCTGGGCGGCGCTCGGCTCGATCATCCTCGCCAACATCGTGCTGTCGGGCGACAACGCGGTGGTGATCGCGCTGGCCGCGCGCTCGTTGCCGGCGCACCAGCAGAAGAAGGCGATCTTCTGGGGCAGCGCCGCCGCCATCGTGATGCGCATCGTCTTGACGCTGATCGCGGTCGAGATGCTGAAGTGGCCCTACCTGAAGATCGTCGGCGCGCTGCTGCTGCTCTACATCGGCATCTCGCTGCTGAGCGACGAGGGCGGCGAAGAAGACGGGCAGAACCACGTCGGCACGATGGCCGCGGCGATCCGGACCATCCTCGTCGCCGACCTCGTGATGAGCCTGGACAACGTGCTCGCCGTGGCCGCCGCGGCCAAGGGCAACACGCCGCTGCTCGTGATCGGCCTGGCGGTGAGCATTCCGCTGATCATCTTCGGCAGCACGCTGCTGCTGAAGGTGATGGAGCGCTTCCCGATCATCATCACGCTGGGCGCGGCGCTGCTCGGCTTTCTCGCCGGCGAGATGCTGTTCACCGACCCGGCTGTGACCGCGCGCTTCGGCGAGTTGTCGCACAGCGTCGTGAACGCCGCCGGCGCGGTCGGCGCGGTGCTGGTGGTGGCGATCGGCCTGTGGATGCAGCGGCGTGCCCGAGCGCGCTCGGCCAGCTCGGCTTGACACCGTAGCGCGATGCCGGCCTAATCGGCCCACAGAAGGGGAGTAGCTCGACTTCCGGATTGCCGGGCGCCACGCGCCGGGCAAAAAAGAAGTTCAGGCAAGCCGTCAGTACGAATCGCACTCGCTGCGCTTCCGGTTTGCCAGGCCAGAACATTCACTCCATGCCGAGCAAGACCTTCGATGCAAGCCGCGTGAGCGGCAGGCTCGAAGTCGGCATTCGCGGTCTCCCGCGGCTCTGACTCCCTCCTGCTGCGCTCCCGTGGTTTGCACCGTTCGTCGTGCAACTCAACATGGAGCCTTCATGGATTTCTTCTCTGCCCCCTGGCTGTCGGCGCTGCTCGCCATCGTCCTGATCGACCTCGTCCTCGCGGGCGACAACGCCATCGTGATCGCGCTCGCTGCGCGCCAGCTCCCCACTCATCTTCAGAAGAAGGCCATCGTCTGGGGCACTGTCGGGGCGATCATCGTGCGCAGCGCGATGACCGTCGGCGTCGTCTGGCTGCTGAAGATCCCCGGCCTGATGCTGGTCGGCGGGCTCGGCCTCGTGTGGGTAGCTTACAAGCTGCTCGCCCCGCAGGAGGGCGGCGAAGCGCATCAGCCCGCGGTGGCCACCTTCTGGGGCGCGATGAAGACCATCGTGATCGCCGACGCGCTGATGGGCGTGGACAACGTGCTCGGCGTCGCCGGCGCGGCCAAGGGCAGCTTCGATCTTGTGATCATCGGGTTGCTCATCAGCGTGCCCATCGTGGTCTGGGGCAGCACGCTGGTGCTGAAGCTGGTCGAGCGCTTTCCCATCATCACCTATGTCGGCGCGGGCGTGCTCGCGTACACGGCCGCGCACATGGTGGTCAGCGAGCCGCTGCTCGACCCGGTGTTCGACCCCAGCCTGCTGAACCGCGTGCTGGCCCACGCCGTGCTGATCGCCGGCGTGCTGGGCGCCGGCTGGTGGACGGCTCGGCGCGCGCAGCGCCCGGACGTCGCCGCGGACCCCACGACCGCCACGAACTGACAACGGAGCATCGCCATGGAACGAATCGCCATCTTCGTCAACGATGCCGCGCATGCGGGTCGCCTGTTGCACCCCATGCTCGCCACGGCCGAGGCCGCGCACTGGATCGTGGTCGCCTGCCCGCCCACGCTCACGCGCCATGTCGGCCGCTGGGTCTCGAAGCAGGCGCGGCGCACCTGGCGCGAGCGCTGGGCCGATGAACTGTTCGCGCAGATCGAACCCGTGTTGCGGGCGCATCCGGGCACCGAGGTCGAGAAGCTGCTGGCGAGCCGGCCGCTGACCGAGGTGTCGGCGCGGCTGCAGGCGCGCTGGCCCGGCGTGCGCCTGCTGGATGCGCGCCGCCCCGCACTGGGCCGCGAGGACGAACCCTTGACCGCCGCCCAGCCCGCCGCTGCGGCCGACGGCTGGGCCGGCACGGTGGCGGTCACCGGCGGCCTCACGGCGGTGCTCGCGCTGGTCGACTGACCGATGGGCTGACGCAAGCAGCTGCTGTGCTAACGTGCCTGCGATGCGCAGGTACGCGAAGTCTGTGGGGTGCGCTGCGGCGCACCGAACCCTTTGATGCTGCTGGGTCTGTCACTCGGCACCTGGGCCGTGGTCGTCCTCATCGGGGTCGCGGCCTATGCCCTGGGACGCCGAGCCGGAGCGCGTCGCACCTCGTCGTCGGCGCCGCCGGGCGACGCGCCCACGGTGCCGATGGCCCGGGCCGGCGCACCGGGCGAGTCCGCCGAGCCGCTGCTTCGCCCCGAACGCGCGGCCCTCGGCCGCTACCGCATCGAACGCGAACTCGGCCGCGGCTCGATGGGCAATGTCTACCTCGCGCACGACCCGCAGATCGGCCGGCCCGTGGCGCTCAAGACGATGCGCCTGAGCCGCGAGTTCGAGGGCCAGGAACTCGCCGAGGCGCGCGCCCGTTTCTTCCGCGAGGCCGAGATGGCCGGGCGCCTGCGCCACCCGGACATCGTCGCGATCTTCGATGCCGGCGAGGAGGCCGGCCTCGCCTACATCGCGATGGAGTATGTGCAGGGCCACGACCTGCTGCGCTACACGTTGCCGGGCCGGCTGCTGCCGGTGCCGGTGGTGCTGGACACGCTCGCGCGCGTTGCGCTCGCGTTGCACCATGCGCACCAGCAGGGCGTGGTGCATCGCGATGTCAAACCGGCCAACGTGATGATCGACAGCGCGAGCGGCGCCATCAAGGTGACCGACTTCGGCATTGCCAGCATCACCAACTCCTGCCGCACCCGGACCGGGCTCGTGCTGGGCACGCCGTCGTTCATGTCGCCGGAGCAGATGGCGGGCCGGCGCGTCGATGGCCGCACCGATCTCTATTCGCTCGGCGTGATGCTGTTTCAATTGCTGACCGGCGCGTTGCCGCACGCGTCCGAGTCGATGTCGCAGCTGATGTATCAGATTGCCAACGAAACCGCGCCGGATGTGCGCAGCCTGCGGCCCGAGCTGCCCGAGACGCTGGCCAACGTCGTCGCGCTCGCGCTCGAGAAGCGGCCCGAGGTGCGCTACGCCGATGGCGCGCAGATCGCGGCCGACCTCAAGGCCGTCGCGGCGCTGATGGCCGCGGCGCCGGGCGGTGGTGGCGTGACCAACGCCCCGGAATCTGTCAGATTCGTGACGGACGCGGGCGAATCGCCTGCCGATCCAAGGCACAATGCCGACCATTGAACAGAGCTTGCATGCCCGCACGCGCCCAGTCCATGACCCTTGAGTTCTTCAGCGCCACCGACACCGGGCGGGCGCGCAGCAACAACGAAGACTCGGTGGCCGTGGACGAACCCACGGCCCTGGTCGTGCTGGCCGATGGCATGGGCGGCTACAACGCCGGCGAAGTCGCCAGCGGCATGGCCACCTCGTTCATCAAGTCCGAACTCGGCCGCTGGCTCTCCGAAGCCTCCGAAAGCGCCACCGACACCGATGTGCGCCGCGCGATGGACATCTGCGTCGACAACGCCAACCGCGCGATCTTCAACGCCGCCAATTCCAACCCGCAATACGCCGGCATGGGCACGACGCTGGTGGTCGGCGTGTTCCGCGACGCGCGGCTGCTGATGGGCCATGTGGGCGACTCGCGCGCCTACCGCCTGCGCGCCGCGCGCCTGACCCAGATCACGCACGACCACTCGCTGCTGCAGGAGCAGATCGACTCCGGCCTGATCACGCCCGAACAGGCCGCGTTCTCGGCCAACAAGAACCTCGTGACCCGCGCCGTGGGCGTGGAAGACACGGTGCTGCTGGAGACGCACCTGCACGACGTGCTGCCCGGCGACACCTACCTGCTATGCTCCGACGGACTGTCGGACATGCTCGACGACGAGAGCATCGCGCAGCTGCTGATGGGCGCCGAAACCTTGCCCGAAGCGGCCGGTGCGCTGATCGATGCGGCCAACGATGCGGGCGGGAAGGACAATATCTCCGTCGTCCTCGCGCGTGTCAGCGGCCCGGCCGGTTCGGCAAAATCGTGGTGGCCATTCCGACGTTGATCAGCTGATTCCGACGATCAAGACTTAGAGACAAGAGGTCAAAAGCATGGGCAAACTGGTCGTATCACTCGATGGTGTGGTGATCAAGGAAGTACAGATCACCAAGGACAAGACCACGCTCGGTCGCCGCCCGTACAACGACATCGTGATCGACAACCTCGCAGTGAGCGGCGAGCACGCCGTGCTGCAGATGGTGGGCGCCGATGTCTTCATCGAAGACCTGAACAGCACCAACGGCACCTACATCAACGGCAAGGCCGTCAAGAAGCAGCTGCTCAGCCACAACGACACGGTCGAGATCGGCAAGTACAAGATCAAGTTCATGGTCGAGGACGGCACCGACTACGAGAAGACCATGATCATGAAGCCGGGCGCGCGGCCGCCGGCCACGGGTGCGCAGGCAACCAACTCGGGCTTCGGCGGTTCGGGTTTCGGCGCGCTCGGCGCATCGACCACACCGGCGTCCATCCGCGTTCTCAACGGCGCTGCCGCAGGGCGCGAAGTGGCGCTCACGAAGGTCGTCACCACGGTCGGCAAGCCGGGCGTGCAGGTGGCCTCCATCACCAAGCGGCCGGGCGGCTATGTGCTGGCGCACGTCGAAGGCTCGTTGCAGCCCACCGTCAACGGCAACCCCGTGGTCGGCGAGACCGTGCATCTGAAGAACGGCGACGTCATCGAACTCGCCGGCACGCAGATGCAGTTCGTGCAGGGCTGAGTCACGCCCGCGCGGCCGGGTCGCGCGCTTGTTCCGGATGACATCCCGCAGCGTTCTGTGGCGCGTGCTCAGGGCGCTGGCGCTGCTGGCGGTGCTGCTCGCAGCGCTCGGCCATGCCAGCGGCGTCTGGCCGCTGCGCTTCCTCACCAGCCTCGACCTGGCCATCGACGACGCCCGCGTGCGCGCGCTGATGCCGCGCACGTCCGACCCGCGCATCGTGGTCGTCGACATCGACGAGAAAAGCCTCGCGGAGATCGGCCGCTGGCCCTGGAGCCGCGATCTGCTGGCCGCGCTCGCCGACGAACTCTTCGAGCGCCAGCGCGCGGCCGTCGTCGGCTTCGACGTGGTGTTCGCCGAGCCCGACACCAGCTCCGGCATCGCGACGCTGGACCGCATCGCCGAACGCTCGCCCGCGCTCGCCGCGCAGATCGCGCCGCTGCGCGCCGAGCTCGACTTCGACGCGCGCCTGGCGCGCGCGCTGCGTGACCGCCAGGCGGTGCTGGGCTTCTATCTGACCAACGCGCGCGGCGCGCATCGCGTCGGCGTGCTGCCCGCGCCGGTCTTCGATGCCGGCGTGCTGCAGGGCAAGCCGATCGCGTTCCGGCGCTGGGACGGCTACGCGGCCAACATCGCCGTGCTGGCGCAGGCCGCGCCGCTCGCCGGCTACTTCAACAACGTGCCCGATCCCGACGGCCTGGTGCGCAGCGTGCCGCTGCTCTCCGAGCTCGGCGGCCGCCACTACGAGGCGCTCGCGCTGGCGATGTTCCGCGCCTACACCGGCCGGCCCGACGTCACGCCCGGCTGGCCGGCGGAGCGCTGGCTGCCGCGCGACTACGCCGCGCTGCAAAGCGTGCAGCTGCATCAGGGCGCGACCGAGATCGGCATCCCGGTCGATGCGCATGTGAACGTGCGCGTGCCGTTCCGCGGGCCGGGCGGGCCGCAGGGCGGATCGTTCGAGTACGTCTCGGCGAGCGACCTGCTGAACGGCCGCGTGGCCGCCGGCCACCTCGCGGGCAAGCTGGTGCTGGTCGGCAGCAACGCGCCCGGCCTGTACGACCAGCGCGCGACCGCCGTCGCCGATGTGTACCCCGGCGTCGAGGTGCATGCGAATCTGCTCTCGGGCCTGCTCGACGGCCGCCTGCCAGTGCAGCCCGACTGGGCCAGCAGCTTCGAGGTCATCCAGCTGCTGCTGGTGGCCGGCGCGCTCGCGGTCGCGCTGCCGCGGCTGCGCGCGCTGCGGGCCGCGCAGTTCGCGCTCGCGCTCGTGCTGCTGCTCGTCGCGATCAACCTGTGGGCGGACTGGGCGCGCGCGCTGGTGCTGCCGCTGGCCGCGTCGCTGTGGCTGGGCGCGATGATGTATGTCGGGCTCACGGTGTGGGGCTACATCGTCGAGGGCCGGCAGCGGCGCTCGCTCGCGCGGCTGTTCGGCACCTACGTGCCGCCCGAGCTGGTGGCCGAGATGGCGCTCGACCCGGCCCGCTACGACATGCGCGCCGAGAACCGCGAGCTGACCGTGATGTTCTGCGACATGCGCAACTTCACGCGCGTCTCCGAGCTGATGTCGCCGCAGGACCTGCGCGCGCTGATCAACGGCTTCTTCTCCAGCATGACGACGGCGATCCGCGGCCGGCGCGGCACGCTCGACAAGTACATCGGCGACGCGATCATGGCGTTCTGGGGCGCGCCCGTGATGGATGAGGGCCACGCCGCGAACGCGGTGCGCGCGTCGCTGGAGATGGTCGGGCGGCTCGAGCAGCTCAACGCCGATCTGCGCGCGCGCGCATTGCCGGAGATCGGCGTGGGCATCGGTTTGAACACCGGCCTCGTGTGCGTCGGCGACATGGGTTCCAGCATGCGCCGCAGCTACACCGTGATGGGCGACGCGGTGAACCTGGCCTCGCGCATCGAGAGCCTCACGCGCCACTACGGTGTCGACGTGCTCGCGGGTGAAGACACGCGATCTGCGGCGCACAGCGACGAGTGGCGCTGGGTCGAGGTCGACCGCGTGCGCGTCAAGGGCAAGCAGCGCGCCGTGACGCTTTTCACACCAGTGTCTTGCGGCGCCGAACGCACCCTGAACTTTGACGAGGAATTGAGACTTTGGCAGCTTGCGCTCACCTCGTGCCGGCTGCAACATTGGGACGAGACGCTGGCCCTGCTGAACGGGCTGCAAACCGATTTCGCCGACTCACCCCTGCAGGGCCTGTACCGACAGCTTCATCTGCGCGCGACGCAGTTCCGCAGCACGCCACCGGCACCCGACTGGGACGGGGCCCACACCTTCGACACCAAATGATTCTCAACGTGCTCGGCTGTTCCGGGTCCATCGCCGCGGGCTGCAAGACCACGGCCTTCCTGCTCGACGGCGACGTGCTGATCGACGCCGGCACCGGCGTGGGCGACCTCACGCTCGAGGCGCTCGCGCGCATCGACCACATCGTCATCAGCCATTCGCACCTCGATCACATTTTGTCCATCGGGCTGCTCGCCGACAGCGTGATGCGCGTGCGCAGCCTGCCCGAGCGCGGGCCGATCCGCGTGCACGCACTGCCCGAAACGCTGGCCGCGCTCAAGGCGCACATCTTCAATGGCGCGATCTGGCCCGATTTCACGCGCCTGCCCAGCGCCGACCAGCCCATCCTCGAACTCGTGCCGTTCCAGGTCGGCGAGGTGCTCCTGCTCAACGGCAAACGCATCGAGGTGTTGAGTGCGTCACACACCGTGCCGGCGGTGGGCTTCGCGGTCGAGTGCGGCACGCCAGCGGGCGCCACCGAGGCGCCCGGCTGGTGGGTCTTCACCGGCGACACCGGCCCGAACCCGCTGCTGTGGGAGCGGCTGCGCCAGATGCGCGTCGCCCACCTGGTCATCGAGACCGCGTTCAGCGACGAAGAGCGCCAGCTCGCACGCATCAGCCGCCACCTGTGCCCCTCCGCGCTCGGCCACGAACTCGCGCAACTGGCCGGCAGCGTGGACGTGCACATCACCCACATCAAGCCGGGCGAGGTCGATGCCGTGATGAGCGAGATCGGTCGGCTGGGCACGCCGCATCGCATCCATGCGCTGTCGGCCGGCCAGGCCATGGACCTGTCTGCGGCGCCCGCCGCGGCAGGTCAACAGTGACGGTTTGTGTCATGTGTGACGCCGCCAAGACTGCCGCGTTCGGGGGGTGCGTGACTCTTTGTGTCAGCTTTGGGGCGGAATCTCACGGTTTTTTGACCATTCGGCCGTGGCACAGGGCCTGCATTTAACTCCCCGTCTTTCACGCCACACCAATCACCCCCGGAGTCACACCATGAAGCGTTCCATCCAAAAGGGTTTCACCCTCATCGAATTGATGATCGTCGTCGCGATTATCGGCATCCTGGCAGCGGTCGCGCTGCCGGCTTATCAGGACTACACGATCCGCGCCAAGATCTCCGAAGGCCTCGTGCTGGCCGGCGCGCTGAAGACCGCCATCTCGGAAACCCACCAAGCCAAGGGCCCGGGTACCAAGGTTTGCTCGACCCAGGCTGAGTGCGATGTCATCGGCGCGACGGTGATGGACACCGCCGCCCTGACCGGCAATCGCAACGTTGACTCGGTCGTGAGCAGCGCTGCTGGCGTGATCACCATCTCCTACAAGCCGGCTGTCGTCAAGGCTGCTGAGAACACCATCCTGATCGTGCCGACCCCGGCCGACCTCTCGCTCGACACCAGCGCCGGCGCCACGATCTCGTGGGCTTGCACCACCGGTACCGTGCTGCAAAAGTATCGCCCGGCTGCTTGCCGCACCTAAGAGTCACGAAGCTCAGATTCGTCTGAGTCTTCTGCTCCAAAAATGGCGACGTACTTCGGTACGTCGCTTTTTTTTGTGCCGCGCTCGCCATCTACACTTCTGCGTCATGACGACAGCTCTCGCGAATCTAGAACTTCGGCCTCGGCTCAAAGCGGCCGGAATCCATCTCGTTGCCAGTGCCGGCGTCGCGGCGCTGACGGCCCTGCTCGTGTTCGGATTGTGGTTTCCGTATCCGTACCGAGAACTGGCCGGCGGGCGCGAGTTGTATATGTTGATCATGGGCGTCGATGTCGTCTGTGGCCCGATCCTGACGCTGGTTCTCTTCAACATCCGCAAGCCTCGCAAAGAGCTCGTCCGCGACCTGAGCCTCGTGGTGTTGATCCAGCTTGCGGCGCTGGCATACGGACTTCATGCGGTGTCGCAGGCAAGACCCGTTTTTCTCGTCTTCGAGGCAGATCGGTATCGCGTGGTGTCGGTCGCCGACATCGATCCCGACAAGCTGAAGGAGGCCGCGCCTGACTTTCAGCGCTTGAGCCTCACCGGCCCCAAGCTCATCGCGGCACATGTGCCGAAGCCGAACGACCCTGACTTTTCAGCCACGCTTGACATGGCTTTGCAAGGCGTCGAAGTGTCGATGCGGCCAGCTTACTGGCGTCCTTATTCGGAGCAGCTGACCACGGTGCTGAGCAAGGCTCAACCCATCGCAGAATTGAAGCGCAAGCAGCCGAGCGAGGTCTCTGCGATCGATCAGGCGGTCGCGCGGACGGGACTCTCCGCCGATCAACTCGGCTGGTTGCCGGTACAGAGCCGCAAGACCAGCGGATGGGTCGCCTTTGTCACGCGCGACAAGGCGACCGTGGTGGGCTTCGCGCCGGTTGAGGGGTTCTGATCGCGATCGAATGACGCTCGTGGACAATCCGCTCCATGCAATCCGCGCATTCAATTTCCCCGCAGTTCGAGACCACTGGCTCCATGTTGGCGGCGCTGATGTCCGTCGCCTGCCTCGCCATCGGCGCCCCCATGCTGCTGGCCTTCAACCTGCCGCCGTCCGCCACCTTCCTGAACCAGGCCGCCGCATTCATCGGCTGGGGCGGCTTCCTGTTGGTGTTGGCCGCGGCACTGCCGCAGCGCGCCTGGGCCGTGCCGTCGGCTGGGCTCAAGGCCGCCGTGCTCGCGCTCGCGATCCTGGCCGTGGCCTCGTTGGCCTCGCGGTTCTGGGCCGGGCTTCCATGGTCGTTGGCGCTGTGTGGCTTCGGGATGCTCGCCGCCGCGATGCTCGTCGTCGTGGTCGGTGCTGCGGCGCAGTCGAACGGCTGGGCGCACCGCGCCTTTCTCGCGTTCTGCGTGGGCCTGCTGTTCGCCGGCGTGCTCAGCAGCCTGATCGGCCTCGTGCAGGTCTTCGCGCCGCAATGGCCCGATGGCGAATGGATCGCCAAAACCTACATCCCAGGCCGCGCGGTCGGCAACATGCGCCAGCCGAATCACCTGAGCAGCCTGCTCGTGTGGGCGCTGATCGCGGCTGTATGGCTGGGCGAGACCGGCACGATTCGGCGCTGGGCCAGCGCGACGCTGACGATGCTGTTCGTCTTCGTGATCGTGCTGACCGCCTCGCGCACCGGCGCGCTCAGCGTCGGGCTGCTGCTGGTCTGGGGCGCGCTCGACAAGCGGCTCTCGCGCCACACGCGCATCCTGCTGGCGCTCGCGCCGCTCGCCTACGCGGTCTTCTGGCTGGGCATGTCGGCGTGGGCCGACTACAGCAGCCACCTGTTCGGCGGCGAAACGCGCTTCAGCACCAAGGGCGACATCTCCAGCTCGCGCTGGGGCATCTGGGCCAACACGCTGTCGCTGATCCGCATGCACCCGTGGGCCGGCGTGGGCTTCGGCGAGTTCAACTTCGCCTGGACGCTCACGCCCTTCCCCGGCCGGCCGGTGGCCTTCTTCGACCACACGCACAACATCTTGCTGCAGTTCGCGGTCGAACTCGGCCTGCCGCTGGCCACGCTCGTGATCGCGTTGCTGGGTTGGGCGCTCTGGACGGCCTGGCGCGGTGCGCAGGATTCGCTGCGCCGCGCCGCGCTCGTGATGGTGCTGATGATCCTGTTGCACAGCCTGCTCGAGTACCCGCTGTGGTATGCCTACTTCCTGTTTCCTGCGGCGTTCGCGTTCGGGCTTTGCCTGGGCCGGCAGAACGATGATGTGTCTCTCGATGCCGCATCTCGCGATGTCATGCCCGACACGTCCAGCGACGACATGTTCAGCGATGACAGATATCTCGATGCGCCATCGAGCACCGGCGCCACCCGCCCGCTGCTGATCGCCAGCATGCTGCTGATGCTCGGCGGCATGCTTTCGGTGGTCGACTACATCCGCGTCGTCACGATCTTCGCGCCACCCGAAGGCGCGGCGTCGCTCACCGAGCGCATCAAGGATGGCCAGCACAGCGTGTTCTTCGCGCACCAGGCCGACTACGCCGCAGCCACCACCGCCGAGAACCCCGCTGACGCGTTGCCGGCCTTCCGCAGCGCGCCGCACAACCTGCTCGACGCGCGCCTGATGATCGCGTGGGCGAAGGCGCTGAACGCGTCCGGCGACACCGAGCGCGCGCGCACCATCGCGCAGCGCCTGAAGGAGTTCCACAACGACGCGGCCACCGAGTTCTTCGCACCGTGCGAAGACGCGCCGGCCGATGACGAGCCGCTGCCGTTCCAGTGCCTGCTGCCGACGCGGCCTCTTGGCTATGAGGATTTCAGGTAGCTGCTTGAACAGCCCAACGTACCATTCTTGCCCTTTGGTATCGATCAACAGAACGTAAGACCATGACCGACACGGCGACCTTGTCGAAGAATTTCCAGATCTCCATTCCAAAGGCTGTTTGCGAGCAACGGGAGTGGGAGGCCGGCCAGGAGTTTGTCTTCATCCCCAAGGGGCTCGGCGTGCTGATGGTGCCGGCTCCGCCACTTGAACAACTGCAAGGCATCGCCAAGGGGGCGAAGGCCACGGCCTACCGCGACCGCAACGATCGATAGTGGCCTGGTTCCGCAAGCGCAGCTGAGCCGCGCGCGATCGCATCGACAGACTCAACCCGGCGCGACCCAGTCGCCCGACTTGCCGCCATGCTTCTCCAGCACGCGGATCTCGCCCATCACCATGCCGCGGTCGGCGGCCTTGCACATGTCGTAGACGGTGAGCAGGCCGATCTGCACCGCGGTCAGCGCTTCCATTTCGACACCGGTGCGGCCCAGCGTCTCGACCTGCGCGGTGCAGCGCACACGGTGGTTCACCGCGTCGATCTCGAACTCCACCGCGACGCGCGTGATCGGCAGCGGGTGGCACAGCGGGATCAGCTCGGCGGTGCGCTTGGCGGCCTGGATCGCGGCGATGCGTGCGACGCCGATCACGTCGCCCTTCTTCGCCTGGCCGCCGCTGATCAGCGTCAGCGTGGCCGGCAGCATCGTGATCGTGCCGCTGGCACGCGCGACGCGGTGGGTTTCCTGCTTGGCCGAGACGTCGACCATGTGGGCCTGCCCTTGAGCGTCGAAATGCGTGAGCGGCGATGCGGGCGGCGTTGAACTCATGGCGCGAAACAGTCTCGAAACGTTTGTGCGGCATGATAGCCACGCTGGCCATGTGCCCGCGCTTTCAAGCACCGACCCCTTGCCGACCACCTCCACCCCCCGACGCCCCTGGCGCTTGCGCGCCATTGCGCTCGCGTGTGCGGCGGCACAGCTGCTGGCGCCGGTGTACGCGCAGAACCAGTTGCCCGCGCTCGGCGACCCCACGTCGGAAGACTTCAGCATCGCCACCGAGCACAAGCTGGGCGAGGAGATCATGCGCGAGATCCGCGCCGATCCCGACTACCTCGATGACCCGGTGCTGCTCGAATACCTGCAGTCGCTGTGGAACCCGCTGGTGGCGCAGGCGCGCGTGCGCGGCAACATCAGCCCCGACATCGACCAGCGCCTCGCCTGGGAGCCCTTCCTCGTGCGCGACAAGGAGGTCAACGCCTTCGCGCTGCCGGGCGGCTACGTGGGCGTCAACCTCGGCCTGATGGCGATCACCGCCACGCGCGACGAACTCGCCTCGGTGCTCGCGCACGAGATGTCGCACATCACGCAGCGCCACATCGCGCGCAGCATCGCCAACAGCAAGCGCCAGACGCTGATGAGCCTGGCCACGCTGCTGGCCGGCATCGTCGTGGCCAGCCGTGCGGGCAGCAGCAGCATCGATGCGGCCAACGCGGCCGTGGTGGGCAGCCAGGCGCTCGCGGTGCAGGGCCAGCTCAACTTCTCGCGCGACATGGAACGCGAGGCCGACCGCGTCGGCTTCGCGGTGATGTCCGGCGCGGGCTTCGCGCCCGGCGGCATGGCCTCGATGTTCGAGAAGCTCGATGTCGCCGCGCGCCTCAACGACTTCGGCGGCTACCCGTATCTGCGCAGCCACCCGCTGACCAGCGAGCGCATCGGCGAGGCCCGCTCGCGCCTCGGCACCGCCGCGCCGGTCGCGCCGGTGAGCCGGCTCGAACACAGCGTGGCGCAGGCGCGCGCCCGCGTGCTGATGGACTCGCGCTTCGATGCCTTGCGCCGCTGGCAGGCGCTCGACGGCGACCGCGTCGCCAGCACCACCGGCGACAAGCTGATGAACGCGTACGAGAGCGCGCTCGCCTCGACGCTGCTGCGCGACTGGGCGCGCGCCGACGTGTCCATCGCCACGGCCACCGCGCTCGTGCAGGGCGCGTCGCCCAAGGACGCGCGCGCCGAGCGTCTGGTGGCGCTGCTGCAGGTGCAGTCGCTGCTCGCGCGCGGCGACGTCTCGCGCGCCGAGGCCGCGCTCGCGCCGTACGCGGCCGACAACACTCGCCCGGTGCTGCTGCTGGCCACGCAGGCCACGCTCGCCTCGGCGCCGCCCGCGCCATCGGCCACCGACAACCCCGCGTTGCGCCAGCGCGCCGAACAGCTGCAGATCTGGGTCGCGAATCATCCACGCGATTCCCTCGCGTGGACGGCGCTGAGCCAGATCCAGGAGCGCCTCGCGCAACCGCTGCGCGCGATCCGCTCCGATGCCGAATCGCGCCTCGCACTCGGCGACCTGAACGGTGCGGCCGATCGGCTGCAGGCCGGTCAGCGCCGCGCGCGCAGCGGCGGCGCGGTCGACTTCATCGATGTCTCGGTGATCGACGCGCGGCTGCGCGATGTCGAGCTGCAACGCAAGCAGCGCAAGAGCGACGAGAAGGAACTGCGATAGGTCGGTGCGCATGCTCTTAGACTCGCGAGCAACAAGAAAGCGAACTCAGGAGCACCACCCCATGCGGTCCATCTCACAGGCGATCGCCGGCGTTGTCATCGCGCTGCTCGCCAACACCGTCGCCACCACCGCCGCCGATGCGGCCACCATCACCAGCGTGAGCCCGCAGGGCGAGGTCGCGCAGGTGCGGCAGATCACCGTGAAGTTCTCCGAGGCGGTGGTGCCGCTCGGCGATCTTCGGCTGCCCGATCCGGTCACGGTCACCTGCCAGGGCGCAGCGCCTGCCGGCGGCGGCCGCTGGGCCAACGACCGCGCGTGGCTCTACGACTTCAACGAGCCGCTGCCGCCCGGCACGCGCTGCACGCTGAAGGCGCGCGCCGACTGGAAGCCGCTGAACGGTGTGCTCACCGGCCCGACCGAGTTCGCGTTCGGCACCGGCGGGCCGGCCATCGTGTCGTCGCAACCTTACGACGGCGCGACCATCGAGGAAGACCAGTTCTTCATGCTGCGCCTGAGCGGCGCGGCGGTCGAGCCCAGCGTTGTCGCCAACGCATGGTGCGAGGTCGAAGGCATCGGCGAGCGCATCCCGGTGCGCGTGATCGGTGGTGACGCGCGCGCGCAGCTGCTGAAGGCGCGCCGCATCGAGAAGGCGCAGGCCGAGCGCACGCTGGTGCTCGCGTGCCAGCGCCCGCTGCCCAACGGCACGGCGGTGCGCGTCGTCTGGGGCAAGGGCATTGCCGCGGCGGCGAACGCGAAGGTCGCGACCAGCATCGAGCAGCGTCTGCGCTACACCGTGCGTGCGCCGTTCACTGCCGAGTTCAGCTGCGAGCGCGAACGCGCGAACGCGCCGTGCCTGCCGATCCGGCCGATGTCGCTGCGCTTTTCCACGCCGGTCTCGCGCGAGCAAGCGGCGAAGGTGCGGCTCAATCCGGCATCGGGCAGCGCGCTCGCGCCGGTCGTCGACAAGGACGACAAGTCGGCCGAGGTCAGCGTCGTCACCTTCCCGACGCCGCTGCCCGAGAACGCGGCCTTCACGGTCGAGTTGCCGCGCGAGCTGAAAGACAACGCTGGCCGTGCGCTCGACAACGCCGCGAGCTTCCCGCTGAAGGTGGCCACCGGCGACGCGCCGCCGATCGCGAAGTTCGCGGCCGCGCCCTTCGGTGTGGTCGAACGCGGCGATCCGCTGCTGCCGGTCACGCTGCGCCATGTGCAGGGCGATCTGCGCCCCGCGGCCGCAGGCGGCCAGGTCCGCGTGAAGCTGCTGAGCACCGATGCCGAGATCCTGGCCTGGTACGCCAAGCTGCAGAAGTACCACGAGACCCAGCTCACCGCGAAGGAGATCGGCCTGCCGCAGAAGGACTGGTTCACGACGCAGGACGACACCGACGCCGCGTTGGGAAAGCGCGGCAAGCCGATCAAGCGCCGCATCGAACGCAGCATCGCGACGCGCGAGGTCTCGCTGCTGAAGACCGACGCATCGGCCAAGCGGCTCGATCTGCCGCAACTCAATGGCGGCGACCCGCGGCCGTTCGAGGTCGTCGGCATTCCGCTCGCGGAGCCGGGCTACCACGTCGTCGAGATCGAATCACTGCGGCTCGGGCAATCATTGCTCGACAAGCGCGAGCCGATGTACGTGCGCACCGGCGTGCTCGTCACCAACCTCGGCGTGCATTTCAAGCTCGGCCGCGAGAACAGTGTCGTGTGGGTCACCACGCTGGACCGCGGCCAGCCGGTGGCCGGTGCCGACGTGGCGGTCAGCGATTGCAACGGCAAGAAGCTGTGGTCGGGCCAGACCGATGCGCAAGGCCTGGCGCGCATCGCGCAGTCTTTCGGTGACGCGAACGGCACGGCGTGCACGGGCGAGCGCGCCTTCTTCGTCAGCGCGCGCAAGGCGGACGCGGGTTCGGGCGCAGACGCGAAGGGCGTGGTCGACACCGCGTTCGTGTTCAGCAGCTGGAGCAAGGGCATCGAGTCGTGGCGCTTCAACGTGCCGACCGGCGGCGGCACGCAAGCGACCGCGCGCGTCGCCACGGTGTTCGACCGCACGTTGTTCCGCGCCGGCGAGACGGTGTCGATGAAGCACTTCGTGCGCTTCGAAACCTCGGCGGGCCTCGCGATGCCGAACGCCGCCGATCTGCCCACGCGCATGAAGATCGTGCACGAGGGCAGCGGCCAGGAGTTCACGCAGCCGCTGCAATGGAACGGCACGCGCAATGCGGCCGCGAGCTGGAACATTCCGCCGGCGGCCAAGCTTGGCGTCTACAACGTCGTGCTCGAACGCGAGGCCAAGGACGACAAGCGCCGCGCGCAATGGGCCAGCGGCAACTTCCGCGTCGAGGAGTTCCGGCTGCCGCTGGTCGATGCGCGCGTCACCGGGCCGAAGGAAGTGGCGATCGCGCCCACCACGCTGCCGGTCGCCGTGCAGCTCAACTATTTCTCGGGCGGCGGCATGGCCGCGACCGCGGCGCGCGCGTCGGCGCTGCTGAAGAGCCGCAGCCTCGCGTTCAACGGCTACGACGAGTTCTCGTTCGAGCCGCCGCGCGATCCGAACAAGGCGGCCGGCAACAGCGGCGACGAAGACAGCGAGGCTGCGCCCGAAGCGGCCGACGGCAAGCTCGTCGCCGACAAGCTCGCGCTGACCACCGACAAGAACGGCGCCGCGAGCTTCACGCTGAAAGACCTGCCCAAGATCACGCGGCCGAGCGAGATCACCGCCGAGGTCACCTACAACGATCCGAACGGCGAGGTGCAGACCGCGTCGACCGCGATCCCGCTCTGGCCCAGCGCGGTGGTGCTGGGCGTGAAGACCGGCTCGTGGGCGAGCAGCCGCGGCAAGGTGAAGTTCACCGCGCTCGCGCTCGACACCACCGGCAAGCCGATCAAGGGCCAGAGCGTCGAGGTGCGCGGGCGGCTGAGCCAGGTCATCAGCACGCGCAAGCGCATGGTCGGTGGCTTCTATGCCTACGACAACCGCACCGAGGTGAAGGACCTCGGCAGCCTGTGCAGCGGCAGCACCGACGACCGCGGCCTGCTGCTGTGCGAAGCCGAGCTGAGCACGGCCGGGCAGGTCGAGCTGATCGCGAGCGCGAAGGACGCGGCCAGCAACCCGGTGCAGGCCGCGAGCAGCATCTGGGTCACGAAGCAGGGCGAGCTGTGGTTCGCGCAGGACAACGATGATCGCATCGACGTGCTGCCCGAGAAGAAGCGCTACGAACCCGGCGAGACCGCGAAGCTGCAGGTGCGCATGCCGTTCCGCGAAGCGACCGCGCTGGTCGCGGTGGAACGCGAAGGCGTGATCGACACGCGCGTCGTGACGCTGCGCGGCGACGACCCGACCGTGGAGCTCAAGATCGACAAGACCTGGGGCCCGAACGTGTACGTGAGCGTGCTCGCGCTGCGCGGGCGCATCCGCGATGTGCCGTGGTACTCGTTCTTCAGCTGGGGCTGGAAGGAGCCGATCAACTGGGTCCGCAGCTTCTGGTACGAAGGCCGCGAATACCAGGCGCCGACCGCGATGGTCGACTTGTCCAAGCCTTCGTTCAAGCTCGGCGTCGCGGCGCTGAAGGTGGGCATCAAGGCGCACGAATTGCAGGTCAGCGTGACGACCGACAAGCCGCAGTACGCCGTGCGCCAGAAGGCGATCGCGCGCGTCAAGGTGGCGTACGAGGGCAAGCCGCTCGCCGGCACCGAGATCGCGTTCGCGGCGGTCGACGAAGGCCTGCTCGCGCTGCGCTACAACGACTCGTGGGATCTGCTCAACGCAATGATCCAGCAGCGTTCATGGGGCGTGGAAACGTCTACCGCGCAGAGCGAGATCATCGGCAGGCGCCACTACGGCCGCAAGGCGGTGGCGGCCGGCGGCGGCGGCGGGCGCGGCGGTACGCGCGAGCTGTTCGACACGCTGCTGGTGTGGAAGGCCAGCGTGGTGCTCGATGCGAACGGCGAGGCCCAGATCGAGGTGCCGATCAACGATTCGCTGACGAGCTTCCGGCTCGTCGCGATCGCCGATGCCGGCCCGCAGCAGTTCGGCACCGGCAGCGCGACGATCCGCGTGACGCAGGACCTGCAGATGCTCTCGGGCCTGCCGCCGCTGGTGCGCGAGGGCGACCGCTTCAGCGCGATGCTGACGCTGCGCAACACCACCACGCGCGAGATGAAGGTGCGCGCCACGCTGCAGGGCACGGTCAATGTCACCGGCGTCGACGAGATCGCGCGGACCAAGCTGAACCTGCCGGCGCAGGACGTGACGCTCGCCGCCGGCGCCGCGCGGGAAATCGTCTGGCCCATCGACGTGCCGGCCGAGGCCTTCAGCATCACCTGGGAAGCCGGCGCCGAAGAGCAAGGCGGCGCGACTGCGGCCGACCGCGCGAAGGACAAGCTCAAGCTCACGCAGCTCGTCTCGCCCGCTGTGCCGGTCCGCGTGCTGCAGGCCACGCTGCAGCAGCTCGAGGGCACGCTGACGCTGCCGATCGCAGCGCCCGCCGATGCGCTGCCCGAGAGCGGTGCCAAGCGCGGCGGCATCAACGTCTCGGTGCAACCCAAGCTCACCGGCGCGCTGCCCGGCATGCGCCGCTACTTCGAGACCTACCCGTTCATCTGCCTCGAACAGAAGACCTCGAAGTCGGTCGGCCTGAAGGACGCGAAGCTGTGGGCGGCGGTGGCGAACGCGCTGCCGACCTACCTCGACAGCGACGGCCTCGCGAGCTACTTTCCGCCGCGCGCCGAAGACGCGCCTCGCGGCAGCGACCGGCTCACCGCGTATGTGCTCGCGGCGACACACGAGGCCGGCTTCGAGCTGCCCGGCGCATCGCGCGATGCGATGCTGGGCGGGCTCACCGCGTTCGTCGAAGGCCGCATCGAGCGCAAGTTCTGGTCGCCGAAGAAGGACCTGGACGTGCGCAAGCTCGCAGCCCTCGAGGCCTTGTCGCGCTATGGCCGCGCGCAGCCGAAGATGCTGGGCTCGATCAACCTCACGCCCAACGTCTGGCCGACCGCCGCGGTGATCGACTGGCTCAACATCCTGAAGCGCGTGAACGGCGTTCCCAACCAGGCCAAGCGGCTCGAGGAGGCGAACCAGATCCTGCGCAGCCGCCTGACGTATGCGGGCACCACGCTGAAGTTCAGCAACGAGGAAGACGATTTCTGGTGGTGGCTGATGGACAGCGCCGATGCCAACGCCGCGCGGCTGATCCTCGCGGTGCTCGACGATCCGGCGTGGAAGGACGACCTGCCGCGCATGGTGGTGGGCTCGCTTGGCCGCCAGCGCGCGGGCGTGTGGCTCACGACCACCGCGAACCTCTGGGGCTCGCTCGCGCTCGACAAGTTCTCGGCCAAGTTCGAGTCGGTCAAGGTGGCCGGCCGCACCAACGCGACGCTGGCCGACAAGACCGGCAGCATCGACTGGGCCAAGCTCGCCGACGGCGGCACGATGCAGCTCGCGTGGCCCGCGCAGCCGGGCCCGCTCAACGTGGCGCAGGACGGCCCCGGCAAACCGTGGCTCACGGTGCAGAGCCTCGCCGCGATCCCGCTGAAGGCGCCGCTGCGCGCCGGCTACAGCGTGACGCGCAGCCTGGTCGCGGTCGAGCAGAAGGACAAGAGCAAGTGGTCGCGCGGCGACGTGCTGCGCGTGCATCTGGAAGTGGACGCGCAAAGCGACATGACCTGGGTCGTCGTCAGCGATCCGGTGCCCGGCGGCGCCACGATCCTCGGCTCCGGCCTCGGCCGCGATTCGACCATCGCCACCCGCACCGAGAAGCGCAGCGGCGAGGCCTGGCCCGCGTTCGAGGAGCGCAGCTTCGAGGCCTTCCGCAGCTACTACGAGTACATGCCGCGCGGCAAGACGGTGATCGAGTACACGGTGCGGCTCAACAACCCCGGCCAGTTCCTGCTGCCGCCGACGCGCGTCGAGGCGATGTACGCGCCGGAGAGTTTTGGGGAGTTGCCGAATACGGCTATCGAGGTAGCGCCATGAGCCCTGCGGAGAGGGGCCCCACGCAGTGGGGATCGAAGCCGAGGCGAATGGCGCGAGCGGCCGACGAGGGATGCGTTGCGCGGCTCAACCGTTCGGAGGCCGCGCCGTGAAGTTGTTGATCGCGGCGCTGGCATTTGTCGCCGCCGCGGCGAATGCGGTGCCGACGTTCACCGACGTGCGCGCCGCGCACCGCCCGTCCGACATCGTGCTGACCGACCGCTTCGGCACGCCGATCCAGACGCTGCGTGTCGACAAGCAGGTGCGGCGCCTCGCATGGGTACCGCTGGACGAGATGTCGCCGGCGCTGCTGCAATCGCTCGTGCTCAGCGAGGACAAGCGCTTCTACGAGCACAGCGGCGTCGACTGGAGTGCGGTGGCGAAGAGCGCGTGGGGCAATCTGTGGAACAGCCGCACGCGCGGCGCGTCGACGCTCACGATGCAGCTCGCCGGGTTGATCGACGACGGCCTCGCGCGGCCGGGCGGCGGCCGCAGCGTGGTGCAGAAGCTCGGCCAGGTGGTGACCGCGTCGCAGCTCGAATCGCACTGGAAGAAAAGCGAGATCCTCGAGGCGTATCTGAACTCGGTCGCGTTCCGCGGCGAGATCGTCGGCATCGATGCGCTCGCGCTGACGCTGTTCGGCAAACATGCGAGCGGCCTCGATGTGCAGGAGGCCGCGATCGCGGTCGCGCTGGTGCGCGGGCCGAACGCGAGCGCCGACGTGGTGGCGCAGCGCGCCTGCGGCGTGTTGACGCTGCAGCAGCTGAACTGCCAGGGTGTGTCGACGCTCGCTGCGACCGCGCTGGTGCGCAAGGGCGGCATGCCGCTGGGCGAACAGCTGGCGCCGCACTTCGCGCGCCAGAGCGTCCAGCCCGATGGCGCGCCGGTGCAGCGCAGCACGCTGGACGCGCGACTGCAGCGCACCGCGATCGCGACGTTGCGGCGCCAGCTCGGTGAGCTCGACGGCCGCAACGTGGAAGACGGCGCGGTCATCGTGCTCGACAACGCGAGCGGCGAAGTGCGCGCCTGGGTCGGCTCCAGCGGCACGCTCTCGGACGCGCCGCAGGTCGACGGCGTGCTCGCGCGGCGCCAGCCGGGGTCGACGCTGAAACCCTTCGTCTACGAGCTCGCGTTCGAGAAGAAGCTGATCACGCCGGCCAGCCTGATCGACGATTCGCCGGCGCAGATCGCCACCACCAACGGCCTGTACCTGCCGCAGAACTACGACCACGATTTCAAGGGCTGGGTGAGTGCCCGCACCGCGCTCGGCGCGAGCCTGAACGTGCCGGCGGTGCGCATCGGCGCGATGCTCGGGCCCGATGCACTCACCGCGCGGCTGAACGCGTTCGGCCTCGGCCTGACGCAGCCCGGCGGCTTCTACGGCAACGCGCTCGCGCTCGGCAGCGCCGACGTGACGCTGCTCGGCCTGACAAATGCGTACCGCACGCTCGCCAACGGCGGCTTGTATGCGCCGGTTGCGCTGCGCGGCGCGCCTGCATCGGCACCAGCAGCGGTGCGCGTCGCCGACGCGGCGGCGGTCTACCTCGTCACCGACATCCTCGCCGACAACAACGCCCGCGTGCGCACCTTCGGCATGACGAGCCTGCTCGCGACGCGCGGCTTCGCGGCGGTGAAGACCGGCACCAGCAAGGACATGCGTGACAACTGGTGCGTCGGCTTCACCGACCGCTACACCGTCGGCGTGTGGGTCGGCAACGCGAGCGGCGAGGCGATGCACAGCGTCAGCGGCGTGAGCGGCGCCGCGCCGGTGTGGCAGGTGCTGGTGAACCAGCTGCATGCGGGCTCGCCGTCGATGCCGCCGCGTGCGCCGGCGAACGTGGTGCGCGCGGCAGTGGCGTTCGATGCGAAGCGCGAACCGCCACGCGACGAGGTCTTCATCGCCGGCACCGAGCAGGCGCGGCAACGCGCGAGCACGCAGGTCGCGGGGGCAGAGCGCTACGGCATCACCAGCCCGCGCGACGGCAGCATCTTCGCGATCGACCCCGACATGCCGCCCGCCGCGCAGCGCATCACCTTCGAAGGCGAAGCGGGCGTGTGGCTGCTCGACGGCAAGCGTGTGGGCGCGGCGCAAAAGCTCGCGTGGTCGCCGTGGCCCGGGCGGCACGAGCTCACGCTGCAGGCGCGTGACGGCCAGCCGATCCAGACGATTCGGTTCGAGGTGCGCGGCGCGGGGCTGAAGGCCTCGGCGCGTCGATGACAGGCTGCTGCTGACGTTGCCACGCGCCGCTGGCGCGCGCGATCACTTCGCGAAGATGCGCTCCATCGCCACGTCGATCACCATGCCGCACAGGCTGTAGAGCAGCGAGCCGATCAGCGCGGCGAAGAAGCCCGCGACATGAAAGCCTTCGAGCACCGACGCGGCGAAGTAGAACATCAGCGCGTTGATCACGAACAGGAACAGGCCGAGCGTGACCACCGTCACCGGCAGCGTGAGCAACACCAGAACCGGTCGCAGCAGCGTGTTGAACAGGCCGAGCACGAAGGCCGCGATCATGGCCGAGCCAAAGCTCTTGACCGTGACGCCGGGATACAGATAAGCCACGAGCAACAGCGCGGCGGCGAGCAACAACCAGCGGACGATGATTTTCATGGCGCGAAGAATAGCGCGGCTTCGTGTGGCTGCGCCCAATTGATGAGCCCACGAGTCTAGAGGATTCTAATGGGAATCATTCTCATTGGTGTTAGAGTTCGTGAACGAATGCAAAGCGCACTGTGCGCGAACTCTCTCGATGTCACCGTCCACCTTGTCAGTCCATGCGACGCATCTGCCGCCGCTCCCGCGTCGCGGCGAGCGCGCCGATGGCCTCTCGCCGACGCAGCGCCGCACGATGGTGCTGGCCATCCTGGCCGCGCACATCGCCGCGGTCTACGGCCTGCTGCAGGTGCGTGAAGTGCGCGAGGCCGCGCGCGAAGTCGCGCCGATGTTCGTGGACCTGATCGCGCCGCCGGCCCCGCCCGCACCGCCGGTGCCGCCACCGCCGCAACCGCAGCCCATCCAGAAGAAGCCGCCGCCGCCCGCGCCGGTGATCGCCGCGGCACCGAGTCCCGCGCCGGCAGCCTTCGTCGTGCCCGCGCCGCCGCCCGCTCCGGTGCCCGCGCCCGCGCCGCCGGCACCGGTGGTCGTGCAGGCGCCGCCCGCACCGCCGGCGCCCCCGCCGCCGCCCAAGATCATCCCGGCCTCGGCCGTGCAGTACCTCGAGCTGCCCGCGCCCGAGTACCCGCGGCTGGCCAAGCGCAATGCCGAGAGCGGCCGCGTGATGGTGCGCGTCTACATCGACGTCGCCGGCATGCCGCGCAACGTGCAGGTGAGCACCTCGTCTGGCTTCGCGCGGCTCGACGAAGCCGCGGTGTCCGCGGTGCAGAAGGCGCGCTTCAAACCTTACACAGAGAACGGCCAGCCCACCGCGGGCTGGACGTATGTACCGATCAATTTCGAACTGGAGAAGTAAGACGTGAACGCAGAAGCCACCAGCCTGGGCATTGGCCATTTCCTCGCGCAAAGCGATGTCGTCGGCAAGACGCTGCTGACCATCCTGATCCTGATGTCGGTCGCCTCGTGGGCCATCATCGCGATCAAGGGCCTGGCGCAGATCGCGCGCAACAGCCGCAGCCACACCTTCCTGAACTTCTTCTGGAACGCGACCTCGCTCGACGCGGTCGCCGGCGAGATCAGCACGCACGGCGCGCGCGATCCGTTCTCGCACCTCACCGCGCATGCGATGCAGGCGCAGGCCCACCACGCCAAGTACGGCGCGGCCAAGCTCGAAGAGGCGGGTTCGTCGAGCGAGTTCGTCACGCGCACGATCAAGAAGGTGCTCGATGAGGAGACCACGCGGCTCGAGAACGGCCTCGCGGTGCTCGCCACCGTCGGCGCCACCGCGCCGTTCGTCGGCCTGTTCGGCACGGTCTGGGGCGTGTACCACGCGCTGGTGGCGATCGGCATGAGCGGCGCCGGCACGCTGGACAAGGTCGCCGGCCCGGTCGGCGAGGCGCTCATCATGACCGGCCTCGGCCTGGCCGTCGCGATCCCCGCGGTGGTCGGCTACAACTGGCTGACGCGTGCGAACCGCGTCACCTCGGCCAAGCTCGATGCGTTCGCGTACGAGCTGCACACCTTCGTGTCGATGGGTCAGGCGCTGGGCCATGGCGTCGACGCGCCGACCGCCGCCGCGAATGTGCGCGCGATGACCAACCGCCCCGCGGCGGCCTGACGGAGTCGCGGCGATGGCTTTCGCAAGTTTCGACTCCAAGAGCGCGGGCGCGCCGATGTCCGAGATCAACATGGTGCCGTTGATCGACGTGATGCTGGTGCTGCTCGTCATCTTCATCATCACCGCGCCGCTGCTGACGCAGGCCGTGAAGCTGGAGCTGCCCAAGGCGAGCTCGCAGGTGAATGATCTGCGCCCCGAGAAGGTCGAGTTCTCGATCGACGCGACCGGCGCGCTGTACTGGAACGGCGAGGCGGTCAACCGCGCCGAGGCTGGCCGCCGCTTCGAGCTCGAAGGCAAGAAGCCGCAGCAGCCGGAGATTCATCTGCGCGCCGACCAGGCCGTGGCCTACCGCTTCGTCGCGCAGACGCTGGCCGATGCATCGAAGGCCGGCCTGACCAAGGTCGGCTTCATCAGCGAGCCGGACGCGCCTGCGCGCTGACGCGATGACGAGCGCGCCTCCGCCGCACACCGTGCAGCCGCACGTGAACGAGCCGCAAGCTGTTGCTGTCGGCATGCCGCCCGCGCATGCCGAGAACACGCTGCGCATCGACAGCCAGCAGCTGTTCGCCGGCGCGCACGAAGTGCAGATCCATCACCACGGCGCGATCTACCGCCTGAAGCAGACCGCGCTGGGGAAGCTGATCCTGACCAAGTAGTTCTCACCCGCACAACCACCGACAACAACGCACCAGCCCGCCGCCGCCAGCCCGTGCTCTACAACCAAGGAACACCGCTGTGTCGCGTAAAACCCGTAAAACGTCCCGCCAGAGTTCGCCTCCGGCACTCAACGCCAACCCCGGCATCCTGCCGCTGGGCGCACTCGCTGCAGGCTTCGGCCTGATCGGCGTCTCCGCCTTCGCACAGACGCCCGCCGCGCCCGCGGCGCCGGCCTCTGCCGCGTCCGCGCCCAAGGCCGAGACCACGCTGCAGCAGATCTCGGTGAAGGCCAAAGCCGAGACCGACGCGACCTCGGTGCGCGCGACCACGTCGACCATCGGCAAAGGCAACCAGGACCTGCGCGACATCCCGCAGTCGGTCACCGTCGTCACGCAGAAGCTGATCGAGGACCGTCGCATCGACACGCTGAAGGAAGCGCTGCACCAGACCGCGGGCATCACCTTCCAGGCGGCCGAAGGCGGCGAGGAAGACATCCGCCTGCGCGGCTTCTCGCTCGCGGCCAGCGGCGACATCTATGTCGACGGCATCCGCGACCCGGCCTTCTACGAGCGCGACACCTTCAGCTTCGACCGCGTCGAGCTGCTGCGCGGTTCGGCCTCGATGCTGTTCGGCCGCGGCTCCACCGGCGGCGTCGTGAACCAGGTCAACAAGGTGCCGTTCCTGAACGACGCCAGCGAAGTCAACTTCACCGGCGGCACGGGCAACTACTTCCGCTTCACCGGCGACTTCAACATCAAGACCAGCGAGACCGCAGCGGTGCGCGTGAACGTGATGAACACGACCGCGAGCGGCGGTGGCGGCAGCGACAAGCTCGACAAGCAAGGCCTGGCGCCCACGATCCGCTGGGGCATCGGCACCAACGACGAGTTCTACGTGTCGGGCTACTACCTGCGCAACAACAACGGCATCAACTACGGCATTCCGTGGCTGCGCAAGGTCGCGGCCGATGCGTCGCAGGGCTCGGGCCTGGTCGACATCGACCCGAAGAACTTCTACGGCGCGGCCAGCGATTACAACGCCGGCGGCGCAGCGCTCGCGACCGCGGGCCACACGCACCGCTTCGCCGACGGCGGCGAGCTCAAGTCGTCGATCCGCCAGGGGCGCTACGACCGCGACCTGCGCGCCGGCACGATCCGCTTCTTCACCAACAACAATGCGGCCAACGGCCCGATCGTGCTCACGCCCGGCGCGGACACGATCACCGGCACCACGCCTCTGACGCGCGGCACCAACAACAAGGTGCAGGACATGACGACGACCTACGCGCAGAGCGACTACAGCAACAAGTTCAACTGGTTCGGCCTGAAGAACGATGTGCTGACCGGCGTCGATCTGGCGCACGAGGTGTTCCACAACTACGCGCTGATCGTCCCGACCGGCACCACGCTCGACAAGAACACTCCGCGCACCACGATCGGCTCGCCGGACGACGGCACCGGCTGGGTCAACGAGGCGGCGCGCATCAAGCGCCAGTCGGGCGCGTTCGACGCGAAGGCACTGGGCCTGTACTTCCAGGATCTGGTGCAGGTGGCGCCGCAGTGGAAGGTTCTCGGCGGCCTGCGCTGGGACTACTTCAAGGGCGACTACCAGACCTTCCAGACTGCCAACAGCACGACCGTTGCGCCCGGCACGCAGCTGACCGATCGCGGCCGCTCCGACAAGCTGTGGAGCAAGCGCTTCGGTGTGCTGTACCAGCCGAACGATGCGCTGTCGTTCCACTTCTCGTACGGTACGTCGTTCAACACCTCGGGCGACACCTACCAGTACGACGACCAGACCAAGAACACGCCGCCCGAAGGCAGCGAGAACCTGGAACTCGGCGGCAAGCTCGACCTGCTCGAAGGCAAGCTGAGCGTGCGTCTGGCGGCCTTCCGCTCGACCAAGACCAACGAGCGCAACCGTGACCCGGACAGCGCGGCCACCGCGGCGCTGCTGTCGGGCAAGCGCCATGCGGCCGGCCTCGAGCTCGATCTGGCGGGTCGCATCACGCCGGCCTGGGAGGTCTACGGCTCGTACGCGTGGACGCCGGTCGCGAAGATCGACATCGGCGCGCCGGGTTCGGTGGATGGCGTCGGCGAAGGCGCGGGCACGCGCTCGTCGATGACGCCGCGCCACAGCGGCACGATCTGGACGACCTACCAGATCACCAAGGCCTTCCGTGTCGGTGGCGGCCTGAACGCGCGCAGCTCGCAGACGCCGAACCGCAACCCGGTCGGCATCGTGGCGCCGAAGTTCGTCACCGGCGACCTGCTCGCCGAGTACACGATGAGCGACGCGATCGCCTTCAAGCTCAACGCCAACAACGTCACCAACAAGCTGTACGCCGACGCGCTCTACACCGGCCACTATCTGCCGGGTGCCGGCCGCTCGGTGCAGATCACGATGACCGCGAGGTTCTGAGAGACACTCACGCCGATGCTGCTCCACGTCAAGCAAGTCCTGAACGCCGACGAATTGCGCGAAGCCCGCGCGATCCTGTCGCGCGCGGCGTGGGGCGACGGGCGTGTGACCGCCGGGTCGCAGTCGGCGCAGGCGAAGAACAACGAGCAGTTGCCGCAGGACGGCGCCGAGGCGAAAGCGCTGCAGCGCATCGTGCTCGGCGGCCTGAACCGGCACGCGGTGTTCTTCTCTGCGGCGCTGCCCAAGCGCGTCTTCCCGCCGCTGTTCAACCGCTACGGCGGCGCGAGCAATTCGTTCGGCAACCATGTCGACAACGCGGTGCGCTTCGTTCCCGGCAGCGCCGGCGAACGCGTGCGCACCGACATCAGCTGCACGCTGTTCCTCGCCGAACCGGACGACTACGACGGCGGCGAGCTGACGGTGGACGACACCTTCGGCTCGCAGCGCATCAAGCTGCCGGCCGGCGACATGGTGCTGTATCCCGGCACCAGCGTGCACCGCGTCGAACCGGTCACGCGCGGCCACCGCGTCGCGAGTTTCTTCTGGATCGAGAGCATGGTGCGCAGCGACGAGCAGCGCCGCCTGCTGTTCGAGATGGACACGCACCTGATGCGCCTGCGCACCACGGTCGGCGAGACCGATCCCGCAGTGATCGGCCTGACCGGCACGTACCACAACCTGTTGCGCCTGTGGGCCGACGTCTGATCCCTCTCACTCTTTTTTCCAATCGTCGAAAGGACTGTTCCGATGAAACGCCAACTCCTCGCCCTCGCTCTCGCCCTCGCCGCCGGCGGCGTATTCGCGCAGCACGCCGAAAAATGCGAGGTCATTCCGAAAGAGGAATGGAAGCCGCAGGCCGAACTCGAGCGCAAGCTGACCAACCAGGGCTGGAAGATCAGCCGCGTCAAGATCACGAACGGCTGCTACGAGGTCTACGGCAAGAACGAGAAGGGCGGCAACGTCGAGACCTTCTTCCACCCGAAGACCTTCGAGGTCGTGACCGCGCCGGCGAAGTGATCCGCACGCGCGTCGGCGGGTTGATGCGATGAAGCGATGAAGACCAGCGGCCGCGTTCGCGTGTGGGACCGCGCGGTGCGCGTGCTGCACTGGTCGCTGGGCGCGTCGGTTGCGCTCGCGGGCCTGAGCCTGGTGGACGCGCTCGGGATGGGCGCGGCGCACCGCATCGCCGGCTACGCGGCGCTCGTCGTCGTGCTGCTGCGCGTCGTCTGGGGATTCGCTGGCCGCGGCCATGCGCGCTTCGCGCAGTTCGTGCGCGGGCCCGTCGTCACGCTGCGCTACCTGCGGCAACTGCTCGCGCGCAGCGAGCCGCGAACACTCGGTCACAACCCGCTCGGCGGCTGGATGATCGTCGCGCTGCTGCTGTGCGTGGCCGCACTCGCGTTCACCGGATGGCTCTACACGACCGACATGTTCTGGGGCAGCGAAGCCGTCGAAGACCTGCATCGCGCGCTCGCATGGACGCTGCTCGCGCTCGTGTTTCTGCATGTGGCCGGCGTGATTTTCACGAGCTGGCGGCATCGCGAGAACCTCGTGCGCGCGATGTTCGACGGCGAGAAAGCGCTGCGCGACGACACCTGATGCAGCGCTCACAGTGACGCATCGCTGCGACAAAGCACGCTTTACCTATGAAAATTGCGCGTCTTCCCTGTGAAAACTTCTTCTCTTCCCCCTATGCAGGCATTACCATTCGCTCCGCACGGTGCTATGGAGAAATGAGAGTCCACGCGGCTCTCGCCCATCCCGGGCACATCAACCACTCTTGATGGAGAGAATCAACATGGCAACTGCGAAGAAAGCGCCG
>Ga0307510_10000772_pt1 | contig 33037 bp, 48 predicted proteins | sample 12_EM_MG_FD_207224 | JGI IMG/M metagenome (GOLD analysis project Ga0307510, IMG submission 207224) | Populus trichocarpa ectomycorrhiza microbial communities from riparian zone in the Pacific Northwest, United States - 12_EM | ecosystem: Host-associated > Plants > Roots > Unclassified | place... | reverse complement strand
TCTCGGACTTCCTTTCACGCTTCCGAAACCCGGCGCCACTCCCCGTTTGACCACTGACGTCCTGTCTGTCCTTTTAGGCTTGTCACCAATGTCGCAGACGCAAACTGGTACGTCCACGTCCCCCTCCCCCCCTTTTTGACCAATGTGCGAGCAAAGCGTCTGCTCATCACCGGCATCTCTGCAGAAATGGTAATTCGGATCACATCATCGTTTCACGTCGTGACGCCCCGTTTACATCCCGCTTGCGATTTCCTCTCAGTGACGCGCAGAGACCTTGCTCGACATGTGTCAGATCTCACGCACATGCCCTCTCGCACGCACCCCGCGGTGTGGTCCTTCCGGAGCACCCGGAATGCACGTTCGATGAAGGTACTGGTCGTATTTTTGATCGTCCTCCTCCAATGCAGCATTTTAAACCTCACGAAGTAGTGGCCAGCTCAGCCGAGGCGCAAGAAGCCCCAAAGACCCGCTATGAGAAGTTGGAAAACAGGATCAGTTCGTACACGATACTTAGCCCACATGTGTGCCCATGTGCGACGTCTCACCTACCGTTTCCTATCTCTACTTTTAGATGAACTTGAATCCATGCTCAAGGACCAAAACTCGCCCGGTGCTAGCAAGTCCCAGTCAAGTCTGTCGTCTCCTTCGGTATCGGTACAATCGCAGTCCCCATCTCTTCCGGTTTATTCCGGTGCCACAAACACCGTTCTTTCTACACCCCCTCCTACCTTCCACAGTCCCAGTCTTGGACTCCCACAAAGTTACCAATCATCCTCGGCCTTTGCAGGAGTCGCGCCACCCTCCAAGGGATTCACCTCTCCAGTGGATACCCAACCAGAAGCGGTCAACGTTTCTACCACTGCCTCCGCCCAACCGGGTGTCCCATCCGACACATCGTTTCTTTCCCATAGTTTTGGTTACGATGTGTTTTGGCCCGGTTGGCCCCGAGATCTCCCGTCGCCAGGCCTAGTCCGCCACCTGTAAGTCGCACTCTCTTCTTCGGTTGCTTCGTGACTCCAATTGAGCTTTTACGCAGCGTCGACGCATTTTTCGCCTTCCATCCTCATGCGGGCAGACTATTTCACGTACCAACCTTTGTTTCTGCGCTGAATTTACCACCAAACCATCCCAATTTCCCTTCCCCCTGTATCCTGCACGCAATCTGTGCAGTTGGAAGCCTTTACACCATGGCTGTACTTCCGACGCCGCCACCAGATAAAGCCATGTCGGCGGATATGTCTGAAGGTGACAGCCTTAACGATGCGTCTCCCGTCAACAGCTCTCTGCCAGAGGACATCTTCGGCCATCGTTACAGGCGGAAGGACCATGTTGATTCTTTTGCTGAAAGGCATGTGAAACTTGCCAAGCAGACTAGCGAAGAGCAAATGTGGGCTGGCAGAAAACTTCCCGAAGGCGTGCAAGGTAAGGAATTCGCTCCGTTTCCTACCGCAGGGTGGAGGATGAACCCCCAGGTCCCAGCCCTACTGATTATAACGTGGTGGTATTGGTGTAACGCAAGGTATGTCCATCGCTTTTTTCGAACCTCTTTTGCCCTAACGACTTGGTACCCAGATGGGTTGAGGTAATACTGCTGTCCTGCATCCTGGCTGCATGCAATCAATTGAGATGTTCGATTAGGCTTTCATGACCATAGCACAGGCTATTCGGGGCTCAATACCTCTGGGGCTTAACGTCGACACGCCATTCTTCCCTATTTCCGATGCCCTCAGACCACCTTCTCTTATACCACCCCCCGCAAGCGACATCGAGGGCGAAGTTCGCAGGAACACGTTCTGGTTGTTGTATGCCATGGAACGTATGGGTGGTTGCAGTAATGGGTGGGCATTGAGCCTGGACGACCAGGATATTTCACAATTGCTTCCCATAAAAGGCGTAGATTTTGAGATGGGGGTAAGCACGTTTTTTCCGTTAACCGTCTGTATGTTTGTGTTTTTCGTTCTAAACGGAGATTCATAGTCTACATGGACCGGGAGCGAACGGCAACATGCCTTGGCAACAGACATCCTTCTTCTTCACCCAGAAGATCAAGTTGACTCGTTCAGTCTGTATATCAAAGGGAGTATACTATTGTCACGGGTTAAAGTTTTTAACCTGCGCTTTCGCGCGAAGCGTTACATGGGAGACCCCGCATTTGCATATATTTCTGCAGAGACGCAAGTATGGGGAAAGGACAGTGATGAATCCCCGGATCGATCTGCCGATCCACGGCGAACTTCAGGTTTCATCGAGATCGACCATATTGCGTTGATGTTCAGGCAAAGCTTCCCACTGCACCTGCGTAATCCCATTCGCGATGGTGGTGTGGACTCGCACCTGTACACTGCTAGCCTTATGCCCTACCTGTGCGTTAACTAGCCGTCCTCCCGTTGCGCAACATCAATTCATGTTGATCTTCACAGTGCGATCATCCTATTGCACGATCCTTACGCTCATGTCCAGTCCCCCGGTTGTGTGTCTGCATTCAGAATCCTGGAAGCATCTCGACGTATACTCGATTTGATCTATATTGTGCGCTCTACAAGTTTTGACATCACTTTACTTGATCCCTTCTGCGCTGTGAGATATCTTCCTTTGAAGAGCCTCCCTTCCAGGTCACTGATCTGAATTTCGGCAGTTCTCTTGGTACATGGCCGGCCGTGTGTTGGTGCGGTTTTGTCAAGCCGCACAAGATGCAAATTCGGAAGAGCAGACCCTGACTCTGCGCGCTGAGGTTGAATATATCATGTGCGTCAGGCTTACCCCTCGAAGTTGGCTCAACTCCTTAACCTTACGTCTCCAGTGCTGCTCTTCTTAAGCTTGGGGAGCGTGTCCCACTTGCCCGTTCGTCATTTCTTGACCCCAATATTTTACGTATCATAACCCCCTTTACCCTAGATCGATACTACATGATGCTAAACGAAGTGGTCACCAAGACCTGCGGGATTAGCTCGTATGGCGCAATGTAGTAGTGAATGTACGCCGTCCTACCGTATATACTTTATCGAGCAGCTGCTTTATTTATCTATCTAACGTTCTGTAGTTGTGTTCGCGAGGGGATTGTTGCAGTGTAGTGAACATATGTACTTGCTTAATCGTATGTAGAGTGTCCCGTCGTGCGTGTGCTGGTTAGTTGCGCCCCATGTAGAGAACGTGAAGCGTGAAGGCCTATAAATTGAGTTCGGTACACGTTGGGCCTTAGTAAGCGTGTATTGTATAAACACGGGTGTGATGTGATATCGTATCGGAGTATCCTACTCACCTCAGAACGCGTGCGGGTCAGACACGGGAACTGAGGTTACAATTAATGGTGCACCAAACATTGGCAATGCACCCTCCTTCGGTCGCTTTTGAGTTTCTCACTCAGTTCTTTACCGATCGCTACAAACTTGAAGTTGAAACGTCATATGATGTCTTGTATGCGTGCCCGATGTTCGGCGCACCATTAGTACCTACAGTATAGTATAACGAGCATCAGGAATCTACGGTACGTAGTAAACTACTCCTGTCATAGTTGCAGGATCTTTGAGCCACTTGAATGTAGGATACCGTGACTTTACTGAGTACGGTATCTTATCTGATCCGCTCCGCACGCGCTCCCATTTCAACAACCTCAAACTCGACCACTGACAGCGAGTTATGGACCCGGACAATCCTAGTAGTGCAAGCCGACCTATTCTTGCACATCTTGGACCAGCTGGCACATATTCACATCAGGTCTACCTTGCCATCGTGTTCACATTCACGGGCCAGTACACTCAAACCATCTCCCACAGGCCGCATACGATAGATTTTCTGAGAACGTAGATTATCTACCCCGAAATACCATCTCAGGTCTGTGCAGAACTACTTTGAAGGGTCGTCATCCGTATCTGCTGAAATTGACGGCTGGTGAGCGCAGATGCGTTTCATAGCGTCGGTCCGTCGGCGCACCTCGCGCTGTTACCACAGGAGAACAGCATATTCGGATCTGTCACGGAAACATACGATCTGTTGCGAAGTCCGGAACTCGGAACTCGCAAATGGATACGAGGCGCGGTAAGGCTTTCGGTCCAACACTGTCTCGTCGTCCGACGAGGGAAGACGATTCGGGATATCAAGAGGGTTCTGAGTCACGAGCAGGTACGGTACTACTACTTGTGCAATTCCTTATTTCTTTTGTCTCTGTAACCGGTCTGACCATTTGGGCGCGTTGCGCCGGCGCTACCCTAGGCTTTGGGACAGTGTCGGCAATTCATCGCTGCGAATCTCCCCGAAGTGCGGGTGGTTAGCGTCGCGTCCACGGCTGCGGCAGCGGAAATGGTCTCGACTCAGGACGACGCTGCCGCCGACAGCGCGGCGATTTGTTCCAAGATCTGCCTACAACTCTTCGCCGACCTGGAGATATTACACGAGGGTGTTCAGGACGAGCACAGTGAGTTAAACTTCGACCGTTTCCCTCGAGACGAACTTCCCGTTTCTGGGTCCTCCTCTCCTCTTTACGAACCCTTTTTTTTTTCGTTCCTAATTCTTATTCCAATTCTAATTTTTGATGGATCAAAAGATAACTCCACTCGGTTTTATATCCTTGCGGACCATCCCTCATCACCCTTACCAAATACACCAAATGAAGGGATCGAGGAACGTAATGCTCTGATCCGTCTAGAGGTGCTGCCGTCGAAGGCGGTGTCGCAAGATACAATCGTGACCGTCTCCGACCTCCTGGCTGCGCTTCGTCTGCCCGTTTCGCGCATAGACCGACGACCATCAACATCCATATCACGAGAACGGTTTGGCAGTATGTATTTTGTTGAAGTGATGGGTGGCGAACGGTCAGATGGTTCTGAATCGTCGCCGCAACGCCAACAAGGACGCGGGCATCTAGGCAAGGCGGGAATCGCCGGTTTGGTGCCATGGAAAGAAAGAGTTCTCGCCGCGGTTGCGCGCGTGGTCGAGAGGGAAGGGCGCGCAGACCTGCTGGGAACTTGGTGACCGTCGCCACACTGTGTAGCTTTGACATGTTGACGTTGGAGAGTACCACGCTGTATGCCAAGTGTTATTGGTGGCGTGGATTCTCCGAGTCCGTGACTCCTATCCATAACAAGTCCGGGTTATCAACGGTTTCCAAGCAAACTGAACGCTCAGGATACATCGATCTAGTAATTGTTCGACATCCCACGGCCGTCAATTCGGGAATTAAGTGAGGTACACCGTCCTATTGTTTTGGACGGCGAAACATCTCAAAAATTGCATATAATACCACTTATGTATAGCAGGGCCAATGTTGACAGTAGACAACCACTGACATGTTCTGTATCAAATGACTGCCAACTAGCAGGAATTGAATGGATATTCTACGTTGAACGGGCTCAGAGAGGTGTACACCGTATGAACGACCTTAAGTGAGGGATGGCTTACGATACTATGATAGATACCTTCAGGAATTTTCAGTTTTAAGATAGAGCTGAAGCCTGCCGCAACGCAACGAGTCACGAACCTTGCGAAGGGAATATATCGCGGGTCGTCTGTTGACTCGGAACCTTGCTTACTCAGCGTCACCTCACCAATCACCAAAGACCGGGGCTAGTGAGTAAAACTCGAGCTCTGACCCGAACATCTACTTCTCGGTTTTTGAACATGGTCAATCCATTGGTGGGACCGTCTGCATTGAGAGATCTCATTAATCCTCAATTTCACCAAAACAACTTTCCTGAAGAACTCTTTATTAAGAATGAACTTGGTATACGGCTTGACAAAGGTAACAAGTCTCCACCTGTTTTGCCGCACATTGTTGACCTTTTCATTCTCGTAGATGATCAGATATGTCGTTTGAACCTGACCCCTGCCGGGTGTCCACTCGGCCCTCTTCATTGTCCCCTACGCCATACGACACCGTCCACATTAAACTTCCAACCGCCAAAGCAACTACCGACTCATCCCCGTGACAGGGAGCGCCTTGCCACCGTCTGTAAGCACTGGCTCAGAGGCCTTTGTAAGAAAGGGGATGCGTGTGAGTTTCTCCACGAGTACAACCTCAGGCGCATGCCGGAGTGCTGGTGGTTTGCCAAGTACGGGTACTGCTCTGCCGGCGACGAGTGCTTGTACGCTCACCCAAAGGAACGGAAGGTGGAGTGTCCCGACTATAAACGCGGTTTTTGCAAGCTTGGTATGTAATCTGTTTCTCATGTGGCGGTCACCACTGATGTCCCAAAGGTCCCACATGCCCCCGCAAGCACGTTCGACGCGTCGCGTGTCAGTTGTACCTCTCAGGATATTGTCCTCTAGGTCCTGATTGCCCAAAGGGACAGTAAGCAAAATCCCTTTCCTAAGATATCGACGACGTATATATCTGACACACTTGATCCGCAGCCCGAAACCTTCTCTTCCCCCGCCCAAAGCTTATGATCCCCCGGAACCGCCGTCGCAGCGAGAACTTGGCCCTCCGCCTCCGGGTTATGGACGCTACGCTGACTTTGATCGGGGCGCTGTTGGTGGCAGTCAATCCCACGGTCCTGGACAACCAGGTCCACGTCGGAATCTAGACGAGGTTCTTTGTTTCAAGGTACGTGTCGCTTACCTTCGGCTTTAGGCGAGCGAGCATAGTCTAACAGACCTCTTTTATTTAATCAAGTGCGGAGAGAAAGGACACTACGCTAATCATTGCAGAAACCGGAACGTTCCAGGAAATCGGGGCGGGGTTGAGAGGAGACGGTTCAGCGGTGATGATTATTAGCGATTATTAGCTAGACCTTAATTTGTATGTTAGTAGCATAGCACACTTGGCACTTGGCATCGTATTTAGTATTTAGGCGGAGCCCTTCCTATTAGGGTAACCAGCTAACGGACATTCGTGATGGTGACTGATACCGCTTGATTCTTCCGATTCCTACCATGGCCTGGCAAAAGACTTTCACTCTCGCTAAACGAAGCAAAGGATGTCATCTCGTTACCGAGGAAGTCTTGTCGCACATTGAATCTGGTTTGAATGGTGTTCAGGTTTGGAACTACGTCTACTAGGTCGAGCGGTGGCTAATCATACCTCTCAGATTGGGATGTTATTTTTGTTCATGTTGGTCCCACATGGCACTGAATGAATGATGATCAAACTTGCTGAACTGAAATGATATCACAGACAGCATACATCAGCCGCCCTGACAATCAACGAGAATTACGATAGAGGTAGGTCCACCATCATCATGCGGCAAGCTGCCGCACCGGATCCCCCAACCTGCTGTTGATAGCCCTGTATCGTCATGATAGATGTCCGCAGAGGTACGAAAGAATCTGATCCGATCAGAAGAGCTTGGCTGAGAGTGAGTCGAGATATGGACATGGCTTTGGACAACATCGTTCCCGAAACCCTGAACTGGCGCCACACTGATGAGGGTCCCGAGTGAGCCATTTCGTCCCTGAATTCCGACCCGACGTGTGATCCGCTCACAACCTGAACCCCCCGGATATGTAGCGATTCGTATGGATTTCCTCACTTTCCCTGCTTTTTTCAAAAAATAAATTTCAATTCCGTCCATGCCGTAGCGTTTCTCACACCAAGACCTCCCTCGTTGGGACTTCTATATCAATCCCGATCACAGGCGGTCGTTTGAACCTTGGGACGTGGCAAGGTAGGTTAAATCGAATATCGCGGAATACAATGAAGCTTGATTGACTATGATTATATGATCTTTTAGGCATTTACCTCACCGAATTCAGGCACATGCCTCACTCACGCAGGGTCGTGGCCACTATTCTGTTCGTGAGACCGTCCGACCTGTGTGGTGGACTCTGACCAATTATGTATCAGTGCTTAAATCAAATTCATGGCCGTCTCTGCCCGCGTCACTTTCGTTCAGGAGCATTCTCATACCTCAGCGTAGGGACAGTATCAAAATGCCGGTGAGGGGGCAGTTTGCTCAAGTTGCTGGACGGCGGTCGTCGTGAGTACTGGTAGACCACAAGATCATGTAACATGTAAGAACACAGGTTGCCCAAACACCATACATACAAGAGGAACGAATATCACTGATGAAGCAGTAAGTGGGCTCAGGAGCGATCATCCATGATCTCCCTTAGGGGGTACATTCCCACGAATAGGGGTAGCCCTTTGATTCGGAAACGGAAACGGGATCAAAGCGTCACAACTGAGACCGAGACCATCACAGCCGCAGTCGGATACGGGTCAGTAGAAGTGACATTTCCCATACCACCTCTTCCCGACGATTGCTGTGAATGAAGCATGTTCACTGTGTGTCCCACGGCACAAATTCAACCGAATGTGGACGCACTTGACGGGAATCCCTGGTGACACCGCGCACTAACCGTTCGTATTCGACTACGTCGGCTTCTGCTAGAGGTTGTGACCTGGAGTGGATATCTTCTACGCGGCGTGAACGCATGTTCCCTCTGCCCCCTCGACCTGTAGAGACAACCTAGGGAGGAGGATAACTAGGCAGCGTGAGAACGAATAAACTACCCACCTGGTGTGGCCTGAGACGACGTTCTCTGCCTTGTGTTACGGGGACGTCATCTGAGCTGTCAGAGATGCATGTACTGGTGACTGTGCTTTCACCAAGATCGGGTGGTAAGGCATGAATGTTTCCAGCGCCACCCCGACCGGACGATTCCTGTGGAGATTTGTCATGAGAAACAAACGAAGGCCGAAAATGCGAGGTATTTACGAACAAATCGACGACGCCGAGGTGGGGATGGGACAAGTTGAGCTGTGTGGGAACCCACTTTCAGTCACGTAATGACATGGAGGAGGTACTGAGTAGCATTGTGCACGACGGAAGGAATAGACCGGGGGAGCATAGACACAAGATCGGGGTGTTCAAAGGGCAGTTATGTCCCTCCTGGGTTTCATGTCCGTTTCTAATCCACGTCATGCGAACCACGTACCTTTGAGGCTCGCCGTAGAGCCAGACGACCACACTCGCGAGAGTTTAGAGCCCATGGTAGCAATCTGGTGATACAAGGTCGTTCTGGGATATGGCGACTGATAGCTGCGGGGCATTCTAGGGAGGGACCAGGAGAGTGGGGTGTCGACCGCAAGAAGAGGGACGAGGGACTAAGGAGGGCATTTATAAATTCGGTTGTGTACTCGCTGTAATGCGCTGTCCGGGGAGCTCGACAATCTTAACTTGATGCCAAGTTCCGGGGAATTGCTGCGGCAGGGTTGGCGGGATGGCGGCCCGCTTACCGGCCAACAACTACGGCCTATGTAATACAGCTCAGGTAAGCAGTCAGTCAGGCTCGGCTTGACTTGACAACGAACGTCACGCGTGCTAAAAGAGCGCTCGATGGCTGCGTTTGATTCAACTTGCTGTGCGTGTGTGTGCCTTTTTGTCTTGTTCTTCCGGTCTCGGTCTCCACTCCGACCACGGCAGCCTTAAACGCGTACTTTCCCTCTCACTTATCCTCTTCCCTTCCCGACAGCCTCCCAACAATATGCCCAAGAATCCACCAAACTCAAACTCTGCGTCCCGGCATTCTTTACGCAGGAACCAGGTCTCGTTCTTCGTTTCCTCCCCGGCTTGACTTGCTTATTCATCCTTGCTCTTTCTTGAAGGCTTGCCTCACTTGCCGCAAACGAAAACTGGTACGTATGGTGTAAATCCTTCACTCAATCACGCAAATCCACCGATACCTTCCTCCTTAGAGATGTGATGCCGCACGTCCTCACTGTGCAACATGCGTCAAGTATGTGTTCTGATCTCCATCATCGCCTGTCCTTCCCCGATTTGACATCTTTGTAGGCAATGGCATGCGCAGCTTAGCGTACCTCCCCCACCAGGATACACGTGAGTCGTCTGTTTTTGCCCTTCGCTTCATTAATGTCACCATCATCCCTCCCCGTAGTCACCCCACCGAACCCCAGTGCTCATATGATCCCGTGGAGGGTTTACCCCTGGCAGCCGATTCCGATCCCTTAGAAAAGATCAGAGAGTTGGAAGAGCAAGTCGGTGCGTCACTCTACGATCGTCCGTGTTCGATTGGTCTTTATATTCTCATTAGCCGTTCTCACGAGAAAACTGAAGTCACGGCAGGGAAGCGTATCACCCTCTCGTTCCCGGTCGCCCAATCACCTTCTACCACCTTCTAATCACCACATTAACCATTCTCCTTCATCAGTCACCGTTACGCTCTCCCCAGAACTCGAACCTTGCGGTATTGCAACGCCCAACCAGTGGCCGGAGACTCCGAATGCTGTGCCCTCAAGTAAATCACCCCATATGGGCAGTCCTGGCCTGATCTCTTCACAGCCTGTGCGTACTTCAGGCTCCCTATCCGGCCTCATCTATTCGGGATGGAACCCCGATTTGCCCGACCCTGCTGTGCTCGACCATTAGTTAGTCCCGCCTTAGTCCCGCCATTGATTTGACCCCTATTTTGGCTGAAACCTATTCTCTCGCAGCATCGACGTTTTCTTCAAATGTGATCCATGTGGTTCCCGAATCTTGCACAGACCGGACTTCTTAGCCTCTATGAAGCTCCCACCTAAAAATCCCGGTTTCCCTCATTGTGCCATTTTGCACGCTATCGTCGGTCTACCACCTCACGACTGATTTTTCCCGCGCTAACCTTTCACGGCAGTGTGCCTCGGCGTCTCGCTGGGTCTCCAAGAATATAATCACCCTGCCAGACGGATCACGTAGGGATCGATTTGCCGAGTTTCACGCGAGCAAGACACGGTCTTACATAGACAAAACTATGGCCAGCGGAGAAGACATATTTGCCGTTATGCAGGCCTGCGTCTTACTTTCTTGGTACTTCTATGCCGAGGGCCGCTGGGTCGAGATCTGGGTGTTCGCAGGCTTTCAGACGCGGACCGCTATACCCCTTCGTTTGAACTATCCCGGGACATTTGCAAGGCATAATGGCAGTTCGCCGGGCGCGTATCTTGCGCCACCCAAAGATGCCCTCGATTTGGAACTCCGGCGCCGTACTTGGTGGATGGCGGTTCTCTTCGATCGCATAGTATCTGTGGGCGGATGGGTTCACGGCATCGATGAGCGTGATATCGGGACGGAGCTTCCGCTGCGCAGCCAGGACTTCGAGAATAACGTGTGTGCACGTCATTCGACATCGAAACCGAGTCCGTACCTGATCACCTTTCCAGCGAGTCATTGCGGACAATCACCAGTGTCTCTACACTCCGGATGTTTTCACAATTCATCCAGAAGACTACACGGACTCATTCCTGCTACTCATTAAAGCCATAATGCTCTTCGGTAGAGTGACCGACTTCGGTGTTCGAACCAACCTTCGAGCGCCGCCAATGTCGAGAATTCTGAATCCCTTTCTAATACCCGGATTCGAAGAACTGGACCGACTTGTGTCCGTGGGCTTTATTGCCAGTCTCCCGCCACGCTTTAAAACTAGTTTCAACGAATTGGAAAGCATGTACGGTGGCGGGGGTCTTGACACCGATCTTTACCTGGTTCATTTAATTCCGCATGCGTACGTGATTTTTAAGGTTGTGCGACCAATCCCCTCACTTTCCTGCCTTCCAGTGCGACAATTACGCTGCACAATCCATATGTAGATTTTTCGGATCCTCAAAGCGTGTCTACCTCGCGTTGTGTCGACGCATCGCGTAGTATCCTCGCGCAGCACTACACGCTCGCATCCTCGTCGTTTGACATCACCAGGCTGCACCCCTTTGTGACGGTACGAACATCAATTCGTGGGTAAAACAGGGAATGAACCCGATTTCCCAGATCTGTTGGTACTTGGCGGCTGTAGTCCAAATTCAACTTTGCAAGTATTTCATCGAAACTGGTGATACTGATCGAGAGTACGGTATCTGGGGTGTGATCAACGTGCTTAGGTGATTTTTTTTTTCACACTTGAGTGGTTTTCTGCGACTAATTCTGATCACCAAGATTTGCTATGACCGACTATGGCAAACGTTCTCCCATCGGAAGTACGTTGTTTCCTAAGCGTTGTTACATTAACATCATTGCTTAGCGCACATTTAATTTTCCTAGCTGGGCAAGAAAAATTACTGCAAGGACTCATGTCCGAGATCGTGCGCATGACGACCCAGCAGCAGCCTCTCGAGGTCGGCATACCCCTCTATCCGTTCTCCCATGCACGTGTGTTCGCCAAATCGGCAGCAGGGAGTGACGAAGACGGGGGTCGTGTGTCCATTGCCCCGCTCCCTCTGACCCCGTCATTCGAGGAAACCATCTCTCCGCCCCACGGCTCCCCCGCACACTCAAACAGAACCACTTCATCCGACGGGCTGGCATGGGTCTCACGCTGACAACCATGTTTTTCTTTTTTTTTCCCGACGGATTGTCCTTGTCAAGTGGACTGTCGCCCACTACTCTTCCTGTATTGTAATGCATTGAAGCTGATTCCTGTCCTGTTTTAGTGTAGATGTTGTCATCACATGTATGTCGAATTCGTTTTTCGTGGAATTGTAATAACGATCAGAGGAATGATATTGTGTGGGTCGCGCTGACGCCCGCGGGACTGTGCTATGAAAGAGGAGAGATGGGTCATCGATGGGGCGTATGAGCCGGCAGGTGTCCTTGGAGTCTGATAGACTGGTCAAGGGGACACCGACAGGTGCAACAGACGCACGAGTCATTAAGGCAACACTCTACGTGAGAATGAGATTATGAGGCTCAAGATGCAGACTCAGAGACGCAAAGAAAACGGCAGCTCACGTTAGCTTTGAGGGGTCGAGGCAGGGTTGGGAAAGGAAGGAAAGGCTAGAATGGGTCGTTATACTGTACTACACGGATGCCCAAGCGGGCCTTTATATATACACGTTGACTGTGGCGACGAGTGGCTATCTGAGAACAAAACAGCGAACAAAGGAATGAGTAATAATATGACCTCCGGATGAAGCTCAAAGGATACTGGGAGGTACGAAGTGTGGGCGACGGCGACGGCAAGCGACAAGTCGGATATGGTACAGGATGCAAATGGGGGAAAAAAAAGGGGGGGGGACCGCAACCGAGGGAATTACGGGTAGCGATCATACTGAGACGAAGTAAGGCAAAGAGCTGGCGACAGACGTCGGCACATTTGAGCACAAGGGAGAATGCCACCACGGGTTGCGTTGGTGGTGAAGTGTTGCATTTCCACTGGTGCAGTATCATACAGACTTTTCTAAGGCCTGTCAAGGATTGGTTGAGCCGCGCCCTATGGCCCACTCGCCGCTCTCCGCCGCTCAGCCTCAAGCATAGCATCAAACTTGTGTTGTTCAGCCTGTCGGTCCGCGACTGGATCCTGTGATCTCTTGGCCTCGTCGCTTGTCGTATTCTCGGGCTTTGGTCGGCTTGTGTTTTGCCGCAGTTCATCCCAGGATGATCGCGTCGCCATGCTACGGGCATGTTCTGCTCGGATCTCCTCCCAGCGACTCTTGCGTTGGGGAGGCTGTGAAGGACCTAAAGCAACACATATGAGAAGTGTTTTGTAAACCGGTAAGATGGGTACTGTACTGGGGGTGTGACCAACGACAGATCTATTAACGGGCGGGGTATCCTCTCCCCACCCCCCGGTGTTGGTGGTGTGGTCGGCCAATTCGTGGTTTTCGCTGTCCGGGGTGGGGTATGGGTATGTAGAGCTGCTCTGGTGCTGACCCGGAGGCCTCTCGCCCAGTCTGGACTGGATGTTGTCGAGCGCCTTAAAGAACGCAGGCCGGCTGTCCAGAGTTCGGAAGAACTCGAAATGCGCTTTGGCACGCATGGCTGTACCTCCGATGGCGCCGCCCACAGAAGCGAACGCGGCGAGGGAAGCCATGCGATGGATAGGGAGTGGGCGGCGGCGGAGCATCTGTCCATAGACGACGGTGGAGAGGGTGCCGATGATGCCTCCGAAGATCTGTTAAAAAGATGAAGATGTGAAGAGAAGGGTCAGATGGGGAGGTTGCACGAGAGTACGAAGTAGTGCGATTAACGGACAGTGTAATAACGCTGCGCGCTGGGATAGAAGTCGACCGCAGCGTCAAAATCGTGCTGAGTTATGAGACCATTCTCAAGCTCTGGACGGAGGAGCTGTTCTGTGCGAGAGCGGGTGTTGAAGGTTGATTCCAACCAGATGAGCGGGACTGGTGGGACGCCGCCGGCTTGGTGTTCGGTGTCCATCTCAAGTGACAAAGTTTTGGGCGCTCGTTTTCCTTTTGCCTTTCTGACTCTCTCTGCAACTCACACCCGTTTCTTATGAACGCACCTCAAGTGCTTCAGTCCAACAAAGCCTTGCCTTCCCCCACTCAACACAAGCTTCCGGCTCCACCACCCCAATCCGACCCTCCTTTCTCTTCCGAGGCCCCTCAACTCCCACCAAAGTCCATCCCTAACCATGACACGTCCCTACCCTCTAACGGCCTCCGGCCTCCTCTCATCGACATTGCGCTTTCAAACGAACCTTTAGGCCAAGGTACCCTTCTGCCTTCTTCCTTGTCTTACCCTCTCATGCTCTTTGCTTCACTTAGACATCGACAGTCCCGGCGCGACCTCCAGCCCAGCCAGCCCCGATTCGCGGTCTAAGCGCTCCAACCCATTAGTGGACCTCATTGACACGGAAAAACAATATGTCGATGAAATGGCAGGTGTCGTTCGCGTGGGTTGTCCCTCTACTGTTTCACAGGCGCCATCCCTCATCTCATTGTTCATACAGAAAATTGCGGCGGCATGGTCGCGCTCGAATCTCCCACCCCATGACTTGGATCTCATGTTTAGGAGTATAGAGAGTATATACAAGGCAGATCGTTCCCTACTATCCGTCCGTGTTTTCGATCTCACACACAACCGTGTCCACTGAGCTGACATCTGTCGAATCAGCGTCTGAAAGAAATCGGCACGAACCCCTCCTCGCCAAAGGCCCTTGGCGATCTACTCATGCGATGGGTATGTCCCTGCCCGCAACGACGAGCTCCACATCCCTGGTCTCACGTTATTTGACAGATCGATGAACTAGTAACGCCATATACGTCATATTGCGAGCGGTTTTGCACTGGCTTTGATGAATGGGAACCCGTGCGCAACAACACTCGTCTCCCAGGCGTGCTTGCGGCCTTCTCGGCAACACTTCCACCTCATGCATCCCCCACCAACCCAGACTCACAAATATGGTCCCTCGACGCGCTCTTCCTTCTCCCAATGGGCCGTTTGAAGTACTTCAAGAAGCTGTACGGGCGCTTGTTGAAGGCAACACAGCCGGGTCAAAACGAGTATAAGGTCCTAGCTGGCGCAGGCGAAAAGATCGATAGATTACTTGCCATTTTGGATGCGCGAGCTAACATCCAGGCTGGATCATCAACATCGGAAGCCCCAAAAGTAGAAGATGAAGTCGTAGTCGATCTTCGCAGCACATCGAGATCACCAAAAACGCAGGAACATCCTCCTTTCGAGGCTACAACAGGGAGCGAGTCGAGTTCGACCCGGGGATCTAGCCTCTCCAGCGCGTGCGTTTCAGCGCATATGGTGTCAGGATTTCATCATTTACAGCCTCCTCAGTGCGAGATCCTCGAATGACACCAGTTTGGCCACCGTAGAGCAAGGACCAACAGGCGATCTGGCAATTCCTCTATCTGATCTCGAGAGCCGTTTGGCTGTCGAAAGATGCACCGATATTTTCACCATGAAGCCGAGGGTAAATTGCTAATCAATGCTTGTCTATAGTCTCCCTGCTGACCCCAGAGTAGCCTGTGCGCCTTCAGATCTTCCCTCCTTCACTCTCCTACGCAAGAACCTTGAGATTCGGTTTGGACACGGTTGTTCGATTTGTCCCTCGGTCAACAGGTGTTGAAGTCAACCATCCTAGTGCTCGAATTTTTGTCCTCACGGATCTTTTCCTTTTGTGCGAGAAAATGATGCCTGGTGAGAAGAGCACAGAAACACCCGGGGCAGATATGTGGCTTCTTTACCCTCCTTTGGCTGGAAAGCATCTCAAAGTGGCGAAAGTAGATGGCGAAGGTTAGATTCGCCTATCATATTTGGATACCATTGACTGACTACCACACACCTTGTAGACTGTGCGGTACAGGTGACCGTTCTGAGAAAAGAAAAATTGGTACTGGTGTTCTCGTCGAGGGCTGTGCGGGAAAGGGTATTCTCGGAACTTAATGGGTGCATCGGGTTCGCTAGCGCTGGTGAGCATCCACCCCTGTATCGTTCAGAGTTGGAACCAACTTCTGTGAAACCAGTCCATGCTGCTTCGAAGCAACCAGTCCCCCCCTTGCCGAAGTTAAATGGGGTCCCCCAACGTCATCCTAACGATGGCATTCAATCTTCTCAAACGGCACCAGATTTGCGTCAACCCAGTGCGCCACCCATGACTAGTCGTAGTCCTTCGCCACACCGGGTTTCTTCATCAATTGATGGTCGCAGTGGTCCTCCTTCGAGAAACAGCCATGATTCCCCTCATGTCTCGATGTCGCTCACCAGTAGCATGTCGAATCTCGTTCACTCTCTCGAAGCACAGATTCAACAAGGCGGCAGCTGGACACAGTCGCTACCCGGTCCTCAACCAACCCGGGCATACCCTTCTCGCCAATCTTCTCACTCCGATGGCTGGGATTACAGCGCCGGACAACCGCGGTTTGTAGGCGGACCCCCTCTTGGTCCCGCGCCCATATCTCAGGCCCCTTCATTTCAACCTGTCGCTCCTGTTCCCAGTGCTGGCGCTCTACCTGGCCAGATGATGGGTCCTGGGCAACACCCCCCTCAACGCGCTGCAAGCGCCGATCCTTTGGGCAGACGCGGGCCCATGGGTCTTGTTCACTCCCAGCAACCGATGCATGGTATGGACCCATCTTCTGTCCAAAGAGCCCTTCCACGTTTGCCCCCGAATCCCCCGAATGGTCTGTTTGCACCCCCACATCCTGTCCCGCCTGGCCGGGAAATTTCGGAGCCTCCGATTCAAGGCGGTCTTCGTAAAAGCCCATCCACTTCGGCTTTCAATCCACAGCCCGAGATAGGGCACGCCCCATTCGCGCGTCCAGGAATGGCAAGCAGTCTTAATCTAATGTTGCCACGCACAAATTCCCTGGGGTCAATGGGTGACCCACAACCTCAACCCCGCCTCCTTCCTCCGTCCGCCCAGTTTCGTGCGCCGTCATCAGTCATCGAATCAGTTGACGAGCCGAGTCCACCCACATCGCCGACGACCAATATCCCGGTTCCGGCTGGGCCTGTCACGTCTACCGTTTCAGCGCAGATGAAATGCAAGGTGTTTTTGAAGCAATCTCACGCGCAGTGGAAGTCGCTTGGATCTGCCAAACTGAAGCTGTACCGCGAGCAACCAACAAACGTAAAACAGTTGGTGGTGGAGGCGGAGGATAAGAACAAATCTGTGTTGATCTCAACGATTGTGCTCACGGATGGCGTCGAGCGTGTTGGAAAGACGGGCGTTGCAATCGAACTGAGTGACAAAGGCGCGCGCACAGGGATCGTCTATATGATTCAACTGCGCAACGAACAGGCTGCTATTGGGTTATACGAGGGCCTCCTGGCTGGTTCAGATAGGACGATTTCTCGGTAATCATGACATTCGGACGCTCCTACTTTTCTTGCGCATCAGAACATTTCCAGTCTCGCGTACGTGCACAAACAGTTCTTCTTTACATTGGTTCTTTGGTTGCTTCTTAATTTCTGATACCCGATTGATGTTTGCAAGCCCTGTCGAGGCACCAAATCTAGAGTAGTACAGAAACGACATCCACGAATTAATGACAACTTTAGTCGTCCCATTGAACTTCAGCTGCGAGGGAGACGTGATCGCTGCCAGATATTCCTTTGCGGGGGAGGCCAGCGCGCAGGCTTTCCGTTGTGTGTGGTTGAAGCAGGCGCACAACAGATCCTCTTCGGTCGGGAGGATCAATGACCCAAATGTAATCTAGGAAAGCCGCTCAGTCAGGTTTCGAACCCATTTCGGTGAGATAGAGTCCACCTAAGACGTTCTGCCAATAGTGCGTGTAACTCGTCCATTCCGGTTCATATGCGCCTCGTTGATGAGATGGCAATCCCAATCGTTCGCCGCAGCGTTGGACTGGGCCAGAAACCTTTTCCAGAATCCTCTGACCTTCGTCGTATAAACTGCGCGGTCGCGCTGTTATGGCATATAGTTGCGCCAATTCGAACGAGCTGAGCAAGCCGTCAGCCGGCGACGCCTTGCGGGCGTTCGTGATCACTCTGTCCGGGTCCGCACCGCCACCGCCTTCGTCGTCATCATTGTTGTTGTTGTTGTTGTTGTTGTTGTTGTTGTCGTTAGTCCCGGCGGGGTCTGAGAGCGGTACGGACGGGTCGACGGAGACGTGCACGACGCGAGACTGTTCGAGAAGTTCTTCCTGAGCTGGTGTCAGCATGTCTCCGACCAGGAGGGCATAGCCAGGCTCTGCAGGGCTAAAGTTGAAGTCTGTGTGTGTGCGGAAAGCGGCGTTCGTTAGCGAGAAGGGCGATACAGGATGGCCACGCGACTTGCCCCCAGCTAGGAAGCACGGCCAGGATGACAGCCCCGAGTTTGCACGGTACTTGGCGACTTCGCGAAGTAGAAGGCCCGCCTGCCTGCCGTGAAAGAGGCGGTTCGATGGACTGCGATCAAACTGCGCAACAAACAAAGGGAATTTACCTGGCGCGTTCATACGTATAGCTAGAGGGGTGACATGGTGACAAGTAAAAAAAGAGCACGGCCCCAGATTAGCTTTCGTTTCGGATCCATCAAGTTAGTTTTTAAACTGACGAGGGGTGCCAGAACAGGTGGGTCGTCGCCACTACGTAGCCCTCACTGGGCTGTCCGACCTTTTCCAGGGCGACGACATTAGCTATGTTTTTCGTCCGATGACTCAAACCCTTGCTTAGAGAGGGTTCAGCGCCATCCGCATGGGCATCTGTATCGTCATAGTGAAGGACAAATTGGTCACGAATCTCCAGCGTGTCTTTGCGGAAGCCAATAAGACACCCGTGCTTCTTCTTGGGTCCTGCCGCATATACATGAGCATACTGGGCCTCCTCTAAGACCGGTACAAGCTTTTCTAGACGATCAACCTCCTGAAATGTCGAATGAATATAAGCATGTGTGGTCACTGGTTTGGGCGCTGTTTGCGCGGCTATTCTCACTTGAAGACAGAGAATGTCTGCATCGGCAGACAGAATTTCCTTGAAAAGCATGTGCTCTCGCTGAGCAGCCTTCAAACAGTCACTGTTGGGGAAAAGTTCGCGACCTTGGCATGATCATTGAGACTTGGCTTGCGTTCGATGAATAGATATAAACCGATCTCGACTCACGAACAAGGCATTGGGCTAAGAGCTGAGAACAGCGGTATTAGTACGTATGAAGAGTGGCCATGTGTCTATCCAACGCTGTGCATACAGCTGAGGTGAGGTAGAAATTGAAGTAGCTACGGACATTCCACGTCATAATCTTGACACGCCGCGAGGCGTTTGGCGGGCTGGGGCCCTCAGGCTGGACTGCCAACCAAGGCCGTGTTACGATTTGGCCCTTTTCATTATTCACAGGGGAACTCGGAGTTGTGGCGGATGCTGCGTCGGTGTTGGCATTCGTAGCAGCTTTCTGCTTCTTCAACCTACGGGCCTTTCGGAGTACAAGTTGTTCCGAGCTGGGAGTAAACGCCCCGGGATCAGAGGACATCAGTTACCCGAGGCAAGGCAGTTGGATATAAAGTAGGAAAACTATTGGAAATTGTTAGTAAGGGAATTTGCTGCTGAGAAATTTGCATGCGGAGCGGATGAGCGAGGCTGTGTACAACGTAGAATGTCCGCCCTGTACACGCACACGCGGCCCGCCTTGCTAAGGCCTTATTCTTGCCACACCAGACGTTCTCATGAACCGCCTATTGTCCTTGTTCAAAAGACGACCGACAATGCCGACATTCACGTCCCTCTTTTCTACTAACACTCCCCGTGCCGCACTCGCTCAGCAATCCAACATGTCTCCTACCAGTGCCTTGCAGCCGCCTTCTTCGTCCGCCTCTCCAGAGAGTTATGGAAACTTTGATCTCATAGAGCGTGTCAAGCTCGGTGGTTTCGACATTACGGTCTCCAGCTGGCGTAGCAGGATTACTGGCCTTAAAGTGGTTCACTTGGACTATGAGGGTAAGCGAACCACGGGCGCTGACCTCCTTCCTTCTACGCTCATCGTGTTCATCCTACCCATAGCCCCCATCGTAAATGGTTATTTCGTAGTGGCCACCGAAAGTACGCGAATCCTTGCCTCTGTAAATTCCTACCTAATGACTCACGCCATGCAGTTTTCAATGACTCGGGTTGTCCTCACACGCTGGAGCAGTGAGTACACTACACGTTGGACACGCGTGTATTAGTGCCTGACACAGGCGCCTCTCCAGTTTGGTCTTTATGGGCTCGGAAAAGTATCCTTACAAGGGCATTATAGACCACTTGGCTAACCGTGGCTTCTCCAACGGTACCAACGCGTGGACCGACACGGACCACACTGCCTACACAGTCTCCACTGCTGGAGAGGCTGGATTCTTGCAAATCCTTCCCATTTACGTTGATCATATCCTCTATCCTACCATCACGAAGGCTGGGTTTACTACTGAGGTCTGCCGAAACTTCCCTGTGTGTACAGCGACCGACTAGTGCCGTCATTATTAGGTGCATCACATTGATCCGCATGGCGAGGACTCCGGTGTGGTCTATTCTGAAATGCAAGGCCGCGAAAACACATCTGGAGATCTCATGGGATTACAGTACGTCATCACCTATACCAGTCACCAGTCTGTGCCGCGTGGTTCGCTCCCAATATCCTCCTCATCCTTCATGTCCTCAGGGCACAGCGTCTGCTCAACCCGCCTGGGAGCGCATACCGAAGTGAAACTGGTGGTTTGATGGTGGCCCTTCGGAAATTGACTGTTGAGCAAAGTGAATAGGGTTTATCCTCATCTCCTTGTACTCGGTACTGACAACTTGCAGTTCGGGACTACCATAAAACCTATTATGTCCCGCACAACTTGACTCTCATCGTTTCTGGAAAGCTCTCTAGCGGGACTGAAACTCTTCTGTCTGTCGTGCAGAATGAGGTTGAGCCTAGTATCATCGCGCACGGGCAAAACCAGGGCCCCAGGCCACCTGGTTGGAAACGGCCCTTCTTGGAGACACCAAGTGCACAGCGAGGGCCTATCATGGAACTCATTGAACGGACAGTAGAATTTCCAGAAAAGGATGAAAGTACAGGGGAGTTGTTGATCAACTACATGGGCCCTCGCGACGGTGATTTCGTTGAATCCAAGGTACGCATTCTCTGTCCCGTATTCTCAGCCTTTCACTTACCAGGATGAAGGCAATCGACGTTTTGAGCGCATACCTCACGTCCTCTCCTACTGCACCTCTCAATAAAGAATTCGTAGAGATAGAATCCCCTCTTTGGTATGTCTTATTTCCTTCTCCCCGACGATATCTCTAAGTATTTGCAGCACTTACATCTACATTGGAGGAGAGGCCAGGGCGACACTCTCTGATTTACTGATATACGTCGGTTCCATTCCGACCGAGCACTTAGAGACATTTGACACTAAGCTCCATGAGAGCTTCCGCCGTTTCGTCAAGGACGGTTTGGATCTACATCGCATGAAAATGGTGATTGATCGGGACGAACGCCAGGTACTCATCTTGACCCGTCATTCTATGCGCGACTTTCTCTCATGGATTTCAAGTTCCGTAGCAAAATAGAATCAGATGGGGGAGACGCATTCGCACCCACTATGATCGAAGACTTCCTTTATGGACTTTCGGATGGCTCTCAGATCGAGGAAGCCTTGAACGCGATCAAGTTCTACAACGTCTTGAGGACCTGGTCAAATAAGCAATGGACTGACCTCATCCAGAAGTGCGTTCAATTTGTATAGCATTCATTGGTCCTTTATAACTCCGGTGACCTTCACAGATACTTTGTTGATCCGAAACGGGTCGTCGTTCGCGGGAAACCTTCTGCGGCATTTGCAGAGCGCCTGGAGAAAGAGGAAAAGGCTCGCATCGCAAAACAAAAAGCGGATCTGGGCCCTGAAGGTCTAGCCCAAAAGGTTAAGGAACTCGAAGAGGCCAAGGCTGAACACGAGAGGCCGATACCTACTGAGGTTTTGAAGGCTTTCCCCGTGCCCGACGTGAAGAGTATCTCTTGGATCACTGTGCAGAGTGTTCAGCAAGCAGGAACTGGCCGCCCAAGCAGGACGCCAGCTGTGGGAAACGATGTTAGCCAGCATGTGAGCGCTGACGGTCCACCTCCTCCATTTTTCGTCCAGTATGACCACGTCAAGGTACTTTTCATTGTCATTTCAACCGAAAACCAGCTCAAAATTTATGTGTTTAGTCGGATTTCGTTAGCGTCCATGCCTACCTATCTCTGGCCAAACTACCCAGTGACTTACGCCCGTACGTGCTTGCATTACTGTGCAGTCGTTGGTACTCATAGCTATTATAGGTACATCCAACCGTACCTCGGCGCCTTTTTCTCTCTACCTGTGAAGCGCCATTCGGGCGAACGTCTCTCTCACGAGGAAGTTGTTGACCAACTAGATGAGCAAACTGTCTTTTACGAAATCGGCTTCGGTGCCTCGGGAAATTTTACCGAAACACTGCATGTCACAATACGTGTAGAAGTGGCCAAGTATGAGTTGGCAGTGGCTTGGCTCAGAGACCTACTGTATGGTAGTGAATTCTCAAAGGAGAGGTCTGTTCTACTCTCTTGCGATCGAAGAGCCGCAGTGATGACAGATTGGAAAGGCTCCAGACCACAATCGCTCAGATACAACAGGCATTGCCCGGACTCAAGCGAGATGGGAACACAGTTCTATCGGCCGTCACGGCAGAATTGCTGCACAATGAGAGCTCCACGACTCGGGCTAGCGGGGTACTCATCCAATCAGACTTTATCCGAGGACTCTCGGAAAAGATCCACAAAGCTCCAGAAGAAGTTATCGGGAAATTCGAGAGTATCCGCCAAAACAGTGTGTATTTTGCGCACGGCACCAGCTGATTCCTTACTCACAAGCATCGTCAGTCACTGACCCTACTGGTGTAAGGTTCTCCGTAACAGGGAACGTATTGGGTGTTCCCAAACCACGGAGCATCTTTAACAAGTACTTCGGCGCCGCCCTTCCTGTGAGCTGCACTGCCCACAACTCAAAAAATTTTGCTACTGACCCGATTTGGCTGCTGTAGGAGGCACCATTATCCCCTGTCCCCTTGGCATCTGATACACTGAGCGACATTGGCAAAAACCCGGTGAAACATGTAACATGGTTTATCGCGGCTGGGAATCACATGGACTGACGCATTTTACATAGGCTATCGTGGTCACTCTGCCCACCATTGAGAGTTCATTTGTCAACCATATTGGAAAAGGGATTCAAGGGTTCGACCATCCAGACTACCCCGCTCTCCGCGTTGCGGCGGAAGTCCTAAGCGCAACAGAGAGTTACCTTTGGGTACGTTATTGACTGTCCTCATTTATTTTTTTACATCCGCTTAGGCAACCTTGCCAGCGCTACATCCGAGGCTCTGGGCTGGCGTACGGCGCTTACGTCGGGGTTGACCTCGAGGCTGGCCGAGTCATGTTCACGCTTTACAGAGTACGTTTGAATATCATTTATTTATGCATTTCGCCTTTAAAGCGCCTATATTTGGTAGAGCTCAAACAGCCTTGAGGCTTACAAACAAGGGGCAGCAGTTGTCCATGGTCTTGTTGATGGCTCAGTAAGTTTCTCGATGTCTAGGTTAGACCTTAGTTCTGAGAATCTCGCAGATCACATTCGAGGATACCACACTAGACGCCGCTAAGAGTGTCATCGTATTCAGTGTCACGAAGGGCGTCTCGACTCCCGGGCGCGCGGTTCGTAGTAGTTTAGATCTGTCTGCTATGTCTGACGCACATCCCGTCTTCCAGGCCACGACATCGTTTACGAACCAAGCACTCAAGGGCGTGTCACAGAATCACAATATTGATCTCCTGGAGAAATTCCAAGAGGTAAGCAAGGATGACGTATTACGAGTATTGCGACAGTATTTCCTCCCGCTGTTCGATGCTTCGACCTCGGTTGTTGTGTCGGTAACTGCGCCGGGAAAAGCGCACGAAATCAGCAAAGGTTTGAAGGATGCGGGCTTCATCGTCGAAAGACGGACATTGGAAGTCGACAACGGTGATGAGAGCGAAAGTGGCAGCGAGAGCGGGAGCGAAGAGAGCAAATAGATTGTGATATATCACTCCGACCCTTCGCCTTGTCCTGTATTATAATGCCGCAAATAATGCTTTCGCTTGGGCCTGGGTCACGGTAGTCACCCCATTGGTTTTTGGGCTCTTTCTAGTCCTCCGGTGTGCCCGTGTCTGCTTCCGGCTGATCGAGTTGCTCACCCACAACCTCGATCCGTCTTTCATTCGCTTCTCCCGCCTTCAGCTCGACATTTTCTAAGAAGTCATTGTCGACCAAGAAACGGATGGCTTGCGAGAGATTGGAAACAGTCATGCGAATCTCAGGTAGCAAAAGCTATAGACAAGTACGCCAGCCGTCAGCATAAACGAGGGGAGTAGGTACTAAACGTTGCTCACGTTACGGAGGAGGGATGACCGCGGTGCGAAAGGATTTCGTGGCGACCTTTTGGGCTGGGGCGGCGGGGCTCTGCGAGGACGGTTGATGGATTCTGCCTTTGCGGGGGTCGACTCTGGTCCGGCTGTAGTAGCAAGACCACTGTTACCAGAGGAGGGGTCAGCGGGTTCGGATCGTGAATGGGTGTTGTTGACGGCCTGTGGGGGCTCCAGCTCAGCATCTGACGACGATGCATACGTATCGATCCCAGGCGGTCGCTTGGCAGATAGCACCTCTGGGACTTCGTCATCTGACCCCGAATCCGAATCTGCGTCCGAGCCCAAATACGACAACTCTACGATCGATGCCCGCTGCGCACTTGATCGAGGATCCGTGCCTTTGGACGTTGGCAGCGGCGACGGCTGGGTCTGAGATTGAGATTGAGATTGAGACTGAGACCGGGACTGAGCGGAGGTGGTAATGTCGCCACGGGACGCGTTTATCCCGTGCCTACGATTGCCTCCACCGCGACCCCCACGCCCACCAAAGGCGCCGCCTCTCCCCCGACTCATTCTCGTAAAGCCCACATCAGACGAAGGAAAAGGCCTGAAACGTTTGTGACCCGTCAACACGAGGTGTTCCGGGTGGAGCTCGCCATTTGCCATGGCCTCCTCCAGCTTGCGCTTTTTCTCCGCAACGCGCGCGGCGGACGGCCAGCGGCGTTTGCGCTGCGCAATCCACGCCGCGATCTCCTCGGGCGTGTCGAGTCGCACGTTCGTGCCCAGGATGGGAATGGCCTTCCTATGTGAGTGCGAGTGAGCAGCGCGCGCGAAGGACAAGTTTAGCCAGCGAGCCATTTTTGACTGGGTATGGACGAGGACATACCCCTTCAAGCTTGGGTCAGCGTCCCAATCCGTCTGGCGCTTGCGGGTGTGCCATCCTGGTGGATAAATCAGATGACGGTCCATCATGTGTATTTTCACAGAGTTTGCGGAGCCGGCGAATGTGCAGCCCGAATGGGTGCATTTGCTATTGCCGGGGGTGTACCAATGCGTTTGGGATGTGCCACGAGGAGGATGGGAGTTGCGACTACCAGAAGCCGAAGATGCATTGCTGAAAGAGTGACCAAGAGAGCTATAAGATGTGGACGGGTGGGAAGGGGAATATGCGAATGGGTTGTAGGCCGAAGAGTAAGTGTAGCCTTGAGGATTCACGTGGTGTGCAGGTGGGTGGTGAGGATATGGGACAGAGGTAGAGTAAGGGTTTGTCAGAGCCGTGGCCAAGGTGCGTGCAAGAGAGGCAGCTCGAGCGCGATCCTGTGTTGTGTCCATGGCCAAAAGGTCGAATGCCCGGACCGGTCCGGGGATTAGCAGACGATTATAAAAAAGTGATCTAATTCGCACGGTACTGGTAGTCACTAGCAATAGCACAATTGCACAAGCAGTACGGTAAAGGTCCCATCATTGAGACCAACAGTAGATACGTACAGGGAATGACTGGAGAATGCACATACACCGTGTTTGGACTGAAAAAAAAAGAGCAACGAAAGAACGAAGGAGACACGCACAAGGCAGCCCTACCGGTGAGTAATAGTATAGACGCCGACACAGCAGGCGAAGGGGAAAGGGGAAAAAAAGAGGATAGCGGGAAGAGGGTGCAGCTGACTTTTTTACGTTTTGGAAAGGGGACAAGAAGCGCGAAGTAGGTGGGCGATCACGAGGCTTTAAGCGAAACGTCGTCGTCGTGACTGCCGCAATAACGACGCGGTGGAAAATGAGATGATCGATACATGTAAATGGAACACTAGTGGGCCAACGCCCGTGAATATAATCCCATCGATAGCCGTTGCGAATGCCTGGAGAACGAATCGTCGATGCGGAGAGGCTTAATCTTGGCGAAAAACTTAGTCCTGGAACTCCTCCTCTTGGCTCTGATGCTCCTTCCCAACCCGCCTCTCCTTCTCGCTTTCCAGCTGATTGTACAGCAGGAAGAGCGCCTTCTCGTTTGCCTCCGGAGTACCAACGATAGTGAACATACGCTCGCCTGTCTCGTCGTGTGGTGCCTTGGCAATGGAGATCTTGGAGCCAGAGAGGCGCCTGATCTCCGTAATTTTTGTGCCACCACGGCCGATGATGCAACCAACCATATCGGACGGTATGGAAATATTTTGAGTGCGTAGGTTGGCCGGGTTTCCTGCCGTTGGAGAAGGAGGGCTAGGAGCGCGTGGATTGGAGTCACCATTGGTACGCCTGCCGTTGTAGCTGGACTGATAACCATGAGAACGCCGGCCACTGGAGCGCTCATCCGCAACGCCTGGATTGTAAAGAACAGTGCCGACGCCTCTTTCCCAGTCCTCCAATAGGCACCTGCCTATTTCTTCGATCGCGCGACCGATGGCTTCGGGTGAGCCTTGAACGTCAACAACACGCTCGGTAGACTGTGGAAGTATCTCCTTAGAAGCTACCATGCGTGCACCGGAGCCATCTTGTATGGCCTTTATTTTGAGACCGCTGCGGCCTATGATGGTGCCCATAAGGTTATGTGAAATTAAAAGGCGTATAGAGGTATGCGCGGCGGAAGAAGTGGAGACAGTGGGAGAAGCAGGGTTTGCCTCGACGAGCTGTGCAATAATGAGCTCATATGCCTATGAGAAAGAAAATCAGGGGCAGATAAATTCAGGAGCGAAAGTGCAAACACACCTTGGCAACGCTCTCGACTGAACCACTGATGCTTAGGACGCGCTCGTGGACACCAGGTACGACTTTGGTTACGCCCGCTTTGACACCAGTTTGCTCACGGAGGTCGGCAACATTTTTACCACCCTTTCCAATGATGACGCCAGCGTCCTTGGTACTCACGAGAGCACGTAGGGTGAGGACGTCACGTCCGGTTGGGGAGGGCGATCTGGAGCCCTGAGGAGAAGCTGATAGAAGGTGAACGAGGGATGAGAGGATAAATGCGGGGGAAAAGGAGACGTACACGAAGCGCGGGCATGGTTGGGGGAGTCGGAAGGCATGGAGGAGAAAAGGAGGAAGAGGAGGGAGGAGGAGGGGGAGTGTGAGGAAAGGGGAAGGAGGAGATAATAAGTGAGGAGGGCGGAAAAGCGAGGCGGGGCGAGGAGGTCAGAGGTCAGAACAGAGTCGTGAGCGTGAGCGTGACAGGACCTGACTTAACCTTGACTGACTAGACTACATGTAGACGCTAGCCTTCGATCTACTCGGCTTTTCCCGATTTATTTCAAATTCCGTCTTTGTACTTGTAATAGCCGCCCCAACGCCCAACGTTTGCCCACTGACATTCTGACATCGCTAGTTAATATTCACTAACTAAATGCGCTCTTTCTGACATCTCTACAGCAGTTAATATTTACTAACTAAATGGTGACAGCTTTCGTGACATCAAGACCCATAAATACTACAAGACATGGATGTTGCTGACATGCACCGTCGTGGACTTGCGCTTGACCTGCCCCCCTCCAGCTTGCCCTTGTTGCTGCTACAATCCACTAAAGTCTCTCAGTGTCCTCGCCCTCCTTTCTGGCCTCGAGAGCATCCACTCTTTTCTCTCCTCCACAATGTATCTCGTTCCATCTCTCCTTTACTTGGCCACCCTTAGCCTCGCCTTCTCTATCCCGCGACCACATTCTGGCCATTCGCATTTTCCTAATTTCCGTCCCGCCCATGCCCACGCCCCCGTCCACTCTCTTACTACTTCACTGACCACCACCTCTGCTACTTCCCTCCCAAGTTCGCCCCATGGTCCCCAAATTCCCAATGCCGCTAAACAATCGTCGTCGTTCACTTCCTCGGTTCCCTCGTCTTCAACAGTGTCCAGTAGCTCAACGGTGTCCAGTAGTGCAACGGTGTCCAGTAGCTCAACGGTGTCCAGTAGCTCAACAGTGTCCAGTAGCTCAACGGTGTCCAGTAGTTCAACGGTGTCTAGTAGCTCAACGGTGTCCAGTAGCTCAACGGTGTCCAGCAGCTCAACACTTTCCCCCAGCCCACCATTACCATCGACACCAGCCCCGGCCCCTGTGAGCCAGCAGACCCATCAGGATATGAACACAGTCCTTCAACGAAGACTTGGCTTTATCACTGCATCCACCACTGGAGTATCCAAGATCGCCTCGTGGTATGTCACACACCATGTGTACCTCCTCATACTCACCTAGAACCATTGCACTAGGTTGCAGACGTTGGGCCCCGATGGAAGCTGGCCTGCATCCGAGATCGATTATACTTCTGGTTGTCCTGCACGCCGAGCCACCTGGCCAGCGAGTGTTCACTGGACCCGAATCCGTACGTCCAATCCAAAATTTAATCCATCCATTCTTGGCTCTTGACTCCTCATAGTGACAATGAGCGCCGCTTGGCACGGTGGGCTCAAGGGCGCTGAACAATATGCCAAGAGCCCAGCTCTCGCTGGTGCCATTTCCTCTGCAATGAATTTCTGGTTCTCACGAGACTTTACTCTTCCTGGATGCTTGGATAAAGGTGGGACCAGTGCATGCCCATGTGGTACTCCTGGTTTCTGGAATACAAACTGGTTCTCGAATGTAAGTCACTTCTTGGTCCTTTGAGCCGATTCATCGTCGCAAACCACCTGTATAGGTCATACTCGTCCCTAAACTAGTCGGAGAGAGCTGCTTGCTGTTTAACTCCTCGCTTAACACAACACAAGTCAACAGTTGCACTTCCATTTCTGCACGAGCATATGGTACTTTTTACCAGGGGAAAAGCTTCCTGACTGGTGCCAACATCTTGGACGTAGCAGAGATCGGAGTAGATCTTGCCTTATTGTCTTCGAACGAAACCCTTATCACCGAGGCCTACGGTCGCATTAACGCCGAGATCGTAATTGAGCCCGGCATTATGGTTGATGGCATCAAGCCAGATGGGAGTTTCACACAGCATGCTGGCCTTCTCTACAATGGCAATTATGGCAAGGACTTGTATGTTTAACGATCCCGTCTCGTCTGTCATCCCCACCGACTAATCCCGTACTAGCTCCAATGACGTCCTTGAGCTACAAATCGATGCCGCTGGTACACAGTATGCCGCCAATTCTGATTCCCAACGTGCATTTGAGACCTTGATTGACGGTGACCAATGGATGGTGTACCGTAACGTGAAGACCAATGTACTTCATTGGGACTTCGTGAGTCTTCCATTGCTCTCAAGCCATGCCGTAACCTCAGAGTGCATTAGAGCACTCTCCCGCGGTTCATCTCTTTCCCCGTCATTGACCCACAGTGAGAGCTTGTTCGATATCTGCTGGGCCCCTCCTGACACTTGACATAGTGCCACAAACGGGCTTAACATCAATATTTCGGAAATTCTGCAACTAGGGCAGCTGTGGGGCTCATCTACCATGGTTCAGGTCTACAACAAATTTATCGAGCCTACGAATGACGCGAATGTGGGACACCTCGTTGGTAACAGGAACTTCTACAGTAACGATTACATGGTGAGCGGGGGAAGCACTTACAGACAGAGCATCCAGTCTGACGCATTTTTAGGTTCAGCGTGGTCCGGGCTATGTCTCCACACTGAAAATGTATTCGACACGGACAAAAAACACAGAATGCACCAACTTGCAAAACGTTCGTGTCCCTTGCCTGACTAATATGTGAGCCTGGAAACTGATTTTTCGCACACTTAGCCGTTTGGCTTTCACCTCGCCGATGGTACACTCTACACTTACCTACAAGGCGACGAGTACGAGGACATCGCCGCGGCATGGGATTGGAATCTTATTCCCGGTACCACTGTGGACTACGGTGCCACGCCTCTCGACTGTAATGATGCCCTGTGGACCGGGCTCGACTCTTTCGTTGGCGGCGTATCGAACGGCGCAATCGGTGCCGCGGCCATGCGATATCTTAACCCTCTCACCAAAGCATTCAGCTGGCAAAAGGCCTGGTTTTTCCTTGACGACGACACCCAATATGTCATGATCGCCAACCTCTCGTCTCACACCAACGCGCCCGTCTATTCCGTCTTGGACCAGAGACGGCATTCGGGCGCTATCTTTGTTGACAACAACCCGTTCAATACGCCTGGGAACCAGACGTTTAACGGAGGTGTAGAGTCGCTCTGGCACGGCGGCGTCGGCTACGTCTTCGGGCCAGGGCCGATGACGCTTTCTGTGTCCGTTGGCGAACGCACAGGCGCATGGTCTGCGATCGGTACATCGACGCAGCCGCCCGAGACGGTGGATCTCTTCGCGGCATGGATCGAGCATCAGAACCTGACGCAACCCGTGTCGTATGCCATCTTCCCCGGCACCACGCTTGACCGCTTCCAGAGCAAGAGCAATAGCCGTAACATTGCCCCTCTCCAGAACGATGCTCATATTTCCGCCATTTTCGATGAGGACTACGATACTGTCTCCGCCGTTTTCTGGGACGCATCTGGTGGCACTCTTCCTTTACAGAACGTGGCCCTTAGCTACGGTCCCGCGTGTATTACTGTCAGCGGGAGCGTAGCGCTCATCCTCAACCTCAAGACCGGGACCCTCACAGTTGCGGACCCCTCACAAACACTCAATAGTGTAGAAATCCAGGTGAAGGGATTGACGGGAACGCCCTGGATACGTACAATGAATTTACCCCTTGGTTCAGGGGGATTAGCCGGAAGTAGCGTTACACAGTACCTTAGTTAACTTTACACAACACCCCGTCTTACACGGGTTCGTTAAATATGTGGCAGACACATTGCGAGCGAGAGCACCCCAATTTTGACGATAAGAGATAACCGCAATGCAATACAGTACAGTCTAGAAACCGGACTGCTCGAATCCACCCTGGTCATACGCTTCCTGTGGCTGCTGGTAGGCAGCTTCATCCAGTATCGGCGCTGCCTGAGGAATGGCTGGCTCCCGTTGTTCCGACGTAGGCTCGGCAATGATTTTGTCCACTGGGGGCTCGCGGATTGTAACCGAGTCAGGTAAGGGCTTCCGAGGACCGAGCTGTCCTTCAGGATCATACCCTTTCATGCTACAACGACAGTCAGATGGGTCCTCTTCCAATCCCTTGAATGAACCGCACGTACATTTTGACCTTGATACCAAGGACACCTTGACGAAGGAGAACATGACGCACAGCGTAGTCGACGTAGTCACGAGCAGGTTGACCCGAATGAATCATGAACCCGTCGGTAAACTTCATCGACTTTGCACGAGCAGCGCGGAGCTTTCCGGATACGACAACCTCACAGCCCTTTGCACCAGACTCCATGACAAACCGAAGCACACCATAGCACGCCCTGCAGCCAACTCAGTATCATGCGGAACGCCCGCGCAGGTTTCAGTCTCACCGACGAATGGCAAGACCGCCGAGAAGCTTGTATCGCAAGCTCTCACACTGTGCAACAGCCGAGAGACCCCGGGTTTGCACCTTCTCGGCATAGAGTTCAAGGGTGTTCTCAGGGAATTTGAATCGCTTTTGGACGAGGGCGGTAAGCTCGCGAATTCGGCGACCTTTCTCACCAAGGACTTCTTGGGTATGCGTGGCACGAATGATGATCTGCGAGTACATGTTCAGGCAGCCATCCACTAGGTGTGGCAGAGCGTACGGACCTCCGTACGCGCATGCGTGACGCGGACGTCGCAACCAGAGTAGCCTTCTTCGGAAAGCTCGCGGGTGAAGAATTCATTTAGCTCGGCACGGAAAACACCATCCGCGACGAACTTGCGCTTTTTGCTGATTTGAGCGGCCATACTTGGGAAGTTCGAAAGAAGCTGTGAACTAGGTTGTATTAGCATGCGTTGAGTTGATAAGCCGTGTCATCTGGGTGAGAGAACTGGCATCCAGCTCAAAGCACAGCAATCTGTACCACTTTCCCAACTCAACACAGCAGTGCCAAGCAACACAGTCGCACTGTAGAGAAAATAACACACCTTTCTTAGAGTATGTGTGTACGTGTGTCGCTCGTCGAGCTGTCGATGACTCGGTCGGCTGTTACACTTTCTCACTCACACCAAATGTAGCGGCGGAGTTTAAATAAGTGCACATATTACTGTCCCAGCGGACAGCGGACAGCGGGCCAACGCGGGCCAACGGATATCTTCACCACTTGGTCATCAGTGATGTTTGGTGAGTGTTAAGTTTCTCAGCACCCGCATTCACTTGCTATGAAGAGCGTTGTATTTTCAACCATCACTGGCACCTCTTAGTCGACCTTGACTGTAACGGATGATGTCCTCGTGACTGCCTCCCTTGCATGTCACTGACATGAATGACCTTCTGAGCCACATTTCGCGTTTTTTTTTTGTCTCTGACATTCCGTTTTATGCTGAGAACGGCTGGCTGATTTTCTTTTCCCAGGTATGGATTATTGCCTTGGATGCGCCCCCCCCCCAGTGTCAGTTGTAATTGTTGTTCGAGCGTCACAAGCCAGGTTACTCTATACTACATTATGTCGTTCTCTGTCAGTATTCCCACCGCCTTGGAAAAAATCACCATTTCTCCTTTTATCGTTTCGTGTGATCACCTAGGTTGGAACCTTCGGGTGTTATTCTACCAAACGTATCGGGCAGGGCATGAAGTTT
>Ga0307510_10000771_pt1 | contig 33079 bp, 42 predicted proteins | sample 12_EM_MG_FD_207224 | JGI IMG/M metagenome (GOLD analysis project Ga0307510, IMG submission 207224) | Populus trichocarpa ectomycorrhiza microbial communities from riparian zone in the Pacific Northwest, United States - 12_EM | ecosystem: Host-associated > Plants > Roots > Unclassified | place... | reverse complement strand
GGCCACACCAACAAGGTTCAAGCCACCCTGCGGACGTTGAAATACATCGGCTGAAGGGTCCCAACTTGGGAGGTAACGCAGTGTCACCTCACGTGACGTTCGTTGAAACTAAAACGACCCTACCTTACCATTTTTTTGGTTGCGTCCAATACCGTGCGCTCCGCTCTGGGGTGCAGAACCCCATGTAGCACTTCTTGAACGTTGAACGCTACATGCAACTACTGTGTACTACTCGAACACGGGTCTTGCACTAATAGAATTCTACTCCCTGGGTACTCCCTGGGCCTTGTGGCCTACATTACACGACGGCTGGGTGACGAGATAGAAAGAAAATTGCAAGTAGGAATCCCATACTGTGCGCGTGCATCCATGGAAATACCTAGGCTAGAATCCAGTGACCCATTCCCTGTGTAGTGTTGACGGCGCCTGTTGTAATGTCGGTATGTGGCCAGGTTCTCTGCTCCTGTGTCGTCATCGCGGCACAAAATGGCCGGCCGTCGTCGAGAAGTAGACATTTTCAAAATGGGTGATCCCAAATCTAATAAAAATACCAAGTGCGAATTATATACTTTTTACCATAACCACCACAAGTCTAATGGCTCCTTCAACTCGCTGTATACCCCCCTTAGATGACACCTTCGATGCCAAGCTCCTCCGCGATAATTACCGCCGCCTTCTCACCAATGACCAGCGCAGTTGAGTAGGTGTTCGCACCGACGTTGGCCGGGCTAATGGACATGTCCGCGATTTTGAGTCCTTGAACGCCATACACGTTCAAGCGCGAGTCGACGACGCCACCTTGCTCGCGCGGCTTCATCGCGCAGGTACCAAGCTAGCGCAATCACCCAGAAGGAAACAAGTGATGGGAACATAATGTCAATCAGCCGCACGTTACCACAACGAAGGAATAGACGGGGGGAGAGGGCTCACCACATGCGAAGCCGTTTTCACTTCAAGTCACGATGCCAGAGTTAGCGCTATGATACAATACCAGACAGGATACAGTTCACGTACTCGTTGCGCGCACGTACGTCTCAAGTGCACGCTCGTCTTCGTCCGAATATTCGATTCGCGGTGCGTCGAAGGGGACGGGGCCCTCCGCATGCGCAACGATAGCCGCGGCGCTGCCTGGCGCGAACGCTGGGTGCACCGCGGGTGGCTCACCACGGAAGAGAGGCATACGGCGTGCCATCTCCCTTGTAAATTTGTATGCCCACATCAGAGGTTTGACGTCCGCCATCCTGCGCGGTAAACGGTGTGTCAGCACAGGAACGATGAGCGGGAAGTTGGACTGACGATTGGAGGTAGCCGGAGACAAAGTCAAGTGGTGCGGAGGTGTCCTCGCCGTGCGTGATGTGCACGTGGCCGCGCGCAACAGGGTATGTCTAGCCGTGGTGGGTTGCATGCATAAGGGACACTGCGCGTATGACGATCTGCAAGCGTGATGCAGCCATCGGACTTACTGTGAAGGCGCTCATTGAGAAATATTTGCGCTGGGGGACCAGATGCGGTTCAGCGAATAAACTGTTTAAGTACTGGACATTAATTGCACAAATTATCATGGCGAGCGAGTTCAAGAACGCACGCCGATAGTACCCCCATCCACAAAACGGGTTTGTCAGGGAAGTTAGCGAAGAAGGAGTCCCAAACTTCCTTGAACTCTGGACCGAACTCTGGCAGTTCGGATGGCTCAGGTCGCCATTTGATGCCCGCATCGACAGGGCTGATTCCATGGAGACTCAGAAGGAGATGGGAAAGCAAGAATTGGCATACCTGTGCGCTATGAGACCATTCCCAGTCTTTTCGAATTCGGCAGTAGCGGCTGAGAGTAATCTGGTAAGTTTCTAAGCATTGCGATTTGCGAAAGAGTGACACACCTTCGATTGCACCCTCGTCATTGCGGTTAATGGCATCGAATGTCTGTGCCTCGTCTGCGGAAAAGTAGGGAACAAATAGGATATTGTGATCTATGCAGATCCAAAGTCAATATCGTGTTTGGTTGCGGGCCCTCGCACAGCGAACCTTGGAAATTCTCGCCAACACCGGGTAAGTCAACGCGCTGCTTCACACCGACGCCGTCTAGGACGTCCTTTGCACCAATTCCAGAGCGCTCTAGTATGGCTGGAGTACCGAAAGACCCAGAAGAGACCACGATGAGTTTAGTCCCACGAACGGTACGTGTTCCTGCCGGAATATCTCGATGGAAGAGGGGGTCAAGTGTGAAGACAACTCCCGTGGCGCGTTTTTCACTGTGCTGAGATTTAAGCTCTGGTGGTTGAGAGAGAAATGTCTAAAACATACTCGTCGAATATTACGTGCTTTACATTCGCGCCTGTAACAAAGTGGAGCTTCGGACGTGTCTTTTTAAGGGGGTAGATCATATTTCCCGCTACATCTGAGCGGGCACCAGTCTCAGCGTTTATCCACCTGTTGGCAAGGCATCACAGTCAGCGAACCAAGCACACTGGCAGCGTGTCATGGAGACCCACACACGAACCTGGGCCATCTCTGCTCGAAAGTGATTGATTTAATGACCCATGCGAAAATGATGGGACTGACAGAACACCCACAGTATACACATTAACCGTCGAAAGGTCGTTCGTATCGGCGTCTGACGGCGCCCGGGCACGGGCGGGATCAAGTGTGCGTGCAACTCGTAGGAACTGCTCTCCAGCGTCGAGGAGCGTCCTGCCTAGGGAGACCTTTAACGGGCCATCTGTACCGTGCGTTGGCCCGCCGCCAGCAATCTGATAAGTTTCTGTCTGCATGCAGCCACAGGCGACAGCAGCGTAAATACGGGGATGTTGTGAGTCCCGCCGACATAGCACCTACCTTCCTGAGGAGCGGGATCAGCTCATTCGAATCCCACCCGTGGTTCCCATGCACCGTCTTCCAGTCATCGTAGTCCGAGGCGCACGCGCGTGTGTACATCATGACTATGAGAACGTATACAAATGTCGTATACATCCGGCGCTGTTAGTCACGGTCTTCTCTTTCCAGAGAAACATAAAGAGACGAACAGTTGATACCACCTCCACCACCCAGACATTGTCCACACGGCACAACCACCGAGCGGTCCCCGAGCGCCGGGCTCGGATTGGTGATGTATACGCGCATGGTGTGCGAGCCCGGAGTAAGGTGCGACAAGAAACGGCCGGGTTGGATATGCGCGGGATTGTCATACGTTGAAGGGCCCGCCTCGAGTATGAGGATGCGAAGGTCTGGATCCGCCGCTGCAAGACGAGCGGCGACGACGCAACCAGCAGTACCGCCTACCGGAAGTCACCTCGGTCAGAAGAGAGTGAAGCAGCAGAGGGACCGGGAGGGGGAGGATGGCTTACCACCCGCGAAAATGATGTCGTATTCTTCGTTGATTTCGGTGGGAGTAGACATTCGGGTCCCACCTTCTTGCTGACTTGGCAAGGTGGATAAACAGCTCGGTTAAAAAGAGGTGGCAGTTCCATCTGCGGCCCGTAGATACAGCTGTGTGAGACTAACCATATTCTGGTTTACTGAGGTAAACTTGGGCTGGGATTGGCAGGCTAAAATGCATTATAAGCGCTTAGGCACGGGTAAGTAACGATACATGCCGCGGGATGTGTTGACAACCTTGCAGAAAGGGGGTTTTCCTGATGGAATAGTTGGTTTATTGTTTCATTGACTTTGGGGCCACAGCCTGCTAGATGCTAGTGTTTCTCCATTTGCTCTAACAAATAACTTGTACGTGTCCGCGCCTTGACGACGCGACGCGTACACTGTGTGGTATATGGGCGGATCTCGCGCCACATGATACACCTTGATTTCTCTGCCACTCCCCCGATCAGTAACGATCTCGGGCATATCACCTACCTGCTCGTTTTTCACGCCGCCTCGCTTCGCTCTTTGCCAATTCCACTCCTGCCGAAAGCTTTTCATCACGTCCGCGGCGCGTTATTATGATCTATAATTCTTATCGGAACAACCCTGGTCCCTAGACCGTAGCAATGCCATGGGCCATGGCCGGAATAGCCAAGAGTCACGCATGAAAACATGAGTGGAACCTTGAACCTGTGTCACAAAGAGAGCTCAAGTGTTTGTCGGTCGACTGGGTTTGCACAAGAACGGTGCCTATCGGGTCGCATTTCAAAGGCGCCAGCTCGGCGGAATGAGTTATAGGAGTACAATAGGTGGAACGGAGGGCCCAACGGGGGCCACAGGCCACATCGTCATACCCGTGGCTGCGCCGAGGCGGATTGGAATTGGAATTGGAAATCCCATGTTGGATAATCAGCGCCCACGATTTGTTTCATACAGCTTATTGTAGGTACTATTTACCGGGCATTGATTACTAGGTAGTCGGGCATTTGCCCTCCAGGCAATAGACAGTAATTAGGAAAAATGCAAGTTCATGCACCCCACTTGTGATTGGGGTCTACTATTCCCAGAGCCACTGGTAGCTTGCTCTGGCACAACAACCCTCTTCGTTGGACATCACTCACTACATATATAACGATGTCCTGTGATTGGGAGCTCTGATGGGATTTAGATACTCTTAACTTAAATCGGTAGTGTGTGAAATAGCGAGTGTTTATTGTTGTCAGTATCACTCAATATCAGATACGCTAACATAAGGTGTTGTGCAAAACCCGGATTCATCGTGGTTATTGTTATCGTCGTGGTTCTGGTAAAGGGACTCCGCTGATGAAGACTACGTCAAACTCTTGACATAGTTTGGCTATCGTCGTTGCATCCCATATGGGGCTCTTTCTTTATCATAGGGGCTCATGCTTCCTTGCGATCGTCATTCATGGTCGTGGGGTTGGTAAGATACTCTCATACTGTGTGAGAGAGCTACAGAACCGACTGAATTGGCTTGGCAGCCAGGCAACGCCATAGCTGCCTACAGAAGGGAGGTAGGGAAGGAAAGAGTGTCCTATTGTCGTGGGAGCCTCGCCGAGGTCCGCCGCTGCTTGAGCAACAGTCGTATGAACATAACAGTAGTGAGCGCTGACAGCGAATACCTGTGTACAGTTAGCATGAATCTCAGGCAAGGGAGGCCAGTACCTACCAAGTGGCTACATACGAGGCGTGCGCATTCCGTATGTCTACGATAGGTACTTTGCCTATTGGAACACCATTTGACAGACGCATAGCAGCGTCTCCAGCATGACCCTCTGTTGGCAGTTGTAATGACCCGACTGGGGTTGCGAAGAAAAAACTCACCGAATATCTCTTCAACCAACACCGGCTGGACGTTGAATGATTCACCTCCTGCATACTCTGCCATAGCAGTAACATCTGCCCAATACCATTCGCCTGTCACGGGCTTGTTGTCCGGCGTAAAGTTGTTGCGAGCTTGTGACTCCCTTAGCATGCCGTAGACCTCGACGTCTCCATCCGGAGTAGGATATCTTTTCTTCGCAGCAGCATGCTCAGAGATGAAGCCACGGTCGACAAGGATGGTGGAACCGTTTGGGCGGACAAGCGGTGTGATAAGATGGAAGCCATTTGAGCCATCCAGGACCCGGGGACCTAGAAGCATAGAGCGGGCATGGTCCCACGTTCCCCGCAGTATGACTCTTCTGTAAACGAACCCCGGGATGACGGCAAGGCTATATGGTAATGCGATAAACATACAGTGCGGACGTCCGCTAGGGGACTTACTTGACTTTGCTGGGTAGCGGTATTGGATCTCTTTGAAGCTTTTCGGACAATTGATCAATGAGATCAACTTTCCACTTGAGTCTCTGGACTTGCCAAGTCCCCAACGCAAACGTCAAAACGGGTATGAGACCCAAGGCAACCAACGTCGGGTTTAGGAACGAATAACGCTTCACGGAGTAAGAAGGACCGCCCTTCTCTGTATGTTGGAAGCGAGAGTGAAGATGGATTGGCTTGCCAACACGACTGAGTTGGCGAATGCCGCCGCAGAATCGAAACATGAGATAGCACGCGCCACGCGACAGGTCACCGCTTCAGAGGATACGTTCCGGACCGGCCCGGAGAATGAGTTAGCCCTGGACCTGGCCTTGTTGACCATCCGCAGCTTCACATCCATCACACATTTTATACAGCATGTACGTATAAAGGGTGAAAAGAACTCGTGCCCAGTAAGCTCAGTCCTTATGACAGGTCATACGGACGGCGACCTGGTGCTGGCTTTGACATGGACGGTGACGATGTTCACTATCCCACCCGACCGGTGGACAAAGACAAAGCAGAACAAGAACTGGCCATCAACATTAAGAAGGCCACCAGCACAGAGGAAACTGCCCCCAAGCAAAAACATGTTCGCAGTACGTGTGCTGCCCTGTGATTTTGTGGTTTTCATCTGACGCCTCACAGAATGTATCGTATACACTTGGGATTACCACTCGTCCATCTCTTTCTGGTCAGGACTTCGTGTCCAGCCAATTCTCTCCGATGAGATCCAGGCCTTCAAGGCCCTTATTATGGTGCATAAGGTCCTCCAGGAGGGACACCCAGTCGTGCGTAGTGAATCACTTTACGATCTTGACCAGATACTGATGTATTATTCATCGGAAGACAATCAAAGAGGCACAAAGTCAAACGGGGTGGCTTGAAACGTGCTCGCGAACTATTGGCCATGATGGCGGTAAAGGTAGCACCTCTTCTATGTAGTTGATCCCATTCTCACAAGTCGCGTAGGGTACGGTCCTCTTATCCGTGCATACGTACAATTTCTGCTGGCCAAGCTTCGATTCCACCGACTCAGACCTGAATTTAATGGCCTGTTTGAGTACGAGGAGTACGTCACATTGAAGGGGATCGATGACCCTAACGAGGGGTAAGCAAATGACGCTGTTCGTTCTCATCCTCCGCTCACGTCGCCAGGTACGAGACGATATCGGACCTCATGCAGCTGCAGGACCAAATCGAGTCGTTTCAGAAAATGGTCTTTTCCCACTTTCGCGCCTCCACGAACAATGAATGTCGCATCTCTTCCCTAGTGCCCTTGGTCAAGGAAAGCTGGGGTATCTACAGATTTATCACTAGCATGTTACGCGCTATGTACCGAAGTTCGTGCCATGTTTCTCACTTGCTTTTTTCTTACTCATTTTCCCTCCTCACAGGGACTAATGATATTGAAGCACTTGAACCCCTTCGCCAACGTTTTAACTCGCAGCACTATAGCTTGCGCAAATTCTATTACGAATGTTCCAATCTGAAGTACCTCACCGGCCTTATAAATGTCCCTAAACTTGGCCAAGTTCGTCATATTTCTTCATCGTATGCCCTAGACTAATTGTCGCTTGTAGGAACCACCCAACCTATTTGATAATGAGGGGGCACCCGACTTACCCGCCCGCCCCACAACTGCCGCGAAATCACCCACGCCGCCGCCTGCAACGCCAGTGGCTGATGAAGCGGCAATCAGTGAGCAGGCGCGGTTGCTCAAGCAGTATGAAGATCAACAGGCTGCTCTAAGGGCTCAGCAAGAAGCTGAAGAACGTCGCCGCCAGGAACTTGAGCTCCAACAACAACAAGAGTTCGAGCAACGGCAACGCGAGCAGCAAGAGCGCGAGAGATTAGCACTCGAACAGCTACAGCAACAACAACTTTATCAACTTAATAATCAAGCTGCTCAGCGGCTCAACGAGTTGGAGCGCGAACTTCTTGGCGCACGAGGGCAATTTGAACGGGATCAACTACTTCTGGAGCAGTATGACCGGGTCTGTATTCCGTGGGGCCATTCCACATGCGTCTCCTGACAGTCTTTTCTAGAGAGTCAAAGCGCTCGAAGGGGAACTGGGATCCATCACCGCGAACGTCAATTCCCAGATGGGATCGAAGGACGAGCTCATCAAGCAACTCCAGGATCAAGTCACCTTATGGCGAAACAAGTACGAGGCCCTTGCAAAGCTGTACAGCCAGTTGCGTACGGAGCACCTTGACATGCTCTCAAAGAGCAAGCAGCTGCAACTCAAGGCCAACTCTGCTCAAGAGGCGATTGACCGGATGGAAAGGATGGAGCGCGATCTGAAAGCGAAAAACCTGGAACTCGCTGACATGCTTCGCGAACGTGATCGTGCTCGCTTCGATGTGGATCGCCAGAAAGCTTCTCACAGGGAGGAGATCGACCGCCTCCGTCGTGAGATTGACTTTGCTCGTGAAAGGGCTGAGGACGCAACCCGATCTAAGAGTTCTGAGGTGTCCACTGTACTCCAAAAGTATAATCGACAGATCTCTGAACTCGAGGATTCGTTACGAGTGCGTTCTCGTGGGTTTCTTCTGAATTGGCTTCTGATTAGGGTCACAGGCCAAACAAATCCAACTTGATGATCTCTTAGCCAAAATGGATGGTGCCGCGGGTGAATTGGAGCACCTGCGCGATGAAAAGGATCAGGAAATAGCCATCTTGCAAGAGGGCATGGACTCCACTCTTCAGCAACTCTCAGAAGTGCAGCAGGTTTGTTTTGAGACGGCCCGTCAGCTGGATGTCAGCTCACAATGGAACCTAGAACCAAGGTTTTGCGGATGAAGCCACGGATGCGCAAATTGATACCCTCATTCTCGATAACAGGAAAAAGCTCAACCAGATCATAGGTACGTCTCCGCCATCCTGACTTTGTAAGGTCTCCTCAGAATATTGTCGTAGATTCCATCCTCCAGGCCTGTCAGACCAAAATTGACGAGGCAATATACGAGCTCGAATCCCCGATGCAAGTTGGGAACCAGAACTCAACTCCGGAGTATACGTTATCCGTGATCGAAAAGTCCCTGAGCAACGCGACAGATTTTGCTACTGTTTTCAACCTGTACCTCGAAGGACAACCGGGCGGCGATCACGTGGACGTCATCAAGGGGGCGAATGAGTTTGCCCAGGCAATTGCAGACACTCTTAGGAGTGTGAAAGGCATCACCCGTCTAGTCGAAGACGAGGATGCGTCCGATAGGCTCGTCGGTGTGGCCAAGTCGGCCGGTGATGTGGGCTACAGATTTTTCCTGAACTTGCAATCGTACAAACTCGAACTTATCGACCGTAATCAACGTACAAGCGTAGCGATGCGCAACAACGGCGAATTTCGCAGCGCAATCACGAAGCTGTCCGAGTCTGTTGAGTCGATCATCCCGAAGGGCAAGTCCCTCACCAAAACAAGCGGCGACATTGGCGATCTCGTCGAGCAGGAAATGCTCGGTGCCGCAAGGGCGATCGAAGCGGCGATGGAACGCTTGCAGCAGCTCATGACGCGGCCGCGCGATTCGGGGCGCTCCTCCGCCGTGGACTTGAATGTGCACGACTCGATTCTAGCTGCTGCGCTGGCGATCACGACCGCGATCGGAGGCTTGATCAAGGCCGCGACCGATTCGCAGAAAGAGATCGTCGCGCAGGGCAAGGGCGCGAACTCGACGCAGCAGTTCTACAAGCGCAACAACCGGTGGACGGACGGCCTGATCTCCGCCGCGCGCTCGGTCGCGTTCGCGACGAACTTGCTCATCGAGACCGCCGACGGCGTGCTCTCCGGCACGCACTCGCTCGAACAGCTCATCGTCGCGTCGAACGAGGTGGCAGGCGCGACCGCGCAGCTCGTCGCGGCGTCGCGCGTCAAGGCCAACCTCATGTCCAAGACGCAGGAACGGCTCGAAATGGCTGCCAAGGCGGTCACGGAGGCATGCAAGGCGCTCGTGAAGCTCGTGCGCACCATTTCGGCGAAGCAGGTCGAGGAGGAGGACGTGGACTACAGAAACATGGCCGGGCTCGAGTTCAAGAAGCGCGAGATGGAGCAGCAGGTCGAGATTTTACGTCTGGAGAAGGACCTGGGCGCTGCGAGGCATCGGCTTGGTACTATGCGTCGTGCAGGGTATCACACCGATGAGACAGACTAGTGGATAAATTTATGTACAGAGCAACGAGCTCAGTCTTGGCTTTTCATTCCCTCCCTCAATTTTACTTTATGCAGAGGACCTCTTACGAAATATAAATGTGGTTATGCACGCGGCAAGGGGGGGCGGACCGGGATTCCGGGACCGGGGGTCTGGTATGAAAAAAATAGACCCCTTACAAAAATAGAGATCTGAGGTCAGAAGCAATGATTATTATTGAATATCTGTTCAGGATCATTTTAAGGTATGGATTTGCTGTGACCTTGGGTCAGTGCATTCCGGACCATGTAACTTGGAAATGAGACGGCTCCAACCCTCACCGCCTCGCCTAGGCGGACGGGGCCGACCTGATGTAGGCGTTGGCGAGGGGTTTGTGCTTGTGGATGATATCCATAATGAAGTTGATCGGTGTGACGAATGTCACATCAGAGCTCTCGGTGGACCCGCTACCGCCGGTGAGCATACCGGTGATTCGTCCAAAGCCATCGACTACGACAGAGCCGGAATCTCCTCTGGCAGAAAAAACGCCTGACTGGCTGTTCGAGGGGATAACGACCCACTCTTTGGACACGGCGGTGTCGTTCTCGCTGATATACTTGCGAGTGTAGGAGACGTAGGTCGTCGCTCTACCCACAGTCAAATTCGTACTCCTACCCCGCTTGAGGACGGTGATACAGGGATCGCCGTTCCGGTCCAACATCTTCGGCTCTCGCATTTCCTCCTTCGGGATGGTACCCCAGAGCTTAAGAAGGCGGTTTCCCGAGAAGGCGAAGTTACGAGAGTTCCCTGGGTTAGGCTGCATCATGCGGGTGAGCTCGACGGCTGTGTACTTGGTTCCGAGGTCGATGAAGTTTCCAGGAAAGTCGTTGGGGTGGATCTTCTTGCCATCAATCTCGATGACGGCGATGTCTTGCGTGTACTGCTGCTGGTCGGTGCCAACACAGACGGCAATGGGAGGAGAATAGATAACGTGGCCCAAAGTACGGCTCATGTCGGTGGCCCAACGGCCTGAAAGTTTCCGGTAGAAGTCCGTAAGGGCCTCTGCCCTCGCCTTGGCTTTCTTCACTTCAAGCTCGGCATCCTCGCGTATCGCCCTGGACACAGCGTCTTCCTGACCCGCTGCCCCCTCCTTACGGCTCTCCTGGACAGCGACGATGATGTCCTGGTCATCGATCTCTTTATTAATGGAGAGGAGCTGCCGCTGGAATGTCGATTCGCTGAGGACTAGCACGTTGCAGCGGGCCTGACCCTGGTTGGTGGACACGAAGGGTTTGTTGTCAGACTTAGGGAAGAGAACATGACGGGCAGTGACCAAGAAAAGCTTGTTGACCCCGGGGACTGCGAGGAAGAACCCGGCGGTCCCTTCAGCCCACTGCATGTATTGGGCACATATAGTGATGCCAAGGGTGGTGGTGAAAGGCTCACGTAAGATTGCCGTGGGGTCGATTATGTCGGTGGGCTTGAGGAGTAAGGGACCAACCGTTTGGATGATGTCTGACTCACGCAGTTCGACGTCAACGTCCGCGATACGGTAGTCGAGCAGGAGCCGCTTGCATTGGAGGGCTACGTCGATGCCGACGTCGTAGGAGAGGGGAGTGGGACGAGGCCTAACGCCAATCCAGAGGATGAGGTTTCCCCAAGGGCCTTCGACATGGGAAATACGGACGATGTCGGTGCTTGACCAGTTCACCTCGTTCTGATCCAGGATGTCATGCACCTTGAGGGCGAGATTATCCTCCCATAAGTCAAGGAGCTCATGTTTTCCTGGAATTCTCAGCTCCTTGACGCGGAGGTATGCCAAGGGGCGTGAGGGCGGGGGCCATGGAGCGCCGGTGCGGGCAATCAGGCGCGGTTTAGAAGGCAGCCCATGGTAATAATGCTCGGCCTCCATTGGAGAGATACGCGGATGGGAAGGAGTGGCCAGTCTATTGGGGAGATCAAGGTCACCGTGAGTCATGCCGGACGTGTCGGTCGTAGAAGAGGAAGTGACAGCCTTGTCTGTGTCCCTGCTGAACATGGTGGACCGAGAGTCGGAGAAAGCGGAGGAAGACACTGGAAGAGGGGCAAACGAGGAGGTGTTCATGTAGTAGTTTTGTAATGCGGCCCACAAATCCAGGAGGCTGCATAATAATGTGCCCCCTATAATTGCTAGGAGCTTCCACAGCTGCACACATTATAATGTGCCATCTCCCTCTCCAAACAATGCCATTATAATGTGCTCATCCCATACTTCTGCTACATTATAATCCAGCAACCCCCTTCTCCCGGAAACCCAGAGCTGGCAAGCAGCAGCACCCCGGCGGGTGCCCCTGCAGCCTCCTGGATTTTGTGGGCCACATTACAAAACCACTACATGGACACCTCTTAGACGTGCTGATGAGCTCCCTTGTATGGACTAGATTGGTCACAGAATGATGCTCGTTGACCTCTAACCAGGCCACACCGGGACTGATGGAACGGGCAGCACATCAATCCTTGTCAGGACGCCTGGTGTCATTGTGGAATGATAAGTGGTTGGGAAGGGGAAGAGGAGTGCGACGCGAGAATACAGTACGGTTTAGGTGATGAACGACTTCGGAACAACCCGAAGTCCTTGGCTGAGTCCGGCATCATTAGACCGTCCAGATCAGACTCGCGGGCAGCCAGAGCCGACCCCGCCATCATGCTGTAACCAGTGGGAAACACTGCTTTTAACGATGCTATCAATACACAATAATCCATGTGGCCTAATCAAAACAGCTGGGGGATCATAATCATCATGAAATAGTAAATAACAACTGAAAGGAGTGCGATATTATAAGCGAATGCAATTGGAACCGTAGGCATGAAATGCATGAGTGGCCAACCAGTCCGAGTAGAGCTTGCTAGTAGTTGGCGGTGACTCGGAATTCCCGATTTTAGATGGCTTGTGACACTGTCTCGATCGGGGCCATTGGTAAAACATTAAAAAGGCGGTGGAAACGGCCTTCACGAATGAAACCAACGTCTCCGATTTCTACTGCAAGACCATCTTCCCCCGGGGTGGGCTGCCAGAGAGCATGGCCATAAGTGGGATACTTGAGCACAAGCTTTTCACAGAAAATATCATACTCCATCGATGGAGGAGCATACAGAGCGAAATTGACAAGCGCCGTGATACGCCCGTTGTTATAGCGCGTCTCTCGGGCGTTAAGGCCATACCATTGGTGGGACACCACTTAACTCCGACATGTTCTGCGTTCTGCTGGGTCTTTCAAGTTGTCTGCGCCTGAATGTTGTGCTGATCCCCGTACTATAGTAGAGATAGAGAGTGATGCGAATGGATGTCCGAAGCGATGCGTGTTAATGCAGTGGAGGGGTCAAGGTATGCAGTAAGAGAGCGGTGGGTATGAGTGGCAGAAGGGCGAACGAAACAATATACAGTCCTCAGAATCGCTATTACTGTAAGAAAAAAATTAAATGATGGACAGGTAAAGATCGAAAGCGCGAGAGTACCGACATATGATCAACAATAACATAAAAAAAGATAAACCGAAACGTATGCGGCAGTCGAAAATGTGGGTCAGCTAAACAACAAGGACCTCTTCCGTGCCACTTCGGACTCGGACCAGGAAGCTCCTCAGGTGGTGGCGCTTCATATCGAGAAACGGTGGTCTCAAAATGGTCTCAAAATGGTACTGCAGTAGCCGAAGGGGGTTTTCGACCGCGCGACGCGGAGCACTACTGGAGCACCTGTCTCCCTTGGCTTTGCTGCCACCCTCGCTCTTGCCGTCCTTGAAAAAGTCTGGACCGAGCTTGCACAAGTCGCTAATGAGGCTCTCTGTGAGGACCGCCCATATCATCGACACCTCCTAAACAGCCCCCATGCGACCAGCAGCGGAGCCACTGTAAGGTGACCGCACACGTGCGGAACAAACCTTTTCGACACGCATCCAAGACGCCATCCTCTCATTTTCCTGCCTCTTCTCCTCCTTTCCCCGAAACCTCCACCATTGCCTTCGCCAACGTCAACAACGTCGCCATCACCGCAACATGAAACCAACCGTTCCTCTCCTCTCGACTCCCACCTCATCGCCTTCTATTCACTCCTTTTACTCTCCTCCACTCACGCCTTCGCTCGCCCGCACGACGTCGCTTAAGTAGTCGCCGTCGTCCGGCACCCGTATGATCCGGTTCTTTAGCCTCTTTACTAGTCTGACACTTCTTAGATCGCATCGCTTTACCATTTATTTGTACATACTCGCTGTCTCACCTCAAGCTCGCCGACATTGCTCTGACACGCCCGCAGCGTTCGCCGTCGCCGCCTCGCGCCTCCCGACGACCCCGGGACCATCGCCTCGCCTTCCTTTTACGCCGCTTTCTCAACTTCACGTTCGTAGCCTCTTCATAATACTCCTATCTTACGATGGACCTCAGTCGGTACTCATCTGTATGTAAGCTATACCTACTGCTCTCGTGGAGTGCAGCATCAGCAGCTTCGTCGTTCATCCCAATATACACTCTTTTGCGCATTATTCATCTCTCCGTGTGATTCCCTCTTCGTCGCCGCGAGACCGTCGCCCGCCTTTCCCCATCATCTTCGTCACTCAACTCGGCCTTGCGCAGCGGAACCGCCGTCCGCGCCCTCGCTCAGTCTCTCGGAATCGCTGCCTGTACTCGTTATCATCCCTACCTTCACAGCCTATCGAAACTACACCACCCATACTACCACCCAAACCACCACCGATACCAAGCCCGCCCATCCCAGGCCTGGGCCATCCATTCCACCACCACCCATGCCTATGCAAGGAATGCCTGAACCGCCAAGAGTGCGCCCACCCGCTCCCGGGCCTGGGGAGGAGTCCATGCCAGGGCCACCCATACCACGACCGCGGCCCATCCCGCCGAGCAAGCCGCTCATCAGGTCGCCGCCGCCTAGGGCACCATTTGTGGGCCCGCACCAGGACCGCCCCGACCGCGACCGTAACCCATCACGCCGAGCAGGCCACTCATCGTGTCATTGCTGGGCCCATGCCAGGGCCGCTACCCCTACCGCGACTACCGCCCATAGCCCCGAGAAAGCCATTCAGCATGCCATTGCTGCCTGGGCCACCCCAGAACATGTTGCCCTTTGGGGATGACCCCCGAGGCCTGACAGCCTACGTTGTGCCGCCGCTGCTGCTGCTGCTCCGGGGCTGGATATTTCTTCATCCACCGGTCGACGCCGCCGAGGGTGCTAGGTCCGGACACTGCGTTGACTTCCCTCCCCTTGTCTTTGTCCACGCTGGGGATAGAACTGCTGCCGCTTGTTATTGGCAGCGTCCTAAAGCCCCGAGGCATGCCATTGAATTTGGCAAGGCATTAGCAGCATCTTGAAAGTCCGTTGTTAGATCATCCAAGTAATTGATCGAAAAGAGAAACCCGGGACATACCTCATAACCCGCCAAGGGCCAGTAGCTTCTGGAACCAAGAGAGTACCTCAACATGCCTGTCTATCTCCGCGGCTCGGGCCACAACGTCCATCAGTAGCTTATGCGGGAGGCCATCGTATTTTCCACACTTTTCAACCTTTCGCTTATGTTGTAATTCAACAGCTTGCTTCGCGTATTCGAATGCGTCGTGCCCTCGTTCGGTGCAGCTAAGGCAGGATGATGCAAGGGAGAGCGAGAGTATAAGGTCATGCCCGTAATTCCTGAATAGGCTCTTCGGCGTAAGTGGCAGCCTCTCTGTTGTCATCCAGGTCCAGCATGCGAGCCGCGACGGGACAAAGTGCTTCGCCGAGGTCCGGTGCACCTAGTGGTACGACTTGGCGGAACATGTCGACGGCCGACTCTGCAAGTCGGAGCTCCTCGCGGCGGGAATTCTTCCCCTCATCTGACGAAAGGAAGTTGGCCAAGTGGAAAAGAGACTATGCCAAAGGCCGCGTTACTGCGTCACCGGCGGTGATTTTCAGCTTCTACCAGTGCTCAACGGGATCTTGTCTGGTCCCGTACGAGTCCCCTTTGCGATCGGCCCCCGAGAGGTGGTGAGCGTGAGTGTCGAGGGCATCCGCGCGAAAGAGGGAGAAGCCAGGGTGGGCCGCGCTCATGCTGCGAAGAGCCGTCACGGCTTCGGCATTGATGACAGGCGCGGCGTCCCGTTGATGAAAGTATCTAGTAGTGCGCCGACTAGCATCCGATGGTGTGCGGCTTGATTCGGCCATCCCTTCAGCCGTCTCCATGCCCATGTCGTCGTCAATCCCGATGCGTGTAGTCGAGATGCGTAGCTTGCAGAGGTGAAATGTTTCTCATTTCTGGCTCCATGTCATCCTCGCAGAGGAGTTCGAACGCGATGGCGTTCCTTGAGACCCATAGAGCCGAGTAGGACAGCGTAGTGGAAAAAAATATGTATGCCAATTCGGGGCCCGCGGTGAACGAGGAAGCGGCTTCTGATCGATGCCCCGATATTGAGGCGCAGACTCGAGACATTGATCAAGCATGGTACCCCAGGTGGTGTGCGGTACACTACTGCCGAACCTAAGAAAAAATGATGGAGAAGTAAAGATCGAAAGCGCGAGAGAACCGACATATGATAAACAATAACATAAAAAAAGAGAAACCGAATCGAAGGAAAGGGTTACGCGAAATGCGAGTCAGCTGAAAACGTCCTCTTCCGGACCGTATCCAAGGAAGCCTTGCCCATATGAGGGAAGCTGTCCTCAAGTGGCGGCGGTTCTCGATCCACGTCATCTCTCATATCGAGAAACGATGGTTTACGAGAAATCCCAATGGGACTAGCCGAAGGCTGTCCGAGCGTGCGACGCGGAGCACTTCGCCGCACGGGTGGTGGCGACAGTGGCGCGAGCGCTATTACACTGCAGCGATCGCCAGTTGTGAACAAAGGTACATCGTCATTTGATTGAGAACCGGCTCCTGAGGATGTCGATGGTCGGGAACATTGGCGAGGAGGTGGCGAGGGTCCATGGAGGGCATTACGGGATTGGGTGGACATGGAGCGTACGGTCTGCCCGACTGAGGCAACACCAGTCTGAGAACGGCCGCTAGTAACGTCATCCACTTTCCCTTGTAGTGAAATGTCCTGCGTACGTTGGCGACCTGGTGGGAGAAACTTGCTACTTGCTGTCCCAAGAGTGTCGAATTGTCGCGTAGCAGAAGGTGAAAATAATGACCTCGCTGAGGTTGATTGTTCGTGGGTTGTACGCACAGAATGTTTTGAGGCCGATTGAGTGATAGAACTCTCACGCGAGCGCACAAAGACATTGAGATTTTCGCCATCTCGGACCGTGTTCTCGAATTTGGCAATGTCCGCAGCTGACAAGATGTGCTGTGGCCCCGAGTCTCGTGATTCACCTCCAGAACTAAGGTTATTGGGGGTTTCATCGTCGCAAAAAGATGACATGTCTGGCTTATTGGAAACGGACGACTCGTGTATTGGGATGGCTGTGTGAGGACGAGTCATGGAAGTCACTGAAGGCAGACTAAATATTGACGGCGTAGCATCATCGGGCTCTGGTGTTTGGGAGAACGTGGATTGCCGCAAGCTCGTCCCAGAAAATAGGTGTTTGCGGACACTCGTCGGACTCAACACCGGCGAGCTCAATGGTGATTTCTGAGTCTGCGACCACTCGCCAGGTACAGGAGGTGGGTCTCGCCCCGAAGCAGAGTCCGGAGAACTCTTCTGTTTCAGCGATGGCGGCAATGGGGGCATAGGAATAGGCGGACGGTGAAATGACCGTTGTTTAGCCCGTTTTGGTAGGTTCTGAATAGAGGTAGTCTTCTTTAAAGGACGTATTGGGCGGCGACCACCAGAGGGTTTCGATGTCGGACCGTGGATATCACGAGTGGCATCTGTTGATGGGGAGGTCAGTCGACTCTTGCCGGACTTTTTCGCGTCTTTGAGTCGTCGTATGTCTCGCCGACGCCCTTCAGCCCCTGGGCTTGACGAAGAAGACGATGCAAAGGACAAGCTAGAACAAGAAGGTGTTGCAGGTTGAGGGGTACGCTCGACAAAAGCTGGCAACAGAGAAAAGTCGTGTTGCTGGACATCATCCGGGGCTGGGGGAAGTTCAGAGGCTGGAGGAGCTGCTCGCGGTCGCAAAGATTGCAATTTGCCAGACGGAGGGTTGCGAACAACAACACGAGGGGAATGGGCGTTGTGCGGGGATACAGGTGAACCCTTCTGATCAGACACCACAGGATCAGTTCTCGAACGGCCCGTGTCAATGAACCCTCTGGACCGTGTCCTTGAACGTGGTACAATGAAGCTATTGCCGTGTGTGTCTTTCAAAGTCACTGAGGGTGGAGAGGCGGCTATGCGGGACCGGTCATCCCAAAGTGACTGGGGAGAAACGGGAGACGGAGAGAAACTAGTATCCCGCATGTACATGCGTTCGCATTCAGCAGTCAACCTGAAAGGATCGCATATCAACGCTAAGCGACAAAGATTGTGCCATAAATACCCCTCACCGTGATAGATGGCGACCCGACGTTACAGGGGACAGGAGAGGGGGGCTGACGAGAGAGGAACCGGGCATGACGTCGCTCCGTTGGTGAGAAGAGGAAGAGGAAGCAAAAGGTGTCCGATTGTGAGCATGGGGTGCAGCTTTACGAACGCGGGACTCCATAGTGGAACCATGCGAGTACTTGGCAGCAGCGGCAAAAGAATCTAAATCTGTGCTGGAAACAAGGTGGGGATAGGCGTCTAAAAAATGTTCGGGCTTGAGGGCTCGAGGGTCAGCCCATCCCAAGGCAACGGGGACTGGTTCGACCACCGGTCTTGAGGTGCGAGGGGGCTCGATATCACCGGTGTGAGGAGGGAGGACAGGGGACGCGGGCTCTTCGACGGGGATGAGTGTCTTCTTGGGCTTGAGACCGATGGCAGTTGCAATGGTGTCGAACTTTTTGGAGCCTAAGAGTCTACTGCTTTACAAAAATGAATTAGGAAGGAAGGGAGGGGGCGAGGAAGACACAGACTTGGAAGAACGAGACCACCATGTACGGGAAGAGGAGGAAGTAGGTGACATTGGGGAGTAGTCCTCGGTGACAACGGGGGTTTCAACGGGCTCCGGTGTAGAAACCTTGTAAGGAGTGGGGAGTCTGTCGGTACCCACAGATGCAACAGGCCTCAGGCTTCCAGGCTCCCTGTCGACATGCTTCACCTCGCGGTTCACAAACATTGCCACTTTGACAGCTGCTGTCTGGGGCAGCGCCTCAACTATCGAAGTACTATGAAAAGTCGGAGAACAATCTTTGCGAAATCACCTTCACCGTGAGGGGGGCTATAGCATCATCACAATACTGTCACGCACTCACCCCACTCAACCTGCCATACTTTTGGCGCGGACCTCCGAAGGAAAGTCGTAAATGAGTCTGGCTGGAGGGAATCGAGTGACTACAAGCGTGAATGAGACAGCACAACCAAAACAACGGATGAACATACAGCACCGTCAATGCACAGTTGGAGGTCCTCATCGTGGATAAGGACCATATCACAGCCAGGTGCTTGCTACACGACCTGTCATACCACGAATAGTAATACGATTCAAGAACACTTACAATAGCAATATACTTCAGGAGTGTGTAAAAGGGTTCTTGATACTTCGAAATGTCAGACAAAGGTTGAAAGTGTGAAATGGTCGCATTCACCCGAGTATCGCCAGGAAAGCTTATGAGTTGCATATCGGCGTCACGATCATCTTCAGATGGAACCTGAGCTGGCCCAGCCGCTGCTCGAAGCGTAGGAAATATTTTCGCGATACGGGTGGCACGGAAGCCTCTGATGAATATGCACTGATTCTGCGGTAGATCCTAATTCGATGAAATTAGGCCATCACTTGTCTCTGTTGAGGGGAGAAAATGAAATGATCAGGAATGTACCTCCAAGTCGCCACTTGGACCAATAGCGTGCGCAACACCCCCAGCACCTCTAAGTGTGAATTTCCATTCTAAATGGGAATTGCCAGTCACCCGAACTTCAAATGTCACATCTCCATCTCCCTCCTGGAATACGATGTTGGCCCATGATTTGGCAAGATCGCGTCCAGTGACCAGTACGATATCCTCCCTGCGGCCTATTCCAACATGTTCCCGAGCAAACATGAACCACTCTTCGAGGTGCTTGAGCATGTATTTTCCGAATTTGTCCTTAGCTACTATGTCCTCGCGTTGGGCTGAAACCGGAAGAGATAGAATTGCACCTTGCCCCGTGGAGCATGAAAAAGAGTATTCATCGGGCCTGCGAGGAATCAGTGATAGGAAATCCGGTGAATGTAGAACTTGGTTACACGTTGGTAAGACCTTCATAGCTCTTAGAGACACCGTTTGAGCAAAAATGATTTGACTGGAGCGTGCTGGTATGAGTAGGTGGTGACTCCGAATTCCCAAATTTGAATGGCTTGTGATTTGGCGGGACACAGCCTTGGTCGGTATCGGTTTTAGGGGGTAGAACATTAAAAAGGCGGTGGAAATGGCCTTCACGAATGAAACCAACGTCGCCGATTTCTACTGCAGGACTATTCCCCCCCGGGTTGGGTTGCCAGAGAGCGTGGCCATAAGCGGGATACTTGAGCGCAATCTTTTCACGGAAAATATCATACTCCATTGATGGGGGGCGGACAGAGAGCGAAATCGACGAGCGCCCTGTAATGGCACATTTCTCGGGTGCCAGGGCAACTGCCAATGGCATTCAGTGAATGCCATGGACAGGACACCAGTCACACCACTCAAAGTCGCGGAAGTGGCGGCCGGCCAGGAACACCAGATCAAGACCACACAGCGCGCGCCACAGTGCGCAGTACACCTTTTTGCTTGGTTCAGATACAGTACATACCTTAATTAGCATCCATCTAGTAGTCCCTTAAATACCTTTGTAGTCGTGTGGCGGCACCCTCAGTGTGTGCTTTCTAGTGCCCAACTGAGTGTTCGTTACACAGCTCCTGCTCACATTCCTTCGCGCTCGCTTTTGCTTGCTTTCACCCAAATCTACTTTTATAAGTGCCACACTCAACTCCGACAAATTCTGGGTCTTTGACTCTGCGCCTGAATATTGTACTGATCTCCGTACTGTAGTAGAACTAGAGAGTGATGCGAATGGATGTCTGAAGCGATGGGTGTTAAATGCATGGGGGATGGAGGGGTGAAGGTATACAGTGAGAGAGCGGTGGGTATGAGGGGCATAAGGGCGAACGAAACAATCACTGCGGAAGTGACTTTATTTTCGCATCTGTTTTATGTAAGATTATTGATGTAATGACACCATTTTCTGAGGTTGAATGATATGACATTTTCTTATCAATCTGACTCTGAAGAGAACAGGTAAAGACACAATAAAGACACACTGATAAGCCTCTGCCCAAGACTGTTGTTATGATAAGATTATTCATGTGCAAGCTTATCACACATCAGCTTAAGCTCAGAATAAGATGCACTCAAATTGCATGGACACTCAGATTAAGCATAGATTATGGTGTCATTACAGTCAGAAAAAAAAGTAGAATCAAAGCATGATGATCATTATATGTGTGTGTCCATATATCATCCTCCCCCCCCTCCCTCCTTCACACTCTCCACCACCATGTATGATGAACCCGCAGCCCAAAGGGACTTCACAGGCATCACTGCATCAAGGGGCACTCAGGAAGATCAAACCTTGGAATGTGTCTGAGGTTACTCACTGGTGCAAGATCAGTCCATATCCTTTAGCATGTCCAATACCCATGAATCAGATGCACACTTCCACACAGACTGGGATGTGTATTATACCACTGACAGATTAGTCTGTGTGTGAGTTTGAAAGAAAATATAAGAGCGGGTGGGCTGCATCGATCAATGCAGGGGGGCATGAGCAGGCAAAAGGGAGTCAGGGGTGAAGGAAGATGCACCAAGTAGCCCATATATGGGCCTGATGCTGCTGGCAGCTTGACAGCAGTGCTGTTGGTCAAAGAGGCAGGGGCCGGTGTGCTGGGTGATGGGTGATGGGGCGGAGGAGCAGTGATGGGGCTGGCCAGCAAAAATCAGTCAAGATATCAATGGCATGGGGGCACTCACCCAGTGAGGGGACAGGGAGGGAAGACGACGCATTAGGGGGCACAGCAATGGGGATGGGTGCAGCTCTGGGGACAGGCACAACTGCAATTCAAGCCAGGGAACATCATGTAGAGGCAATGGCCAGAAATAGGGGCACTCTCCCAGTCAGTGAGGGAAGATGATGCCATCCATCACATCTGAGGACAGCAAGATTTTTTCATTTGACAACACACTTGGGCTGTAAGGGGGAGAGGGAGGGAGAGACTGGGAGGGAAGAGAATGGGTTGGGTGGCATGGCAATGGGGATGGGTGCAGTCATGATTTGGGCTATGAGGGAGAGGTGAGAGGACACAACTGATCAGAATGTTGGGGGTACTCACAGGGGGCGAGAGGGCAATTGCAAACAGACAGAAAGTATTTCTCATCTGAGGGTGAGACTGGACAAAACAGGGGGGGAAGCAATGGAGTGAGCAGCAGGTCAGGATGCAGAGAGAAAGTGAGAATTCAGGGCACTCACTGCAATGGCAGTGATTCAGGGTGTCAAGCTCAATGTGCATGACAGGCTGACAGTTATCAAGGTGGCATACACTTATGGCAGGGTGTTAAGGTCCAAGGGCCTTAAAGACGCGATGTGCGTGGGTTGGTTTGGCGATGACTGGGATTGCTCAGTGGGTTGTCCTCCTGAGGCAATGATCACGTGAGTAGCGCGGTACCGGTTGGCTACACAGTATAACAAGTAAGTCCCCGATGATAAGGGCGACTTCTGAGGGTTCTGATAGAGGTGAAGGGGAGAGCTTCAAAGGGAGGTTTGAAGCGACTAAGGGTTCGGGCTGTTTGACTCTGAGAGTCCTGGGTGGAAGCTACAAGTCTTGGATTGAAAACCAAGTTAGGCTTAGGGCCTAACTGCTAAAAGTATGAGCGCTTATATACAAATGAGAAGTAACGGGTCACAGGAGTCACAAAGAAATATGGAAATATTTAGTAAGGTACATCATGACGTGGCAGTTCCAAGTATGGCTCCATCATGAGCTGGCGATCTAAGAATAGCACATCATGAGCTGGCAATTCAGAAAGGGTTAAATAGTGACGTGGCAGGGTGCTGCGGACTGTGGAGTGATGGCATGTGATAGTTGACTGCGGAATAGTCAGGTGACCTATCAGGTGACTCTTCAGGTGATTTGGTGACGGTCCGAGCGGCGCGTGAGGGAACGAGTGAGGAACGAGTGACCGAGAGCACAGAATAAAACGGTGGAAAATAGCGGAAAATTGGTGGTAGGACCCAGGATCGTAACATGACGCCCTTCCTAGAGTGGTCGTTACCACACGACCTAGGGTGAGGATGGTTGCAACCAGTCGGAGGGGACACGAGGTATTCCCATGTCTATGCTGTCGGGGGTAGAACGTCCTGTGTCTGCGATTTGTCCTTCCTCCATTGACGAACCACTATCGGTGGTTTCTCCTTCTTCCATGAGTTCATCTTCAACCTCAATGATTGCTTGAACTGGTGTCCTGTACAAATCGCCAAGTCCAAAGCTAGAGGGTGTTGATAGAGCAGTACTCCGGGGTGAATCAGGAGGGGTAGGTTGTTCTTCAGGACTCATTGACCTCTCTGTTACTGGGTTGCTTCGTTCGCGTTTAAGTGGCATTGCGACATGTCTTGGTGACTCTTGTCGTTTCCCAGTGATTGGTGACAGTTGTTTACTTGACCAACTAGGTGGTCCTTCCCTGTTGACCAATGGTTCGTCCTCTGTGAGGGGGTGTTTGGGTAATGGAGTGGTACGAATGGGTGGAATCCGTGGTAACCGAGACAACGAGGCTACTGGTGGCAAGGATTTTGTTTCCGGTGAGAGTTCTTTTCGCTTTCCTGTAACTGGTAGCGGTTGAACTCGTTTCCATTCTGGAGGTGTTGGTCTATTGGATAGGGGTTCACTTTCTGTGAGGGGGTTCTTTGGGAGTAGGGGAGTGGTATGACTGGGAGTCATTGAGACGATGAGAGGGAATTCTGGTGGTGGTTCAACTGGGAGTGGCATTGGTTCCTCGGGTAGGAATGATGATGGAGCGACTGGGGGTGATGATTGTGGAGTAATTCCTTTGAAAGGGGGAATATCCCATGGGAGGGGAATGAGGTCGAGGGACGAAGGTCCTACGTATCGCTTTACTGATGGTCTAGATGGTGGTAATGGAATTCCTCCGGTGTTGGTGACCTGTTCCATGGTGCTGGAATGATAGGCGTTGCCGCTCTCAACGGTGGTGATGGGGTGAGTGACTGGGGTAGGAGTATGTTCGCTGGTTCGGGTGTTTTGTTTGTAGGTGCTGGTGGTTTGTATTGTTCCATTGATGAATATTGACATTGATGTGATCCCCAAGGAACTAAGGGGAGTGGTGGTGATGCAACTCGGGGCGGTTCCACTGGTAAATTGGGTGGGGTAGGTACGAATGGGGGTGCGAATGGGGATGGGTCTACAAGGGGTGGTGATGGTATTCTTGGTGTCACTAATGGCAATGCGGTGACCTCCTTGGGTAATGATGATGATGGGTGGATGTATTGTCGGATGACTGGTATTGGTCCGACGTGAGGTGGTGGTGCAGTGACTGGAGCTGATGACGGTGGTTCTGGGATGGTCGATGGTCCTTCTATTCCTCCTGAAGGGCCTGGACTGGGTATGAACACGGGTGACAATGATTTGCTCCTCATAGTCCTTTTGCGTCCTTCGAGAAGGGTTCGTAATCCTTTGAGGAACGTTTGGTCTTTGAGGGTGTGGTAGTGAGGCGATAGTGTGCTGAAGGGGAGGGTTGTTCTCTTTCGAAGGTCCTTTTCTTTGGTGACGAGTAGGAGGATTTCTTTTGTGACCATGTCGTAGAGTCGTCGGTGAAAGTGATAGAGGTAGAGGGTAGTGTTGCTGTCTTTCTTCCTGAACATCCTAGCAACTGCGGTATTCTTGAATCGGTTGTTAAGGAGGGTCCACTTGTCACTAAGTTGGACCATATCTTTGATACATTCCTCACGCTTCTTCTTGAGCGATATGGAGGAGGTGGTCTGAAGGGAGGAGTCCAGCATCAGTGTGCTGCTCAGACTGGTTGTCGTTTTCGATTTCTTTGGTGGGGGTAAGGGGGTCGGGGTTGGTGACGTGAAGTGGAATGTTTTCCGCTTCTTCAGGGGTAATGGCTGTTTCATTGCTGCTGCTTCCGCTAGTAGTACTAGCGGGGATGACGATGTTGAAAGGGGTTGCAGGTCAGGGTTGATATCAAGGGGGATGGGGAGCAAATGGAAATCTTTCAAAGTTGACGTGGGTCCTGAGGACAGGATCTTCGTTATTAACTGGGACCATGATTGCTTTGTGGTCGATGTCGATGGCTTTGAAGTTTTCTCTAGGTCGCCAAGTCGTCCAGTGGTACCTGACGTCGAAGTGTCCTTGTCGAATGAAGGTTCCGAAGAAGTAGAGTTGATTGTTGTCGGTATGCATGCGAATGAGGATGACTCCATCGTCAGTGCCCAAGGTGAAGATGGTAGAGGTGGCAAATCCTGAGTTGGGGAGTTTATGGTGGATAGCAGACATGGGGGTTGGGGATAGAGAGGGTCGTCTGAGGTTTCAAAGGTTCTTATACTGCTTGGTTGACTTTCAAAGTCCGCGAGTAGATCCGGAGTATGGAGATCCTCAGAGTTAACCCAGGAATCATGAGCTGGCGAGTATCCTTTCCAGCGCACAAGATATTGCTTCTTCTTCCATCGGCCGAATAGTCGTTCTTTGAGTATTTGCTTGACTTCCCATTCTGGTTTGCCTTCTAGGATATCAGGTGGTGGTTCCAGGAAGTTGGGTCCGTGTTGATTGGTTTCTTTGTATGGCGTGAGTAGGGATGTGTGGAAGACGTCATGGATCTTCCAGGTAGGGGGTAATTTGATTTTATATGCGACTTTGGATATTTGGGAGACTACCTCAAAAGGTCTGTATCTCCTTGGTGATAACTTGGGTGTGATGTTACTTGGGAGTCGTAGGTTTGTTCCTTCTAACCAGACTTTGGATTTGACAGGGAATGGTGAATGGCGTGGACGTTCTTTGATCCAGGATTCTTGCGCTTTACGTTGTGCCTCTTGGGCGGCTTTCCTGGCTTCATCAATATCTGAGAGTCATTGTTCAAGGGATGGGATGTCTGTCTTTCTAGTGGGTTGATGTATTTGTGGGGTGTACCCGATGAGTAGGTCAAATGGCGTTTTCTTGGTTGTAGCGGAGGGCCAGGAGTTCTTAGTATATTGAGCGAGAGGTAACCAAGCGTGCCAGTTATTCTGTTGAGTGCCACAGAAGACCCGTAGATATTGTTCGAGGGTTTGGTTAGTTCATTCACTGGCTCCATCTGTTTGAGGGTGATAGGCTGTGCTGATGTTCTGGTGAATATTCAAGATGCGGCATAGTTCTGTCGAGAACTTGGATATGAAGCGGATGTCATGGTCCGAGATTATTTTGTGAGGTATGCCGTAGTGAGGGATAACGTTGTTCAGGTAGAGTAGAGTGACTCCTTCAGAGTCGATTGTTTCGTTACAGGGGATAAAGACAGATGCTTTTGAGCAATCCGTGTCAGTGATCGTGAGGATGGTGTTGTATCCTCCTGATAGGGGTAGTTTGGTGATAAAGTCCATAGCGACAGTTTCGAAAGGACAAGCGTTTTCAGTTGGGGTGATAGGGAACATAGGGGGATGAGCAGGGTGAGTGTTGACTTTAGTCATTTGGCAAGTAGCACAGCCCTTGATGTATTCAGTTACAAAGATTTTCATTCCGGGCCACCAGTAGTAAGGTGCGATGAGTTGGAGGGTTTTGGTAATTCCGGTGTGTCCAGTGGTTTTGTGGTTGTGAAAAAGGGATGTTACTCCCCTCCTAAGGTCATTGTCTGCCACAACAACAAGTGCCGTTCCATGGTACCAATGGGTGCCGTCAATTAAAGATAGGTTGTGAGTTGGTGCCCATTGCTTGAGTGTTTTCTGGTTTTGGTATTGCGCTAGCTTGATTCTTGAGTCTAGATTGTCTCCTATGCTGTCCATGTCGAATACATGGATTGAAGTATGCTGGTCACAGAAATATTGGTCTGGCCATACAGTGACGTCTTCGTTGATTTCATTTGGTCCTTCATAGTCGGGTTGCCTAGATAGTGCGTCTGCTTGGTTAGTAGCCCCAGGTTTGTACTCCAGTAGGATGTTATATTGTTCTCGTTCTGGTAGGTAACCAGCAACGCGTGGCCCAATTTTGTGGGGCTCCCTGTAGTACCTAAGGTTTGTGTGGTCAGTATACACTAGGGTGGGGATTGTTGTTCCTTTGAGCAAGTGGGACCAGCAGCGAAGTCCTCTCATGACTCCAAGGAATTCGCGGTCGTAAATGGGGTAGTTTTGCTCGGTTTGCGTGAATTTTTGGGAGTGAAATCCCACCAGTCGTCGTGGTCCTGGTTTCTGAGTGCCATCTGGTTTAGTGATAGGGGGGTCTCGTTGGTAAAGTATTGCTCCTGTTCCGACTTGTGAAGCATCAGTTTCTAGTTTGAATTGTCTGTCCGGGTCGGGTCTGGCTAGGATGGGTGCACTGGTGATTAGGGTGATAAGTTTGTCTTGGGCCTCGATTTGCTTGGGTCCCCATTCGAATGGTACGTCCTTTCCAGTAAGTGCTGTAAGGGGGGCTGCGATGATGCTGAAATTGGGGCAGAACATGCGGTGGTATCCGGCGACTCCCAGGAATCCGCGAACTTGTCGTTTGTCTTTGAGTACGCATGGGTAGTCCCTAAGTCCGGCAACTTTGGCTGGGTCGACAGTAGCTCCTTCCTTGGAGATCCGGACGCCTAAAAAGTCCATTTGTGGTTGCATGAAGACGGATTTTGATAGCTTGAGGTGTAGGCTGTGACGTGCAAGTAGGTCGAATAGGAAGTGAATAATTTCGACATGTAATTTGAAGTCTTTGAGGAGGGTGCCTATACCACAGTCGTCCATGTAGTTCTGGAGGATGCGCTGTATGTTGTGTATGCCTTTCTTCTTGAAGTGCTTGTATAGTTCTTTGAGAATACCGTTCATGAACCGTTGGAAGCTGGCTGGTGAGTTACTCATCCCAAAGAACATGACTTTGGGTTCGAATAGTCCCTGACGTGTTTTGAATGCGGCCTTCCATTGATCGCCTTCCCATATACGGATGTTGTTGTAGCCCCAACGGATGTTGAACTTGCTGAATAGTTCCATTCCTTGCAAGTTTTCGATGCATTGTTTGAGGTTTGGGAGTGGGGTAACATCCTTCCGGGTGACTGCGTTGAGGGGGCGATAGTCGATGATGTATCTTTTCTCCTTTGAGTCTTTCTTAGGGACCATGAAGGTGGAAAAGCTGTAGGGGGAGTCTGATGGTGCGATGTAACCTTTTTCCAAGTTTTCGTCAATGAATTTGTTCTCTGCTTCCTGCTCATCTCTTGAGAGCGGGTAGACTTTGCAGTTGAAGCAAGTAGGGGCGGTGTCCATGAGTATGATTTTGTGGTCTCCGTCTCCGCGGGCTGGTGGGAACTTGTTTGCCTCTTCATCCGAAAATAATGCCGTATGATGTTTGAATTCTTCCGGGAGGGTGACTTCCTCCTTCCCATGTTCCGATGCGTACTTATGGGCCATTTCGACTGCTGTGTGGGTGCGACTGATCTCTACTGGGCCTTCCCTCATTTCTGAAGGAGTAACTCCTGACCATAGAGCGCATGTTTGTGCCTCCAGGATGAGGTCTTCGTTTTTGTGGTTCTTCTGTTTGAGCCATGTCTTTGCACGTTGAAGGGTGCTGTGGAGTAGGGTTTCGATTTGTACCTTTGGTCCTTTGAGTTCACTTTTCTCCCAGTCAATGTCTGGGTTGAATTTCTTGAACCAGGGGTAGCCAAAGAGCATTCTGTCGCGACCTAGATTTGTGACATAGAATCTTGTTCATTCCTTCTTGTTTCCCTGAGTGACAAGTAGGTCGCAAGCCCTAGTGATAGTCCCAGCTCAGTTCATAGTTCCATCAACGTTGTATACTGCCCGTGAGTAAGGGAGTCTTTTGGTTCCTAAGCGAAGTTTGTTGATAGTTGTCTGGTTGATAAAGTTTTCTGTTGCTCCAGTGTCAAGCAAGATTGTTTCTTCTGCCATCCCTCGATAGTGTGTGATTGGAACTTTAAGTTGTATTGAATTTGATTTGTTTACAAACACACTATCAAGTCGGAAAGCCCTAACTAAGGCAGTTAGTTTCGGGCCTTGGGAAAATCCTTTGGCATGAGTTTCCCTATGAAGTCCAGCTTAGTCTCTTCATCAAAGGAGTCCATGTTCTCCTTCATATACTCAGCAAGGTTGTCGAGATTGCTGAAGTCTGGCATAATGGGTGCAGCGTGGACCCTAGTGGATTCCCTAGTATTGTTGGAACGACCGCTGAAGTTACCGCGGTCAGCTTGTTTCTTGTGACAATCCTTGGCTCGGTGTCCCTTGACTTCGCAGTAGAAGCACGAGTTGCTTCTCATGAGTTCCGCTTTCTTGGCTTCGGAGTGCTGTTGTCCTCTGCCAGCAGTGTCGTTGATGACTGTAGCGTCGATGTCCATATGATATCCTCCTTGAGAGGTGGTGCGTCGATCGTTCTTGTTCCTCCAGTTGTTGTTTCTTCCATAACCGCCTCTTCCTGGATTATTGACCTGCCTAGGGGCCAGTTTGAATGCTTGGAAGAGTCCCTGACGTCTCTGGGTGAACTCGGCTGCCGCCTTCCATTTGAGATGGGATTTGCGGGCCTGTTCTTCCCATTGTTTGAAGGTCCAAGGGTCTCTAGCGGTAGGATCAAAAGTAGGGGAGTTAATGACGGTGCTAGTGAGTCCTTGAGTCATAGCGTGCTTGAGGGTTTCAATGGTTCCCTTGTCGTCTAGGGGAACATCTGCTTCAAAGGCGAGCTGCTTGAATTTGGCGAAGAAGTCGTCAAGACTGTCTCCTTGCTTGAGTTTGCATAACTCCTGGTAAGCCTCGGCTTGGCAATTCTGGTTAACGAAGGCATTTCTGAATCGTTCTAGGTAGTCGGTCCAGAGATCTTCATCTGTCTCTTGGGCTCTGTCGTCCATGGCTTTGTTAAGTGTTAAGAGTTGTTCTCCTTTCCAGGCATCTACATGATTGCCGTCCATGTAGCTGAGCATAGCTACAATCCTGGAGTAAGGTTTCTTCATGGTGTCGTTGTTTCAGTTTACTGCGAACCATAAGTCCCAGCTGAGTAGGAACTTGGTAGTCTTGTTTCTGTCTCCATCGAATATAAATGGGGGATTTCCTTTGAGGGCGCCATTAGAGGTGTTTGTGATGACATTGATCCTCTGTGCTTCTTGCTGGATTTGACCAGTAGCGATGTTAATTTCTTCCTGTTGTCCTTCCATTGCGGTTGGATGATCTGGGGTGTTGGGGCAGGTAGGAAGCTGCTGAAGTGCTGTGGTAACTGCTGTGATAGTAAGAGGGATGCTGGCCTCTTGTTGATAAATGCTGTGGTTGGGATGCTGAGGGTCTGATATGATCCACCAGCCGGTGCCTGGGCCGTTGTATATGCCTGATTGATTGGTTTCCCACTGGTTTTGTCTGAAGCGAAGTCTAACCCAATAGTAGGTTCTGTTGGCCTTGATGAATTCGATAGGCGCGTGCTGTCTTCTTGGGTTATCAAGGTAATATCCGGTGTCGGGATGTCCTGGTCCTTGATCGTCGAAGTATACATTGACTTTTACGTGTTCTGGGAGATCGTCCTGTTGTCTCCTGAAGATTTGTATAAACTTGTTGCTGAGTATGTATGTCTGGGTGGTCGCCACAGTGGTAACAACTCTGTGTTTCAAGAGTTCATAGGAAAGCCTAACTTGTGTTAAGGTCCAAGGGCCTTAAAGACGCGATGTGCGTGGGTTGGTTTGGTGACGACTGGGATTGCTCAGTGGGTTGTCCTCCTGAGGCAATGATCACATGAGTAGCGCGGTACCAGTTGGCTACACAGTATAACAAGTAAGTCCCTGATGATAAGGGCGACTTCTGAGGGTTCTGATAGAGGTGAAGGGGAGAGCTTCAAAGGGAGGTTTGAAGCGACTAAGGGTTCAGGCTGTTTGACTCTGAGAGTCCTGGGTGGAAGCTACAAGTCTTGGATTGAAAACCAAGTTAGGCTTAGGGCCTAACTGCTAAAAGTATGAGCGCTTATATACAAATGAGAAGTAACGGGTCACAGGAGTCACAAAGAAATATGGAAATATTTAGTAAGGTACATCATGACGTGGCAGTTCCAAGTATGGCTCCATCATGAGCTGGCGATCTAAGAATAGCACATCATGAGCTGGCAATTCAGAAAGGGTTAAATAGTGACGTGGCAGGGTGCTGCGGACTGTGGAGTGATGGCATGTGATAGTTGACTGCGGAATAGTCAGGTGACCTATCAGGTGACTCTTCAGGTGATTTGGTGACGGTCCGAGCGGCGCGTGAGGGAACGAGTGAGGAACGAGTGACCGAGAGCACAGAATAAAACGGTGGAAAATAGCGGAAAATTGGTGGTAGGACCCAGGATCGTAACACAGGGGCCATCAAAGGCAGGCAATCCATGTGACATCAGCAGCAGGGCTTGAGGCAAGGCAAACAGGGACTTGAAAGGCAACGAATGAGGAGAGGAACAAGAGGAACAGGGGGCAACAGAGGTGAAGAACAAGGAGGCAGAGGCAAGGTATGGTGGCAAGGCTGACGTGTCGAGTTGGTGGCATAGCAACAGAATCACATGGGATGGTTGTTAGAGGGAAAACGACTTGGGAGAAAAAAAAAAAAAGGACACACATTGTTGATGAGCCAAGCAGACCATGAAAAGAGTACGATTTACTATTTGGGAGTAAATCATAGTTGGATTATGAGGTGATTATAGAAGAAGACAAGAGGAAAAAGAGGGGGGGAAAAGACACAGATTATCAGTCAGGGCCATAAAGCTGACATCAGTTTTGTATCAGAAAAAACATGGTGTTTGGTCCCACTTACATCAGCTTGCCTCAAAGTCAGATTATGCTCAGTTTTTCCAACAAGTCAGATTAATGTGTCATTTTGTCATTTTTCCTATCAGATTTACTACTGAAAATAAAGTCACTTCCACAGTGAATATACAGTGGTCAGAATGGCTATTGCTGTAAGAAAAAATTGATTGACAGGTAAAGATCAAAAGCGTGGAGTACCGACACATGATAAACAATGACATAAAAAAAGAGAAAGCCGAAACGAAGGAAAGGGTTACGCTTTGCGGCAGTCGCGATGCAAAATGCGGCTCAGCTGATAATGAGGCCTCTGCCACTTCGGACCGTATCCAAGGAAGCTGTCCTCAGGTGGCGGCGCTTCATATCGAGAAACGGTGGCGTACGAGAAATCCCTGGTCTCAAAATGGTACTACAGTAGCCAAAAGGGGATTTCGGGTGTGCGACGCGGAGCACTTCTTATCGCCCTTGCCGTCCTTGAAAAAGTCTGGACCGAGCTTGCACAACTCGCTAATGAGGCTCTCTGTGAGGACCGCCCACATCGTCGACACCTCCTAAACAGCCCCCATGCGACCAGCAGCACCAGGGCGCGCCTGATCCGGGGCCACTGTAAGGTGACCTCACACGTGCGGAACAAACCTTTTCGACCCGCATCCAAGACGCCATCCTGTCATTTTCCCGCATCTTTTCCTCCTTTCCCCGAAACCACCACCATTGCCTTCGCCAACGTCAACAACGTCGCCGTCACCGCAATATGAAACCAAGCGTTCCTCTCCTCTCGACTCCCGCCTCATCGCCTTCTATTCACTCTTCTTACTCTCGTCCTCCACTCACGCCTTTGCTCGCCCGCACGACGTCGCTTAGGTAGTCGCCGTCGTCCGGCACCCGTATGATCCTTTTCTTTAGCTTCTTTACTAGTCTGACACTTCTTAGGTCGCATCGCTTTACCATTTACTTGTACATACTCGCTGTCTCACCTCAAGCTCGCCGACATTGCTCTGACTCGCCCGCAGCATTCGCCGTCACTGCCTCGCGCCTCGCGCCTCGCGCCTCGCGCCTCCCGACGACGCCGGCACCATCGCCTCGCCTTTCTTTTACACCGCTTTCTCGACTTCCTGTTCGTAGCCTCTTCATAATAATCCTATTTTACGATGGACCTCAGTAGGTACTCATCTGTATGTAAGCTATGCCTACTGCTCTCGTGGAGTGCAGCATCAGCAGCTTCGTCGTTCACCCCAATATACTCTCTTTTGCGCATTATTCATCTCTCCGTGTGATTCCCTCTTCGTCGCCGCGAGACCGTCGCCCGC
>Ga0307510_10000770_pt1 | contig 33082 bp, 30 predicted proteins | sample 12_EM_MG_FD_207224 | JGI IMG/M metagenome (GOLD analysis project Ga0307510, IMG submission 207224) | Populus trichocarpa ectomycorrhiza microbial communities from riparian zone in the Pacific Northwest, United States - 12_EM | ecosystem: Host-associated > Plants > Roots > Unclassified | place... | reverse complement strand
GCGCTCGAGGCCGACTTCACCATCGAGGACTTTTCCTCAGCCAGCATCCCCTTCGATTTCGGCCGCCGTTCAGACATCCACGGTTGCTGGATCCTTCGCGGCCACGCGGTTGATCCCTGGGGCAAAAACGGTTAGCAGGCATTCATGGGATTAGAGGAAAATGTCACCCATCAACCGGAGGTGGTACCCATGAAGATGTCGAAGTCCAAGACGGTCCTGGCACTCGCCGCGGCGGGCCTGATGGCATTTGCGCCGGGCGCTTTCGCTTACGGTCCGCACGGTGGTTACTACCGTGGCGGCTACCACGGCGGTGGATACGGATACCACGGTGGTGGCTACTACCGCGGTGGTCATGGCGGCTACTGGAGCGGCGGTCGCTGGATCGGTGGTGCAATCATTGCCGGCGTTGTCGGCGGCGCCATCTACAGCGCCACGCGTCCGGCGCCGGTCTACTACGACTCCCCGGTGGTTTACACCCGCCCGGCCACGGTAGTTTACGAAGACCAGCCCGTGGTTCGTCGCACCGTGACCACCACGACGTACGAGGATGGCTACGGCACGCGCTACGTGCGTGACGACGGCTATTGATCCCAAGCGCTTCGCAGTAGCAAAAAAAACCCGGCTTCGGCCGGGTTTTTTTATGGGTTAACGCCCGCCTGCCGGCGGCACGGTGGGCTGGTCGGCGGCGCTGCCACGGTGGCGCGCCTTCTTGGCCAGCTTGTCATAAGCGGGCTTGTCGATCTTCTCCACCGTGGCGATGGCGCACGGTGGCTGGTCACGGGCGAATACCGATTCGCCGGCTTCGCCGCAGATCGCCGAAAGGCCAAGGGAATTCTTGTCAGGCGCGGCGCGGAAGCGCAGGGAGTTGCCGGTTCCAAGGCGAGGACACGAGGCGTCGGTGGTGACCTTGAAACGGTTCGGGCCGTTGCTCACTATCACCGTGCGGTCGTCGACCACTGCCCAGCCATTGATACGGTCGATGCGCATGCAGTCGGACACAGGGCGCATCGGCTGACGGGGAGCGTCCTGTGCGCACAAGACACCGGTGGGCAAGGCAAGCAACAGTGCCAACACGTTGGCATGGGTCCGTTTCATCGTCGTTACCTCTGGCCTGTGTGATGAAGGCAAGAATGCTCGCGGCCGGTCGGGATCACAAGTCCTGAACGATCCGGGTGGGATCATTATCGGATGACCCTGGCCAGGCTGCCGCTCGTGACGACGACCCCGACGGAGCATTTCGCGTGAACTCCCCCATGCCGCTGAAGCCGGCGGCGGTAGCGCCGGAAGCGGCACTTTCGCGTCGGTTCGCAGCTGTTCGAGCACGATCGCTGTCATTGGCCGCGCCGCTGTCGGCCGAGGACGCGATGGTGCAGTCGATGCCCGATTGCAGCCCGACCAAATGGCACCTTGCCCACACCAGCTGGTTCTTCGAGCAGTTCCTGCTGGCGCCAAGGCCGGGCCACCGGCCTTACGACGAACGGCTCAACTATCTGTTCAATTCCTACTACCAGAGCGTGGGTGCGATGCATGCGCGTCCGGCACGTGGCCTGTTGACGCGTCCCTCGCTGGACGAGGTGCGCGACTACCGCGCCTGGGTGGATGAACGCGTCGCACGCCTGCTCGACGATAACGCCCTGGACGATACCGAGCGCGCCATCGTCCGCCTGGGCACCGAGCACGAACAGCAGCACCAGGAATTGCTGTTGACCGACATCAAGCACGCCTTCTCGCGCAATCCCCTGCTGCCGGTTTATCAGGCGGCAGCGAGGCCTGTTCCCAGCCAGGCCGTGCCACTGACTTTCGTGGCCGGAGCCGAGGGCATCGTGAAAGTGGGCCATGAGGGCGACGGTTTCAGTTTCGACAACGAAGGGCCGCGTCATCGCGTGCTGCTGCTGCCGCATGCACTGGCCAATCGTCCGGTCACCAACGCCGAGTACCTGGCCTTTATTGCCGATGGTGGCTACCGCACGCCCACCTTGTGGCTGTCCGATGGCTGGGACCTGATCCAGCGCGAAGGATGGCAGCGGCCGTTGTACTGGAACGAGGACCTCGCCAGTGAGTTCACCCTGGCCGGCGTCCAGCCGCTGGATCCGAACGCCCCGGTGTCGCACGTGAGCTATTTTGAGGCTGATGCCTTTGCCCATTGGACCGGCGCGCGGCTGTTGCGCGAGGAAGAATGGGAACACGCGGCCAATGGCCTGGATGTCCAGGGCAATCTGCAGGACACCGGCCACTTCCATCCGTTGGCCGCTGAATCCGCGCCAGGGCTGCGGCAGATGTTTGGCGACGTCTGGGAATGGACGATGAGCGCCTACACCAGCTATCCGGCTTTCCGGACGGCGCCGGGGGCGCTGGGCGAGTACAACGGCAAGTTCATGAACGGCCAGTGGGTGCTCCGGGGTGGCTCTTGCGCCACGCCCGCCAGCCACCTCCGTGCAAGCTACCGCAATTTCTTTCCTCCCCATGCGCGGTGGCAATTTTCGGGGATCAGGTTGGGACAGGATAGATGAGCGCATTACCGAACGACATTCGCCTGGACGACCGCCATCCGGCGGTGGCCGACACGCTCGATGTCGTGCGCAAGGGGCTTCGTGCCAACCCCAAGCGCCTGCCTTCGCGGTTGTTCTACGACGAACGCGGCTCGCAGTTATTCGAGGCGATCTGCGAGCAGCCGGAGTACTACCTCACGCGTGCGGAAATCGCGCTGATGCGCGAGCATGCCGGCGACATCGCGGCCGTGCTCGGGCCCGACGTGCGCCTGGTGGAATACGGCAGCGGCAGCGGGATCAAGACGAGGCTGTTGCTCGAACACCTTCCCACGCCCGTGGCCTACGTACCGGTGGAGATCTCGCGCTCGGCCCTGCTCGATTCGGTGGCTACGCTTTCCACCACGTTTCCGCAGGTGCCGATGCAGCCGGTGTGCGCCGATTTCACCCAGCCGCTCCGGTTGCCCGTGCCCGTGCGTTCGCCACGCCGCACGGTGATCTACTTCCCCGGCTCCACCATCGGCAACTTCGTCGCGCGCGACGCGGTGTCGATCATGCGGCTGATGCGCGCGGAGATGGGCGATAACGGCGCGGTATTGATCGGCGTGGATTTAAAGAAGGATCCCGCCGTGATCGAGGCGGCATACAACGACGCTGCCGGCATCACCCGCGAATTCACCCTGAACATGCTGGTGCGGCTGAACCGTGAGGTCGGCACCGATTTCGACATCGCGTCCTTCGCCCATCGCGCGCACTACAACCCGATGGCCGGCCGCATCGAAACCACCCTGGTAAGCACGCGGCGCCAGGATGTCCACGTCGGCAACGAGGTGTTCGCTTTCGGCGAAGACGAGGCGATGCAGGTGGAATACAGCTGCAAGTATTCGCTGGAGGACTTCGCCGAACTGGCCTACAAGGCGGGCCTGCGCGTGGAGCATGTCTGGTTCGATGCGGAAAAGCAGTTCAGCGTGCAATATCTCGTCCGCTAGCCGATGCCGGGGTCAGAGTAATTACTCTGACCCCCAGCCCGAACCCGCCGGTCACCCCGGCCGCCGCGCTCCCAGTGATACCAGCACGTCGATGGCCGTGCGAACGCGCTCGGTGGCGCCGGGCAGGTCAAGGATCACCCGCAGCTTGTCCTGGCCGTCGAGCTTGTAGACCCGCGGCTGCTGCTGCACCAGCTTGATGATCGCCATGGGGTCGACATCGGGCTTCTCGCGGAATGTCACGCGGCCGCCGTTGGGGCCGAAGTCGAGCTTGCGAACGCCCAAGGGCGTGGCCATCAGCTTCAGCGTCGCCAGCGAGAACAGCTGCTTGGTCGGATCGGTAAGCAGGCCGAAGCGGTCGATCATCTCCACTTGCAATTCGCGCAATTCATCTTCGTTGCGCGCACTGGCGATGCGCTTGTACAAGGTCAGCCGCTGGTGCACGTCGGGCAGGTAGTCGTCGGGAATCAGCGCCGGCAGGTGCAGTTCCACTTCCGTTTCATGTTCGCTTGCCAGGTCGAAGTCGGGTACCTTGCCCGACTTCAGCGCCCGCACGGCGCGGTCGAGGAGTTCGGTATACAGGCCGAAGCCGATTTCCTGGATCTGCCCGGATTGTTCCTCGCCCAGCATTTCGCCCGCGCCGCGGATTTCCAGGTCGTGCGTGGCAAGGGTAAAGCCGGCGCCCAGTTCTTCGAGCGAGGCAAGCGCTTCCAGGCGCTTCTCCGCATCGCCCGTCATGGCCTTGCGGTCGGGGACGATCAGGTAGGCATAGGCGCGGTGGTGCGATCTTCCCACGCGTCCACGCAACTGGTGCAGCTGTGCCAGGCCGAAGCGGTCGGCACGGTTGACCACGATGGTGTTGGCGCTGGGGATGTCGATGCCCGACTCGATGATCGTGGTGCATACCAGCACGTTGAACCGCTGGCGGTGGAAGTCGGCCATGACCTGTTCGAGTTCGCGCTCGGGCATCTGCCCGTGGGCGATGCGGATGCGCGCTTCGGGCACCAGTTCGCCCAGTTCGCGCGCGGTGCGATCGATGCTGCTTACCTCGTTGTGCAGGAAGTAGACCTGGCCGCCGCGGGCCAGCTCGCGTTGCAGCGCCTCGCGGATCAACGCCGGCTGCCAACTGCTGATCAGCGTGCGCACCGCCGTGCGGTGGGCAGGCGGGGTGGCAATGATGGACAGGTCGCGAAGGCCGCTCATGGCCATGTTCAGCGTACGCGGAATGGGCGTGGCGGTGAGGGTAAGCAGGTCCACTTCCGCGCGGAGTTTCTTCAGCTGTTCCTTCTGGCGCACGCCGAAGCGTTGTTCCTCGTCGACGATCACCAGCCCAAGGTTCTTGAAGCGGACATCCGCCTGCAGCAGTTTGTGCGTACCGATGATGACGTCGATGTCACCCTCGGCAAGGCGAACGAGCGCTGAGTCGACGTCTTTCTTCGACTTGAAGCGCGAGAGCACGTCCACCCGCACCGGCCAGTCGGCGAAACGGTCGGCGAAATTGCGGTAGTGTTGCTGCGCGAGCAGCGTGGTGGGTACCAGAACGGCCACCTGCTTGCCCGCGGTGGCGGCGGCGAACGCAGCACGCAGCGCCACTTCGGTCTTGCCGAAGCCGACATCGCCGCAAACCACGCGGTCCATGGCCCGGGGCGCGGCAAGATCCACGATGACGCTGTCGATCGCCTGCTGCTGGTCGGGGGTTTCCTCGAAGGGAAAGGTGGCGGCGAACTCTTCCACCAGCTGCCGGTCGACGGCGAGCGACTCGCCTTGCCGGGCCTCGCGCTGGGCGTAGATGGCCAGCAGCTCCGCTGCGACGTCGCGGACTTTCTCTGCCGCGCGCTTGCGGGCCTTCTCCCAGGCATCGCCACCGAGTGAATGCAGCGGCGCCAGTTCCGGCGCGGTGCCGGTGTAGCGGCTGACCAGGCCCAGCTGGGCCACGGGCACGTAGAGCTTGTCGCCCTTGGCGTATTCGATGGTGAGGAATTCGCCCGGCATGTCGCCGACATCCAGCGACACGAGGCCCTGGTAGCGGCCCACGCCGTGGTCGATATGCACGATGGGCGAACCGATGGAAAGCTCGGTGAGGTCACGGATGATGCTTTCCGGATCGCGCGCGGCGCCTCGGCGCTTTTTTCGATCGGTTCGCACGCGCTCGCCGAAGAGCTCGCGCTCGGTAAGCACGGTGATGCGCGGCGTATCCAGGGCAAAGCCCTGTTCGAGCGAAGCCACCGTGATCGCCAGCGCATCGTCCCCATCCAGGAATGCACGCCAGCCCTCCAGCACCAGTGGCCGCAGGCCGGCGGCGGCGAGCTGCTCGTTCAGCGCCTCGCGTCGCCCGGCCGAATCGGCCGCGATCAACACCCGGCCACGGTAGGACGCCAGGAAATGGCGCAGGGCCGTGCCCGGTTCTTCTCCCTTACGGTTGAGCGGAAGGTCCGGCGCGGGCTGGGTGCCGAGCGATACCGCATGCTCGTGCGTGGCCGGCACCACATCCACCCGCACCCGGGCGTTCAGGCGCTCGCGCAGGCGCTCGGGCGGCAGGTAGATTTCATCCGGCGGGAGCACCGGGCGCTCGATGTCATGCGCGCGTTGGTCGTAACGCTCGGCGGTCTGGGTCCAGAAGGCGTCGGCGGCATCGAGCACGCCCTCGCCAAGGACGAAGAGCGCATCGTCGGCGAGGTAATCGAAGAGGGTTTCGGTTTTCGGGAAGAACAGCGGCAGGTAGTACTCGATGCCGCCTGGCGTGACGCCTTCCTTCATGTCCTGGTAGAGAGGGCAACGGCGCACGTCGATCGGGAACCGCTCGCGCAGCGCGTTGCGGAAATGTTTCGCCGCTTCATCGGTGAGCGGGAATTCGCGGCCGGGCAGCAACTCCACGCGTTCCACCTGGTGCTGGGAGCGCTGTGTTTCCGGGTCGAAACTGCGGATCGATTCGATCTCGTCGTCGAACAGCTCCACGCGGTAGGGCTCGGCCGCGCCCATGGCGAAGATGTCGATCAGGGCGCCGCGTACCGCGAAATCGCCCGGTTCCGCTACCTGCGGCACGTTGCGGTAGCCCGCCGCCTCCAGACGGCGTTGCTCGGCCTGCAGGTCGAGTTTCTGTCCCTTGTTGAGGACCAGGCCCGATCCGGTGACATGCGAGCGAGGCGCCAGCCGCTGCATCAGCGTACCCACCGGCACCACCAGTACGCCGCGTTGTACGGACGGCAGCTGATAGAGCGTGGCGATGCGCTGGGAAACGATCTCCGGATGCGGGCTGAAGACGTCGTAGGGAAGGGTTTCCCAATCAGGGAAGTGCAGCACCGGCAAGGAGCCTGCAAAAATCTTCAGTTCGTCTTCCAGCGCGTGCGCCCGTTGCGTGTCCCGGGTAACCACCACCAGCAGGCCCTGGTGCTCGCGCGCGGCCTCGGCCACGTTCAGCGCCCAGGAAGAGCCTGCGGGTGCCGCCCAGTAGCGGCGTTGTTTCACGGTGGCAGGCAGGGGCGGGCGTTTGAGGGCGGACGGCATTGAAGGGAAGGCGACGGCTTAGGAGGGCAGGACCGTCCATTCTAACGCCACCGGGTGCAGCCAGCCGTCAGTCGGCGATATCAGGCTCGAAGAAGCTCCAGCGGATATCACGAAATGCCCGCTTGAAGTCGATCTCGATCAGGTTGATGGCCTCGATCAGCTCGCGGTTGCTGGGGGTGGGATTCATCTTCGCCTTCACCGCCACCATCACGTCATTGCCCATCTGCAGGGTGAGCAGGTTGTACACCTGGGCGATTTCCGGGCGTGCATTCAAGAAGGCGAGCATCTCGTCGCGGCGCTGCGGTTCCACGCCCTGCCCGATCAGCAGGGCCTTCACTTCGATGGCCACTGCCACGGCCACGGCGATCAGGAGCACCCCGATGGCGATGGTGCCGATCGCGTCGAACAGCAGGTTACCGGTGGCCATGGTCAGGAGCACGGCAATGAGGGCGAAAGCCAGGCCGATGAGCGCGGCCAGGTCTTCGCCGAAGATCACCAGCAACTCGCTGGCGCGCGTCTGGCGGAACCAGCGCCAGATGCTGCGGTTGCCACGGGCCTTGTTCACTTCCTTCATGCATCCGTGCATCGACACGCTTTCGGCGACGATGCCGAACACCAGCACGCCCACCGCCAGCCACGGCCACTTCAGCGGTTCGTGGTGGGTGAGCTTGTGGATGCCCTCGTAGAGGGAAAACATGCCGCCCACGCTGAAAAGCAGCATGGCCACCAGGAACGACCAGAAATACAGCGCGCGGCCCCAGCCCAGCGGGTATTCGCTCGATGGCGGCCGCCTGGCCTGCCGCATGCCCAGCAGCAGCAGGCCCTGGTTGCCGCAGTCGGCCATTGAGTGCACTGCCTCGGCGAGCATGGCGCCGGACCCCGTGAAGATCGCCGCCACCAGCTTGGCCACGAAGATGGCGAAATTGGCCCCCAGGGCCAACAGGATGGCCCTCAGCGAATTGGCTTCACCGGACATGCGCGATTATTCCCCATGGCAAGAACCTGCCGATTCTAACGGATCACGCCCACGCCCACGCCGAAGCTGAAATTGCTCTTGCCACTGCGAAGTTCCTCGGCGGTCCATACATGCGAGGCGTTGGTGGTGACCACGGGAAAGACATACGCCGCTTCGCCGACGCGATCATTGCGCGTACCGGCCAGGCGGCCGCTGACGGTGACCAGCTTGCCAGAAGGGAAGTTGAGCGGTTCCACGTATCCGGGCATCACCGCGATGAAGCGCCCGTTGCCGTTGTCACTGGGCTTGGGCCGCTGGGAGTTGTCCAGCGGGTAGGCCAGGATCTCGATCTCGCTGTGGTCGGCCAGGTTGCTCACGTTCACGATGCGGCCGCCCCACACCACGTCGGAATTGAGGTAGCGCTGCGGCGAGGACGATACCTGCTGGGGCGGCACGTTGAGCGTGTTTCCGGAGGTCTTGTAGATCGGCGCCGGGGCACATGCGGCCAGGGCGACCACGAGCATCGGGGCAAGCAGGCGAACGGCTGGGGCAGTCATGGCGGGTGTCCTTGGGGGCCTGGGCTCCGGCAATCGGTGCCCTTTGCCCGATCGTAAGGGCGAGGGGGCTTGTCCGTTGATAACCGGCGCCACGTGATTCAGGCGTCGTTATCCTGGGCAAGCCAGGTGACGCGGCCTTGCCCCCCCAAGGTCCGGCCGAGTACGTCGATCGACTCGGACAGGGCCTGGTCCAGCTGCCAGGGCGCGTTCAATACCAGCATCCCGGTGCCGTTCAGGCGCAGCGGCGTGTTGTCCGGGTGAAGCATGATCTCGGCGCAAAGCACCCTTCGGGCCGCGCGCGAGGCCCAGCGCAGGAAGGGTTGCACGGTACTGCGCAGCTTGACCGGATACCACACCGCATACATGCCGGTGGGCCAGCGCTGCAGCGCTTGGCGAAGCGCCGCTTCAATGGCGCGGAATTCGTCGTCGCGCTCGAAGGGAGGATCGATCAGCACCAGGCCGCGTTTTTCCGGCGGAGGCAACAGACCGCCCATGGCCTCGTAGCCATCGCGCTTGTGCACGTGCATGCGCGTGTCTTCGCCAAGTACCGCGCGAAGTGCTTCGGCTTCATCGGCGTGCAGTTCGCAAAACTGGGCCGAGTCATTCGGACGCAGCACGCGCTGGGCCAAAAGCGGCGAGCCCGGGTAATGCCGGATGGTGTCGCCGTCGTTGATCGCCCGCACATGGCCCAGGAGGCTCCACAGCAGCGGCGGCAGCCCGCTGGCCACGGCAAGCTTGCCGATGCCCAGTTCCGCTTCGCCGGTCTTTTGCGCGTGCACGCCCTTCAGGTCGTAACGGCCCGAGCCGGCATGCGTGTCGATATAGGCGAAGGGTTTGTCCTTGGCCTTCAATGCGTCGAGCAGGGCAAGCAACACGGCGTGCTTGAGGAGGTCGGCGAAATTCCCGGCATGGAAGGCGTGGCGATAATTCATCCGGCGATTGTAGCCCGACAGGCCAGGGGCTATCGTTCACGCATGCCTCGCCACCGCCACCGCCGTCTGTTCCTGCTCGCCATGCTGGCCTGGCTGGTGATGGCGTTCGGCGCGCAAGCCATGCCCTGTGGGTGCGGAGCCGCCGCGGCTGGCATGGACCACGGCATGGCGATGGCGCACGGGGGGGATCATGCGCGGCCCGATGGCCACTCCCACGCCCACGGCGCGTGCACCTGCGCGATGGCCTGTGCCGCCGTCGCTGGCGTCCCCTTGTCGTCGCAGCCCAGGCATCCGCGCGTAACGGGCGCGAACCCGCCGATGGCGGTGCAGGTTTCCGTCGGCGACTTCACGCAGACACCGCTGTTGCGTCCGCCTTCGGCCTGAGCGGGCCGACGGTGGTGCATGGCTGCCCCTCGCGGGTAGCCCGGTGTTGCGTGAGAGGTATCCCTTAGTGAACAAGAAAAACGAGCGGCCTGGCGGGCCGCATGGCGGTCGTCGCCGTTTCGTCCAGGGTCTGGCCCTGGGTGGCATCGCGATGGGCCTGGACCTGCGCGGGCGACTGGCGGTGGGCGCGCCGGCGGCGGCGCCAGGTGAACTATCCGGCTCGCAACTGGTGCTGGACGTCGGCGAGCTGCCCGTCGATTTCACCGGTCGGCGACGCATGGCGACGGTGGTCAACGGCCTGTTGCCCGCGCCGCAGCTGCGCCTGCGCGAGGGCCAGGAGGTATCGATCCTCGTGCGCAACCACCTGGTGGTGCCTACCTCACTGCACTGGCACGGGCTCATCGTGCCGGCCGATATGGACGGCGTGCCGGGTTTGAGCTTCGATGGCATTGCCCCCGGGCAGTCGTACCTCTATCGCTTTACCGTGAACCAGTCGGGCACCTACTGGTACCACGCCCATTCGCGCTTCCAGGAACAGACGGGCCTGTTCGGGCCGATCGTGATCGAGCCCAGGGCCGGCGAGCGTCACCGCGCCGATCGTGACTACGTGGTGGTGTTGGCGGACTGGACGGACGAAAATCCAGAGCACATATACGCCACCCTGAAGAAACAGGGCGATGCCTACAATTACGGCAAGCAGACGGTCGGTGATTTCCTCCGCGACGCGCGCGCGGAGGGCGTGCATCGGGCACTGGCGCAGCGTTCGATGTGGAACCGCATGCGCATGGACCGGACCGACCTTGCCGATGTCTCCGGCGCCACCTTCACCTACCTGATGAACGGCGTTACGCCCGTAGGCAACTGGACGTGCGCATTCTCCGCCGGGGAGAAGGTCCGGTTGCGCTTCATCAACGGATCGTCGATGAGTTTCTTCGACGTGCGCATCCCGGGCCTGGCGATGACGGTGGTCGCCGCGGACGGCCAGGACATCGAGCCGGTAACGGTGGATGAATTCCGCTTCGGTGCGGCAGAGACATACGATGTGATCGTCCAGCCCGATGCCGATCGCGCCTATACGATCTTCGCCCAGTCGATCGACCGTTCCGGGTATGCGCGCGGCACGCTGTCGCCGGTCCCGGGCATGGTGGCCGCGGTACCGGCGATGGATGCGCGCCCGATGCTTGGCATGGCCGACATGATGGGGGCCATGGGCGCGATGGCCGGCATGGGCGGAGCACACGACATGCACGACATGCGCGGGGCGGCGACCGAAGGCATGGACCACGCCAGCATGCAGCGCACCGGTAATCCTGGCGTGGACATGAAGGTTTCCATGCCCCGGACCAACCTGGACGATCCTGGCGTGGGCTTGCGCGGCAATGGCCGCCGCGTGCTGACCTACGCAGACCTCCACGGCGTGGACAGTCCGATCTCGCCGGGAGTGGAACGCGAGTTGACCCTGCGCCTCACCGGCAACATGGAGCGCTACATGTGGTCGATCGATGGCGTGCCTTATGCCAAGGCGCCGCCGATCCGCCTGCGGCTTGGCGAACATGTGCGTTTCACCCTGGTCAACGACACCATGATGCACCACCCGATGCACCTGCATGGGATGTGGAGCGAACTGGAGGCACCCGACGGCACATACCTGGCGCGCAAGCACACCGTGACGGTGCAACCGGCGCAACAGGTGAGCTACCGGGTCAGCGCCGACGCCAAGGGGCAGTGGGCCTACCATTGCCACATGCTGTACCACATGGAAGCGGGCATGTTCCGCGCAGTGGTGGTGGCATGAAGACGAACCGGGCAAGCGCGCTGCTGGCGGCATCGCTGCTGGCGGCCTCAAATGTCGGCGCCCAGACCGAACACCAGGCCCACGACATGCACGATATGTCCGGCATGCAAGGCATGTCGGGCATGCAGATGGCGGCGCCGACGTCCACGTCATCGCAGGATGCGCCCGCATCGCCATCGACCACCGCCGTGGTACCCAACAGCCACGTCGCGCCTCCGCCGCCGTCGACCTATCCGACGCATCCGGGCATGGGCGAGATGGACATGCACGGCACACCGTTCAACGCGTTCACCCGGGTGGACGAACTCGAGCGTGGTTTCGGCGCAGGATCGGCCGTGACGTCGTTCAATGCCGGCGGTTGGCTTGGCGGCGATCTCGACCGCTTCGCCTGGCGCGCCGAGGGCGAGCACGACCGTGGCGTCACCGATGCCAGTGTCGAAGCTTTTTATAGCCATGCCGTAGCCGCTTTCTGGAACATCCAGGCAGGCCTGCGCCAGGACGTCGGCGACGGAACGTCGCGCTCATGGGCAGCGTTCGGCCTGCAGGGCCTGGCGCCGTACTGGTTCGACCTGGAGGCCACGGCCTACGTAGGGCAGGGTGGGCGTACGGCGGTGCGCGTGGAGGCCCGCTACGATGTGTTGTTTACCCAGCGCCTGGTGCTGACGCCGAAGTTCGAACTCAATGCCTATGGCAAGGACGATCCCTCGCGCGATATCGGCTCGGGGTTAAGCGATGTGGAAGCCGGCTTGCGCCTGCGCTACGAATTCACCCGCCGCTTCGCTCCCTATCTTGGCCTGGACTGGCAGCGCCGCCTGGGCAATACGGCGTCGATGGCGCGCGCGCAGGGACAGGACGCGGGACAATGGCGTTGGGTGGCCGGCCTGCGGCTGTGGTTCTGACGGGAAACAGAAAAACGATGACCACGCGGGACCTCGCCGGATGGCTCCAGTACCAGGAACGCATCAATCCACGCACCATCGAGCTTGGGCTGACGCGCGTTCGCGCCGTGTGGCAGGCCATGGGTGCGCCCCGGCCGGCGCCCACGGTGATCACCGTGGGCGGCACCAATGGCAAGGGTTCGACCGTGGCATTCCTCGAGGCCATGCTGCGGGCGGCAGGCTATCGCGTGGGCTGCTTCACGTCCCCGCACCTGCTCCGTTACAACGAGCGCATCCGCATCGATGGCCTGGACATCGATGACGCCCCGCTGCTGGCGTCGTTCGAACGGATCGAGGCAGCGCGTGGCGACTTGCTGCTCACCTACTTCGAATTCGGCACGCTGGCGGCGATCGACCTGATCGCCCGGTCCGGGGTGGACGTGGCCGTGCTCGAGGTGGGCCTGGGCGGACGCCTTGATGCGGTGAACATCATCGATGCGGACGCGGCCATCGTTACCTCGGTAGACCTCGATCACCAGGAATGGCTGGGCGGCGACCGCGACACCATTGGCCGCGAAAAGGCCTTCATCGCGCGCGCCGGCCGGCCCCTGGTACTGGGCGAGGCCGACCCGCCCGCGCGGCTCCTGGAGACCGCCAGGCAGATCGGAGCCGACGTACTCACCCGGGGCACCCACTTCGGCGACGCTCCGGGAGTCCCGGTCATGGCCGGCGATTTCCAGCGATTCAATGCCGCGGCAGCCGTGGCCGCGCTGCGCGCCTTGCCCGGCCTCGAGGTGGACGATGCCGCCATGGCGGCCGGGCTTGCCTCGGCGCGGGTCCCGGCGCGCCTGCAGGTGTTGCCGGGCCGGCCCGCCGTGGTAGTGGACGTGGGCCACAACCCGCATGCCGCGCGGGCCCTGGCGGCATGGCTGGACGAGACGCCGCGAGGCGCGGTTCAGGCAGTGTTTGGCGCGCTCGCCGACAAGGACATCGACGGCGTGATGAACGCACTGGGGCCGCGCATCGCCCAGTGGCACCTGGCTTCGCTCGATGGCGATACCCCGCGCGGCCTCTCCGCTGCCGCGCTGGCAGCGAGGCTTGCCATCGTGCTGCCCGGGGCGCTCCATGACGTCCACTCAGGCGTGACCGAAGCGCTCGCGGCGGCCCGCATGGCAGCGGGCGCCGACGGCCTGGTGCTGGCGTTCGGCTCATTCTTTGTCGCCTCGGCCGTCTTGGCGGCGTCTTAGGAAGGTATAATCCAGTCGATACATGTCTGCGCCCTAAGCTGGAGCCCGCATTTGAAAACCCGCCTGCTCGGTGCCGCCGTCCTGCTTGCCCTGGCCGTGATCATCGTGCCGATGCTGTTCTCCAGCGCTCCGCCGAAGACGGATGCCGAGCAATCGCTCAGCCTGGAAATCCCCGCCGCGCCCGACCGCGACCTGCAATCGCGCACGCTCGATGTCTCATCGCCCGGGAGCGCCCCGGCAGCCGCCCGCACCGCCTTCGGCACCCCGCCGGCCACCACGGTCAACCCGGGTACCGGCGGCCAGCTGGCGTCGGTGGACATCGCTTCGCGCCGCCCACCCGACGTCGAAGCCAACGCCCCGGCAGCGACCCCGGCTGGCCCAACCCCGTCGACGGCACCTGCCGCGGCGCCTGCGCGCACGCCAGCCAGCAAACCTGCCGTTGCCACCCCGGCCGCGACTCAGGCTCCTGCGTCGGCGGCACCGCTACCCGCGGGCACGGCCGCCCGCGGCAGCTTCAGCGTCAATCTTTCCGCTTACGCCGACCGCGGCAAGGCCGATGCCCTGGTGCAGAAGGTCCGCGCGATGGGCTACCCGGTGAGTACCGCCATGGTCACCCAGGCCGGCAAGCAGCTCACCCGCGTCAATGCCGGCCCCTTCGACACCCGCACGGCCGCCGAGGCCGCACGGCTGAAGATCAAGGCCGCGGTGCCCGGAGTCCCGGCCAGCCTGTCCGGCCAGGTGGCCGACCAGAAGGGCGATGCCCCGGCCGTGGCCGCCGCAGCGCCACGCGCCAGTGCACCTGCGGCCGCCAGTCCAGCCCCCGCTGCCACGTCCCGGGCCGGCGGTTGGGCGGTTCAGCTGGGTGCATTTTCCAACGAGGCCGACGCCGACAAGCTGCGCGACAAGATCCGTGCGGCGGGTGTGGCCGGCTACGTGGACGGCATCGCCAGCAGCACCGGGGCCAAGCTCTGGCGCGTGCGCGCCGGCCCGCAAACCCAACGCGAGGACGCCGTACGCGTCCGTGACCAGCTCAAGGCCAAGCTCGGCGTCGACGGCAACGTCGTCACCGTGCCCTAGAAACATGCCCCGGGCATCGTGCCCGCCTTTCCTACGGTGAGCCTGCGGTGACCTGGGTCGACTACATCATCCTCGCCGTACTGGGCGTCTCGGTCTTGATTGGCCTGTGGCGCGGCCTCATCTCCGAGGTATTGGCGCTGGCCGTGTGGATCGCGGCATTCTGGTTCGCCTGGACGTTCGGACCGTCGGTCGCGACCTATTTCGAACACGCCATCTCGCAACCGTCGGTGCGGGTGATCGTGGCGTACGGATTGTGTTTCCTGGTGGTATTGCTGCTCGGGGCGCTGTTGCGCTTCCTGCTGGCGCGGTTGGTCGAAGGCACGGGCCTGGGCGGTACGGATCGCCTGTTGGGCATGGTGTTCGGCTTCGTCCGCGGCGTGCTGATCGTAACCCTCGCGGTATTCCTGCTCGGGTTCACGCCCTTCACGCGCGACCCGTACTGGCGCGATGCCACCTTGCCGCCGTATTTCCAGGGCGTGGCGGACTGGCTGGGCGAGCGCGTGCCCGAGAACGTGCGCCGCTACCTGCACCCCCCGGCCGATGTGCTGGACAAATTGCCAAGGCTGCCCGCACCTCCGGGCGACCGCGAACGACATAACCATCCCGCCGCCAGCACCACCACGGCTTAAGCTAAAAAAGAGAAACACCCATGTGTGGACTCATCGGTATCGTCGGCACCGCCGAAGTCGCCTCGTCGCTTTACGACGGGCTGACCGTGCTGCAGCACCGCGGCCAGGACGCCGCCGGCATCGCCACCGTGGACGGTGCCCGCCTGCAGCTGCACAAAGGCAACGGCCTGGTCCGTGATGTCTTCAACCAGCCCGGGGTGCGCACGCTGCACGGCCGCATCGGCATCGGCCACTGCCGTTATCCCACGGCAGGCTCCGACGGCACCGACGAAGCCCAGCCGTTCTATGTGAATTCTCCCTACGGCATCGCTTTCGCCCACAACGGGAACCTGGTCAACACCGAGCAACTCCGCCGCGAGATGTTCGAGGACGACCGCCGCCACATCAACACCGATTCGGATTCCGAAGTACTGCTGAACGTACTAGCGCACGAGTTGCAGCTGAACGACCGCAACGCACTCACCCCCGACCAGCTGTTCAAGGCGGTGGCCGGGGTGCATGCCCGTGCGCGCGGCGGCTACGCCTGCCTGGCGATGATCCAGGGCTACGGCATCCTCGCTTTCCGCGACCCCAACGGCATCCGCCCGCTGGTGCTGGGCGAACGCATCACCGCCCTGGGCAAGGAATATGCGGTGGCCTCCGAGTCGGTGGCCCTGGACATCTTGGGCTTCACCCGCCTGCGCGACGTGGAGCCTGGCGAGGGCGTGTTCATCAGCGACGCCGGCGAACTCTTCACCCGCCATTGCGCGCCAACGGCAGTGCACGCACCGTGCATCTTCGAATACGTCTACCTTGCGCGTCCCGATTCGATGATCGAGGACGTCTCGGTGTACAAGGCGCGCTTGCGCATGGGCGAGAAGCTCGCCGAGAAGATCCTGCGCGAGCGCCCCGACCACGGCATCGATGCGGTGATCCCCATTCCCGATACCGCGCGCACGGCGGCAAGCTCCCTGGCGCAGGCCCTGGGCGTGCCCATGCGCGAGGGCCTGGTGAAGAACCGCTACATCGGCCGCACCTTCATCATGCCGGGGCAGGGCGAGCGGGTGAAATCGGTGCGCCGCAAGTTGAACGCGATCGACCTTGAGTTCCGCAAGAAGAACGTGCTGTTGGTGGACGACTCCATCGTGCGTGGTACCACCAGCAAGCAGATCATCCAGATGGCCCGCGACGCGGGCGCGAGGAATGTCTACTTTGCCTCGGCGGCGCCGCCGGTGCGCTATCCCAATGTGTATGGCATCGACATGCCGGCCACGGCCGAACTCGTGGCCGCCGGCCGCACCGACAAGGAAGTGGAAACGATCCTTGGTGCCGATTGGCTGATCTACCAGGATCTGGAAGACCTCATCTGGGCCGTGAACGACGGCAACGAAGACCTCAAGCACTTCGATACGTCGTGCTTCTCCGGTGAATACGTCACCGGCCTCGACAAGGACTTCCTGGCCCAGCAGGAAACCCTGCGTTCGGACGATGCCAAGCACAAGCGCCGCACCGCCTGACCTTCACGCCGCGGCGAAGGCTTGCCTGGATTGCCCGGATCCGGCGGAGAAGCTCCGCCTGACCGCCGCCACCTGGCAGGCTGTCGTCGATGGCGCGCTGGTGCCCGATGCCTCGTCACCGCCGCCCGAACCCATCGGGCCGCCGGGACGCCCGGCGCTGCCTCGATTGATCTCCTCCCGCGGCCTGCCGCAGCGCGGACTGGGCAGCGCACAAGGCCGCGCTGCGCTGGTGCACGCGGTAGCGCACATCGAGTTCAATGCCATCAACCTGGCCTGGGACGCGGTCTACCGTTTCCGCGGCATGCCCGATGCCTACTATCACGACTGGGCATCATGCGCGGCGGACGAAGCCCGACATTTTTCGATGCTCACTGCAAGGCTCGCGGAACTTGGCCACGCCTACGGCGACTTCGATGCCCATAACGGCCTGTGGGACATGGTCGAACGCACCGCGCACAGCGATACCGTACGCATGGCGCTGGTGCCGCGGGTGCTGGAGGCGCGTGGCCTGGACGTGACGCCAGGCATGATCGAGCGCCTGCGCGGCTGCGGCGACACAGCGACCATCGCCGTCCTTGAAGTGATCCTGGCCGAGGAAGTGGCCCACGTGGCAGCCGGCACGCGATGGTTCCATTACTGTTGCGCGCGCGACGGATTGGACCCGGCACCTACCTTCATGCGTTACCTCGACGAGTACATGCGCGGCAGCTTGCGCGGCCCCTTCAACGTGGAGGCACGCAAGCAAGCGGGCTTCAGCGACGACGAACTGGCCTGGCTTGCAACGCTATAGCCCTTGCGCGGCGGCGAAGGTGCCGCGCGGCTTGCCGGGAGCACCTGCCGCCAGCCGCGTCCGTAACAGCCCCAGCCGTGCCAGGTCGATGTCGTTGGTGGCCGTAGCCTCCATGCGCAGGGCCCAGCGCCCGGCAGCCTCCGCATCGCTGAGGTCGTACAGGCATACGTAGGCAAGTTCATTGGCGATGCCCGGCGCCAGCGAAGGCTCGGCCTGGACGGCTTCCCAGGCACGCAGGTAGAACCCGATTGCCGAGGTGATGTCGCGGTTGGCGTAGGCCGCCTGGGCCAGGCCCTTGAGAGTGCGCGGATGCATGGGAATTTCCGGTTTGCTGGAATTCCGGACAGCTTGCTGCGCCCCGCGAACGGCGGGAATCGGAGGAATCTCAAAGAACGTGAAGCCCTTGTGACCGTTCAGCCGGCGGGAGGCCCCACGCCGCTCGCCAGGGCGTGGCCGCACTGCGAACAGAAGCGGGCATCGGTTTCCGTTCCCGCATGCTCGCAGGCGGGGCAGGTGGGTCCCACCGGTTTGAGGCGGCTCCAAAGCGTCACTGCCATCTCCGCACCGACGATGCCCGTGGGCAGCGCAATGATGCCGTAGCCAAGCAGGATGGTTACCGAGGTGATGAACTTGCCCAGGACGGTCTGCGGCGTGATGTCGCCGTACCCTGTGGTGGTCATCGTCACCACTGCCCAGTACATCGAGGCGGGAATGGACTCAAAGCCTGGCGTCGCGCCTTCAACCACATACATCACGGTGCCCAGGATCACCACCAGCACCGCTACCGTGCAGATGAATACCATGATCTTCCGTCGCGCGTGGGTAAGTGCCTCCATGAGGTCTTGCGCCTCGCGGAAGTACCGCGTGAGCTTGAGCACGCGGAACACACGCAACAGGCGCAGCAGGCGGATGTCGATGAGGTAGTGGGCCCCGGGGAAGATCAAGGCAAGCAGCGTGGGCAGCAGCGCGATGAGGTCGACCACGCCGAAGAAACTCGTGGCATAGGCCAGCGGCCGCCGCACGCTAAGCAGGCGCACCACGTACTCGATCACGAACATCGTGGTGAAGAACGATTCGGCCAGGAGGAACCATGATCCGAAACGCTGGTGCCACGAGGGCACGCTGTCGAGCACCACCACGCCTACGCTCGCCAGGATCGCTACCAGTACGGCAATGTCGAAGGCGAGCCCGGCGGGCGTGTCGGCGCGGAATACCACCTGGTAGAGGCGCTGGCGCCAGTGCCTGCGGCCAGGCTCTTCGCCGCGATGGACGGGATTGACGTGGGTCACGGGGCGTTCCTCGCTCGATTCGAAGGCCAGCGTCCATCGCCGGCTTAAGTCTTGGGCCCTAGGCCAGTTGCAGGCCGCGGAGCCTTGCCTGGCCGGGCTGGACTTCCAGCACCGAACCCTGTTCGTACCAATCGCCGAGCACGATACGCCGGGCGTTTTCCCCGTCAAGGGAGAAATCGTGGATGGCGGGGCGATGGGTATGGCCGTGCACCAGGCGCCGGACGCCGGCATCGCGCATGGCCCGGGCCACGGCATCGGCATTGACGTCCATGATGGTTTCGTCGGTCTTGCCGGTGTAGGCGCGGCTGTCGGCGCGGGCTTTGGCGGCGAAGGCCCGGCGCTGGCCGAGCGTCATGGCCATCATCTGCGCCCTGAACTCCGGCGTGCGCACCTGCGCGCGCACGGCCTGGTAGGCGGTGTCGTCGGTACAAAGGACGTCACCGTGCATCAGCAACGTTTGCTCACCGGCGATGTGGTGCACCACGCCGTCGGGCAGGATTTGCATGCCGGCACGCCTGGCGAAATCCTCGCCGAGGAGGAAATCGCGGTTGCCAACCATGAAATAGACCGGTACCCCGGCATCGGCCACGCCGCGCGTGGCGGCGGCGATGCGGCCGGGCAGCGGGGCGTCGTCGTCGTCGCCGATCCAGGCTTCGACCAGGTCGCCGAGGATGTAGAGCGCGTCTGCCCCGCGTACCTCGCCGCTGGCCAGGAACCGTTCGAACAGATCGGTGATCGCAGGCCGGGTTTCGTCGAGGTGGAGGTCGGCGATGAATAGCGTGGTCATGCCTTCTTCTTCGGCGTTGCCGGAGCCTTCACGGGGGTCTTTGCCGGTGGCTTGGCCGCGGTGCTCGTGGCCGGTGCCGGCGCGGCCTTCGGTGCGGGTTTTTCCTCGCCCACCACGTTGGCGCCGTCGATCACCACCAGCGGGTTGGGAACGTCGTTGACGAAGGGCCCCAGTGCACGCGTGGGAAGTCCGGCCATTTTGTCGACCACGTTCATGCCTTCGACCACCTTGCCGAACACCGCGTAGCCCCAGGTCAGGCCGCTCTGGTTGCCGGCGTAGTCCAGGCGGCGGTTGTCCACCAGGTTGATGAAAAACTGCGCCGTACCTGAGGCCGGGTCCGCGCCGCGGGCCACGGCGACCGTGCCACGGAGGTTGGACAGGCCGTTGTCCGCTTCGCTGGCGATGGCGGCACGGGTGCGCTTTTGCTGCAGGTCGCGGGTGTAGATGCCGCCCTGTACCAGGTAACCGTTGACCACGCGGTGGAACACGGTGCCTGCGTAGAAGTCGTCGCGCACGTACTGCAGGAAATTGGCCACGCTCTTGGGGGCCTTGTCCGGGAACAGTTCCAGCGTGATGTCGCCCTGGCTGGTGTGCAGCACCACGCGCGGGTGCGCCTCGGCGGCAGGCGCGTCGGACTTGGCCGCCTGGCCAAGGGCCAGGGCCGGGAGGACGAGTAGGGCGAAGGCAGCCAGGTATCGTGTCATCGGCACATGATACCGCCGCCGGCCGAACCGCGCGCCCCGCCCAGGACCATCAGTAGGTGATCAGTTCAAGTTCCAGCCCAAGGTCGGCCATCGGGCCCTTTTCCTGCTCGAGGTCCGCTTCGGTAAGCGGGTGCTCGTCGAGCCATTCGGCGGGCAATGCCAGGCGCAGCTTGGTGCGTGTGGCGGCAAGCTTCAGCGGCGGCATCGGCTCGGCACGGCGCGAGCGGCGGAACAGCACGGCCAGGCGCAACAAGGCGGTGGCATACCGGGCCAGCGCGCGATGCCGCGTGGGCAGTGCCAGCAGCAGGGCCTTGTCGGGCTTGCGCCGGTGGCACTCGACGATGGCCGCCAGCAGCTGTTGTTCCTGCCTGGAGAAACCGGCCAGGTCCGCGTTGCGCAGGATGTACCCGCCGTGGCGGTGGTGCTGGCTGTGCGCGATGGCCAGGCCCAGTTCGTGTACGCGGCCGGCCCAAGACAGCCATTCGCGGGCTTCCGTGTCGAGCTTCCATGCCTTGGCAACCTGGTCGAACAGGGCCAGCGCCGTGGTTTCCACGCGGCGCATGTGCGCCCGATCCACGCCATAGCGCGCGGCCAGCGCATCGATGCTGCCGGCACGCGGGTCACTGCCGCCGGCGCGGCCGATGAGGTCCCAAAGCAGGCCCTCGCGCATGGAGCTTGCGCATACCTGCATGCCGGTGATGCCCAGGGCTTCGAAAGCGGCCTCGAAGATCACCACGCCGCCGGCGAATACGCCGGTGCGGTCTTCGGCGAGGCCCGGCAGCTTCAGTGCCTGGATCGAGCCTTGCGCCAGCAGGGCCTCGCGGATGCCTGCAAGCGCTGCCGGGGTGATGGCGTCGTCGGTCAGGCCCATGGCTTGCGCCACGGCGCCGATCGCCTTGGCGGTCCCCGACGAACCATACGCATTGGCCCAGCCGGCTTCGCGGTATTCCTCGGCGAACTGCTGCAGCAGCACGCCGATCTCGCGGCGGGCGCGTTGCCAGCGTTTGCGCGTGATCTTGCCGCCGGGGAAGAAGCGCAAGGTGGAGGCAATGCAACCCACCTGCACGCTCTCGGTGTATTCGGGGGAGATATGCCGCCCGATGATGAATTCGGTACTGCCGCCGCCGACGTCGATCACCAGCCGGTTCTCACGCGAGACGGGCAGGTCGTGCGCGGCGCCGAGGAAGATCAGCCGGCCCTCCTCGCGGCCGGAGACGATTTCCACGGGCGTGCCCAGCGCCACTTCGGCGGCGGCAAGGAAGGCGTGCGGCGAAGCCAGGCGGCGGACGGTATTGGTGGCCACGGCGCGCACGCGGGCGCCGGGCAGGCCGGCGATCCGCTGGCCGAAGCGGGCCAGGCTCGCCAGCGCGGCGGCACGGTGGCCGGCGTCGAGGGTGCCATCGGCGCGCAGGCCCGCCGCCATGCGCACCGTATCGCGCAAGCGATCGATCACCCTGGGTTCGCCGTGCTCGAAGCGGGCTACCACCATGTGGAAGCTGTTCGAGCCCAAGTCGATCGCCGCCAACACTTCGCCCTCGGCGATCTGCGGCCTGGCTGCCGCCGTACGCGCGGCCGACTCGGCGCCACGATATGCCTTAGCCACAAAGCTTCTCCAACAGGTATTGCTGCGCGTTGTGCGGCGGGTTGTCGCCCGGTTCGCTGCGCGTGTAATGGCCATCGGCGCCCAACAACCAGGCCTGGGTGTTGTCGCGAAGATAGTTGTCGAGGGTTTCCTGGTACACGCGCGCCGCAAGTTCCGGATCCATGATCGGCACGGCGATCTCGATTCGCCGGCGCAGGTTGCGCTCCATCCAGTCGGCGCTGGCGGTGTAGATCTCAGGCTCGCCGGCATTGCCGAACCAATAGATGCGGCTGTGCTCGAGGAAACGGCCAACGATGGAGCGCACGCGGATGTTCTCGGAGACTCCCTTCACCCCGGGGCGCAGGGTACATGCTCCGCGGATCACCAGGTCCACCTGCACGCCCGCCATCGAGGCGCGGTAAAGCGCCTTCACCACCTGCGCCTCGTTCAGCGCGTTGAGCTTGGCCACGATGCGGCCGCCACGCCCCTCGCGGGCGTGGACGATCTCGCGTTCGATCTTCTCCATCACCGAGCTGTACAGGGTGAAGGGCGAATGCAGCAGTTGCTTGAGCGCGATCATCGGCCCTAGGCCGGAGAGCTGCTGGAAGATCTTGTGGACGTCCTGCCCGATGTCCTCGCTGGAGGTCATCAGACCGATATCGGTGTAGCCGCGGCTGTTGGCCTGATGGTAGTTACCGGTGGACAGATGCACATAGCGGCGGAGCCGGTCGCCCTCGCGGCGCACGATCAGCAACATCTTGGCGTGGGTCTTGTAGCCCACCACGCCATACACCACCTGCACGCCGGCTTCCTGCAGCCGCGTGGCCAGCCCGATGTTGGCTTCCTCGTCGAAACGCGCGCGAAGCTCCACCACCACGGTGACGTCCTTGCCGTTGCGCGCGGCTTCCACCAGCAGGTCCACCAGCGGGGAATCCTTGCCGGTGCGGTAAAGGGTTTGCTTGATCGCCAGTACGCCGGCGTCTTCGGTGGCCTGGCGAAGCAATTCCACCACCGACGCGAACGACTCGAAGGGATGGTGCAGGACGATGTCGCGCTGGCTGAGCAGCTCGAACGGTTTGCCGTCCTTGCAGATGGTGGTGTTGAGCTTCGGTGCGAAGCGCGGGAATTTAAGTTCCGGCCGATCGATGAGGTCGTAGACGGTTTCCAGGCGGATCAGGTTCACCGGGCCGTCGCAGCGGTAGACGTCCTGTTCTTCCAACTGGAAATTGTGGATCAGCATCTGCGTGATCGCGCGCGGGCAGTCGGTGCCGACCTGAAGCCGTACCGGGCGCGCATAGCCTCGACCGATCAGTTCCTCGGTCAGCGCGCTGGCCAGGTTCTCGACCTCCGCTTCTTCCACCACCAGTTCGCCGTTGCGGGTGACGCGGAACTGGTACGAGCCCTTGACCTTGAAGCCGGCGAATATCTCGTCGGCGAAGGCGTGCAGCACTTCGGCCAGGAAGACGAAATCCATGCCGCCGTCGCCCACTTCGTCGGGCAGGCGGATCAGGCGCGGTAGTGAACGCGGTGCGCGCACCAGGGCCATATGGCCTTCGCGGCCGAAGGCGTCCCGGCCCTCCAGCACCACGGCGATGTTCAGCGTCTTGTTGAGGATGCGCGGGAACGGATGCGCCGGATCCAGGCCCAGCGGCGAGAGCACCGGCATGATCTCATTCTGGAAATAGCCCTGGAGCCAGCGGCGCTGCTTCTCGTTCCAGTCGCCCCTGACGCGGAATCCGATGCCCTCGGCGGCCAGCGCCGGGCGCAGGTGCGCCTGCCAGGTCTCGTATTGGGCGTCCACCAGGGTAAGGGCGCGTTCGCGGATGCGGGAGAGGATCTCGCCGGAGCCCAGGCCGTCGGCACCGGGCAGGTGCGCGCCGAGCGCATGCTGGTGCTTGAGCACCGCCACGCGCACTTCGAAGAATTCATCCAGGTTGCTGCAGACAATGGCAAGGTAACGCAGCCGCTCAAGCAGCGGCACCGCCGGGTCCTGTGCCTGGGCCAGTACGCGGAAGTTGAATTCCAGTGCCGCCAGCTCGCGATTGAGGTAAAGCGCGGGAGCATCGAGTGCCGGGGCGGCGGGTGTACGCGATCGTGGCATGGGCTGACGGTGGCCTGGCGATCCGTCGAGGATGAAAGATGCGGCGGGGGCTTGCAAGGGACGGCGCGAAATGGCGCAGGCCATGGCTTCAGCTGGCCAGGCTTTCCTCGCCGCCCGGCACCAGCAGCCGCTCGGCACCGAAGATCGCCGAGAAGGTAGAGCCCTTGCCCGGTTCGCTTTCGATCTGCAGGCGGGCATGGTGCAGGTTCAGCACGTGCTTGACGATGGACAGGCCCAGCCCCGTGCCGCCGCTATCGCGCGAGCGGCTTGACGACACGCGGTAGAACCGCTCGGTCAGCCGCGCCAGGTGGGTGGCCGGGATGCCATAACCGGAATCGGCCACGGAGAAGATCACCCCGGCGGCGTGCGGCTCGAAGCGGATGTCGATGCGCCCGCCGGTGGGCGTGTAACGCACCGCATTGCTCACCAGGTTGGAGAACGCGCTGTGCAGGTCTTTCGATGAGCCGAGCAGGTCGCTCGCGGCGGTATGGGTGAGGGTGACCCGGTGCCTGCCCTGGCTCAGGGCCTCCGCCTCGCGGCGCAGGGTGGCCAGCAGGGGTTCGATCGTCACGCGCTCGTCGGCGATGCGGTCCTGGGTTTCCAGGCGCGAGAGGGTGAGCAGGTCTTCGACGATCTGGCCCATGCGGCGCGACTGCACGCGCATTTCGCCCAACACCGGCGCGAGTTCCGGGACGTCTTCGGGGTCGAGCAGTTCGAGATAGCCGTGGATCACCGTGAGCGGCGTGCGCAGTTCGTGCGAGACGTTGGCGACGAAGTCGCGGCGGATCTGTTCCAGGCGGGTCATGTGGCTGATGTCGCGCACCAGCAACAGCCGCTGGCGGCTGCCGAACGGGAGCAAGGTTGCTGAGATGTGCCGATTCGCGTGGCCCGGGGCGGCGACATCGTTCAGCGGCTCGCGCCCACCGTCGATCAGCCACTTGGCAAGATCGGTCGTCTGCAGGCACTCACTGAGTATCCGGCCGCGATCGGTGGGCCGACGCAGGCCCAGGAGGTCTTCGGCGGCGTGGTTGAACCAACGCACATGCTGGGCCTGGTCCATCAATACGACCGCATCGGGCAGGCTGCCGGCGGCACTGCGCAGGTCGCGCAGTTGGGAAGCAATACGGCGGGAGCGTGTCATCAGACGGTCATGCCTGGGGTCGGTCGTTTGGCGAGGCGTGGCCATGATGGGATCGGTTCGATGACGGATCGAAGACAGCAGTGCGACGAATTGCGACAACGCGACGATACTCACGCCAACCAGCGCATTTCCCGTCGCCCAGCCCACTGCTGCACCGGCCACTACCCCGGCGGCAGCCAGTAGAAGTGCCCGGCGGGAAGTTGGGTCAAGGCGCATCGGTGCTCCAGTGGACGGACGACAGCCGTCACCTTAGCTTGGACCGCGCGCCTTTTGTCAGGGGCTGGCCGAAAACCGGTAGCCGGCGCCGCGCACGGTCTGCACCATGTCGTCCAGCTTCCAGGGTTCGAGGGTCTTGCGCAGGCGGCGGATGTGGACATCGACGGTGCGTTCTTCCACGTAGACGCTGCCGCCCCACACGTGGTCGAGCAACTGGGCGCGCGAGTACACGCGTTCAGGGTGGGTCATGAAGAAGAACAGCAGGCGGTATTCGGTAGGGCCGATCGGTACCGGATCCTCGGCGGCGTAAACGCGGTGCGCCGGGCCGTCGATGCGCAGGCCGCCGATCTCCACCATGCCGGTGCCGTCGTCACCCTGGCTTCGACGAAGCACCGCCTTGATCCGCGCGACCAGCTCGCGGGTGGAGAAGGGCTTGATGACGTAGTCGTCCACGCCGGCTTCCAGGCCGTTCACCCGATCCATTTCCTCGCCGCGCGCGGTGAGCATGATGATCGGGATTTCGCGGCTGAGTTCCTCCTTGCGAAGGCGCCGGGCCAGTTCCAGGCCGCTCATGCCCGGCAACATCCAATCGAGCAGGATGAGGTCGGGTACGCGTTCGGAGATGGCCATCTGCGCTGCTCGCGCATCGGCGGCATGGACAGCGTCCATGCCGGCCTTGCGCAGGGCGAAGGCGACCATGTCGCGTATCGAGGCTTCGTCTTCGACGATCAGGATGCGCTTGTGCACGCGGGAGGCGCCTTAAGTGATGAGGGCTGTGACGCGGAGATTGCAGCGGGATTTTGTTACATCAAGATGACATTTACGAAAAATCCGTCCCGATGCTGTCATTGTTTCCCCACAGCTACTGTGCGCCGGCACTCATGCAGAAGTTCCCCATGCAGGCCTGGTTGGGCTTTTTGCCGGTTTCGCCCAGCTGGTCGCGGCGCCCATCCGGATTGTCCTCGGTGGGGATTTTCCGCTTGCGCAGTTCCAATACCAGGGGCGTGAGATCGGCGATACGCGCCTGGATCCGCGAGCGTTCGTAGAAATCCAGGTTCGGCCGGTCCAGAAGCCGCTTGTATTGCTCCATGGCGTCAAACGGCCGTCCCGAGAGCGCCGCGGCGTCGGCGTAGGCTTCCTGGCCGCGCACGGTGTCGCCCGCCAGTTCGCTGGCGCGGGCGAACGCGCGGTACACCTCGGCGTCGTCGCTGTTATCCAGCAAAGGCTTGAGCATGGCCGCGGCCTTGCCGCCGTCGGCCTTGCCACCACCCATCACCAGGGCATTGCCGTAGTCGATCGCCACCGCGCGGTTCCTTGGGCTGCGCTCGTGCAGATCGGCATAGATGCGCAGGGCATCGGCACGCTGGTCGGCCACGCGCAGGGCGTCGGCCATGGCCAGGCGCAGCACGATGTCGTCGGGTGACTTGGCCAAGAGCGGCTTCAGTTCGGCCTGGGCCTGCTGGGGCCGGCCGCTGCGGGTAAGGGCCAGCGCCAGGCCATAGTGGTTGGCCGGGGTATCGAAGCCGGGCCGGTCCATGTTCTGGGCATACAGGGTGGCCTGCCGGCCAGCATCGCCGCTGAGCACGCGGGCGCGTTCACGCATCAGCGCATAGATGCCGGTGTCGCCGTTGCCGTTGCCGCGCCGGGTGGTGACGATGCGGGTGGGGTCGGTCACGAACGGAATGGGTGCGGTGGACTTGTTCCAGGATTTGGGATCCAGCGTGGCCGTGGCCGGCCGCTGCGCCTGCTGGTCGATCAGCGCCTTGGCGCGGGCCTTGGCATCGCTGATGCGGTTGGCGGTCACCGGATGGCTTTGCAGGAGTTCGGGTAGGCTGTAGATGGATTCACCCTGGCCGGCGCGCATCGCGTCGCTCATGCGCTCGAAGAAACTGGCCATCGCGTTGGGATCGTAGCCGGCGTTGGCGAGGGTCTGGATGCCGGTGCGGTCGGCCTCGGTTTCATCCGCGCGGGTGAAATTGATCTGCTTTTGCATGATCAATCCCTGGCCGCCCATCAGCACGGCGGGCAAGGCGTCGCCGCTATGCGAGCCGGCGCCCGCGGCCAGTGCGCCCAGCAGCACCAGGGCCATCATCGGGCCTGCCTTTTTCGATTCCTCGAATGCGCGTACCAGGTGGTTCTGGGTGATATGGCCGATTTCGTGGGCCATCACGCCAGCCAGCTCGCTTTCGCTGCGGGTGATGGTGACCAGCCCCGTGTTCACCGCGATGTAGCCGCCGGGCAGGGCGAACGCATTGATGTCGTCGTCCTTGACCATGAAGAAGGTGTACTTCTGCTTGGGCTTGGCGCTGGCCGCCACAAGCCGGTAGCCGATGTCCTGCAGCCAGCTCTCCAGCAGGGCATCGTCCACGACCATCCCCAGGGCGCGCATCTGGCGCATCTGCTGGTTGCCGTAGTCGTCCTGTTCCTGGGGGGTCACCAGGGCATCGGCGGAACTTCCAAGCTCCGGCAGGCGCACGTCGTCCTGGGCGCTGGCAAGGCAGGTGATGCCCGCGGCGATCAAGGTGGCTAGGAGGCGGGTAAATCCCTTTTTCATGGCCGGAACATTAGCACTGGGCAACCCCTTTTGACCTTGCCGCCGGCTGTCCAGTTCCCGCCCTGGGCTATTGCCCGGACGCCGTTTGCCCCTATCTTTGCGCCATAGCCTTCACTGGAACCTGTATGAACCCGCCCGAGATCACCATCTACTCGACCGCCGTCTGCCCCTATTGCGTGGCGGCGAAGAACCTCTTGAAGTCCAAGAGCCTGGAGTGGAAGGAAATTCGAATCGATACCGACCCCGCCCAGCGGGACGACATGCTGGCCCGCAGCGGCGGCCGACGCACGGTGCCGCAGATCTTCATCGGCGAGAACCACGTGGGCGGTTACGACGACCTGGTAGCCGCCGACCGCAGCGGCAAGTTGTCGCAGCTCCTGGGTGCCACCTGATGTCCGGGAACGAGCGGGTCAAGGAATTCACCGAGTTCCGCGAGCGGATGAACGAACGCATCCTGGGGCAGGACAACCAGGTGGTACGCCGTTTCTTCGCCCTGGACACCCAGACCTACCGCGCTGGCGCCCTGGACGTGAAAACCAAGGAAATGCTGGGCCTGGTGGCATCGCTGGTGCTGCGTTGCGACGACTGCATCAGCTACCACATTGCCCAGTGCAAGGAAGCCGGGGTAAACCGCGAAGAGTTCTTCGAAGTGTTCAGCGTGGGCCTGGTGGTGGGCGGTTCCATCGTCATTCCCCATCTGCGCCGGGGCGTGGATTTCCTCGACACGCTGGAGGCTGGCGAAGGCGACGCGGCGGCCTGCGCCGATCACGCCTGAGGGTTGGGCCCCAAGGGGCCCAGGTGGCCGTTCCCTTGTGAGATCGGGGCGAAATCGCCGATAATTGGCTGATTTCATTCCCCGGGCAGGCGCCAGAAGGCCCCGCCATCTCCCAAGGAGTTCCCCCCATGAGCAAGACGATTGCCGTGATCCCCGGCGACGGTATCGGCCCGGAGATCATGAACGCCACGCTGCGCGTGATCGACGCCCTCGACTGCGGCCTGTCGTACGAGTTCGCCGATGCCGGCGTGGTCGCCCTGGAAAAGCACGGCGACCTGCTGCCCCAGGCCACCATCGACCTCATCGCCAAGCACACCGTGGCACTGAAGGGCCCGCTCACCACCCCGATCGGCGGTGGTTTCACCTCGATCAACGTCACGCTCCGCCGTCACTTCGACCTCTACGCCAACGTGCGTCCGGCGATCAGCTTCCCCGGCACCAAGGCGCGCTACGAGAACATCGACATCATCACGGTGCGCGAGAACACCGAGGGCGCGTACCTGGCCGAAGGCCAGACGCTGTCCGAAGACGGCCAGGTGGCGCAGTCGATCATCCGCAACACCCGCAAGGGCTCCGAGCGCATCGTGCGCTATGCCTTTGAAATGGCGCGCAGCAAGGGCCGCAAGAAGATCACGGCCGTGCACAAGGCCAACATCATGAAGACGTCGTCAGGCCTGTTCCTGAATGTGGCCCGTGAAGTGGCCAAGGAATACGCCGACATCGAATTCAACGAGATGATCGTGGACAACACCTGCATGCAGCTGGTGATGAACCCGTATCAGTTCGACGTGATCGTCACCACCAACCTGTTCGGCGACATCCTGTCCGACCTGTGCGCCGGCCTCGTCGGCGGCCTGGGCCTGGCCCCGGGTGCGAACATCGGCAAGGGCGCGGCCATCTTCGAAGCCGTGCATGGTTCGGCACCGGACATCGCCGGCAAGAACATCGCCAACCCCTGCGCGCTGCTGCTGGCCGCGGCCGACATGCTCGACCACCTGGACATGGTGGCCAAGGGTGCGCGCGTCCGCCAGGCGATCCGCGACACCATGGAAGCGCGCGACCGCGTTACGCCGGATATCGGCGGCACGGGCAGCACCGAAACCTTCGCCGACGCCATCGTCGAGCGCATTCGCGCCACGGCGTAAACAAGCGGCGTAATCAGGGACGGGGTCAGAGTAATTACTCTGACCCCGTCCCGTCGCCCCCGCAGGGCGTGAGTCAACTCCCGCGCGTAGCGAATACCACGATGTCGTAGTTCTGGCCGTCATGGCTGAAAGGCGTCAGCGCCGTCATGCCAAGTCCACTGACATGTGCAGCCAGCGAATGCGGGTTGCTTACATTGATGAAAGCAGCGCCGGTGTCGTAATTTTCTGCGGCGAGTGCCTTGGCCGCCTGGAAGAGACGCTTGAGCACGCCCTTTCCGCGCCAGGCCATGCCGATGCAAACGGGCCCATAGACGAAGATACGCTGTTCGACGAGGGGCGCACCGTTGAACCGCTGATCGGGGAACGTGTCGACCATCGCCTGCACCACCGGGTGCCTGGGCTGAACCTGCGAAGGGACCATGCACAGGAAGCCGGCGATATGGTTGGCATCCACGGCAACCACGATGCCGAGTGAGTCGTTGATCGCCGCGAACTGTTCCTCGTTCATGTTCGAAACGACGAACCCCTGCCGCTTTTGCTCGTCGGTGAGGTTTTCCGGGCGGTTTTCGCGCTGTAGCGCCACGATGCCCGGATAGTCGATGGGCAGTGCCTTGCGTATGAGCATGTTCGTTCCTTGAAATCCAAAGGATTGCGCCTGGGTGCCATGGCGCCCGAGGGAATTCCATATTCCAGCGCAAGATTATATGGGCGCGCCACTGAATCCTGCCTTGGGCCGGCCGGCGCGGATGCATGACTTAGGGCCCCCGCAGGAAACTCCCGCGAGGGGTTATTCTCATGGCCTTGCCACAGGCTTGGGGTCCCATGAAGCGCATCCTTTCCGCCGCAACCGCGGCCATTGTCCTGGCCAGTGCCGCGCAGGCGCAGACCTCCACCTACGATCCGCGCGTGGCCTTCGCGCCCTTCATCTATCCGAACCCGCCCGGTGAAACACGTTCGCCCGCCGGCGTGCCCGGGCACGCGTTCTGGCAGAACCGCGCCGATTACCAGATCCGCGCCACGCTCGATCCGGTGGCAAACACGCTCGATGGCAAGGTTGCCATCGACTACACCAACAACAGTCCCGAGGCGCTCGACGTGCTCTGGCTGCAGGTGGAACAGAACCGCTTCCGCGAGGACGCCCGCGGGAACTTCACCTCGGGGCGCGCAAGCACTCAGCACACCGACGGCTACCGCTTCACTTCGGTAAAGGTGGATGACGGTCACGGCGCGAAGGAGGTGAAGTACGTCATCGCCGATACGCGCATGCAGCTGGTGCTTCCCGAGGCCTTGAAGGCGCGCGGTGGCAAGCTGAAGATTCTGATCGACTACAACTACGTGCTGCCGGGCAACTTCGGCGGCCGTACCGGCTTCGATCCCAGCAAGAACGGCAACATCTACGAGATGGCGCAGTGGTACCCGCGCATGGCGGTGTACGACGACCTGCGCGGGTGGGATACCGCGCCCTACCTCAATAGCGAGTTCTATCTCGAGTACGGGAATTTCGACTACTTCATCACCGTGCCCTGGAACATGATGGTTGCAGGTTCCGGCGAGCTGCAGAACCCCGAGGAAGTGCTTACCGCCACCCAGCGCGAACGCCTGGCGAAGGCGAAGCAGAGCGATGCGACGGTAATGATCCGCACGCCGGAGGAAGTGACCCAGCCATCGAGCCGTCCGAAGCAATCGGGCACGCTGACCTGGCACTTCAAGATGGCCAATACGCGCGATGTCGCCTTCGGCGCTTCCACGGCCTATGTATGGGACGCCGCGCGGATCAACCTGCCGGCGGGCAAGACGGCCCTGGCGATGAGCGTGTACCCGGTGGAAAGCGCCACCCCGGCACTGTGGGGCCGCAGCACCGAGTTCATGAAATCGTCGGTGGAGTACTTCTCGCGCCAGTGGTACCCGTATCCCTATCCGGTGGCGATCAATGAGGGCGGCTCGGCGGCCAGCGGCATGGAATACCCCGGTATCGTCTTCGACCCGATGAAGGCGCCAGCCAAGCCGTTGCAGATGGTCACCGCGCATGAAATCGGCCACACCTGGTTCCCGATGATCGTAGGCAGCAACGAGCGCCGCGATGCGTGGATGGACGAGGGCTTCAACACGTTCATCGACGTCTATGAGGCCGACAACTTCAACCACGGGGAATTTGCCCCCAAGCGCGACAGCGAATACGCGCCCAAGGGCGGCAACCCGGTGGATGAGATCCTGCCGTTGCTGGCGGACAAGGATGCCCCGCCGCTGCTGATGGGCGCGGACATGGTCAAGGAGAAATACCGCCACCCGGCCACGTACTTCAAGGCGGCGCTGGGGCTGGTGCTGCTGCGCGAGGAAATTATTGGACCTGAGCGCTTCGACCCGGCCTTCCGCAAGTACATCGCTTCATGGGCTTACAAGCATCCCTCGCCGTCGGACTTCTTTCGCCTGATGGAAAGCGAGACGGGCGAAGACCTGGGCTGGTTCTGGCGCGGGTGGTTCGAGCAGAACTGGCAACTGGACCTGGCCGTGACCGGCATCGACGCGGGCAAGCATTCGGTAGGCATTGCCAACAACGACAAGCTGGTGATGCCTTCGACACTGAAGGTGGACTTCACTGACGGCAGCAGCACGTCGATCCGCATACCGGTGGAAACCTGGCAGCAGCACGTGACGTTCGATGTGCTGGTGCCGGGCGACAAGCCCATCCGCAGCGCCACCATCGATCCGGATCACAAGCTGCCCGACCGCGACCGCTCTAACAACGTGTTCCCGGCACGCTGATGAACGCCGCCGACCGCATTGTCGGCGGTTTTCTGGCACTGCTGGCCGGCGTGGCGGTGGTATTGCAGCTGGTGCTGATCCTGCAAACCGACCAGGGCGGCACGGCGGCGATCTTGCTGCGTTTCGTGAGCTTCTTCACCATCCTGAGCAACATGCTGGTGGCCGGGGTGTGTGTCGCCGCCGCGGCGGGCCGCGCCCGGCCGCGCTGGCGTGGCGCGGCGGCGTTGTACATCGCGGTAACCGGTGCGATCTATTCGATCATCCTGGCGTCGCTATGGTCGCCCACGGGCGCGCAGAAGGTGGCCGACG